>LWDU01034850.1_pt1 | contig 111973 bp, 89 predicted proteins | sample 727161 | NCBI WGS metagenome assembly LWDU01 (sample SAMN04566230, study PRJNA314399) | hydrothermal vent metagenome | isolation source: deep sea hydrothermal plume seawater | place: Mexico: Gulf of California, Guaymas Basin | collected 2004-07-11
ATATCACATACTAATTCAGAATCAGAGTCTCTTATTTCATTATCAGAAGATTCAGTTACAGCTTCACAACATGATATAGATAAAATAGTTGGTTATATATCTAAAAGCTACAATACTTGGCTTAAAGGTGAGTTTAAAGAAAAAATTCCCAATAATATAGATGAGTACTCAAGGTTAAACCTCACTAAGCAATTAGTTAATATTCTTAGGGAAATATAGGATTAGTTAAATAATCTTTTTTTCAATTATATACTCATAAACTACTTTAGGTAAATAACTTTTAATATCAACGCCTTCCTTCATTTTTTTTCTTATTTGATCACTTGATATCTCAATTTTAGGTGCATCAAGTATTTTAATCTTTTTATTATTAATTAATTCATTATCTACATTGATAGTTGTAGTTCTTGGGTATACAAAAACTTCTACAATTTCAAGAATCTTGCTATAATCTTTCCAATAATGAAAATTAGCAAGATTATCTTCACCTATTAGTAGTGTGAATTGTTTGTTAGGAAAATCCTCTGACAATCTATTAATAGTATCAATCGTATAATTAGGTTTATCAAGTTTAAATTCAATATCAGAAACTTTAATATTTTTTAAATGATTAAATGTATTATTTGCCATTTCAAGCCTATGATTATCTTCAATTAAATTATAATTTTTTTTAAAAGGATTTTGAGGAGTTAATACAACCCATACTTCATCCAAGTCTGTATTATTTGCAAAATAATTAGCAAGAGTTATATGACCATGATGGATAGGATTAAAAGTTCCTAGATATAAACCAATTTTTTTCATTTATTGATTCAAAAATTTATTTACATAATCAAAAGCAATTCTTTTTGATTCTTCAAGTTCATCATTCAATATGATTTTATCAAAATCAGAAGAGTACTCCATTTCTTTGATTGCTTTTTGAACTCTTTTCTTAATGTCTTCTTGTGAATTGCCCCCTCTATTAGTAAGTCTTTCTTCTAAAACTTTTATGCTAGGGGGTTTAACAAAAATTGCAAGAGTTCTTTCAGGAAATAGTTTTTTTATATTAATACCACCTACTACATCAATATCAAAAATTACATGTTTTCCGTTTTGCCAATTTTTTTCAACCTCATCTTTAAGAGTTCCATAAAATGTTCCATCATATACTTCTTCGTACTCCAAAAATTTTCCATCATTGATTTTAATTATGAAATCCTCATTAGATAGAAAAAAGTAATCTTTACCATTTTTTTCATTTTCTCTTGGTTGTCTTGAAGTAGCAGAAATCGAAAAAGCAAGATTTAGCTTTTCATTTAACAAATACTGAACAAGAGTGGTCTTACCGCTTCCCGATGGAGCTGAGAATACAATTAGTTTTCCTTTATTCATTGCTTTTTTCTTTCATGTCCAAAGTAGAGGCTGAAAGTAACACTAATTAAAATTCACGAATTTTTATATTTCTAAATTTTACATCGTGACCATGATCTTGTAATCCTATTTTGCCAGTTTTAAATTTCCCAAACATTGGAGTATAAACTGTATCAGGATGATCTATTTTTAAATAATAATCATCAGAGCTGAATTTTGAGCCACTAACTAGATTATCCCATTCAGGACCTGCAAGAGGAAAAGAGTATAAATCTTCACCATTAAATGTTACATTACCTATATTATTATTATGATCAATTTTAATTATAACATGGTTCCACTCTCCATGAGGTTTAGGCTTAACACCTTTAACAGAGATAAGGTCATACAATGCGGAAGCTTTATGATTTTCTGTAGCAGCATAGTTATCATTATCCAAAACTTGAATTTCAGGACCAGTTTTATATGCTTGATCAAACTCATCAATTTCTTGTACACCAAAAAATATTCCACTATTTCCTCCTTTAGAAATATTCCATTCTAATGAAAGTTCAAAATTTGTATATTCTTTATCTGTAACCAGGTCTTCATTTGTGACAAGTAGTTTATTTTTAAAAACTAATTGTCCATCTTTTGCTGACCATTGTTTTCCAGTATTATCTGAATTATAAACATGCCAACCATTCATGCTAGTGCCATCAAATAAATCAACCCATTGATTATTTTGGCTATTGCACCCAACAATAAATATTAATGTAATTAATAAAGTTTTTATTCTCATAGTTATATATTTAATATGTTTTTTAAATCATCTTCACTTAAATCTCTACCAGCAAAATCATCAAACTTTTTATCAGTACAAGATATAATTAAATCTTTAATAAATTGCACTCCTTCTAGAGCTCCTTGTTCTGGACTTTTTATACAACATTCCCATTCCATAACAGCCCATAAATCACAACCGTATTGAGTAAGTTTTGAAAAAATTGTTTTAAAATCAATTTGCCCATCACCAGGAGATCTATATCTTCCCGCTCTATCTGCCCAGTCTAGGTACCCTCCATAAACTCCTTTTTTACCATTGGGATTAAATTCTGCATCTTTTACATGAAAAGATTTAATAAATTCATGATAGTGGTCTATGTATGTTATATAATCTAACTGCTGTAATATAAAATGACTAGGGTCATATAAAATCTTGACTCTCTTATGATTATTTGTTGCTTCAAGAAATCTTTCAAATGTAATACCATCATGTAGATCTTCTCCAGGATGAATTTCATAACAAACATCAACACCATTTTCATCAAATAGATTCAGAATTGGAGTCCATCTTTTTGCAAGTTCACTAAATCCTAGTTCAACTAATCCTTTTGGAGATTGAGGCCAAGGGTGCCATGTATGCCACAAAAGTGCTCCTGAAAACGTAGCATGAGTTTTTAAGCCAAGCCTTTTACTTGCAATAGCAGCTTTTTTAACTGTTTCAACTGCCCATTCAGTTCTAGCTTTTGGATTGTTTTTTACTTTATCTGGAGCAAAATTATCAAACATTAAATCATATGCGGGGTGAACAGCAACAAGTTGACCTTGAAGATGAGTTGAAAGTTCAGTGATTTCTAGACCAAAGGATTTAACAGTGCCAAGAAGCTCATCACAATAATCTTGACTTTCAGCTGCTTTATCTAAATCGATTAAAAAGGATTCCCAAGTTGGGATTTGGATCCCTTTATAACCAAGATCAGCTGCCCATTTACACATTCCTTCAAGAGAGTTGAAAGGTGCTTTTTTATCTACAAATTGTGCTAAAAATATTGCAGGCCCTTTAATTGTTTTCATAGCTAATTAGAATTTAGATTAACCCAAATATTACCTTTACTATGAGACTCTACAGCCTTTTCAATAAACAGCATTCCTCTAAGACCATCGTTAAGTGTAGGGTATTCATCATTAAAACTATTTTTATTATTTATTTTATTTGCAATGCCATTATAAATATTAGCCATAGAATCAAAAACACCTTCTGGATGCCCAGGAGGAAGTTTTGAAGCAGCTAATGAAAAATCTGAATTATATTCATGGCCAGGTTTTAATACTTTTAAAGGAGAATCTTCACTTAAATGATATAAATAATTTGGGTTCTCCTGTTCCCATTTTAATGATCCTTTTTTCCCATATATTGCTACAGAAAAATTATTTTCTTCACCAGTAGCTATTTGACTTGCCCTAATTACTCCTTTAATATTTTCAGAAAACTTAATCAGTATTGTGCCATCAACATCCATCTTATTTTCAGGGTAGATATAATTTAGATCTGCCAGAATTTGATTTACCTGCATACCAGATACATATTCAAGCATATCAAATGCATGGGTTCCAATATCACCTATACAACAACTTATTCCAGATTTATCTGGTTGAAGCCTCCAGGTTTCAGCCCTTTTTTTATCATCATGAATAATTGGATTTATCCAACCTTGATAATATTGAAGATCTACTTTTTGAATATCACCTATCTCACCTGATTCTATCATATTTTTCATTTGCCTTACCATTGGATAACCTGTATAGGTATAGGTAACAGCAAAAACCAACTGTTTCTCTTTATTAATCCTATCTAATTCTTTTGCCTCTTCATATGAAGTTGTCATTGGCTTTTCACAAATAACATTAAAGTTATTCTCAAGTAATCTCTTTGCCATTGGATAATGGAGAAAATTTGGAGTAAGAATTGAAATAACCTCCATCCTTTTATCAGAATCTAATTTTAGTTCTTCCTCAATCATTTTTTCAAAATCTTCATAAATTCTATTCTCATTTAATCCAATTTTTTTAGCAAATTTTAAATTTTCATCAAAATTTGGATTAAATACTCCACCAACAATTTCATATTTATTATGCATAGAAGTTGCTATTCTATGAAGTATTCCAACTAAAGAATCACCACCACCACCTAGAATACCAAGTCTGATTTTTTTACTCATTCTATTTCTTTACAATTATTTTTTCATTCTTAAAGGTCAAGATGAAAATAACTAGAACTACAGCTGCAAAAATAGCAGGGTAAGTCCATATTTCTTTCCAATTATGACCAACTTCAAGGACATACATATCAGTTATTATTCCTGCCATTCTAAATCCGATTAGCATTCCAATCCCATATGTTGCAAGAGTAATTAACCCTTGGGCAGAACTTTTATATTTTTCCCCTGCTTTAAAGTCAGTATATATTTGACCAGAAACAAAAAAGAAATCATAACATATTCCATGGAGAATAATTCCAAAAATTAACATCCAAATATTTGATCCTGTATCTCCAAATGCAAATAATACATATCTTAAACTCCAGGCTAGCATACCAACAACTAAAGTCTTCTTAATACCATATTTATTAAGGAAAATAGGTAATAGAAGAATGAATAGTGCTTCAGATATTTGTCCTAGTGTCATAACACCAGCTGCATTTGCCATATTCAACTCATTTAAAAAAAGATTTGCGTCTTGATAATAAAAAGCTAAAGGAATACATATCAAAATCGATGAAATAAAAAACACTAAATATTTAGTGTCATTCAATAATCTTAAAGCATCCAAACCTAAAATTTCTTTAATATTTGGGCTTTCATTTTTAGCTTTAGGAGGAGTCTTAGGTAAGGAAAAGCTAAAAAGTCCAAGAAGAACTGAAACAATAGCAGCTAAATAAAATGTGTATTCTAGCATTTTGCCTGCTTCCCACCCAACACCATAGCTAATTACTAATCCAGCAACAATCCAACCTATTGTCCCCCAAACTCTAACTTTGGGGAATTGTTTTGAAGGATCTTTCATTTGTCTGAATGCAATTGAATTAACTAAAGCAAGTGTGGGCATATATAAAATCATATATATTAAAATGTATGGATAGAATTTTTCAAATCCTAAAGCAATTGAGCACATAAAAAGTAATCCCCCTCCAATTATATGTATAACTGCTAGAATTTTTTCAGCATCGAAATATCTATCCGCAATTAATCCAATAATAAAAGGAGCAATAATAGCACCCCATGATTGAGTTTCATATGCAGCAGAAAGTTGGACTCCAGAAGCACTAAATGCTTGAGATAAAAAAGTTCCCATTGTAACAAACCAACATCCCCAGATAAAAAACTCAAGGAACATCATTATGCTTAACTTAGATTTTATAGGGCCATTCATTCTTTTTTTTATTTAGATTGATTTACCAGTTTTAATTAATAGGTCTCTAGTAGCTTTAATACCTTCAACCTCAGATAATCTATTTCCTTCATATTCAACACCAATATATCCGTTATAACCAAAACTCTTAACAATTTGTAACATTCTTTGATAATCAATTGTTGTTTCATTACCTTGATTATCAAAATCATTTGATTTAGCACTAACGGCTAATGCTTTAGGCATCATTTCTTCAACACCTTGATAAGGATCATAAACTTCTTCACATGTTCCATCAAAAATTGACCCGTAACCTTCATCTGCCATACAGAAATTCCCAAAGTCTGGAAGTGTTCCACAATTGTCCATGTTAACAGAATTAATAACATTCATAAGCGCAGGAATGTTTGAGGTTATCCTCCCATGATTTTCCACGGTAACATTAATATTATGACCAACTGCGAATTCAGACAATTTACTTAAACTATCTATTGAAAGCTGTGTCCATGTATTTACGTCCTTAGACCCATAAAGATTTAATCTTACTGTACTACAATTCATCTCAGCTGCGGTTTCTATCCACCTTTTGTGATTGTCAATAGCTTTAGGTCTGGCATCATTATTTTCATCTGCAAGATTACCTTCTGAATCAATCATTATTAATACATTTTCAATTCCATTGTCCATAGCTAATTCATTATTTTTTTTGATAAAGTTTTTGAGAGCATCACTTTTATTTTCTACTTTCATTACATCATCATAAAGAGCATTAACATATTCAATTCCATCAAAGCCTAGAGTTTTTGCATTTTGGGCAAAAGTGTATGGAGACATGATCCCGTTTTGAATAGCTCTGTGGAAGGACCATTGTGCTAGAGAAAGTTTAAAAAAAATTTCTTTTTCTTTCTCACATGATAAATAGCCTAGGGAAGACACTCCAATGGCTCCACTTGCCGCTATTTTTAAAAATTCTTTTCTTTTCATCTTATAATTTTTTATGATTTATACTTTATAAATTTAATTAAATTAATGCGATATTAAACCCAATAATATTATATTTAATTAAGGTATAAAAAAAATGAATAATAATTTTGATGCTATTGTAGTTGGAACAGGTATAAGTGGTGGATGGGCTGCAAAAGAACTTACAGAGAAAGGTCTAAAGACTTTAGTTCTTGAGAGAGGTCGAATGATTAAGCACATTGATGATTATCACACATCAAATATGGATCCATGGGACTTTAAAGGAGGTGACACTATTACTCAAGATGCCCGCAAAAGACAACCAAAACAAAGTAGAACGGGTTATGTTAATAGAGAATCTTCTAGACATTTTTTTGTTGATGATCTAGAACATCCATATAATGATGATGAAAATAAATTTAATTGGATAAGAGGATACAATGTTGGAGGAAGATCACTTACATGGGGTAGACATACATATAGATTAAGTGAATTCGATTTTGAAGCTAATCTAAAAGATGGAATTGCTGTCGATTGGCCAATTAGATATAAAGATATAGCACCATGGTATGACTATGTGGAACAATATATTGGAGTTCAAGGAAGGTATGAGGGATTACCTCAGTTTCCTGATGGAAAATTTCTAAAACCATTTGAGCTAAATGTTTTGGAAAATCATATGAGAGAAAGTATAGCTAAAAACTTTAATGATGGAAGAGTACTCTCAAATGCAAGAACAGCTCATATTACAGAAGGAACCAAACCTGGTTTAGGAAGAGTTACCTGTCAATATAGAAATAGGTGTATGAGAGGATGTCCTTATGGCGCATACTTTAGTAGTAATTCATCAACTTTGCCAGCAGCTGAGGCAACTGGTAATATGACTTTAATGCCAAATTCTATTGTTCATGAAATTATTTACGATGATGATAAAAAAAGAGCAACAGGTGTTAGAGTAATTGATGCAGAAAACAATCAGTCTTATGAATATTATGCAAAAGTAATTTTCTTATGCTCATCTACTGTTGCATCAACCTCTATTTTAATGCAATCAAAATCAAATAGATTTCCAAATGGAATGGGGAATGACTCAGGAGAATTGGGTCATAACTTAATGGATCATCATTTTGAAACTGGAGCTAATGGGACTTTTGAGGGATTTAAAAATAAAAAAACTTATGGTAGAAAACCTGCAGGCTTTTATATTCCAAGATTTAGAAATATAGGTGGTATAACTAATAGAAAAGATTTTATTAGAGGTTATGGCTACCAAGGTGGAGCAAGAAGAGGTTCTATGAGCATAGCTAATAGTAAAGAGGAACTTGCTGCATATGGAAAAAGATTCAAAGAAATAATTGTACAAGATGGTGAGTGGTCTGGATCGATGGGAGCATTTGGTGAAATTCTACCATATCACGATAATCAGATGACTCTAGATTATAATAAACTTGATAAGTGGGGTCTTCCAACTGTAACATTCAATGCAACAATAAGAGAGAACGAAATTGCTATGAGAAAAGACATGAAACAACAAGCAATTGAAATGCTTGAAAGATCAGGTTTTAAAAATGTAACTGGTACAGGATCTGATGATAATTATGTTTTTGGAAATGGAATTCATGAGATGGGAACAGTAAGAATGGGAAGAAATCCAAAGACTTCAGTTCTTAATGGTAATAATCAAATTCATAGTGTCAAAAATGTTTATGTAACAGATGGTGCTTGTATGACATCATCAGGAAATCAAAATCCATCCATAACATATATGGCATTAACTGCAAGAGCTGTAAACCATACAGTAGATGAATTAAATAAGCAAAACATCTAATTATGAATAGAAGAAAAGCATTAAAAAATATTGGAATTTCATTTGGATCAATAACCTTTTCAACGAGTATCCTATCTATTCTTCAATCATGTCAAGCTAATGAACTTGATTGGTCTCCTGATTTTTTTACAACAAAGCAAATAAGTTTCATAGACAGGATGTTTGAAATTATTATTCCAGAAACTGATACTCCTGGTGCTATATCATTAAACTTATCAAAATTTGTAGATGCATATATTTTTAAAAATACTCCATCAGATAATCAGTCTGAATTAAATCAAGAAATAGAGGAATTTATAAATGTGATATTAAGTAATGAAAATCAAAAATCTATAGAAGAAGTTGATAACATTAAACTAGAGAAATATTTATCAAATCATTTAGATTCAAGTGATTTCACTGAATCTAATGGAAAAAATTATTCTGAGATATGTGGTTTATTTAGGCAAATGGCAGTTAGATCATATAAGTTGACAGAATATGTGCTTACAAATAAATTAGGTTACGTTCCAATTCCTGGATACTATGATGGGAATGTTGATATATAGTTCTTTTTCGATACCATATAAACACCTAGAAAAACTAAAAGACAAGCAAATACTTTTGTAAAATCTAATGAATCATTTCCAGTTGCAAGAGCAAAAATTATTGTAATTATGGGTTGTAAATAGATGAAAGATCCAACAGTTGTAGGTGATAAGGTTTTTAAAGCATATGTATTAAATAAATAAGTAAAAAAAGTTGTTCCAACAACTACATATGTCATTCTCCAAATTGCAAACCATGGAAGAGAGTTCCACTCAACAGAATTAAATTCACTAATTGTTAGAGGAGTTGATAAAATTAATCCAAATAAAAATGTCCATTTCATAAGTGTAAAAACATTATATTTTTTTGTTAAGGGTTTAATAATTACTAGATATCCTGCAAATGCAGAAGCATTTAAAAGAAAAAGAGAATTTCCAACAGGAATATTTGGTGCATTTATTCCAGTTTTAGCAGAATTAAAAATTAAAAATAGTGCACCTGAAAACCCAATCAATATTCCAGAAAGTTTGATAAATGTTATTTTCTCTTTTAAAAATATATATGATAGAATTAGTACTATTACAGGAGCTATTGTTATTATAACTCCACTATTGATAGGAGTGGAAAGTTCTAGCCCTCTAAAAAATGCTAGCATATTTATACACATACCAAGGATTGAAGCAATAATCATAATTATGAAGTCTTTTTTATCTACTTTTTCCTTTGGCGTAAAACAACTAATTATCCAAAAAAGTGCTGTTGCCCCAAGAAGCCTTAACATTATAAATCCAAATGAACCAATATATATTGGCATAACTTCTTTAGCTATAGTATGATTTATACCATATATGGTTGTTGCTGCAAATGCTGCTAATAAAGCTAAATATCTAAAGTTCATCAGTCATAAAAGAGATAAGAATTTTACCACACAAAGAAATATCATTTTATTCTAAAAAAAGAGTAAATACTTAAAAATCCAATATCTTTATGGAATACTATCATTGATTTTACAATGAAAAAGAAAATGAAATTTAATACAAAAACAATTCATGGAGGACAAATTCTTGATCCTGCATATGGTTCTGTAATGACTCCTATTTATCAGACTTCTACGTATGCTCAGTCCTCACCTGGGAAACATAAAGGATATACATATAGTAGAACGCACAATCCAACAAGAACAAACCTTGAAAATTCTATAGCTTCTTTAGAAAATGGAAAATATGGATTAGCTTTTTCATCTGGATTAGCTGCAACAGATGCGCTTTTAAAAACCTTAAATCCTGGTGATGAAGTAATTTCTACAAATGACCTTTATGGAGGTAGTTATAGGTTATTTAAAACAATATTTCAGAAATATGACATTAAATTTCATTTTGTTAACATGGAGGATATAAAAAATATTGAAGATAAAATCACAAAAAACACTCGACTTATATGGATTGAAACACCAACAAACCCAATGATGAATATTATCGATATTAAGTCTCTTGCAAAACTTTCAAAAAAAAATAAAATTCTTTTGTGTGTTGATAACACATTTGCCTCTCCTTATCTTCAAAGACCATTAGAATTGGGAGCTGATATAATAATTCATTCAGCAACAAAATATATAGCAGGACACAGTGATGTTATAATTGGTGCAATTGTAATTAATAATAAAAGGTTATATGAAAGATTATCATTTATTCAAAATGCATCGGGTGCTACTCCTGGTCCTATGGATTCTTTTTTGACATTAAGAGGGATTAAAACACTTCATCTTAGAATGCAAAGACACTCTGAAAATGCAAAGAAGATTGCTTATTTTTTAAAGAGAAACCCTAAAATAGGGAAAGTATATTGGCCTGGGTTCTCAGATCATACAAATCACAAAATTGCAAAAAAACAAATGAAAGATTTTGGAGGTATCGTTTCATTTATCCCAAAACAATCAAATTTTAAAACTGCAAAAAAAATTGCAGAAAATTTAAAACTATTCACTGTAGCTGTATCTTTAGGTGGGGTAGAGAGTTTATGTTGTCACCCTGCTAGCATGACACATGCTTCAATATCACCAGAGGATAGGAAAAAATCAGGTCTGGTAGATTCTCTTTTAAGACTAAGTATTGGAATTGAAGATGTAGATGATTTAATTGATGATTTAAAACAAGCAATAGGCTGATACATGGATATTTCAAAAGACAAAAAAATTTACTTTGCTTCAGACAACCACCTTGGAGCTCCTTCAAATAAAGAAAGTCGAATAAGAGAAAAGAAATTTGTTAAGTGGCTTGATAGTATAAAAGAAGATGCTGAAATAATTTTTCTATTAGGGGATTTATTTGATTTCTGGTTTGAATATAAACACTCTGTTCCCAAAGGTTTTACAAGAACACTTGGTAAGTTAGCTGAACTATCTGATCAGGGAATAAAAATTTATTTTTTTGTTGGGAATCATGATTATTGGATGAATGATTATTTTAAAAAGGAACTAGGGATTAAAGTTTTTAAAAACCCTGAAGTTTTTGTTTTTAATTCTAAATCCTTTTTTATAGGACATGGAGATGGGTTAGGCCCTGGTGATAAAGGATACAAAAGAATGAAGCTTATATTGTCAAATCCTTTTTTCATATGGTTATTCAGACTTATACATCCAGATATTGGAATTTCTCTTGGAAAATACTTTTCTCAAAAAAACAAGCTTATTTCTGGAGAAAAGGATGTTGACTTTAAAGGAGAAGATAATGAATGGCTAATTAGATATTCCAAAAAGAAATTAACTGAGGATCATATTGATTATTTTATTTTTGGCCATAGGCATTTTCCAATTGTACATCAACTTAAATCTAAATCCAAGTATATTAACTTAGGTGATTGGATTACTCATTTTACATTTGGTGTTTTTGATGGAAAGACATTTAATTTAAGAAATTATCTAAAGAAAAATGATTGAATCAAAAAAATCAAATTTTGAGAGAACTGTCCTAGTTGGTATAATTAATAATTTACAAAATGAAGAAAAATTAAATGAATTTCTTGAGGAGTTAGAATTTCTATCATTAACTGCGGGAGGTAAAGTTGTAAGAAAATTTAAACAGAAAATAAATACTCCAAACCCAAAGACATTTATAGGAAAAGGGAAAATTGATGAAATTCAAAAATATATCAAGAACAATGATGTATCAATAGTTGTTTTTGATGATGAACTATCGCCTACTCAACAATCAAATATAGAGAGACTTCTGAAATGTAAAATACTTGATAGAACAGCATTAATACTTGACATTTTTGCCCAGAGAGCGAAAACAAGTTATGCTAAAACTCAAGTTGAATTGGCTCAATATGAATATCTATTACCTAGGTTAAAAGGATTATGGACACACCTTGAAAGACAAAGAGGGGGAATTGGAATGAGAGGTCCTGGTGAAACTGAGATTGAAACTGATAGAAGAATAGTTAGAGATAAAATTTCATTATTGAAAAAGAAGTTGTCAGTTATTGATAAGCAAATGAAAGTCCAAAGAGGGAATAGGGGTTCATTAGTTAAAGTTGCTTTAGTAGGTTATACAAATGTTGGTAAATCAACAATCATGAACCTAATATCAAAAACGAATGTTTTTGCTGAAGATAAACTTTTTGCAACATTAGACACGACGGTTAGAAAAGTTGTTATTAATACCTTGCCATTCCTTTTAACAGATACTGTTGGATTTATAAGAAAATTACCTACTCAATTAATTGAGTCATTTAAAAGTACTCTTCAGGAAGTTAAAGATGCAGACATACTTCTTCATGTGGTGGATATATCTCATACTAGTTTTGAAGAACATATAAATTCAGTTGATAAAATATTATATGAGATTAATTGCCACAATAAGTATACTCTCATGGTATTTAATAAAATAGATAATTATGATAATGAAAGTTTTATAGACAAGAGCAAAAGAGTTGAGTCTAATGGAGATAATATATCATTAATAAAGTGGAAAAATACTTGGATGAATAAAACCGAAGGTAAAGCCTTATTTATTTCGGCAACAAGGAAACTTAATATAGAAAATTTTAAAAAACAAATTTATCAAATTATAAGAGAAGTGGATATGAGTCATTATCCAAAAAATGATTATTTATATCCCGAATATTTTTCAAAGGGATAGTTTTGTAATGACTGTAAATAATGATATTTTAACCAATTCTTAACAGATATAGTTTAAATATTTTTTGAAATTTGTGCTCATTAATAAATTTAAAGATGAAAGAGAAAATAGATTTAAGTAAGAAAGATGAAAAAATAAAAGAAGAGAGTGCTTTTGTAGATCTTCTTACAATGGAGATAAATAAAAAAATTATTGGTCAGAATAAAATGATCGAGAGACTCTTAATAGGATTATTAGGGAGAGGACATGTTCTTTTAGAGGGAGTCCCGGGATTAGCTAAAACATTAGCCATTAATAGTCTTAGTGATGCAGTAAAGGGAACTTTTCATCGTATACAGTTTACTCCTGATTTACTTCCTGCAGATGTAATAGGAACAATGATATATAATATGAAACAGGGAGACTTTTCAATAAAAAAAGGTCCTGTTTTTGCAAATTTTGTTTTGGCTGATGAAATTAATAGAGCCCCAGCAAAAGTTCAGTCTGCTCTTCTTGAAGCTATGCAAGAGAAACAGGTGACTATTGGGGATAAGACTTTTAAGCTTTCTGATCCTTTTTTAGTTATGGCTACTCAAAATCCTATTGAACAAGAAGGTACATATCCTCTACCAGAGGCCCAGATAGACAGGTTTATGATTAAGGTTATTGTGGATTATCCAGAAATTGAAGAAGAACAAAAAATAATTAATTTAAATCTTAGTAGATCTCAAGAGAAAATAAAACCAATAGTATCTACAAAACAAATTTTAACTGCTCAAGAATCTATTCATGAAGTTTATATGGATGAGAAGATTGAAAAATATATTTTAGATTTAATTTTTTGTACTAGATATCCTGATAAATATAAACTTGAGGATATCGCACCATTAATTTCATTTGGTGCCTCTCCTAGAGGAAGTATAAACCTTGCTCTTGCTTCAAAATGTTATGCATTTGTCAAACATCGAGGATATGTAATACCAGAGGATGTTAGAGAGGTCATTCATGATGTTCTTAGACATAGAATAGGACTTACTTATGAAGCTGAAGCAGAAAATGTTTCCACAGAAGACTTAATTACAAAAATTATAAATACCATAGAGGTCCCATAATTGCATTTATGGATACAAAAGAACTACTTAAGAAAGTAAGAAAAATTGAAATCAAGAGTAGGAGCTTAAGTGACAACCTTTTTGGTGGGGAGTATTTAAGCACCTTCAAAGGGAGAGGTATGACTTTTAGTGAAGTTAGAAAGTATGAGTTTGGAGATGACATAAGATCAATCGATTGGAATGTAACTGCAAGATACAATGAACCATTTATAAAAATTTTTGAAGAAGAAAGAGAATTAACAGTAATGCTACTTGTTGATGTTAGTGGTTCTGAAGCATTTGCAACAAAGAATAAATTAAAAAAAGAAATAATTACTGAAATAGCAGCAACACTTGCTTTTTCTGCTTTAAAAAATAATGATAAGGTTGGAGCAATACTATTCTCTGATAAAGTAGAACTATTTATCCCCCCTAATAAAGGAAAAACGCGTATTTTAAGAATTATTAGAGAGCTGATTGAATTTACACCAAATAGCATCAAAACTAATATTGACTCATCTTTAAGATTTCTTTTAAATGTAATCCAGAAAAAAGCAATTGTCTTTTTGCTATCTGATTTTATTGATGATAATTATGAAAAATCGCTAAAACTTGCATCAAAGAAATTTGATCTGACTGGGATTAGAATTTATGATATAAAAGAAACTGAAATACCCAAAATAGGAATAGTGCCAATTATTGATGCTGAATCAGGAAAACTGGAATGGGTTGACACTAATTCTAAAAAGGTAAGACATAATTATAAAACTAATTATGACAGGAATATTAAGCAATTTCATAGTCTATTTAATAAAAATGGAGCTGGTATAATTGATTGTAGAGTTGATGAGAGTTATGTAAAAAAACTTTTAGGCTATTTTAAATTAAGAGCGTAGTGAAAAAAATATTTTTCATATTAGTCTTTAACTGTGCAGTTTTATTTGGTCAATCAGCAAGCTTTGATAATAATATAGAGATAAATGCAGAGGTTGATTCGACAAGTTTTAAAATTGGAGAGAAAATAGACTATTATATAAAAATATCTCTCGACAATAATTATAATATAAAATTTTCTGAAAAACCTAATTTCTTGCCTTTTGAGGTTTTAGAATCTTTTAAAACAGATACTCTAAATGAGAGTGATAAATTTTCAATTGTAAAGAAATATTCTTTAATTAATTTTGAGCCTGGTGAATTTTGGATTCCTCCTCAAAGAATATTATTTGATAATTCAATTAAGTATTCTGATTCGTTACTTGTTGTTATTAATGATGTTGAAGTTGATACGATTAAACAGAATTTATATAATATTAAACCAATTATACCAGTTAAAAGAAATTACACCAATGTTGTAAGATTTATATCTATCCTGTTATTTATATTATTTATTATCTGGTACTATATGATTTATAGATTAAAGGGGAATAGAGAGAATACTTTTAATGAAAATGAATCATACTATGAAATTGCAACAAAAAAAATTAATCAATTAAAGACCTTAACACCAAAAAATCAAAATGAGTTTAAAGAATTTTATACTAATTTGGTAGACTCTTTAAGAGAATATCTTGAATTCCAATTTCAAATTCCTGCGCTTGAAAGCACATCAAGTGAACTCCTTATAAGAATTAAAGTATTTACAAATAATAAGAAATATGAAATTGCAAATAAAAAATTTAAAGATATTGAAAAGTTATTCTCAAAGTCAGATTTAATTAAATTCGCAAAGTCTTTACCTTCAAAAAACGAATTATCTATTGATATAGAAACTATTTCTAGTTTTATAGAAAAAGTTAATAATTTATATATAAAAGAACTTGAGTTAGAAATTGAATCTCAGGATCTTACTGGTTATAATAAAGAAGCAAAAAATACTTTTCAATTAAAAAAGGTAGCCTATTTATTTATTGGTTCAATTTTATCAATTCTATTATTCTCATTTCTAATTTTTGGATACTATCCAGTAAGGGATACACTATTGCTTCACCCAACAAGAAAATTATATAAGAAAAACTGGTATTCAAGTCAATATGGATCTCCTCCAGTTGAGATTCAAACACCTGAAATATTATTTAGATCGGAAGATACTTTAGGAATAACCAAATTTAATTTTGGAGATTTTGGAAATCCATTTTTTATTGAATTAAAATTTAATGATGTAATAAAAGGGAAACAGGTTTCTGATTTAAATACACTATTCAATAATTCTCTTGAAAAATTACAAGGTTTAGGGGCAAAAAACATTTTAATGAATGATGAAACATTTACAATCAAATCTGGTGATATGGGCTATAAGTTTTTTGGAAGTCTTGATTTTAGCGAAAACAATAATCTTATAAGGTCAAGTTTTACATCTATTGTTTTTCCTTATGATCAAGTCACTATATCTCTAACTATTATATATGTTAAAGAAGACAGGTACTCAGATAAAGTAGAAGAAAGAATCTTGGAAAGTTTAAATATAATTAAAGAACTATGATGTTTACAGATTTTTATTTTGCAAATCCTAGATATCTATTATTGTTAATATTAGTTCCAATTATAGTTTATTATTTAGTTATTATTTCAAAGCAACTTCAAGCTACTCTTAAATTTCCATCAACAGATGTACTAAAACAAAATAGAACGAATTTCACCAAGATAAGACCAATTATATATGTTTTTAGGTTATTGGCAATTATTTTAATTATTATTTCTTTAGCTAGGCCTCAAACTAAAGAAACTTCAACTAGAATAAAAACAACTAGAGGAATCGATATTGTTATGGTTATCGATATTTCATCTAGTATGTTAGCAAAAGATTTAAAACCAAATAGACTCTCTGCATTAAAGAAAGTTGCAGCAAATTTTGTCGATAATAGACCTAACGACAGAATAGGTCTTGTTGTATATGCTGCAGAGAGTTATACTAAAACACCTGTAACTAGTGATAAAAAAATAATTAAACAAGTGCTTTCTGAAATTAATTATGACCCTATTTTAGAAGATGGGACAGCAATTGGCATGGGACTATCTACTGCTGTTAATAGATTAAAAGGTAGTGTAGCAAAAAGTAAGGTAATCATCCTGTTAACTGATGGAGTCAATAATTCAGGTTTTATTGATCCAAGAATTGCTGCAGAATTAGCTGCAGAGTATGAAATAAAAACTTATACAATAGGTATAGGAAGTAATGGAAGAGCTCTTGCACCTGTTTCTATTTTACCAAATGGAAATTTTCAATTTAGCTTAACTAATGTAGAAATAGATGAAGATTTATTAAGAAATATTTCTGAGAGAACATCTGGTAAATATTTTAGAGCTACAGACAATCTAGAACTTGCAAATATCTATGAAGAGATAAACAAATTAGAAAAAACTGAAATAAACGAAACAGTTTATACAAATTATAATGAGAAATATCGATTATATTCTATTATAGCCCTTATTTTCTTATCAATTGAATTTATATCAAGAAAAACTATATACAAAAGCTTTATTTAATTATGTATCAATTAGATTCTCCATATTATTTATATCTATTAATAATCATTCCGATTTTATTAATGATTAATATTATTTATATGGTTTGGAGAAAAAAAACTCAAGAAAATTTTTCTTCAAGAGAATTATTAGAAAAATTAAGTCCAAATCGTTCAAATTTTAAGATAAAATTAAAAATGCTTTTTGAAATATTGGCGATTTTTCTACTTATAATAGCTCTTGTAAATCCTAAAATTGGGACTGAATTAAAAACTGTAAAAAGAGAAGGAGTAGATATAGTATTTGCTCTTGATATATCCAAGAGTATGTTAGCAGAAGATGTTGCACCAAATAGACTTCAAAAATCGAAACGTTTAATTTCTGAGATTATTAATTCTTTAGGTAGTGATAGGGTAGGAATTCTAGTTTATGCTGAACAAGCTGTCCCACAAGTTCCTTTAACAACAGATTTCGCATCAGTAAAAAACTTTTTGCGAATGATAGATACAGATATTTTATCATCACAAGGCACATCTATTGATTCAGCTATAAATCTTTCAATAAATTATTTTGATAAAGATTCTGATACTAATAGAGTATTAATTATACTTTCTGATGGAGAAGATCATGATGATATTTCTCAAAAAATTGTAGAGTCAATACCTGCTGAAGGTATCAATCTATTAGCAGTTGGTATCGGAGATGATAATGGTTCAACTATTCCTCTAAGAATTAATGGAATAATTGATTCATACAAAAAAGATAATAATGGTCAAGTTGTCATAACAAAGAGAAATTCAGAAATTTTACAGAAATTGGCTAAAGGTTCTAATGGCATATATCTTGATGGTAATGATACAGAGATGGTTCTGGATAATATAAAAACTAAATTGAATGAAATTGATAAGACAGAATTTGAAACCAATAAATTTGTAGACTATAGACAAAGGTTTCAATTTTTTCTTTCACTTTCTTTATTTTTTATTATAGCTGACGTATTTTTATTTGAAACTAAGACAAAATGGATACAAAAATTGAATTTATTTAATGAAAAATAGAATTTTAAAATATATAATATGTTCCTTTCTGGCAATCTCAGGATTATACTCTCAGAGTACAAGAGATAATAGCACATTTAAGGGAAACAAAAATGCAATTAGCAAGAAGTATAATAAAGCTGAAGTAAACTATAGAAAGGCGCTTTCTGAATCTGAAAAAGAAACTAGAGCATCTCATAATTTAGGAAATGTTTTATTTGAGAATAATAATTATGATGAGGCAATACAAGAATATTTTAAAACACAAAAAAACTCAGAGATTGATCTAGAGAAGCATTCTGCATTTCACAATCTTGGAAATTCATATATGAAAAAAAAGGATTATGCTCAAGCCGTTGATTCTTATAAAAATGCATTGAGAAATAATCCTGAAGATAATGAAACTAGATATAATTATGCTATTGCAAAAAAGTTTCTTGAAGGAGATAAAAGAAATAAATCACAAAACAATAATAAAGAGTCTGAAGAATCAAAAAATGATAAATCTGAACAAAAGGATAATAATAAAGAAAAAGAAAACAATAACGAAGAGAAGCAAGAGTCTGAAAATCAAAAGCCAAATGATCAAAAAGATCAAAAAGAAAAAGGAGGAGGTTTATCAAAACAACAGATGGAAAATTTATTAGAGGCAATAAACAATATTGAAAATGATGTAATTAAAAAAGTGAATGCAAATAAGAAGAAGGTTAAAACGTCTAAAAAGTCAGAAAAGGATTGGTGAAAACATTAATTAAACATATAAGCCTTTATGCTCTGATACTTAATAGCAGTTTAATTATTGCCCAAGTTAACTTTGAAGCAACGCTTAGTAAGAAAAAATTAGGACTTAATGAAAGGTTAAGAATAGATTTTGTAATGAATAAGAATGGGGATAATTTCACACCTCCAAATTTTGAAAATTTCCAAATAATAGGTGGTCCAAACCAATCAATAAAGACTTCATATCTTAATGGTGAGCAAAGCTTCTCAAAAACTTTTTCTTATTTTTTGAAGCCTTTAAAAAAAGGAAAATTAGTTATATATCAAGCCACTGTTACAATTGATGGCCAAGAATATAAATCATTGCCTGTGGAGGTTAATGTTACCAATTCTGTAAAAGGGGCTAATTCAAACTCCGATGATGAATATTTTGATGATGATAATATTGAGCTAATTGCTTCTGTTTCAAAAAGCTCTCCATATATTAATGAACCTATAACTATTGTATACAAACTATATTATAAAAGTCCTATAAATGTTTCAAATGCAAATGAATCAGAAGCACCAAAATATAAACACTTTTTTACTCAAAATATTAAAATCCCTCAATTAAAAGTTAACAGAGAAACTTATAAAGGTCAAATTTATAACGTTGTTGACTGGAGAAAAGTAGTTTTGTATCCTCAAAGAGATGGTAATCTTGAAATTAGTCCTTTATCTTTAAATTTAGTTCTAGATTTTCCTACAAATAAAAGAGATTTCTTTGGTAATATAATATATGACCAGGCTTCTAAGATTATTACTACTGGTAGTAAAATTATTACAGTTAGAAAATTACCAGATAATGGAAAACCTAAAAATTTTTCTGGTGCAGTAGGTCAATTCGAGTTCGATGTAATTCTTAACAAGAATTCCTTAAAAGCTTCTGAATCATTTCAAGCTAAAGTTAAAGTTACGGGTCAAGGAAATCTTAAACTATTTGATTTGCCTAATTTGATGGTTCCTGCTTCAATGGAGCTTTATGAACCTGAAAGAAAAGAAAATGTAAAAACTAATTTATCAGGAATGTCTGGAACAATTGAGAATATATATACTATTGTTCCTAAATATCAAGGAAAATTCCCTATACAAGAGTTAGAATTTTCATATTTTGATCCATTAGAAAAAACATATAAGACTTTAAAATCTCAAAAATTGAATATTGATGTTTTTGAAGGGCCAACTTTATCTTCAAATAGTAATGAGAACATATTATTGCCTGTTAGTGAGTCTTTTAGGTTCATAAAAAAAGAAAACAATTTTACAAGAATTAATAAAGAACAATTCTCAAATACAAGCACTTTTTATATTCTTTTATCAATTCCATTATTATCTCTTTTATCTTTTATAATTTTTTATAGTCTTCCGAAAAGAAGGGAATTAAATAATTATGAAAAGATAAAAAAGGTGTATAAGCAAATTAAAATAAATCTAAATAATGCTGAAAAATCAATAGGAAATAAAGATAAATTTTATGATTTAGTTGAAAAGGCCATTTATAATTGTTTAAAAGCAAGATTCTCTATTGAAACTAATAAGTTGAATAAGGAATCTATTAAAAAACAAATGATTTTGGATGGTATTTCTGTTGATAAGATAGAAATAATTTTGAAGTTGGTTGAAAGTTGTGAAAGAGCAAGATATTCTAATTCGTCAGATTATGAGATGACTAATGATCTGAATACTGCACGTAAAATATTTGATGAAATATTAAAAAAATAACAAATGGGGTTAAATATAATTTACATATTATTTTATTTTTCTGTTTTTTTCCAATCTAATGGTCAAATATTTGAATCAGCAAATAATTATTATAGTAACGGAGATTATAATGGCGCAATCAATCTTTATCTCCAAATTCTTGATTCAGGATATGAAAGCCATTCTCTTTACTTCAATCTAGGGAATTCATATTATAAATTAAATAATATAGCTGAAAGTAATTATTATTTTGAGATGGCAAAAAAGTTATCTCCAAATGATTCAGATACAAGTATTAACTTATCTTTTGCGCAAAATATGAGAATTGATAAAATTGAGAAACTTCCAATTTCTCAACTTGAAAGCATTCGGGGTTCAATAATAAAGTTATTTTCAGTAAATACTTGGAAAATAATTTTTCTAATATTTATTTGGCTGCTCTGTATATCTATAATTTTATACATATACTATGCTGATCCTTTTAAGAAGAAACTTTTTTTTAATATTTCAATTGCATTAGTTATAGTCTCTTCTTTGATATATTGGATTAGTTATGAAAAAGAAATAAAGACTGAGAAAGTTTATGGAATAGTTTATCCTAAAGAAATTGAAGTTTGGAGTGAACCCAATAAATTATCTGAACTTAAATTTTTGTTGCATGAAGGTACCAGAGTTGAATTGATAGATAAAGTTCAAGATTGGTTAAATATTAGACTTCAGAATGGAACAACTGGTTGGCTATATTCAGATTCGATAAAATCGATTAAGTAAATTTTTGTAAAAACACCTCATCCTCATTCTCGATTATATTAAAAAGAATTTCAGATAAATCAAGAAGAAATCCATACATAAAAGAGTTTGTTATTATGTTAAGATTAACAGGTTCAATAGAATGAACTATCCAAACAAAAACGATGAATAATAAGGACCATTTAATTAAACCAAAAATACCACCAAAGACACTATTAAATAATCCAAGATTAACAACTTTGATAAATTTTGTTACAGATTTTGCAAACAGGGTAACTAAACTGTAGGTAATAAAAAAGGTTATTAAAAAAACAAATATTTTTAATAAACTGAAATTAATATTAAAAGAATTATATAAAAAATTTGAGATTAAATCATCAAAATTTATTGCTATTGAAAATCCTAGAAAAATAGCTAATAAACTTGATATTTCAACTATTAAACCTTTAGAGAAACCTCTAAATGATCCATAAGCAATTAAGCCAATTGAAATTAAATCAAATAAATTCATTAAACTTGAATTATATTTGCAATATACATAACCTTAATTTTAGGCTTTGAATATTAAGAGATTATTTAAATAGAATTTGTCAACACTTAAATAAAATGAAGAAAGAGTTACTTAATCATTTGGATTACATAAGAAAATTTAATTCTCATGAAATTGAGAAAATAGAGAATTTTAAAATAAAATACCTAGGAAGAAAAGGAATTATTAACGATTTGTTTTCAAAGTTTAAAGATGTTCCAGCAGAAGAGAAAAGAGAAATTGGACTTAAGATAAATGAATTAAAGAATTCAGTTCAAAATAAATATGATGATTTAATTAATAAAACTGAAAGTAATCAAGGGATAGTATCAAATGAAGATATATCTAGGCCTGGTTTCCCAATTAGCTCTGGATCATTGCATCCCATAACAATTATTAAAAATAAAGTTATTGACATTTTTTCTCAAGTAGGATTTGATTTATCTGATGGCCCTGAAGTAGAAGATGATTGGCATAATTTTACTGCTTTAAATCTTCCAAAAAACCATCCTGCTAGAGATATGCAAGACACATTTTTTATTCAAACTAACCCAGATATTTTACTTAGAACTCATACTTCATCTGTTCAAGTAAGGTATATGGAAAACAATGCCCCTCCTATTAATATAATCTCACCTGGAAGAGTATATAGAAACGAGGCTATCTCTGCAAGGTCGCATTGTCTTTTTCATCAAGTAGAAGGAATAGTAGTTGATGAGAATATTTCTTTTGCAGATCTCAAACAAATGATCTTATATTTTATAAAAGCAATGTTTGGAAAATCTAAATTGAGATTTAGACCATCTTTTTTCCCTTTTACTGAACCAAGTGCAGAAGTAGATATATACTGGGGACTAGAATCAGAGACAGATTACAGGTTAACTAAAGGAACTGGTTGGTTAGAAATTATGGGTTGCGGAATGGTAGATCCGAAAGTTCTAGAGAATTGTAATATAGATCCAGAGAAGTACTCAGGTTATGCTTTTGGGCTTGGAATAGAAAGGATTGCAATGTTAATTTATGAGATACCAGATATTAGATTATTTTTTGAAAATGATGTCAGGTTTTTAGAGCAATTCAAATCTTAATTTTATAAATCAAATTTGATACCTTGAGCTAAAGGAAGTTCTGGAGAAAAGTTGATTGTATTTGTTTGTCTTCTCATGTATACTTTCCAAGCATCTGATCCACTTTCTCTCCCACCTCCAGTTTCTTTTTCTCCTCCAAAGGCACCACCAATTTCTGCTCCGGATGTTCCTATGTTTACATTTGAAATTCCACAATCACTTCCCCAATGGGATAGAAACACTTCAGCTTCTTTTAAGTTATTTGTCATAATTGCTGAAGATAATCCTTGTTTAACTTCATTTTGTATTTCAATTGCAGATTCCACACCACCTGAATATTTAATTAAATACAAAATTGGAGCAAATGTCTCTTCTTGAACAATATTTTTTGAGTGATCAATTTCAACAATTACAGGCTTTACATAACAACCACTATTATATTCTTCACCACTCAAAACTCCACCTGGAACTAGAAAACTTCCTCCTTGTTCTTCTATCATTTTTAATGCATTTAAATAATTATTAACAGCTCCTTGATCAATTAAAGGACCAACATGATTCTCAGAATTAAGTGGATCACCAATTTTAATTTGTTTGTATGCTTCTTTTAGAGAACTTTTAACTTTATCATAAACTGTTTCATGAACAATTAATCTTCTTGTAGAGGTACACCTTTGACCACAAGTTCCAACAGCTCCAAAAACAGTTCCCATCAACATCATTTTTAAATCGGCATCTGGAGTAACAATAATCGCATTATTCCCTCCTAATTCTAGTAATGTTTTCCCTAATCTAGACCCAACTTTTTCTGCAACTTTTCGACCCATTTTAGTTGATCCAGTTGCAGAGACAAGAGGTATCCTATTATCAGAAGACAATAATTCACCTATTTTATAGTCTCCATTTATGACAGATGAAACCCCTTCAGGAATCTTATTTTCTTTTAATACATCTGATATTAATCTTTGACATATTATACTACATAATGGAGTTTTTTCACTTGGTTTCCAGATTGTAACATTTCCACAAACCCATGAAAGAGCTACATTCCAGCTCCATACTGCAACAGGGAAATTAAATGCTGAAATAATCCCAACAATACCAAGTGGATGATATTGTTCATACATTCTATGTTCAGGTCTTTCAGAATGCATTGTAAGCCCATGAAGTTGTCTAGATAATCCAACTGCAAAATCACATATATCAATCATTTCTTGAACCTCTCCAAGCCCTTCTTGAAATGATTTTCCCATTTCATATGACACTAGAGTCCCTAATTCTTGTTTATTATTTCTTAATTTTTCTCCAAATTGTCGAACTAGTTCACCACGTTTAGGTGCAGGAATTTTTCTAAATTTTATAAATGCTTCTTTAGCAGTATTTATAATAGTTTCATAATCTTCCTTTGAACCTGTTTTTATTTTTCCAATGGTTTTTCCATCAACTGGAGAAATGGAGCTTATTAATTCTCCAGTTCCAAACCATTTTGAACCAGTAGAACAGCCCAATTCTTCATTTTTTATATCAAGTTTTTTTATTAACACATCTCTAACTTCCATAAAATTATATTTCTGAAATCCTTAATGTATTTGTCATCCCTTTTTTATCTATTGGCATTGAAGTTAAATTTATTACCTTGTCTCCTTTCTGTAAAAATTTATTGTCTAGGGCAATTCTATTTATTTGTTCTACAGTTCTATCAGTACTTTCAAAACCATCATAAAAAAAAGCTTTTACTCCCCATAAAAGATTTAATTGAGTCAATATCCTTTTATTTGAAGTAAATACAAGTACATGGGTTGAAGGCCTCCAAGACGATATTTGAAAAGCAGTATAACCACTATGTGTTAGAGTACTTATAGCTTTAGCTTTAATATCATTAGCCATTTTGGCTGCGCTAAAACAAATAGATTTTGTAATATACCTTTTTGATTTCTTATCTTTTGGTCTTTTATTTGCGAGAGAAATTAAATCAGAGTTTTCCACTTTATTTATTATTGAAGAGATAGTTTTTATGACTTCTAGAGGATATTTTCCTACAGAAGTTTCTCCTGATAACATAACTGCATCAGCTCCATCCATAACTGAATTAGCAACATCATTTACTTCAGCTCTAGTAGGACTCAGGCTCTCCATCATACTCTCCATCATTTGTGTAGCGATTATTACTGGAATTCTTGCTTTTTTTGCTTTTGCAACTAATTTCTTTTGAATTAGAGGAATCTCTGATGATTCAATCTCAACACCTAGATCACCTCTTGCAACCATTAATCCACTTGAAACTTTTATAATTTCATCAATATTATTAAGAGCTTCAGGTTTTTCAATTTTAGCAATTACAGGAATTCTATATTCAGAGTTTTGATTAATTATTTTAAGTAAATCTTCAATGTCACTTTTTGATCTGACAAAAGAAAGAGCTAGCCAGTCAACCTTTTCCTTAATAGCTAGAATTGCATCTTCAATGTCTTTTTCTGTTAATGGAGATAAAGAAATCTCTGTATTTGGAAGATTAAACCCTTTATTAGAGTCAATATTTCCTCCCTGAATAACTTCTGCTGTTATTAAATCTCTTTTATTTGTGCTTAATATTTTTAAAATGATTTTTCCATCATCTAATAATATGTTTTCTCCCTCTTTTATATCCTTTGCAAGATTTTTATAGTTTACATATAACTTTTTGCTATTGCCTACTAATTGAGATTTAGAATCTATGGTTATTTTATCTCCCTCGTTAAAAGAAGAATTTTTTTCCATTATTCCTATCCTCAGCTTTGGGCCTTGAAGATCAGCAATAATTGCAGTATTTAATGAAAGTTTTTTATCAATCTCTCTTATAAGTTTTATAGTCTTTTTTACTTCATTATGTTTTGCATGTGAGAAATTAATCCTAAAAACATCTACACCCCCTAACATCATTTGTTCCATTGTTTTAGAGGATGAGGAAGAAGGGCCAATAGTAGCTATTATTTTTGTTTTTTTTATTTTCTTCATACATCAAAATTTAAATTCTCTTCAAGATCATATATTCTATAAACAAGAGATATTCCTTTTACTTGTTTCAGGGTATTTACAAGTTTTTCTGAAGGATAAAAACAATTTTGTTTAATAAAAAAATCTACTTCCTTATACTTCTTAATCAAATATAATTCTTTTAATTCCGGATAGCTAAAAAGTCCTTTGATATGTTGAATACTCTCATTATTGCTTATTAGTTTGTTAGAGAATAATTCAAAATCTAAGCCTTTAGATTCCAATTTCCAGCTATAGTGACTTGAATAAAAGTGTGATTCTAATTTTATGTCTTTTTTGGAGCGCTGGAAGTTAGACATTAATAACGAGTTAATTTTATAAACTATTTGATAGTCCTTAAGACTAGAATGTAATGCAATAAGTTTTATGTTCTCCTTGTTTAAAGGCTCTAAAAATAGTGTCTTATTACTTTTATAGTTTTTCAGTTTTTAAAATTATAGTTTTGTAAGAATAATACAAGCGTTATGCCCTCCAAATCCAAAAGTATTAGAAAGACAAGCGTTAATTTCTTTTTTTTGAGGTTTTGAGAAAGTCAAATTTAGCTTAGGATCAATATTTTCATCTCTAATAAAATGATTAATTGTTGGAGGAACCATACTATTGTTCATTGCTAAAATACAAGAAATTCCTTCTATTGCTCCAGAAGCGCCTAGTAGGTGACCAGTCATAGATTTTGTAGAATTAATGTTAAGATTATATACATCTTCTTGAAAAACTTGCTTTACAGCTTTAGTTTCAGCTATATCTCCAAGTGAAGTAGATGTTCCATGCATATTAATTAAATCAATATCTGATGTATTTAATTTTGCATCATCCAGGCAGTTCTTCATAACTTTAATAGCACCTTTCCCATCTGGATGTGGAGCAGTCATATGGTATGCATCGGAAGATAATCCACCGCCAGAAAGTTCTGCGTATATTTTAGCTCCTCTATTTTTTGCATGTTCATACTCTTCAAGGATAAGAGCTCCCCCTCCTTCGCCTAATACAAATCCATCCCTATCTCTATCAAAAGGTCTTGATGCAGTCAAGGGATCATCGTTTCTAGTTGAAAGAGCATGCATTGCATTAAATCCACCTATACCAGCAATTGTAATTGGTGCTTCTGATCCTCCTGCTACAATTATATCTGAATACCCCATTTTTATATAATTTAAACCATCTATAATCGCATTTGCAGAGGATGCACAGGCAGAAACTGTAGCAAAATTAGGGCCATGGAAACCATATTTTATAGATATTAAACCAGGAGCAATGTCTGGAATCATTTTTGGAATAAAAAAAGGATTAAATCTAGGAGTACCATCACCTTGTGCAAAGTTTAATACTTCATTTTGAAATGTTTCAAGACCCCCTATACCAGCTCCCCAAATTACTCCAACCCTATCATTATTAACTTTAGATTCAATTAATTTTGCATCTTCAATTGCTTCTTTAGCAACTACCAATGCATATTGAGCAAACTTGTCATATCTCCTAACTTCTTTTTTTTCGAAAAAATTTAATGGATCATAACCCTTTATTTCACATGCAAATTTTGTTTTGAATTTACTGGCATCAAAGTGTGTAATATTATTAGCACCACCAGTTCCTGAAATAAGTCCATCCCAAAATTGAGGTAAGGTGTTACCTATAGGAGTTAAAGCTCCCATTCCAGTAACTACAACTCTTTTTGGATTCATAAAAATGAACTTATTTTGATTTTTCTATAAATTCTATTGCTTGACCGACTGTTATGATGTTTTCAGCTTGATCATCAGGGATTTGAATATCGAATTCTTTTTCAAATTCCATAATTAATTCTACAGTGTCTAAAGAATCAGCACCAAGGTCATTTGTAAAACTAGCCTCAGGAACTACTTCATTTTCATCAACACCTAACTTATCAACGATTATTGCTTTAACACTTGAAGAAATATCTGACATAATATAATTATTTATGAGTTATAAAAAACAAAATTAAAAAACTTTGAATAAAACTCTTCTTAAAAGTTCGAAAATATACCTTTATTTGTTAAATAAAAAAGTTTTTTCTGAAAATTTTATATAGTTATTAAAATTTATGAGAAAGAAAATAATTCTTTTAATTTCAGGTAAAGGAACTAATGCTATAAATATTATAAAGTATTTTCTTAATAGTGATTCAATACAAGTTTGTTTAGTTCTTAGTAATAATAAAAACTCTCCCATTTTTGAAAATCTCATCGACTATAATGTTCCTGCAGAATATTTTGATATAGAAACATTTGATGATGAAGTTTTTGAAAAAATAAAAAAAATTAATCCAGATTTAATTGTACTAGCAGGGTTTTTAAAAAAAATCTCTTTAAAATTTCTTGCTTTTTTTCCAAAAAAAATTATAAATATTCATCCATCTCTACTTCCAAAGTATGGAGGAAAAGGGATGTATGGAAAGAAGATTCACAAAAAGGTTCTAGAGTCTAAGGATAAAGAAACAGGAATTACAATTCACTTTGTTTCAGAAGGATATGATTCGGGGGAGATTATTTTTCAAAAAAAACTAAAAATTAATGAGAAAGATGAGGCATCTTTAATTGAAAAAAGAATTCATAATTTAGAATATGAATTTTATCCTAAAGTGATTGCATCATTACTAGAAACTTAAAATGTCAAAAAAAATTAATATATATACAGATGGTTCTTCTATTGGTAATCCAGGCCCTGGGGGTTATGGAATAATAATGGTCTTAGAGAATAACGCATATAAAAAAGAGGTTAGTCAAGGATTCTCATTAACAACTAATAATAGAATGGAACTATTAGCAGTAATTGTTGCCCTTGAGAATATTAAAATTATAAACTCTAATGTTGAAGTATTTACTGATTCAAAATATGTTTCAGATGGTGTTGAAAAGAAATGGGTTTTTGAATGGGAAAAATTAAACTTTAAGAAGAAAAAAAATCCTGACTTATGGAAAAGGTTTCTAATAATCTATAGAAAACATAATGTTACTTTTACATGGATTAAAGGACATAATAATCATCCTGAAAATGAAAGATGTGATTATATGGCAAATAAAGCAGCTAGAAGTTCTAATCTTATAAAAGACACATATTATGAACAAAATATAAAAAGATCTTAATGAAAAAAAAGAGCACTTTACTTATTGTAGCTAGTCTTGCTTATGATGGAATAGATACTGGCGAGCAAAAGATAAATCATATTTTAGGTGGAGCAGGATCATATATATGTCTATCTGTTAAACACTTTAATATATCTTCAGGAATTGTATCTGTTGTTGGAAATGATTTTAAAGAATCAGATTTAAAATTGTTAGAATCATGTGGGGTTAATTTAGATGGAGTTGAAATAATAACAAATCAAAAGAGTTTTTATTGGAGATGCATATATAAAGACAATTTTAAAGAAAGGATAACTTTAGAAACGGTATTAAATGTTATGGAAAACTTCAAGCCAATTGTTCCAATTAAGCAGCGAGAACCAGATATTATGCTTTTAGGAAATCTACATCCAGAGATACAGCTTTTAGCTATGACTCAAATTACTAATAAACCGAAAGCAATTATTCTTGATACAATAAATTTTTGGATAGAAAAATATTGGGACACTCTTGAAAAAGTTATCTCTAAAGTTGACATAATATCAATAAATGTTGAAGAAGCAGAATTAATTACTGGAGAAAAAGATATAGAAAAGGCATCTAGAATTCTACATAAAATGGGTCCTAGGTATGTAATCATTAAAAAAGGTGTAGAAGGTGCTGAGCTTTTTGGTGATGGGAAAAAGTATTGTGCATCAGCATATATTCTTGATAAAGTCACAGATCCTACTGGTGCTGGTGATTGTTTTATAGGTGGAATAGCAGGATATTTATCTGAAATAAATGAAGTCTCTTTTGACTCTTTAATGTCGGCAATATATTATGGGACTAGTCTTGCTTCATTTAGCTTAGAAAAGATTGGAACTAAAAACCTATTATATTTGTCAAAGAATATCATTGAAGAAAGGATTAAAAACATTAAAGAAAGAGAGTGAGTGATCATATAAAACATGAGTGTGGGATAGCACTTATACATCTTAAACACCCTATATCTTATTATACCAAAAAATATGGTTCATCCCTTTATGGAATAGACAAGATGTTTTTGATGATGGAAAAACAAAAGAATAGAGGTCAGGATGGTGCTGGGTATGCAAGTATAAAATTTGATCTTAGCCCTGGTCAAAAATATCTTTATAGAGTAAGATCATATAATTCTCAAGCAATTCATGATGTATTTAAAAAAATTAATAAAAAAATATTCCAATTCTATGATTCCAACAAATCATTAAATAAAAATTCTAAAGCATTCTACTCTGGAGTGCCTTTTATTGGTCAGGTTATGCTTGGGCATGTTAGATATGGAACTTATGGTAAAAACTCAATAGATTATGTCCAGCCTGTAATGAGACAAAATAACTGGATGCATAGAAATTTAATTTTGGCAGGCAATTTTAATATGAGTAATAATGATGAGCTTTTCGAAAGTTTAGTTAAGCTTGGTCAACACCCAAAGGAAAAGTCAGATACGATTACCATAATGGAAAAAATTGGACATTTTTTAGATTTTGAAGTTTCTCAGATTTATGATAAATTAAAGGACGGTGGTTATACTAAAGAAGAAATGCCTCCATTAATTGAGGATAAACTAGATATTGTAAAAATTCTAAAAAAGTCTTCAAAAAACTGGGACGGAGGATATACAATTGCTGGAATGCTTGGGCATGGAGATTCATTTATTCTAAGAGATCCTTCTGGAATAAGGCCTGCATATTATATGGAGAATGATGAGGTTGTTGTTGTTGCATCTGAAAGACCTGCTATCCAAACAGTTTTTAATGTATCATATCAAAAAATAAAAGAAATTCCTCGAGGGAATGCTTTAATTATAAATAAAAAGGGTAAGATTTCATTAAAAGAAATTTTGGAGCAAAAACCTAATAAGGCATGCTCTTTTGAAAGAATATATTTCTCTAGAGGAAGTGATGCTGATATATATAAAGAGAGAAAAGAACTAGGTAGTAGATTATTTCCGCAAGTTAGGGATGCAATAAAATCGGATTTTAAGAATACTGTATTTTCTTTTATCCCTAATACAGCAGAAACATCTTTTTATGGCTTGCTCTCCCGAGCTAAAAGATATAATCCCAGAATTGAAAAAATTGCCATTAAAGATGCAAAATTAAGAACATTTATCTCTGAAGAGAAAGGAAGAGAAGATCTAGTAGCGCATGTTTATGATATAACTTATGGCGTCATATCCAATAAAGATAATCTTGTAATAATTGATGATAGTATTGTAAGAGGAACTACTTTAAGAGAAAGCATATTAAAAATGCTTATTAGACTCAATCCAAAAAAAATTGTTGTAGTTTCAAGTGCACCTCAAATAAGATATCCAGATTGTTATGGAATAGATATGTCTAGGTTAGATAAATTTATAGCATTTAAAGCAGCATTAGAGCTTCACAAAGATAAAAAGACATATGATAAAGTGATTGACAAGGTTTATAAAAATTGTATAAAAGCACTATCTTCTAAAGGTACTATAGAAAAGAACTTTGTTAAGGATATATACAAGCCTTTTTCTCCTGAACAAATTTCAAAAAAAATGTCAGAAATACTTATAGGTGATGAATCAAAAGTTAAACTTCAAATAATTTTCCAAAAAATAGAAAATCTACATAAAGCCTGTCCTAATCATAAAGGTGATTGGTATTTTACTGGAGACTACCCTACAGTTGGAGGTAATAAGGTTGTTAATCAGGCATTTATAAATTTTGTTGAGAAGAATAAAGGGAGAGCCTATTAGCTTAAATTACAACAAAAATAATTCCAAAATAAGTTTTATTTATTAAAAAAAAATCCTAAATTGGTTTATACCAGAACATAAGTAGGTTAAGTTCATGGTAAGATTTGGGGCAAAAAAGGGAGAATTCGTTCTCCCTTTTTTATTATCTAAAATCTAGATATTTATTATTAACCTCTTCCCAATTAATTAAATTAAAAAAAGCTTCAATATAATCAGGTCTTCTATTTTGATAATTAAGATAATATGCATGTTCCCAAACATCTAGACAAAGAATTGGATTACCTCCACATCCATTTTTCATAAGAGGATTATCTTGGTTAGGAGTTGAACAAATCTCTAATTTTCCTTCTTTATGAACACAAAGCCATGCCCAACCAGAACCAAATCTGGTAGCTGCAGCTTTTTTAAAGTTCTCTTGAAAGTTTTCAAATGAATCAAAATTTGAATTTATAGCTTGTGCAATCTCACCAGAAGGATTCCCTCCACAATTTGGGCCCATTATCTCCCAAAATAAATTGTGATTGAAATACCCCCCTGCATTATTTCTTAAAGCCATATTGTTTAAATCTAAATTTTTTAATATTTCTATTATATCGCTATTTTTATGAGAAGTCTCTTCGATAGCGTTATTTAGATTATTAGTATATCCATTATGGTGCTTGCCATAATGTATCTCCATTGTTTTTGCATCAATATTAGGTTCTAATGCATCAAATGAATAATTAAGTTTTGGTAATTCAAAAGTCATAATATTAAAATTTATTTTCTATAAAATTACAAACTTTTTATGATTCAAATAACTAAATCTATATTTTAGTAATATATCAATTATGGACTACTCATTTAAAATTATAAATTCATCAGCCGGATCTGGCAAAACATTTAATCTTGCAATTGAGTATATATCAAAACTATTAAATAGTAAAGATGATGAGCATTTTAAATCAATGTTAGCTTTAACTTTTACAAATAAAGCATCTGCTGAAATGAAAGATAGAATACTATTTAACTTGAGTAATTTAAAACACCAAAGAGATAAAATTGTTCTGGAAATTATTTCAAAAAGAACAGGTTTAGATCAATCTACTATTAAAAAAAAATCTTCTAATATTTTAGAAAAAATCTTATACAACTACTCAAATTTTAATGTTATTACAATAGATAGCTTTACAAATAATATCATTAGAACTGTTAATGGAGAGTCAGAGAACAAAGATGATTTTATTGTTGAACTGGACAATTTAGTTTATTTAGATCAAGCTGTTGAAGAATTAATTTCTGAAATAAATGAGGATAATGAATTAAAAGAATTACTTGTTGAATTTGCAAAGTTCAAACTCACAATTAATAGAAGCTGGGATATTTCTTATGATTTGAAGGACTTTGGATTGTTTATTGATAAAGAATCAAACAGAGATCAGGTTGAATATTTTAAAAAAATGAATATTAAGTTCTTTTCTCAAATAAGAAAAAAAATTATTAAACTTAAAACTCAAAAAACAATAAATATTTATGATTTAGTAAACAATACATTTAAGCTAATTAATATTAATGATCTAAATGATAATGATTTTAGAGGTGGATATTTCACTAAATATCTAAAATCTTTAATTAGTGAAAATAATTTTTATATTAATGAATCAATTGAAAATTCATTAAAAGGAAAATCAAGTTTATATAATAAAACGCTAGAAAAAAATAAAGTAGAGAGTATTGAAAAAATTAGATCTACACTTTTAAATAATTACTTAAAAATTAAAACATCAGTTTTAGATATTTACAAAATAAATTCAACTTTATCCTTTCTTCCATCCTTATCTCTAATCTCAAGAATTGAAGAAAAGATTGATAAAATACAAAATGATAATAATATAAGATTAATAAGTAAATTTAATTCTCAACTTAATTCACTTATAAAGTTAAATGAAGCCCCATATATTTACGAGAAATTAGGATCTAGATATGTTGATTTTTTTATTGATGAGTTTCAAGATACTTCAGAACTTCAGTGGGAAAATTTAATTCCTTTAATTTCAAATTCTATTCATAGTGAATCTCATGATGGATCAAAAGGTTCTCTTTTAATTGTTGGCGATCCTAAACAATCAATTTATAGGTGGCGTGGAAGTAAGATTAATCAATTTCTAGAATTAATTATTGGTGAAGTAAATCCGTTTCACTTAAATCCAATAGTTGAAAATTTAGATATTAATTACAGAAGCTGTAGAGAAATAGTTGATTTCAATTCAGAGTTTTTCACTTTTTTATCAGACAAATTATTAAAAGATATAGAAATATATAATTCAGATTTAAACTTTAAACAAAAATCAAATAAAAAAGAAAGTGGTTATGTGTCTATTGATTTATATGACAATAAAACATTCTATTTAAAAATAGAGAAGCAAATTTTAGACCTTTTAAATCGCGGATATTCCCCTTCAGAGATAGTTATTTTAGTTAGAAAAAATAAATATGCAAAAGAGTTAATTGAAAATATTAATACTTCAGAATTTGATTTGATTTCTAGTGACATTCTACAAATTAATAATTCTGATAAAGTTCAATTTATTATTTCAATTTTTAAATTAAGTTTATCAGGAAATGATTATGTTGAGAGAAAAAAAGTTATAGATTATCTTTACAATCAAAATTATTTTGAAAAGAGTTATGATAGTTCGAATCAATGTTTTTTCTCTAATCTTTCAAAAACTGAGATAAATGATTTTTTCTTAAAAATTTCAAGTTATAACAAGTTTGAATTTAAATACTTTTTATCTCTTGGTCTTTTAGATGCTATTAAATACTGCTCATCTATTTTCAAACTAGATATTAATGATCCATTTATAATTGCTTTAATTGACAATATATTTGAATTTCTTGATAGTAATGATGATTCAATCAAGACATATCTTAAGTATTGGGAAATAAAATCAGAAAATATAAAGCTAAGTATGTCTGATAATCAAAACTCAATAAGTATATCGACAATTCATAAATCAAAAGGTCTTGAATACCCTGCTGTAATAATACCTATTTATGATGATAAGTTAGATGAAAATACTTCTAAGGATCTTATATGGTTAAATGAACCTTTTAGAAACATTAAAAATTTAAAGTGGATTTTAATGAGAAAAACAAAAAATCTTTATCATATGGGAGAAAATGCAAAAGAAATTTATGATAGCAGTGTTCTTAATAACTTAATCGATTCTATCAATTTACTTTATGTTGCTTTTACCAGAGCTGAAAAAGAACTTTATATTATTTCAAATAAAGATAATTCAGGAACTAATTCATTTTCTAGTTTAATTAAAGACTTTTTAGATTATAAGTTAAGTTCAGATAAATACACAATAGGTAAAAAAATTATTAATGAATATAATCTAAATAAACCTGAACTTGAATCAAACGATGTAAATAAGAAAAAAATTAAAATAATTTCCACATCAAAAAATGTAAATCAAGCAAAATATGTATCTGATACTCTTTCAAAAATTTATGATAAAGATAAATCCGCAAAAGTTTATATTTTTTTTGCTAATGAAAAGTTAGTTAATCTTGTTAATTTATACGATAATAATAATAATTTAAAAATTTCATCAAATTATCATATTTTGGAGTCAGATCTTTTTGACTACGATTATGTCATAATAACTAATATGAATGAAGGTTTCTTTCCTTTTAGTATTATCAATGAAGGTGTTGTATCAGAATCTGAAAAACTAAAATTTGATAATAAATCTCAGCAAGATCAGGAAAATCATATTTCTCATCTCTTTTATAAATTAATTCAGAAAGCCAAAGAAGTCCATTTAATTTATGACTCAGATTTAATCTCATTTATGAGCGGAGAGCAGAGCAGATTTATTAAACAACTAGAATTTTTCAAATTAGACACTCACAATTATCATAAAAAGGTAATCAAGCAAAAAATGATTATTAAAAAAAATGATTCAGAAATAATTAAGAAAGACAATTTAATTAATGATAGAATTGATGATATTTTAAAAAAAGGAATATCTGCATCAACTTTAAATTTATTTATTAAAAACCCATACTTATTTTATGAGCAAAAGATTCTTGGTATTAATGATTATGAGGAGTCTAAGTATCTAAATTTCAAAGATCAGGGCACACTTTTTCATACAGTTATGGATAAAATATATTCTCCCTATATAAATAAAATTTTTAAAGTTGAATATTTTAATCAAATAATAAAAAATTTAGATAAAATTTCAATAGACTGTTTTATTGAACTAAACTCAAACCCTCCTAAAGGAAAAGATCTAATATTTATTGAGGTACTAAAAATGTGTGTTATTAACTTATTAAATTTTGAGAAAGAATTAGTTGAAAAAGGAAATAAGATTAAAATTTTATCACTTGAAAATAAATTAACAAGTTCTATAAAAATTAAAGATAATCTAGATGTTTTATTAACTGGAACGATAGATAGGATTGATACTTTTAATAATAATTTAAGAATAATTGACTATAAATCGGGAAATGTAAAAACTAATTATTTAATTTTTAAAAATTTTGAAATTGTGAGAAATAATCATAATTATTCTAACATGCTACAACTTTTATTTTATAAACTTTTAGTTTCAGATAAATATGAAAGTATTAACGAGCTTGGAGTGTGTTTATTCAAAAAACATAACAATCCTTTTGAATTTATCGAAAATTCAAAAAAAATAGAAGTAAGTGAAATAAAATATTTAATTAAACAAATTATAGAATCAATTATAGAAACAGAAAGTTTTATTGATTCGGGAAATCCTGCATAACAATTATTTTTTTACTCATCTTTGTTTGTTACATAATCATAGAATACAAAAACTAAAACTATAATTATTGAGAAGATTACAACAAAGGTTAGAAATGATTTACTCATAATTTAAATATTGAATGATAAAAGTATAAAATATCGTAGATTTAAAATCAATATGAATAATTTTTTAAAATATTTCTTGTTATCATTGGTCATTACAATTACTTCGTGTAAACAAAACCATGAAAAGGATTTACTAGATTCGGAGAATGATTCATTAGAAATTATAGATATTGAATATACAATTCCTATAATTTTATCTGAAGAATTTAAAAATAAAAACAAGATATCAGGATGGTCTAATTATAATTTAGTAGAATCTAATATACTTGTATTGGCAAATTCAATAAATAGTTTCATCAACGAGGATGATCATGATATTGAAAATCAATTAAATACAATAGAAAAGTATCTGATAAATTTAAGGAGATCTGTTTATCCAGAAGTGTTTTATACTCCTGAATTGATTAGCAGATTCAAACTATTAAATGTTCAAATAACAAATACTAAAATCATATTAAATGAATTTGATAAGTTAACTTTAGTTAAAGAGTTTGATAAAATATTTCAGTACTTTAACAATTGTAATAATATCATGAAATATATAGTAGATAATAAATCAATAATTATTGATTAGACATTTTTTTTAATTTCTCAATCTGTCTTATTATCTCATCATCTTCTATCTTTCTAAATAAAACTTCTTTAGATTCAATATTAGAAGAAAAATCAATTTTAGTATTTAAAGAATCTAAGTCATTCCAATTTTTTATTTCATCTAAGTTAAGTTGAGATTTAAGTTTTTTTGCAGTGTTTGGAAGAAATGGTTCAGAAAGAATAGTTAGATAACATATAATTATATATCCTACATATAAAATTTCTTTAACTTTTTCAGGATTAGACTTTTGTAATTTCCAAGGTTCACTGTCCGCCAGATATTTATTTCCTATTCTAGCAAGGTTCACAAGTGATTTAATAGCTTCTCTAAATTTAAATTCATCTAAGGATTTCCCAATTGATTTTGGAAAGCCCTTAACCTGCTTGATAATTTTTTTATTTGAATTGTCAAGGCTATCAGGATTAGGAACTATACCATTATAGTATTTAATAATTAAAGTTAAAACTCTATTAACAAAATTCCCATAAATAGCAACCAATTCACTATTATTTCTCATTTGGAATTCTTTCCATGTAAAGTCATTATCCTTTGTTTCTGGAGCATTAACAGTTAACACATATCTTAAAACATCTTGCATATTTGGAAAATCTTCTAAATATTCATGAAGCCAAACAGCCCAATTTCTAGAAGTTGAGATCTTACGCCCTTCTAGATTTAAAAATTCATTTGCTGGAACATTAAAAGGAAGGATGTAATCTCCTAACATTTTTAATATTATTGGAAAAATTATACAGTGAAAGACAATATTGTCTTTACCAATAAAGTGAACTAGTTTAGTGTTTTCATCTTTCCAATATTTACTCCAGTCTTTTTTGTTTTTTTCTGCCCATTCTTTTGTTGAAGAAATATATCCTATTGGTGCTTCAAACCAAACATAAAGAACTTTGCCTTCTTCTCCTTCAACATTAATAGGAATCCCCCAATCTAAATCTCTTGTAACAGCTCTAGATTTTAAACCATTGTCAAGCCAAGATTTAACTTGTCCTGTTACATTAGGTTTCCAGTCATCTTTATGCTCTTTTGTTATCCAATCTTTAATAAAATCTTCAAATTCATTTAAATTTATATACCAATGTTTAGTGTCTTTAAGAATAGGTTTGGAATTTGAAATTGTAGACTTTGGGTTTTTAAGTTCATCAGTACTTAATGTGCTTCCACAATTTTCACATTGATCACCATAAGCATTTTCAGCATCACAGATAGGACAGGTACCGATAATATATCTGTCAGCTAAAAATTGCTCAGCTTCTGTATCATAATATTGTTTTGTTGTCTTAGATGAAAATAAATCCTTTTCATTTAATTCATTAAAGAGTTCTATTGAATTTTTATGATGGATTTCTCTAGAGGTTCTAGAATAGTTATCAAATGAAATTCCAAACTTTTCAAAAGAGTCTCTAATTAATTTGTCATACCTATCGATAAGTTCTTTAGGAGTAATTGATTCCTTTCTAGCTTGAAGAGAGATTGCTACACCATGCTCGTCACTACCACAAATAAAAGCTACATCATTATTTATTAATCTTTGATATCTAGAAAATATATCTGCTGGAATATAGACACCTGCAAGATGTCCAATATGAATTGGCCCATTTGCATAAGGGAGAGCTGCAGTTACAGTGAATCTTTCATTTTTACCTGACATATAATAAATTGTGTTTTTTTCAAAACAGAATCCAAGATAAAATATTAAATTAGTAAATGAAACTATTCTATTAATGTTTTTAATTTTTGATACAGAAACAACCGGTCTGCCTAAGAAATGGAATTCTCCATTAACTGATTTTGATAATTGGCCAAGAGCAGTCCAAATTGCTTGGCAGATTAATTCAGAAGAGGGGCAATGCATTTCAAATGAGAGTTATGTCATATACCCAGAAGGTTATACTATTCCATATGACTCTCAGAATATTCATGGAATATCAACCCAGCTTGCTAAGAAAATTGGAAAAAATATAAATGAAGTTTTACAAAAGTTTAATGATGCTTTAGATCAATCAAAATATATCTGTGGACATAATTTAAATTTTGATGAAAAAATTATTGGTTCTGAATTTTTAAGAATAGAGGGAAAGAATCCATTAAAAGACTTTCCAAGAATAGATACTTGTACTGAAGAAACAGCAAGTTTATGCAGATTATCTGGAGGTAGAGGAAGAAAACACAAATTACCAACTTTAACTGAACTTCACATTAATTTATTTGGGAAAGAATTTGAATCTGCCCATAATGCCTCAGCTGATGTTGAAGCAACAGCAATGTGTTTATTTAAGCTATTAAAAGAAGGTAAAATTCACCCTGATTCATTAGAAGGTGATCTAAATATTCACAAAAAATTTAAGGAAATAACTCTTGATAAAGTTTCGCCCCCAGATATTGAACATATTAATTTATCTGAGCAATCAAAAATTTTGAGAGATCAAGAAAATATAGAAGAAAAGCCAAAATCAGAAAAAACTGAAAATACTATATTCCAAACTTCATTTGCTCATCTTCATACTTATAGTCAGTTTTCAATTTTACAATCAACCTCAAAGATTTCTGATCTACTTGACTCTGCAAAAGAATATTCTCATGATGCAGTTGCAATAACTGATAAGTCTAACTTAATGGGAGCTTTTCATTTTATTAAATTAATGAAAAACTATAATGATAACTTATCTGATAATGAAAAGTATATTAAACCAATAATAGGGTGTGAGCTCAATGTTTGTGAAGATTATAAAGATAAATCTAGAAGAGATGATGGATATCAAATTGTCTTCATAGCAAAAAATAAAAATGGTTTTAGAAATCTTTCTAAGTTAAGTTCAATAGCTCATATAGAAGGATTTTATTATGTCCCAAGGATAGACAAAAATATTCTTTTAGAATATAAAGAAGATTTGATTGTGTTATCAGGTGGTATAAAAGGAGAGGTGTCATCAAAAATATTAAATCTTGGAGAAGAGATGGCTGAAGAATCAATAAAGTGGTGGAAAGATCATTTTAATGAAGATTTTTATCTTGAAATCATGAAACATGACCAAGAAAATGAAAATTATTTAAATCCAATTATAGTAGACTACTCGAATAAACATGAAGTAAAACTTGTAGCAACTAACAATACTTTTTACACTTCGAAGGATGATGCTAATGCTCATGATATTCTACTTTGTGTTAGAGACGGAGAGAAGCAATCTACTCCAATAGGAAGAGGAAGGGGGTTTAGATATGGATTACCAAATCATGAATATTGGTATAAGTCTAAGAATGAAATGTTCGAATTATTCAAAGATTTACCTGACTCACTAGAATCTATAGAAGAAATAATTAATAAAGTCGAACCATTTGACTTATCGAGAGAGGTTTTACTTCCGGAATTTAAAGTTCCTAAAGAATTTATTCAAGAAAATGATTTTGACAGTAAAAAGGGTCAAAATTTATATTTAAGAGATCTAGCATATAAAGGAGCTGAAAAAAGATATGGTAATCTAGATAAATTGTTGAAAGAAAGGTTGGATTTTGAGTTAGATGTTATACAAAAAACAGGATACCCTGGATATTTTTTAATTGTTCAAGATTTTATTAATGCTGCAAAAGAAATGGGAGTTTCTGTTGGACCAGGAAGAGGATCTGCTGCAGGATCTGTAGTAGCATTTTCATTAGGAATTACAAATATAGACCCAATAAAATATAATCTTCTTTTTGAAAGATTCCTTAATCCTGATAGAGTAAGCCTTCCAGATATAGATATAGACTTTGATGATGAAGGAAGAAATAAAGTGATTGAATATGTTATTGATAAATATGGCTCGAATCAGGTTGCACAAATAATTACTTATGGAAGAATGGCAGCAAAATCTGCAATTAGAGATACAGGAAGAGTATTAGACTTATCTCTTGGAGAGGTAGATAGAATAGCAAAATTAGTTCCAAACTTAAGCTTGAGCAATATCTTTAATTCAAAGGATTTTGATCTTAAATCTACTTTAAGAACAGATGAATATAGTAGGGTTAGTGAATTAAAACAACTTTACAAATCTAAACAATTGTCAAGTAGAACTTTACAACAAGCTACATTATTAGAAGGCTCAATTAGAAATACTGGAACTCATGCCTGTGGTGTTATAATTACCCCAAGTGATATATCAGATTTTGTTCCAATCACTAGATCAAAGGATTCAGATTTTTATGTAACACAATTTGATAATTCTGTAGTAGAAGATGCTGGTCTTTTAAAAATGGACTTTTTAGGATTAAAAACATTGACTATAATTAAGGATACGGTTAAGTTGATTAAATATAAATATCAGAAAATATTAATACCTGAAGAGTTCCCATTGGACGATAAAAAAACTTATGAGCTTTTCCAAAAGGGTGAGACAGTTGGAGTCTTCCAGTATGAATCGCTTGGAATGCAGAAATATCTTAAAGACTTAAAGCCAACAAATTTTAATGATTTAATAGCAATGAATGCTTTGTATAGGCCAGGACCTCTGGAATATATCCCTTCATTTGTTGCAAGAAAAAATGGTAGTGAACCAATTTCATATGATGTCCCAGAAATGGAAGAATTCCTTAATGAAACATATGGGATAACTGTTTATCAAGAACAAGTAATGCTTTTATCACAAAAACTTGCTGGGTTTTCAAAAGGTGATGCAGACCTATTAAGAAAAGCAATGGGGAAAAAGATTTTTTCATTAATTGAAAAATTAAAACCGAAATTTATGAAAGGTGGAGACAAGAATGGTTTTAGTAAAGAAGTATTAGAAAAAATATGGAAGGATTGGGAAGCATTTGCTTCATATGCATTTAATAAATCTCATTCTACATGTTATGCCTTGATAGGTTATCAAACTGCTTATTTAAAAGCAAATTTTCCGTCTGAATATATGGCTGCAGTTCTATCTAATAATATGAATGATATAAAACAAGTAACTTTTTTTATGGAGGAATGTAGAAGGATGGGAGTAAAAGTTTTAGGGCCAGATATAAACGAATCATATTATAAGTTTAATGTAAATGATCAAAAGGCTATTAGATTTGGAATGGGTGCTGTTAAAGGTGTTGGAAGAGGAGCTGTTCAGACAATTATTGAGAATAGAAAAGATGGAGAATATAAATCAATTTTTGATTTTGCTAAAAGAATAAATCTTAGACTTGCAAATAAAACGACTTTTGAAAACTTAATTCTTGCAGGTAGTTTTGATTCTTTTAATCTAAATCGTTCACAATATTTTAATATAGACACTGACGGATATACCTTTATTGAAAAAGCTATTAAGTATGGGGGTAAATATCAAGAATCTGAAAATTCAGCTCAAATTTCAATGTTTGCAAATAAAAAAAATGATGCATATACTAATCTAAATATTCCAGATTGTGAAGAATGGATTAATCTAGAAAAATTAAGAAAAGAAAGGGAGGTAGTTGGAATATATTTATCCTCACATCCTCTTGAAGAATATAAAAGAGAAATTGAGAACTTTACTTCTGCTGATTTAAGCATTTTAGATGATTTAAATAGATTAAAAAATAAAGACTTTTATATTGGGGGAATAGTAAATGAAGTAGAGCATCTTTTTACAAAAAATGGTAATGGATATGCTGTTTTCTCATTTGAAGATTTTAATGATCAATATAAGTTTAGAATCTTTGGAGAGAACTACTTAAAGTATAAACATTTTTTAAAAGAAAATGAAATTCTTCGAATAAGATTAAGTATTAGAGAAGGATGGATAAACAAAGAAACAGGGAAACCAGGAGAGCCAAGAATTCAATTTCTTAACTTTGAGCTTTTAAATGGAATTATTGAGTCCAATGCTAAAAAAATAACTTTAAAATTGGATATAAAAAATTTAGAAGAAGATCAAATAAAACTTTTGAGTAAAAAACTCTCTAAACATAAAGGAAAACATCCGCTATATTTTGATGTTTATGATTCTGAGAAGGAGATTAAGCTATCATTGATTAGTGAAAATAATAAAGTTTCAATAACTAGAGATTTATTAAAAACACTTGAAGAAAACAAATTACACTATAAATTAAATTGATTTAAAAAGTTTAATTCTTAGTAGAAATAATCTTAAATTGCTTAATAAAATTATATAAAATGGCATTAGAATTAACTGATTCAAATTTTGAGAAGATTGTGCTAAAATCTGACAAACCAGTTCTTGTAGATTTCTGGGCAGAATGGTGTGGGCCATGTAGAATGGTAGGACCTGTCATTGATGAGCTCAGTAAAGACTTCGAAGGAAAGGCTATTATTGGAAAACTAGATGTAGATTCAAATCAAATTTCTGCAGCTAAGTATGGGGTTAGAAGTATTCCTACTGTTCTTCTTTTTAAAGATGGAGAAATGATTTCTAAACAAGTTGGAGTTGCTCCAAAACAGACTTATGAAGATGCAATTAATTCTGCATTATAGTTTTACCTCTTTTTTTAAACAAACTTTATAAAATACATTATATTTGCAAGCAATTTGGTCTGGTAGTTCAGCTGGTTAGAATACATGCCTGTCACGCATGGGGTCGCGGGTTCGAGTCCCGTCCAGACCGCAAAATCATCCTCCAATTCGGAGGATTTTTTGTTTTTATGTTATTTATATAAACAACATATACTTTTTAAGTGTTAATTTAATAACAAATTCTTTAAAATGTAGTATAACTTTTGAAAAAGGTATTACATTGCAAAATCTGAGAAGAGTAGACATGACATGACCAAAGTCTGGATATTTAAACATGTCAGATAGATTCAGATTATTTTTCCTAAAATAGCTAGCTAATAATTTTTTAATAAAAAATATTTCATGAGTGAAATTACGACATCTTATTCTATTTATTCAAAATTGAATAACAAAAAATATGTAATTGTTCCTCAAAAGGAATTCATCATACCCGAGTACTTAAATAATTATAAAAACCAGTTTGATAAAGACTGGGAGGATCTTAGGAAAGATAACTATTTAAAAGATGGGAGGAGCTTTAGATATAGGCGGTTCCAGTATTTCTATTTCTTGCCTGAATCCGGGAAAATTGTAGCTTATGCCACAACTCCTTATTATCAACCTGCCGAAATAAATAAATATGCAGGAGATCTGGACCGAAAATTTAAATCGTTAAAAAGTAAGACAATAAGCAACCCCTTCCTTCAGGAGTTGATTCGATTCGATTTCCAACAATTACCTGTTTCTAAGGAAGATAAGTCTAACTCCTGGATGGTCGATATACATCAAATACGGACTGTAGCAACAGCAGTTGAAAGTGGTGAAGTAACACCAGAAGGCATCCACCATGATGAAAATGACTTTGTTTGGATTCATTTGATCAATAAAGAGAACTCTACAGGAGGGAGAAATAATATTTACAATAATGAACAAAAACTATTGGAGAGTTGTACGCTAAGTAAAAATATGGATTCAATTGTATTGTGGGACCCAAAGGTGATGCATGCAGTAACTTCAATCCACCCAAAAGACTTAACAAGAAATGCAATCAGGGATGTTGTGTTGATAGGTTTTACTCATTGTCCCGGTCTTGAACCTCCAACATTAAACCCTGTTTTAGATTACAAAGAAATAAAAGCCAACATAAATCCGCCAGCCATGGTGAAACACGTTTTCTAAAAGAAAAACGAATATGGCGATCTATACCAGAATACAAGCATCTGATCTAAACAAAATTGTTGCCCCTTATCAAATTGAAGTGGTAGATTTTACTCCGATTGAAGGTGGTAACGCTAACTCGAATTATCATATACATGCAAAGAATGGTGAATATGTGATGACGATAGCAGAAGAAAAATCTTTTCATGAGGTGCAAAAATTAACCACCCTTCTTCAATGGTTGGGCAAACATCATTTTTTAACCTCTCAGGTTCATGCCACCATTACAGGAGAAACGGTGACCCAACATGCAGGGAAACCGGTTTTTGTAAAAAAGTGGCTCTATGGAAGGGTACATGAAAATTTCACCACTGATGAATTAGGTCAAATTGGCACCTCTATGGCACAGCTACATCAAATCCCGGCACCTGATAATTTACCTAAATATCATTCTTATGGGCAACAGGTTTTTTCATCACTTATTGGTAAAGGAATTGATACAGAATATGAAAAGTGGCTCAAGGAACGATTTCAATTCCTTAAAAAACATGTTCCTGAGGGTCTTCCCCTTGGATTGGTACATGGCGATATTTTTTTTGATAATGTTTTGTTTGAAAATAATAAGATAAAGGCAATTATAGATTTTGAAGAAGCCTGCAATTATTACTTGATTTTTGATTTGGGCATGGGCATTTTAGGACTTTGCAGAACTGGTGGGAAAATTGACCTGAACAAAGCAAGATCATTGATAAAAGGGTATGAACAAATACGATTCTTGGGATTTCCGGAAAGAGATTCTCTACAATTATTTATCGAATATGCGGCTATTGCTACCTCTTGGTGGCGTTTTTGGAAGTACAATATTCATACACCAACTCCTGATTTAAGGAATAAACATTGGAAGATGGTTCAGGTAGCTAAAGAGGTAGAAATATTGGATAAAAAGCACTTTTTGTCAATTGTATTTGAGTAAAGACAGTTATGTCTGTAAAGTAAGATAATGAAAAGCTCAAATGGACTGCAAATAAAATGAAAGAAGCTGGGGTTAAATATTTTGCAGGAGCTCATTGCACTGGCATAAATTCTACTTACGAAATAAGAAAATTTATGGGATTATTATCTAAAAACGCTTTAGTTGGTTCAGTTGGAACGTATATTAACAAAGACGGTATTGTTCCAGGATATATGGAGTAGTTAAACCAAATCCACATCCCTCTAATTAACTTTATGGGGTTTTTTGACTTTATTAATCAACACTTTACATCATTTTACAGAGGATTTAGATCAAATTAAGAGTGCCATCTCAGACTTTTTAAGATATATTAAGTCAAGTGCATAAAAATCATTACATTTGTAGTGTTGTGTGTTGCTTAAGGCAACTAAATAAGCTTTCCATTTGGGGGGCTTTTTTTTTTTTAATTATATTTAAAATATGGATAGTCAGAATAATCGTTTTGAAACACTAAAGGATATTTTTAAGGATGTAAAAAATATTCTTGAAAAAATAAATAATTATGGGTTTTTTCAAAGATTATTTGCCTGGAAACTACTAAAAAAAGATTCAACAAAATTAGATTCAAAATTAGAGGATGTACAAGATATTATTAGCGATCTAAGAGAAAAATTGAATCGTCTTGATGATCTGAATGACTTAAAGGATAAGATAGCTAAGAAAGATGATGATCTTAAAGATCTTCGTGAAAAAAACACAAAGTTTGAGTCAACAATTGGAGTTGAAAAACAAAAATTAGTTGATGCTCAGAATAAATACCATATTATGATAACAAAACATGAAGATAAAGTAGATAAAGAAGAAAAAAGATTGGAAAAAGAAAGAATTGATGAAGAAAATATGAGAAAAGTATCATGGCAAACACATGAGTCAGATGTTGCTTCTTTTATTACTAACGAATGTATGAAATATGACATTAAATATGTGGGACCACAGGATTTTCCAGATAGGAAAAAACCGGATAACTCAATTTTTGTAGATGATAGGTATATTATTTTTGATGCAAAATCTCCAAGAGATAATCAGGATACAGCCACATTTGTTAGTGATATAAACACAAAGGTCAAGGATCAAGAAAAATATGCTAAACTACCTAAAGTTAAAAAGGATATTTATTTGGTCGTGCCATCTAATTTATACTCAGATATAAATAAGAAACATTATCCTCAGGGTAAATATGATGTGTGGATTATTACAATGGAACAGATTCCAGTAATGCTTGCTCATTATAAAAGAACCATGGATTATGAGAATTTTGAGGGATTAAGTCAAGATGATAAGGATGCCTTAATCAAAGAGATGGGAAATTTATCATTCAACTTGAGACGGAAGTTAATGGTAGATAGTATTTTTGGACAAAAGTTTTTACAAGCTTTAAAAAGCTCAAAAGATAATTTACCTGAAGAAATAAATGATGAGATAGAGAAAGTAGTCACAGATTCAAGAGATAATGTATCAAGAAAAGATTCTGGAAAACCACTTTCATTAGATACTTTAGAACGGGAACTAGATGAGACTAATTATTTATCTCAAAGTGTTGGTATACCTACACCTCCAATTGAAAAGAAAAGTGAGAAATAAAAAAAACCCTACTAAATGTAAGGTTTATTTAGTGGTACCACCAGGAATCGAACCAGGGACACAAGGATTTTCAGTCCTTTGCTCTACCAACTGAGCTATGGTAAACAATTTTAGTGTTCTTCAAATGTTTCTGTAATTTTGACTAATATAATATTACAATGAACTTAATCTTTGATTTTGGTAATAGTTTAACTAAGTATTTTTTCATTCAAGATGATAAGGTAATAGATAGAGGTAGTTTTATCTCTAATAAGGTTGATGATAATATGTTAGCTATAAAAAATAAAAGATCAATTGAAAAATTGATTTATTCATCTGTTGTTGATGATAAAAGAGATGAGCTCTCAAGTATTTTTAAAAATTCAAAAATAATTTCCTTAAGAGATAAGACTATTAAACTTCCTTTTACAAATGAATATAAATCCGAAACTTTAGGTGATGATAGAGTAGCACTAGTTTCTGCTGGCTTAAGCTTATACCCAAATAAAGATCTGTTAATTATTGATATAGGAACATGTATTACTTATGATATAGTTACTATGAATAAAAAATATCTTGGTGGATCAATATCTCCAGGATTTAATTTAAGATATTCTAGTTTATCTGATCGTACATCTAATCTCCCAAAACTTGAGTTCAAGATTCCAAAATCTTTAATTGGAGATTCTACAGAAGAACACATTCATGCAGGAATATATTATGGCATAATTGGTGAAATTAGTTATAATATAGAAAGACAAAAGGTCAGGTTCCCAAATATAGAAATAATTGTAAGTGGAGGTGGTTCCAACTTTTTGCTTAATAAGATAAAAAATGTAATCTTTGCTGACCAAGACTTTTTAGCTCATGGCTTAAATCATATTTTACAAACAAACTCTTGATGAATAAATATTTTTTATTAACCATATTATTTTTTAATTCCAGTATACTTTTTTCTCAAACAAATACCGGTTCACCATATTCAATTAATGAACTAGGGGAAATAAATTTTTCTGGAAATGTTTCCAATTTATCTATGGGAGGAATTGATGTAAAGGTTGATTCAATAGAGGTTAACTTAAATAATCCTGCATCTTATGCTAAATTAAAAACATCAAACTATTTAGTAGGAACATTTTTTAAATTATCTAGCTTTTCTAATACCATTGCTAATGAAAATATTTCAAGCTCAAATATTAATTATATTGCTGTTGGAATACCAGTAAAAAATTTTGGTTTTGGCTTTGGGGTTCTGCCATATTCTTCTACCGGATTTAATCTACAGTCAGATGAATCCTATAATACTAACAATTCAGTAAACACGAGACTTTTTGCTGCAAATGGGGGTATAAATAGAGTCTTTTTTTCTGTAGGTTTTCCATTAACAAAATTCCTGTCTTTAGGCTTAACAACAAATTATAATTTTGGAAAATTTGAATATGAGTCTTTTAATCTTTATGAAGGAGTTAATTACGGTATTTATTCAAATAGTTCATCTGATATATCAGGATTTAATTACCAATTTTCTTCAAACATAGATATCCCTATCAAAAAAGATTTAAATTTTAATATAATGTTATCCTATTCTCCTAGTTCTATATTAAATTCTGTTAATACCCAGGATCTTTATACTTCTACAACTAATCTTATTAATTTAAATAGTTTAGGCGATTTTGTAGAAGTAAACCTAGAAGAAAGAGGTTTAAAATCTACAGAGCTTAGAGTCCCAAAAAAATATATATATGGAGTAGGCCTTGGAAATCATAATAAATGGTATATCGGAGCACAAATTGAAAAAAGGTTTTCGTCAAATTTCGAAAATAGATTCTTAAATATTAAAAATATAGATTATAGGGATTCAGAATCTTTTTCAATTGGAGGCTCATATATTCCGGAGTATTCTTCTTTAACAAGCATTTGGAAGAGAACAGTGTACAGGTTTGGAATTAAAAGTGAGAAAAAAAGTATTATTGTAAATAATTTGCCCATAAATCAATTTAGCTTAAATTTGGGGGTTGGACTCCCCCTTTCTGGGCTTTCTAAAGCAAATCTTGGTCTTGAGTTTGGTCAAATAGGGGAAGAAAATAATTTGATTGTTAAGGAGAATTATTGGTCCATAAGATTAGGTTTATCTTTAAATGATATTTGGTTTATAAGAAGAAAGTATAATTAATGAAAATTAAAATGAATACCCCTAAATTTTTATTTTATTTGATTCTGTCAATTCCATTTTTTCAACTTCATTCTCAGAATGCTTCTGATGATTGTAGGGAAAAACTTTCAATATTTGCAGAATCTGCAAAAATAAAAAATTATAAAGCAGCATATGAACCATGGATGTCAGTGAGAACTAATTGTCCAACTTACAGTTTAGCTACTTTTCAATATGGAGAAATAATCCTTAAAGATTTTATTAAAAACTCTTCTAATGATGAAGAAAAAGAAAAATACATAACTGATTTACTAAAACTTTATGATGAATGGGCTGCAAATTTTCCTCAAAGAAAAGGTGTAAATCAAATAGGTAAAATATATAGCAGTAAAGGTCAAGCAATGATTGATAATAATTTTGAGGATAAATTAAAAATATATAAGACCTTTGAATATGCTTATAATAATGATGTCAAGAGTTTTTCTAGCCCTAAATCACTTGCTTACTATTTTCAAACAGCATATGACTTATTTAAAATTGGTAACTCAGAAGTTAGCCTAGAGGTATTATTCAATAAATATGAAGAATTAACAGAAAAATTTGAATCGCTTAGAATAGATATTGCAAAAAAAGTTGATGTAATTCTTAAAAAAGAAGCGTCTGGAGTTGCGTTAACATCAAAAGAGGAAAGAAACAAAAGAATATATGATACTAATTCTAATGCTGTTGGTGCATACCTTCAACTTATTGATCAAAAGATTGAAAAAGAAGCGACATGTGATATCTTAATTCCTTTATATTCAAAAAGTTTTCAGGAAAATAAAAATAACCCATTATGGATTAAAAGGGCTGCAGGAAGATTGGATGGAAAAGAATGTTCTAATGACCACCTTTTTGTTACTTTAGTTGAACAGCTTCATAGTCTTGAGCCTTCAGCAGATTCAGCTTATTATCTAGGAATATTAAATGATAAAAAAGGGAATTTTAATGAAGCTCTTAAATATTATCAAGAATCAGTTACACTTGAAACAGGTAACTATAAAAAAGCGAAAATTCTCTATAGAATTGCAGCAAAACTTAAAAATTCAGGAAGAAAAACTTCCTCTAGAAATTATGCTGAAAGAGCTCTTAGTTTTCAACCGTCTCTTGGTAAAGCTTATTTATTAATAGCTAGTCTTTATGCAAGTAGTGCAAATGGTTGTGGTGATACTCAATTTAATAAAAGGGCAGTCTATTGGTTAGCAGCTCAAACAGCTCAAAAAGCAGGACGGGTTGATGCTTCAATTAGAAAGATAGCTAATAGAACAGTGGCAAGCTATAATGGAAGAGCTCCATCAAAAACAGATATTTTTACTGATGGAAGTCAAGGTAAGAGAGTAACCTTTTCATGTTGGATAAGGAGAAGCGTTAGAGTTCCATATTTATAGATGTCTAAACTTAGTTACTTTTTACTATTCCTTTTATTTATTCAATTTATGTCTTGTGATAATTCTGAATATATAACTAGTGTAAATATAAATGATAGAGTTCCTATTGGTATTGTAAAAGATTTTGAGATGATATATACAGATTCTATGAAAACTAGATCTTTAATTAAGGCTCCAACTCATCTAGATTTCTCTAACCATCCAATTAATTACTTTGAATTTATTGATGGTATAGAGATAATAATATTTGACGACAATAGAACGACTACAATAACTTCTGATTATGCTATTCTCTATAACGCATTTAGATTAATTGATTTTCAAGGTAATGTAGTTATAATATCTAGTTCTGGTGAAACCTTATTTTCAGATCAGTTATATTTTGATTCAGAGAATGAGTGGTTGTTTACGGAGGGAAAATTCCAATATACTGATGAGAATAATAATATAATTGCTAATAGATTGGATTCAAATCGAGAATTTTCTGATTTATTAACTGGAAGTTTAGTAGGATCAATAAATGTTTCAGATAACAATTAATTATAAATGAGAAGTTTTATAATTTCAGAAATAATATATTGGATAATTTCAGTAATATCAATTATTAGTGTTTTTCAGCATTGGAATTTAAATAGACAAAAGGCTTATATATTTATTCTGTTTGCAATATTATCTATGTTTATGGCAATATTTAGAAGATATTTTAGAAAAAAATATTCAAATAGAAATAGATGATAATCATCATTAGTCTTATCCTTTCTGCATTTTTTTCTGGTATGGAAATTGCCTTTGTTTCATCAGATAAACTAAATCTTGAAATTCAAAAAAAACAAATTGGATTTATTCCAAATATTCTGACACGAATCACAAAAGACCCTTCAAGATTTATATCAACTATGCTAATAGGTAATAATTTTTCTTTAGTTGTTTATGGGATTTTTATGGGAGAATTTATTTTCAACAACTTGCTTATAACCAGAGTAAATAATTTAAATGAGCTGAGTTTAGTTTTTTTACAAACATCTATTTCAACAGTTATAATTTTAATCACAGCTGAGTTCATTCCGAAAGTTTTTTTTCAAATTTATTCAAACTTTTTTATGAAAATCTTTGCTCTTCCCGCATATATCTTTTATACAATTTTTTCACCTTTGACAAGTTTGGTCATATTTATTTCAGATTTTATATTAAACAAGTTTTTTAATACAAACATAAAACATAGCTCCCTTTCTTTTACAAAAATTGAATTGGAGAACTACATTGAAAAGGAAATTCAACATTCTTCAGATGATATTGATTCTGAAATTGAAATCTTTCAAAATGCTCTAGAATTATCTGAAATAAAAGCAAGAGACATTATGGTTCCAAGAACAGAAATTATTGCTGTAGATGTTAGTATTGATATAGATGAGGTTAAAAAAATATTTATAGAAACTGGGTTTTCAAAAATCCCTGTTTATAAAAAATCTATAGATAATATTATAGGATATGTCCATTCTTTTGATTTTTTAAAAAAACCAAGTGATATAAAAAGTTTTCTTCTTCCTGTTGAATTTATTCCTGAACCTATGTTTGTTAATGAAGTACTTCAAATTTTAACTAGACAAAGAAAAAGTTTAGCCATTATTCTTGATGAATATGGAGGAGCTTCAGGGATTCTAACTATAGAAGATATTGTAGAGGAGCTCTTTGGAGAAATTGAAGATGAACATGATAATTTAGAATATTTTGAAAAGAGTATTGATGAATATACAATTGAAGTTTCTGCAAGATTAGAAGTTGAATACATTAACAATAAATACAAATGGGAGCTTCCTTTGTGTGATTCTTATGAAACGTTAGGAGGATTAATATTTGATAAAACTGAAAATATTCCTAGTGAAGGAGAAGAAATAATAGTTAAAGATTACAAGATTAAAATTAAAGAGGCAACTTCTTCAAAAATTGAAAAAATTGTAATTATAAAAAACATTAAAGAAGAATAGTAAAAATAAATTCTAAGTTGTAATTTCGAACCTTTAAATCTAAACTATGGCTATACTAGGTCAAATAAGAAAAAGATCGTTTGTTCTAATAGTAGTTATTGGGATGGCATTATTTGCTTTTGTTATATCAGGAGTATTTGTGGGCTCTGGCTTATCTCAAAATCAAACAATAGGAGAGGTAAATGGAGAGAAGATAGATTATGAAACCTTTAATTTGTTGGTGCAACAAACTCAAGATTTTTATGGACTTGACTTAATTAACGCTGTAAATTATGCTTGGGAAGTAGGAATAAAAAATATTGTATTAACTCAAGAATTGGATAAATTAGGAATAAATGCCGGCAAAGATCAACTTGAACAAATAGTGTCAGCTGAACCTTCAATTGTTTCAAATCCAGAGTTTCAGAATGATATAGGTCTTTTTGACTTTACTAAATTTAGTAGATACATAAATCAGCTAAAATCAATGAATCCAACTGCATATAATTCCTGGAAAATTCAGGAACAAAATGTTATTGCATCAGCAAAACAAAAAATTTATTTTAATCTAATTACATCAAGTATAACATATACTGACGTAGAATCAAATTTAGAGTATCATTTAGAGAATGATAAAGTAACAATAGATTATATAAAAATTCCTTTTAATGAAATTCCTGATTCAATATTCAAAATTACGAACTCACAGATATCAAATTTTATTAAAAAAAATAAAAACAACTATATTATTGATCCATCAAGAATTATAGAGTATGTATTTGTTCCTGATGTTGCTTCTCCTCTTGATGAGAATAATATTAGAACTAATCTTGAATCAATAAGGGATGGAATAATTCAATATAATGATGTAACTAAATTAGTTGATAGTATTGAAGGGTTTAAAGATGTAAAAAATATAGTTGAGTTTGTTGAAACTTATTCAGAAAAACCATATGACTCAATATACAAGACTAGAGATCAACTTTCTGGAGATTTTCGAGATATATTATATGGATTAAAAAAAGGGAAAACTTTTGGTCCATATAAGGATGGAAATTATTATGTATTATCAAAAATGATTGATAAGAAAAGAGAAGGAGGTGTTAATAAAGTTTTATTAGCTAATATTCATCAACAAATAGTCCCATCTAATGAATCTTCAAATCAAAATTATAGACTTGCCTCACGGATTGAATTTGATGCAAAAACCAATTTATCATTAGATCAAAATAATTATTATGTTGAGAATTATGAAACTTTAAACCCTTATGACTCTGGAATTCCTGATATAAGTGATTCTAGATCAGTAATTAAATGGATTTATGATGAGTCAACGAAAGTAGATGAAATAAAAAGATTTACTTTAACTGAAGGATATTTGATTGGTAGAATTAAAGAAATAAACAAAGAAAGACTTCCAGGGGTAGGTGATGTTTCAGATAATGTAAAAAATGAAATTTTAAAGAAAATAAAATTTGATTATATAAAGAAAAAGTATAAAACCCCAACTATTGAATCAATAGCAGAAGATTATAATATGGATATTCAAAGGGCTTCAGCTGTTACTCAATATGATCCTGTACTTGTTGGAGCAGGAGCTGAGCCTTATATTATTGGAGCATCTTTTGCCCTAGAACCTGGAGAAGTTTCAAATTTATTATTAGGGAAAGAAGGAATTTATATTATTCACTCTATATCAAAAGAAATAGCAGAGGATTTAAATTTGAATAGTGCTATTTCAAGATCACTCAGTGATAGAGAGATTGAAAGAATTTCCTCTCTTATACCGGAGGTGCTTGAATCAAGTGCTGACATTAAAGATAATCGAAGTTTGTATTATTAACCATTTCTTTAAATGTAAAGACCTTATTAAAACCTTTATCAATAAAATACTTAGAGGGATTAAACTCACTTGAACTTAAGATAAAGTCTCCACCCCATGCACCAAGACTTTTAATTGAACCTTCAAAATCTGAAAACAACTCACTTTTTACAGTCTTTCTTTTTAATATAGAAGATAAAATTTGTTCATGCGAATCTAATAAAGAATTAAACTGTTTTTGATTATTAGTTATTGATATTTCTTTCGAAATAGAAGAAACTTTTTCAATATCAGAATTTGATACTTTGAGTTTACTATAGTTTAAAATTTCTCCACGTGAATCCTGTTTTTTATTTAAATAAATAAAAAAAAGATTATCTATAAACGGGGGATTAAATTTAGTTTTTTGAATTGATCTTTTCCCCTTTTTAAGACTGTATATAAGTGGATAATTAACTCTAGAACAAGCTATATCATAACCACTTCCTCCAAATGTTTCATTTAAAATTATATATGGATCAACATTTGCTAAGCTTGATAAATTTGATATAAGGGTTGACGAACTTCCTAATCCCCACTCCTTATCAAAATTTAATTTTGTTTTAATTTCACAACCATTGTTATTTAAAAAATTAGAATTATGATTTCTAATTGACTTAAGTATTTCATTAAGTCTTTTTGATACACTATAGTCTGAAGATTCAATTATTTCCAGTTTATCCTTATCTACTATTGTATTGAACCAAACATGATTCTTCATATCATAACTAGTCCATTTAATAAGATTATTATCAATCTCTTTATAATTTAATGATTGACCACAACTTAATGGTAAAGCAAATGCTTCAGCTCCATCTAGAACTAAATATTCTCCTGTAATCAGTAATTTACCATAGCTATATAAGTTCATAAAACTAATTTAAGTTTAAAAAATCTTGAACAGCTTTACTTGTAATTTTCTTTTCTTTAAAGAAAACTTTAGCATTTTCAATTTGATTTTCAGTTGCATTATTTTTTTTCAATAAATTAATCAAATGCATTTTCATATGACCTTTTTGTATACCTGCAGTTATCAATGATTTAATTGCAGCAAAATTTTGAGCTAGCCCAGCTGATGCTATTATTTCCATCAAACTCGATGAGTTCGGTTTGCCAAGTAACTTATGAGATAATTTAACCATTGGATGTAGATCAGTTATTCCTCCAACTGTACCTATAGATATAGGCAGTGTAAGCTTAATAGAAAAGATATTATTATCAATAGAGCATTCAGTCAACCCTTTATATTCTCCATCTTTGCAAGCAAAGGAGTGGACTGAAGCTTCAACTGCTCTAAAGTCATTACCAGTAGAAATTAAGATTGAATCAACACCATTCATTATCCCCTTATTATTTGTTACAGCTCTTCCTAAATCTATTTTAGAAATCTCGACTGCATGAAAGAATTTTTCTGCAAACTCTTTACTATTTAACCCATTAATTTCTCCAATTTCATCAATTTGACACTCTGCGTTTGCTTTTACAATACAATTAGGTGTAGAGTTAGACAGAATAGACATTATAATATTTATATCTTTTTCTTTTTCTGTTAAGTACTCAGGAATTTTTATTTCTTCACACATTTTTTTTGTAATAATTTCTAGGCATGAGTTTATAAAATTTGCACCCATAGAATCAACAGTGTTAAATGAAATAGAAAGCTGATAATAATTATTGTATTTCCTTGACATATCAATAAGATTAATAGAGTTAATTCCACCTCCACGCTTTATCATTTTTGATGAAATTTTAGAAGTTGCATCAATTAGTTTAGATTTACTATCATCAATAAATTTTTTTATCTTTTGAAATTCTCCATTAAATAAAAAGTGAATTTGGCCAATTTTTTCTGAGCTAATCACTTTAGCTCTAAATCCTCCTTTATCATACCAGAATTTTGCAGAATTAGATGCAGCGGCAATAACTGAGCTCTCTTCTATTACCATTGGTAAACAATAATTTTTATTATTAATTAGAAAATTAGGTGCAACTGAAAATGGGAAATAAAAATTTGATAGTGTATTTTCAGAAAAAGTATCATGTATTGACTGAATGTTAATGTCATTATTTAAATATTTATCTAATATTTCTAAATCCTCTTTTGAATTGCCCAAATAATTAGAACAAATCCATTCAATTTTTTCTTCTTTTGAAAGTTTTGAAAAACCAATTATTTTTTTTGACATAATTTTCTTTTCTTTATGTAAATATAAGGTAAATGACCCTCAATTTAATTTATCTTTTATTAGTCAATCGTACATATGAATCATCTTTTTAACGGAGACGAAATAAATCAAAGAACTATTCTAGGTCACCCTTCTGGACTTTTTACTTTGTTTTTCACTGAGATGTGGGAACGTTTTTCTTATTATGGGATGAGGGCTATTCTTGTTTTATTTCTAGTATCTTCTATGGCTGATCAGGGATGGGGTTGGGAAAGAGCGGATGCTCTTAAGCTTTATGCCTGGTACACAGGACTAGTTTATATAACCCCAATTTTTGGAGGTATTATAGCAGATAAATACTTAGGTTATCGGAAAGCAGTAATTATTGGAGCTTTTTTAATGACATTAGGACATGCTTCAATGTTTCTAGAGGTTCTTTATGACTTTTATTTATATGTTGGACTTAGTTTCTTAATTATTGGAAATGGGTTTTTTAAGCCAAACATATCATCAATTGTGGGGCAGTTATATAAAGATGATGGAAAAATTAAAGATGCTGCTTATACAATTTTTTATATGGGTATAAACGCTGGAGCATTTTTAGGAATTTTACTATGTGGCTATATAGGAGAGACAGTAAATTGGCATTATGGTTTTGGACTTGCAGGAGTATTTATGTTTTTTGGAATGCTTCAATTTCATTATGGACAAAATATATTTGGTAATATAGGTCTATCTAAAAACACTTTAACTGATGAAGAAAATATTGAAGAAAATAAGGAGATTCACATAGCTCCTGTTTCAAAAAGAGTTATTCGTGATAGGCTTTTAGTTATAGGGATCTTTTCTTTTGTTACAATCTTCTTCTGGTGGGGATTTGAACAGTCTGGAGGAAGTATGACAATTTTTGCTAATGATTATACAAATAGAGATTTAATGGGAACAGGTGCACTTATATTTAAAATTATTAATACACTTTTAGTTGTTGTCCCAATGATAATACTTAGTATTATTTTATTCATGTTATTTAAAAATACTTTTGAAAAGTATATGATTTCAAATTTGTTTTTAGGGGCTAGTTTTGCAATTATATGGTTGATTGTTATTTGGATGTTAAATAGAGAGTTTAATAGCCCTGAAACTGAAGTTCCCGCCTCATGGTTTGCTATATTAAACTCATTTTTTATAATTGTGTTTGCGCCCGTTTTATCAAAAATTTGGCAATCCAAATTTAATCCTTCAGGACCTGTCAAATTTGGAATAGGGTTATTTCTCCTTGCAACAGGTTTCGCAATACTTTCGTATGGTTCTATTAATATACCTCTTGGTGCTGTATCAGCTTCACAGAGCATGATTTTTCTAATATTAGCTTATTTGTTTCATACACTTGGGGAATTATGTATTTCACCAGTAGGGCTTTCTTATGTTAGTAAACTTGCTCCTAAAAATTTAGTTGGTTTAATGTTTGGAGTTTGGTTTGTTGCAAACTTTATTGCAAACTATAGTGCTGGAATAACAGGTAGTTATATAGATCCTATTGTTGATGAATATGGAATGGCCTCATTCTTTATAATTTTTACAATACTTCCTTCAATTGTAGGAGTTTTAATGATTCTTTCGAGTAGGAAAATTGTTAAAATGATGCATGGAATTGAATAATAATTTACCTCACAATAAGTTCTGCAGTTTTTCTAGATGGATTTTCTGCATAAAGCATATTTATTAAATTATTATAAGCATTAATCATTTCTAATCTATTATCTTTTTTCAAGATTTTATTGATACTATTTTTCAAATTATTTGAATTTAGTTCGCCCTGTACTAATTCATTAACTATTCTGTCATTAAGAATAAGATTTACCAAAGAAATATACTTAATATTCACTAGCATTCTACCAATAAAGTAACTTACAAAGCTAGTTTTATAACAAACAACTTGAGGGACCTTAAAAATAGCTGCTTCTAAAGATGCTGTCCCGCTTGTAACTATAGCAGCTTTTGAATTTGCAAGTAAATTATAGGTTTGATTGAAGACTACTTTGACATTCTTATGTTTTGTTAATTCATTATACTTTTCTTTATCAATACTCTCTACTCCACCAATAACAAATTGATATGATTTAAACATGTTAGTAATAGATAAAAAAACTGGGAGTACTTTCTTAATTTCTTGTAATCGGCTTCCTGGAAGTAAAGCAATTATAGGTTGATTTATATCTAAATTGTTTTTATAAAAAAAATTATTATCAGATTTAAATTCATTAATATAATTAACAAGTGGATGCCCTGAATAATGTACTTCAAATTCATGTTTAATTTTATAATAATTTTTTTCAAATGGAAGAATAACATGCATATAGTCAATATCTCTTTTTATTGCATTAATTCTGTTTTCCTTCCATGCCCAAATTTGTGGACTAATAAAGTAATGATTTATAAATCCATTTTTTTTAGCCCACTTACAAATTCTTAAATTAAATCCAGGATAATCGATATATATTATTCTATCAGGCTTAAATTGGAGAATATCTTTTTTGCAAAAATTTATATTGTTTAAGATTTTAAAAATATTTTTCAGTACTTCAAAGAATCCCATTATTGAAGTCTCTTTGTAGTGTTTAACAAGATTATCAGATTTAGATTTCATAAGATCTCCACCCCAAAATCTTATTTCAGAATTAGGATCTAGAATTTGAATTTCTTCTATAAGTTGAGATCCATATATATCGCCAGATGCTTCTCCAGCTATTAGATAATACTTCATTTAAAATCCCATTCATTTAGATCTTTAATGGCAAAGTGAGCAGTTAAATCAAATTCAACCGGAACTATAGATATGAAGCCATTATTCAAAGCCCATTCATCTGTGTCTTCTCCTTTATCTTTATCGACAAATTTTCCAGTTAACCAATAATATTCTTGCCCTAGAGGGTTTTTTCTTTTATCAAATTCTTCAACCCAATATGCTTTTGCCTGTCTGCAAATTTTTATTCCTTTTATTTCAGATTCTTTAATTGCAGGAATATTAACATTGAGAACTACACCTTTTGGCATCTTATTTTTTAAAGCAGTCAAAGTAATTGTTTTAATAAATTTTCTGCTATTTAAAAAATTAGCATTCCATCTATAATCTAGAATTGAAAACCCAATAGCAGGAATACCCTCTATTCCAGCTTCAATAGCCGCACTCATTGTTCCTGAATATATTACATTAATTGAAGAGTTAGATCCATGGTTTATTCCAGATACACATAAGTCAGGTTTTCTAGGCATTAATTCATTTACTGCAAGTTTAACACAATCTGCAGGTGTCCCTGAACAGCTATATTCTAGGTGATCTGATGTTTTAGGGGTAATCTTAGAACAATGAAGTGTTGAGTTTATTGTTATTGCATGACCCATTCCAGATTGAGGGCTATCAGGTGCAACTACTATAACTTCACCAATTTCAGACATGATATCAATAAGGCATCTGATTCCTGGAGCATTAATACCATCATCATTTGTAACTAAAATTAGAGGTTTTTCCATAGTATTAGTGATGAGAAATAATTTGGTAAAGATATAAAAAGCATTCCTAGTAAAAATTGTTAACTAAAGTTTAGTAATATACTTGATAAATAATGAGCTTTTTTATTTAATTTTGTGGATTATAATATTTATGAGATTATTAGGAATACTTGCATCTGGGATTATATCAATAGTAATATTTTTTCAATTATCTGTTAATAAATTTGATGACCCAAATAAAGACAAACTTTTAGTTGAATTAATTTCTGTTGTTTTAGACAGGTTACACTATGATCCTAAAATAATTGATGATGATTTCTCAAAAAGTGTATATGATGATTATATTAAGGCAATTGATCCACAAAAAAGATTCTTATTAAAATCAGATATTGAAAAGTTTGATCAATACCAATTTCTAATTGATGATCAGATAAAATCTTCAAGTACAGATTTTTTTAATTTAACTTATGAAACTTTGATTTCTAGAGTAAACGATGTAGAATCTTTTTATAAGGAGATTTTAAAAACCCCCTTTGATTTTAATATTGATGAAACCTTAAATATAGATTTTGAAGAATTAGATTATGCAGCAGATCTTTCTGATCACATTGCTATTTGGAGAAAAAGATTAAAACTGTCAACTCTTGATGGATTTGTAACAAAGAAAATAATTCAAGATGAAAAAGGTGTTTCAGATGATACTGAAAAAGAATTAAAGTCTGATACTGACTTAGAAAGTGAGTCAAGAGAATCTATACTAAATAATTTAAAAGACTTTTTTGTTTTTAATGATGATCTTGAAAGAAAGGACTGGTTTTCAATATACTTAAATTCAATAGTAAATCAATTTGACCCTCATACAGTTTACTTAGCGCCTCAAGCAAAAGATGTTTTTGATCAAAATATATCTGGAAAATTTCAGGGAATAGGAGCTAGGTTATTAAAAAAGAATCAACAAGTAGAAATTGCTGAAATTATTATTGGAGGACCTGTTTGGAGAGATAAACTTTTGAATGTAGGAGATTTAATTTTAGGGGTTTCTCAAACTCCAGATGAAGAACCAGTAGATATTTCTATTATGAAGCTGACTGATGCTGTAGACTTAATAAAAGGAGAAAAAGGAACAAAAGTATATCTTATGGTAAAAAGAGTTGATGGAGGTATTGAACAAGTTGAAATAACTAGAGATATTGTTGAATTGGAGGAGACATATGCAAAGTCATCTCTAATTTTTCAAGATTCAAAAAAATATGGATTTATAACTTTACCAAGTTTTTATATTGATTTTAATGACTATGGCCAGAGGAATGCTGCTAGTGATATAAAAAAAGAAATAATTAAACTAAAAAACGAGAATGTAAGTGGAATAATAATGGATTTGAGAGGTAATGGAGGAGGTTCTTTAAAAACAGCTGTTGACATTACGGGCTTTTTTATAGATCAAGGACCAGTAGTGCAAGTTAAAAGTATTGGAGGAAGGAAAGAGGTCTTAAAAGATCAAGACTCATCAATTATATGGGATGGCCCTCTTATTATTCTCGTAAATGAATTTTCAGCTTCAGCTTCGGAAATTTTAGCTGCCGCACTTCAAGATTATAATAGGGCAATAATCATCGGAAGTAAACAAACCTATGGTAAAGGTACAGTGCAAAACCTTCTTTCTCTAAATCAATTTATATCTGGAAATACACATGGTGAATTAGGCTATATAAAGTTAACCACAGATAAATTCTATAGAATTAGTGGTGGTTCTACACAATTAGAGGGAGTTAAAAGCGATGTCGTTTTTCCTAATAGATATTCTTATATAGATATTGGAGAGAGAGACCTTGATAATCCTTTATCTTGGGATCAAATTAATTCTGCACAGTATGCTCCACTAGCTAGACAGATATATTATGATAAGACTCTTGAAAATAGCAAGAATAGAATTTCTAAGAATGAATTTTTTAATATTATTGATGAGCAAGCTAGATGGGTAAAAGAACGACAAGAAGATAAGACAGTATCATTAAATTACAATATTTATAAAATGGATTTAGATAACACTAAAAAGGAAACAGAAAAATTTAAAAAAATTGATGATTTTAAATCTAATTATAGATTTGAATGGTTGAGAGATAATGTATTAAATGAAGAAATACCAGATGAAATAATAGAAAGAAGAAATAGGTGGGTAGAAGATTTACAAAAAGACTTATATGTCGATGAAGCAATCAACATACTTGGTGATTTATCCTCATTTAATTTAAATAGATTATCTCTAAAAAATAACAATTAACTTTCCTTTAGTCTGCTTGAATCATAATTTAGGTATATAAAGAACATTATACTAAAAGACAAAAGACTTGAACCTCCATAACTAACAAATGGAAGTGGTATGCCTATAGTGGGAAGAATTCCCAAAGACATCCCAATATTTATAAAAAAATGAATGAATAATAGACTCGCAAAACAATTGCAAAATATTCTCTTATGATATATTTGTTGCTTCTCTGCTCGCCTAATTATTCTAATTATCAAACAACTAAATAGAAATATTAAAAAGCCAGCTCCTATAAATCCCCATTCTTCCCCAACTGTACTAAAAATATAATCAGTGTGTTGTCTTGGAACAAAATCACCTTTTGTTTGAGTTCCTTTTAAAAATCCAATTCCTGAAAATCCTCCAGATCCAATTGCTATTTTAGACTGATTAATATTGTATCCAACACCTTTTTTGTCTAAATCCTTTCCTATAATTATGTTTATTCTATCCCTATGTCTTTCTTCAAGAACATTTTCAAAAACATAATTGGTAGATAGGATTATAGAAAAATATAAAATTATAGTGAATATGAATTTTGAAAACTTAATTTTTCTCTTTTTTTTAGATTGATAGAAGATAAATAAAGTATATATAATTGAAACTAGAAAAATAGTTATATATATCCCTATGGTTAATGTTAAAAAGAAAACAACAATTATTATAGATAAGTGATAAAGAAAATTAATATTTAGACCTTCTCTAAATATAGGAAATATAAATGCTAAAAAAATTATTGCAGATCCAGGATCAGGTTGAAATGATATTAAAAATATTGGAACAAAAATTATTAAAGAAATAAAAAATAGATCTCTATTTCTAGAGATATCTGTATGAATAATACTAAGATACTTTGCTAAAAAAAGACTTGTTGTTATTTTAACAAATTCTGAAGGTTGGAAATTAATAAACCCTAAGCTATACCAGGATTTTGCTCCTCCAGCCTTTATACCAAAAAAGAATAACCCGATAAGAAGTAATATAGAAATATTGTAGAAAAGGAATGAATTGTCATGTAAAAATTTACCTCTTGTAGATAAAATCACAAATAATAATACAAGAGAAATTGAAAAGAAAGCAACTTGTTTACCGATAGGGTATGATAAATCCCAAAAGGAAATTAAATTTTCGTTATAAATAGATGAATAAATATTAATTAATCCAAAGACAACAATCATAAAGTAAATGGACAAAGAAATTAAATCATATTTTAAAGAAAAAATATTATTCATTTATTTCAAATAAATCAAATTTGTAGGGTTTTTCATACTCTTCTAATAAACTTCCGCTTAACATTCTTTGCTCCAACCACTTTCTTTTAACTTCTCCATTAATATATTTCTCAATAATTAAACTTGCTATTGGAGCTGCCCATCTACTCCCCCAGTAACCATTTTCAATAAATACAGAAATAGCAATTTGAGGATTATCAATAGGAGCAAAAGCAATAAATGTTGAATGATCAGTAAGTTGCTTTCTTTCATTATTTATTATAGTAAAATTTTCAATTGTACCAGTTTTTCCAGCAATTTTTATATTATTAACTTTTGCAATTCTAGCAGTTCCTCTTTCAACAACATCAAACATCCCCTGTATAACGATATCAAAGTTTTCTTGATCAATTGATGTAGAATTTTTTTCAAAAGATTTTGCTTGTTCATTATCAATTTTCTTGACAAAATGAGGCTTTATATAAAAGCCTCTATTAGCAATTGCTGAAACAATATTAGCCATTTGAATTGGAGTTGTAAGAACTTCTCCTTGACCAATTGAATTAGAAATTATTGTTGAAGCTCCCCATCTATTTTCTCCATATAAACTATTATAGTAATCGGATCCTGGAATAAATCCAGTATTACCTATAGGTAAATCATAACCAAGATAATTTCCTAGTCCAAAACTTTTTAAATGATTAGACCAAGAATCAAGTCCTTCTGCAGGAGATTCATATTTTTCAATTATTCTCTTATATGTTTTAGCAAAAAAGGTATTACAGGAATTATATATCCCAGCTTTTAAATTACTAACTGTTCCATATGGATTATGACATCGCATAAATGAATTATTAGCATAATAGTGACCTCCATAGCATGTAAATGAAGTGTTATTATCAATTACGTTTTCTTGAAGAGCTATTAATGCATTTATAACTTTTAATGGAGAGCCAGGAGAGTATTGTGCTAGTAACGATCTATCAAATAATGGCTTATTAATCGTATCTCTTAATAGAATATTATAATTATTTGTTCTATTTGCACCTAAGAGCATGTTTAAGTTATATACCGGTGAGCTTACTAGGCTTAATACTTCACCAGTTTGAGGTTCTATAATAACTATTCCTCCTCTTTTATTTTCCATTAATTTCTCAGCATACTTTTGTAATTCAGAATCAATAGTAAGAGTTAAATTTTTTGATTTTTTAGCAGGTATATCATTTAAGGAATTATTATAAGGACCAATAATTTTATTAAATCTATTTTTTTGCAAAAATTGCATTCCTTTGATTCCTCTTAATTTATTTTCATAATATTTCTCGATGCCCTGTTTCCCTATATTTTCACCTTTTTCATAATATTTATCCTTCTCTATCTCATTAGGGTTAACCTCTCCTATATATCCAATTAAATTACCTGCAATTGGAAGAATATAATCTCTTGTTGACTTTTTCCTTATATAAAATCCATTATACTTCCATATCGTTTCTTGTAATAAGGCATTTTCCTCTCGGGTAATTTGTCCTTTTATAATTGATGGAACTTTTTTTGAATAACTAAATGCGTTTGAGATTTTTTTTATCAGATTCATTTTTTCAATTCTCAGTATTTTACTTAGCTCAAGGGTATCAAATTCAGATAAGTTTTCTGGGACTAGAATTAACTCATACATTGGTTGATTAGATACAATCAATTCCCCATTTCTATCAAATATAAGACCTCTTTCAGGATAAACTGATAATTCTTGAATAGCATTATTACTTGAAGCTGATTTGTAAAAATCATATGATAATTGAAGGTATGCAAGACGAGAAATAAAGATTATAGAAGTAATTATTGTTATCCAAATAAGCAAGTTTTTTCTAATCATCTTTTTATATCGTAGAAAATTTTAGTTATTGTCCAAATTACAATAAAAGTAATAATTGAGTTTAATAATGTATATAAGATTATAGTATCAATAAAATTAAAACTGAAAAAAATAAGAGAGTAATAAATAAGTTGATGTAATAATATTATTATAAGGAAAAAAGTTATTCTATTGAATAAAGGTACACCTGATAGCATAGCTTTTCCAAGATTAGCCTTAACACCAAAGCAGTAATTTTCTATTAATCCTCTCATATAACAAACTGTAATGGCTGCAATTGTATGACATCCATAGCTTTGAGATGTTAAATCTATAATTATACCAGCTAAAAAACCTAATAGTATAAGTGAGGTCTTATTAAATGTCGTCCTATATAAAATAAATATCAAAAGATAAAAACTTGGATTAATGATCTCAAATAGATTCATATTATTGAAAATAAAAATCTGTAATATCATTATGATAACAAAAGAGCTGAATAATTTTAGATTTTCTTGATTCAATTTGAAATTAATTTATTTATTTGTTCGTTATCAAGTTTGTCTAGAATATAAACATTGTTTAAAGAAGAAAAATCATTAAATAATGAAACTTCAATCTCAAAATAACCCTCAGTAATATTAGTTTTATAATTTGAAATTGATCCTATAGGAATTCCTTTAGGAAAGTAAAAAGACATGCCGCCTGTAACAATTGTATCTCCTATTTTTATTTGATTACTATATGGGATATCAGAAAGAATCATTTTTTTTGGACTATATCCATCCCAGTAAAGTGATCCAATTGTTGATAATCTTTCTATAATTGCATTAATTTTTAAATCTGAATTTAAAATTGAAATAATACTTGAATAATCATTACTGACATTATTTATAATTCCAATTATTCCTAAAGAGTTTATAACACCTCTATCTATTGAGACCCCATCATTAGACCCTTTATCAATTAAAATAAAATTTCTATTTTTATTTGTAGTATTTCTAACAACATTAGCTGATATAGTGTAAGGAAAGAGAGATTCAGATTTAGGAATAGTATTGTTCCTATAATTTTCTAATTCATTTTTTTTAAGAATTAGATTTTCTTTTTTTAGTAATTCGTTTTCATTGATTAGATCAAAATAGCTTTTGAAATCATCAATTATATTTGCTGAAAATCCTGCAATGCTAATTGAGATAGTCTCAATCTTTGAAAAATGTAAGCCACTCTTATTATATAAATTATTAAATGAGAAAAATAATAACAAAAGATAAATAATTAAGTTCCTATACTTTATAATAGAATTAATTATTGACTGCATTAAATCTTATTTAATTAGAACTGATTTAAACTTTTCAAGATTTTTTAAGCAAATCGCAGTTCCTCTAACTACTGCCTGAAGTGGATCTTCAGCAATATATACAGGAAGGTCAGTTTTCCTTGATAGTCTCTCATCCAGACCTCTTAAAAGAGCTCCACCTCCAACAAGGTAAATACCAGTATTATATATATCAGCAGCTAATTCAGGAGGAGTTTCAGATAATGTTTCCATTATAGTGTCTTCAATTCTTATTATTGACTTGTCAACTGCCTTTGTTACCTCCATATAAGAAATTATTTTTTCTTTTGGTTTACCAGACAATAAATCTCTTCCTTGAACCTGCATATCCTCTGGAGGAGAATCTAAATTCTCACTACAGGACCCAACATTAATTTTAATTTTTTCTGCAGTTCTATCACCTATAGATAAATTATGTTTAGTTCTCATGTAGTAAACAATATCATTTGTTAGGGTATCGCCTGCAACTTTTATTGATCTCTCACAAACAATACCAGAAAGACAAATCACAGCTATTTCAGTTGTTCCTCCACCAATATCAACAACCATATTCCCTTTTGGTTTAACAATATCAACACCTATACCTATAGCTGCAGCCATCGGTTCATGGATTAGATAAACCTCTTTCCCATTAACCCTTTCAGCAGATTCTTTTACAGCTCTCATCTCAACTTCAGTTATTCCTGAGGGGATACAAATAACCATTCTTAAAGAAGGAGCAAACCATCTTTTTTTAAGAGTTGGGATACTCTTAATAAGAGCGCTAATCATCAGTTCAGATGCTTCAAAATCTGCTATTACGCCATCTTTTAAAGGTCTAACAGTTTTAATATTTTCATGTGTTTTCCCGTGCATTGTTAGAGCTTCTTCACCAATAGCAATAATTTTCTTAGTAGATCTATCCAACGCAACCATAGAAGGACTATCAATAACTACTGTATCATTATGAATGATTAAAGTATTTGCTGTACCAAGGTCAATAGCTATTTCCTCTGTAAAGAATCCCATTGTCTAGTTTTAAATTAAATTGGACTTCAAATTTAGTTAAATATTATAAATTAATGCCTAAAATGTCTAGTTCCGGTAAAAATCATTGTCATTTTGTGTTTATCACAAAAAATAATTGACTCATTATCTCTAATTGATCCCCCAGGCTGGATTATATTTTTAATATTATTAGCGTGTGCAAGTTCAACACAATCTTTAAAAGGGAAAAAAGCATCACTTGCCATAACACAGCTTGTTAAGTCTGATTTAAATCCAAATTTTTTAGATTTTTCAATTGCGTGGTTTAATGCGTCTATTCTTGATACCTGACCCATGCCAGAACCTATTAATTTATAGTCTTTTACTAATATTATACAGTTTGATTTAGTATGCTTTGAAATAACTGAAGCAAAAACTAAATCATCTGTTATTGATTTATTGGGTGATGTTTTAGTGACAATTTTAAAATTTTCTGAACTATCGACTATCTTATCAACGGTTTGTCTTAACTCACCACCTAAACAACTTCTATAACTAGATTCATTATTAGGATATTGAGTTAATTTTAGTATTATTCTGTTTTTTTTAGATTTTAATATATCTAAAGCATTTTGTTCAAATGATGGCGCAATTAATATTTCAAAAAATAATTTATTTATTTCATTAGCTGTTTCAAAATCTATTTTACTATTAGTTACCAGAACTCCTCCAAATGCAGATACATTGTCACTCGACAGAGAATCTTTGTATGCATCAACTAACTTTGATCTAATTGCAACTCCACATGGATTATTATGTTTTAATATTGCAAAAACATTTTCTTCAAAACTTAAATCTTTTATTAAGTTAATTGCAGAATCAATATCTAAAAGATTATTAAAAGAAATTTCTTTTCCATGTAATTGATTTAAATTTTTATTGATATCTCCAATAAAAACACCTTCTTGATGAGGGTTTTCACCATATCTGAGTTTTTTCTTTATTAAACTGGTGTTATTAAAGTATTTAGATATTTCAGAGTCATAATTCATTGTATTTTCGAAAGCTTTAGTTGCAAATTCTTTTCGAGTTATTATACTTGAACCAGCATCTTTATCCAAAAGGTTTATTAAATCTTCGTATTGTGATTTTGATGATATACAAAGTACAGATTTATAATTTTTTGCTGCTGCCCTAATTAGGGACACCCCTCCTATATCAATTTTTTCAATTATTTCATCAACTTCATCAGTTTTTTTTAAAGTATCAGAAAAGGGATATAGATCAACAATCACCAAATCTATATCTGGGATATCATATTTTTCAGCATCATTTTTATCTGATTTAGAATCAGTTTTTAATATTCCTCCAAATATTTTTGGATGAAGTGTTTTAACTCTGCCGTTTAAAATTGAAGGATAACTAGTTAAATCCTCAACTTTTTTAATATCAATATTTAGTTTTTTAATATAATCGTAAGTACCACCTGTAGAATATAACTTTATCCCAGAGCCATTAAGTTTATTAACTATCTGATCAAGACCAGATTTATCAAAAACAGAAATTAAAGCGGAAGTAATTTTCTTCATTAAATAATCAAATTCTAAATTACAAAAAAAAACCTGCTAAAGTTAGCAGGGTTTTTTTATTTAAGTGTTAATTACATCATTCCTGGCATTCCCCCGCCACCCATTGGAGGCATTTGAGGAGGAGTCTCCTCTTTGATGTCAACTAATGCACATTCTGTTGTTAAAATCATTCCAGCTACTGAAGCAGCATTTTCTAAAGCAACTCTAACAACTTTTTTAGGATCAATGATTCCATTTTTTAGCATATCAACAAATTTACCCTCTTTAGCATCATACCCAAAGTTTCTATTACCTTCAAGGACTTTCGACATAACTACTGAACCTTCTTCTCCAGAGTTTTCGACTATTATTCTAAGAGGTGCTTCAATTGCTTTATTGATTATTTGGATTCCAGTTGCCTCATCACTATTACTAGACTTAATTTTATCAAATTCAGATCCAGAATTTAGTAATGCAACACCACCACCAGCAACTATTCCTTCTTCTAAAGCAGCTCTGGTTGCATTTAAAGCATCATCAACTCGATCCTTTTTTTCTTTCATTTCAACTTCAGAAGGAGCCCCTACATAAAGAACAGCAACACCTCCTGAGAGTTTTGCAAGTCTTTCTTGAAGCTTTTCTTTGTCATAATCAGATGTTGTTGATTCAATTTGAGCTTTTATTTGGTTAACTCTATCTTTTATATCTTTTGACTTACCTGAACCATTAACAATAGTGGTATTATCCTTATCTATTGTTACTTTTTCAGCGGTTCCAAGCATATCAAGTGTTGCGCTCTCTAAGTTAAAGCCTCTCTCTTCTGAAATTACAGTACCACCTGTTAGTATAGCTATATCTTCAAGCATAGCTTTTCTTCTATCACCAAAACCAGGAGCTTTAACTGCAGCAATTTTAAGAGAACCTCTAAGTTTATTAACCACTAATGTTGCAAGTGCTTCACCATCTATATCCTCTGCAATAATTAAAAGAGGTTTGCCAGTTTGAGCAACGGGTTCAAGTATAGGCAGTAAATCTTTCATAACTGATATCTTTTTATCAGTAATTAGTATTTGAGGAGTTTCAAGATCAGCTTCCATTTTTTCTGAATCTGTCACAAAATATGGAGAGATATAACCTCTATCAAACTGCATTCCTTCAACTACATCAACGTAAGTTTCAGTACTCTTTGCCTCTTCAACTGTAATAACACCTTCTTTTCCTACTTTTTCAAAAGCTTCAGTAATTAGAGTCCCTATTGCCGAATCATTGTTTGCAGAGATACTAGCTACCTGTAGGATTTTATCAGATGCACTCCCAATTTCTACTGATTGCTTTTCTAGATCTTGAACTACAGATGTAACTGCTTTATCAATACCTCTTTTAAGGTCCATTGGGTTTGCTCCTGCAGCAACATTTTTTAATCCTTCATTTACTATTGATTGCGCTAATATTGTTGCAGTTGTTGTTCCATCTCCAGCTAAATCATTAGTTTTAGAAGCTACCTCTTTAAGCATTTGAGCCCCCATATTTTCAAGATTATCTTTTAGCTCAATTTCTTTTGCAACAGTTACACCGTCTTTACTGACTTGAGGTGCGCCAAAAGATTTCCCAATAACAACATTTCTACCTTTAGGGCCTAAAGTAACTTTAACAGCATTTGCTAAAGCATCTACTCCTCGCTTTATGCCTTCACGAGCTTGTATATTAAATTCAATTTTTTTTGCCATTTTTTTAGATTTTTAATTAAACAATTGCTAGAATATCACTTTCTTTCATAATCAAGTAGTCTACTCCATCATGTTGTAGCTCAGTTCCTGAGTATTTTCCATAAAGTACAATATCTCCAACTTTAACTGTTATAGGGTTTTTCTTTGTGCCCGGACCAATAGCCACTATTTTTCCTCTTTGAGGTTTTTCTTTTGCAGTATCTGGAATTATAATCCCAGAAGATGTCTTAGTCTCAGCCTCTGAGGGTTCAACTAAAACTCTGTCTGCTAATGGTTTAATATTTATTTTATTCATAACTATCTTTTTTTTAAATATTTTTCATAAACTATGCCAATAACATTTTAATGACATTTTGACACAATAAATTAATTAGTTGTTTTCTCCAGTATTCTCTGGAATCTCTGGAATTGTTTCTTCAATAGTTGATTCATCTATCAAAATAGATTCTGAATCATTAACATCATTCATAACAGAGACATTAGAAATAAGAATTAATGAACCAAGTACTATTGCTAATACCCATGTACTTTTATCAAGAAAGTCAGTTGTCTTTTGTACTCCACCAATTTGTTGTTGGCCTCCTCCAAATGTTGAAGAAAGACCTCCTCCTTTAGGATTTTGAACCATTATAACGAGTATTAAAAGAAAACAGACAAAAAGTATCAGCGAAATAAATATCCAGAATGTTCCCATTATTTTATTTTTTTTCTAAACGTTTAATTTTCTTTATGTGGTCTGCAAAGAAACTACTTTTTTTTGGATATTTCAAACTTAATATTTTATAAGCTTTGATAGCTTTTTTGTATTTTTTTTGATTAGTTAATATCTTAGCAAGGGTCTCTGTAATTAACTCAGGATCATTTTTATCATGTTCTTTGGGTTTGAATTTATATTCAGAATCTTTCTCTTTAATTATTAAATTTGATTTCTTATCAATAAAGGTTTCAATTAGGTTTAATTTTTCATCAATTTTACTATCACTCTTATTAGAAATTTTATCAAACCAATCAAGAAAAGTAAATTTGTCTTCTAAATCTTTGTTAATCTCTTTTTTATTATCTAAAAAAATTTCAGTAGTCATCCAATTTTTCAAATTTGCCCTATCAAATGATAGAATTGCAGCTCTACTAAGGATACGAGAAAAGTTATTCACACCTTGACTTTTAATCGATTTAAGGTAATAGGCAGATATGGTCTGAGAATAAGGATACTTATTAAAGAGGTGTTTTAAATCAGACAACTGATTGTTATCTTTTGGGTTAAAATTATTAATAATGTAGTTAAATTTTTCAGATATCATATATCACCATTTTGCTAGTGTTTCATTAAAAATATCCTGAGTAATTCTTTCAAAAATATCAACTAAAGCCGCATCCTTAATATCATATAGTTGAAGATTACCAGGAAAATCATAATAAAAAGAAAAAGATTTTTTGAAATTATCTTCTTCATTTAGTTTATTCTCATAATTTAAACTAACATTCATTGTAAGTCTATTCTGTGCAGCTTTAATTTCAGCAGTTGCTGCCATTGGAGTTATGCTGAATTCAGTTATTTCCCCCTCATACAGTAAATCTCCACCTTCATTAACAAGACTTAAACTTGTTTGGTTAACTATAAGGTCTTGAAGTGCAATAGTAAAGTCTCTATCAAGTCCTGGTTCAATTGTTGATCCTGGTTTACCTCCGGAATTATTTTCAAAATAGTTTACTTGAAAAGTTTCTGCTCCAACAGGAATAGATGATCCAGTGAAAGAATAAATTCCGCATGAAGTAACAATTAAGTATAAACCAATAAAGAGTTGTTTAAAGTTCATTTATATCTCCTAATTTATGTTGTTTAATTTTTCTATAAAGAGTTCTTTCAGAAATTCCTAGTTCTTTAGATGCTAGTTTTCTTCTTCCTTTAGTTCTGATTAATGCTTGTTTGATCATTTCAATTTCTTTATCTAAAAGTGAAAGTGTCTCTTCTTCTTCAATGGTTTCAGCATATTCAAATTTTTCAGAATTTTCAATTTCATTTGCTTCAATGCTCAAAGCAGGATCTTTAATATTTACAGAATCTATTTCATGTGAAATATCCTTATTTTTAGAGCTAGGATCACCATAAATTTTTTCAATTAAACCTTGATTTTTTTCTTTAACTTCACTTGAATCTTCATTTTTTATTAACTCTAAAGTTAATTGTTTTAAATCAGCTAAATCACTTTTCATATCAAACAAAACTTTATATAAAATCTCTCTCTCTGATGAAAATGATCCAGACTCGTTTTTAATACTATTAAGTGTAGCTGGAAGTTTACTGGTTTTAGCTGGTAAGTAAGCATTTAATTTTTCACTTTTTATTAATCTTTCTTTCTCAAGTATAGACATTTGTTCAGCGATACTTCTTAATTGCCTTATGTTTCCTCTCCATTCATTTTGACATAAAAGCTCTTCAGCTTTTTCATCAAGCCTTAAAGTAGGCATGTTATATTTTTGGGCAAAGTCTGATGCAAATTTTCTAAATAAAATTGAAATATCCTCTTTCCTTTCTCTTAAAGGAGGAATGTTTATAATTATTGTGCTTAATCTATAAAAAAGATCTTCTCGAAACTTTCCAGACCTTATTGCATCATCCATATTAATATTTGTAGCAGCAACTATTCTTACATTGGTTTTATCTACTTTTGATGATCCTACTTTAATATATTCACCACTTTCTAAAACCCTTAATAATCTTACTTGAGTAGACAAAGGAAGTTCACCAACTTCATCTAAAAAAATAGTTCCTCCATCAGCAACTTCAAAATATCCACTCCTGTTACTAGTTGCACCTGTAAAAGCACCTTTTTCATGTCCAAATAATTCAGAGTCAATTGTTCCATCAGGAATTGCTCCACAGTTAACTGCAATATACTTAGCATGTTTTCTGTGAGAGTATTGATGAATTATTTTAGGAATACTCTCCTTACCAACACCACTCTCACCAGTTACGAGAACAGAAATATCAGAATTCGAAACTTGAATTGATTTTTCAAGCGCTCTGTTTAGTTTATTATTATTTCCAATAATTCCAAATCTTTGTTTAACAGATTGAATAGATTCCATATTAAATAGCTAATGATTTCTTTTTTGCTTTACCGATTAATGTAGCTGAAGTAAAGTCTTCAATTGTTACCTGCACAATATCTCCAGGAGAGTAGTTTTCTTTTGGAAATACAACTACATTATTTTCACTAGTTCTGCCACTCCAAAAACCATCTGACTTTTTTGAAGATTTATCAATTAAAACAGGACATGTTAAATTCAAGAATCTTTGGTTTCTTTCTTTGCTATGTTTTTGTTGCAGATTAATAATTTCTTCTAACCTTCTTTGTTTAATCTCTTTTTTTATATCATCTCTAAAGTTTCTTGCAGCATAAGTTCCAGGTCTTTCAGAATAGGCAAACATATATCCAAAATCATATTTCACCTCTTCCATTAAAGTTAATGTGTCTTGATGGTCTTTCTCAGTTTCAGATGGAAAACCAGTCATTATATCGTGAGAAATTCCACAATTAGGGATTATCTCTCTTGTTTTTTTAATAAGCTCAAGATACTCTTGTCTTGTATGAAGTCTATTCATCTTTTTTAAAATTCTATCACTTCCTGATTGAATTGGTAAATGAATATAATTACAGATATTATTGTATTTAGCGATGGTCTCAAGAACATCAATAGTCATGTCCTGAGGATTAGATGTTGAAAATCTAATTCTAATTTGAGGGAAATTTGATGCAATTAAATCTAAGAGGTTAGAAAATCTTTTTGAATTTTTCTTTTGCTCATTAGAAGCTTTTATGAAATCTTTTTTTGGTCCACCACCATACCACAAGTAGCTGTCTACATTTTGCCCTAGAAGAGTAACTTCTCTATAACCTTTTTCTGATAGCTCATAAATTTCTCTAATTATACTTTCAGGACTTCTACTCCTCTCTCTTCCTCTAGTAAAAGGAACAACGCAAAAGGTACACATATTATCACATCCTCTAGTTATTGAAACAAATGCATTAATCCCATTATTATGAATTCTTACAGGAGAAATATCGCCATAAGTCTCCGACTTAGATAAAATAACATTTACAGCTTTTTGATTATGCTCAACTTCATTCAAAAGATTTGGCAAGTCTTTATATGAGTCAGGGCCAACTACTAAATCTACTACTTGTTCTTCTTCAATTAATTTTTCTTTTAATCTTTCAGCCATACATCCTAATAAACCTACTTTTAATTTATTATTCTGTTTTTTCAAAGAATTAAAATTTTTTAATTTATTTCTTACTGTTTGCTCAGCTTTATCTCTTATTGAACATGTATTAAGTAAAACAAGGTTTGCTTCTTTAGAATTATCAGTCAATTCATAACCTTCTTTTTTAAGAATTGAAGCAACAACTTCACTATCAGAAAAGTTCATCTGACAGCCATAGGTCTCTATATAAAGTTTATTTTCTTTAATAATCCTATAATTTGACTTGTAAAATTAATCAATTATATTAAATTATGCCAATTTGTCAGTTTATTAAAGCTTTAAACTAGCTTTTTTGATTGAATTGTATCCCCCTTTAACATCAGAAAAACTGTGAATGCCATTCTTTTTTAGTATTGAAGCTGCAATCATACTTCTATAACCACCTTGACAATGTATATAGAATTTAGATTTAAAATTAATTTGATCAATAGATTTATTTATTGATTTTAAAGGAATATTTAAAGAACCTGATATTGATTCATTTTGATGTTCATCATGGCTTCTAACATCAAGTATAAGGTGTTTTGACTTATTCTCAAGATCTTTAAGAACAGATGCCTTAGAATAATCTATAGAAGAGGTTATTTTTTCTTTTGATGTCCAATTTTCAATCCCTCCTTTTAGATATCCTAGAATATGGTCAAAACCTACTCTTGATAATCTAGTAATAGCTTCTTCTTCTTTTCCATTAGGGACTACAAGTAGAATAGGAGTATTAATATCCTCTAGAATCTCCCCTACCCACGGAGCAAACCTTCCATCTAATCCAATAAAGATGGAATTAGGAATATGTGCTTTTGCAAAATCATCTTGATGTCTAACATCTAAAACAATTACATATCTTTTTGAAATTAAATCTTCAAATTCATCAGGATCAAGAGGGTTTAAATTTTTTTGTAGAACTTCTTTTGAATCATCATATCCATTTTTATTCATAGAAACATTAAAAGGAAAATATTTTGGCGGCAGATCAAGACCCTCTAGAACTTCATCTATAAACTCACTTTTTGTCATATTCTCTCTTAATGCATAGTTGGTCTTCTTTTGATTACCTAGAGTTCCAACAGTCTCCGAGCTGAGACTTTTCCCACATGAGGATCCTTCACCATGACCAGGATAGATTATGATTTCATCATCTAATGTCATAATTTTATTTCTTAAGCTATCATATAACAATCCAGCAAATAATTTAGTATCAACGTCAGTGTTTTGAGATAGATCTGGTCTTCCAACATCTCCTATAAATAGAGTGTCACCTGTAAAAATTGCATAATCATTTCCTGTCTCATCTTTTAATAAATATGTTGTGCTTTCAAGAGTATGTCCTGGTGTATGCAATGCAATTATTGTTAAATCACCAATTTTAAACTCTTGTCCATCTTTTGCAGATAATTTATTAAATGAAGTTTCTGTATTTGGTCCATAAACAATATCAGCTCCTGTTTTTTTTGCTAAAGTAATATGACCACTAATAAAATCAGCATGTAAATGAGTTTCAAAAATATATTTTATTTTGCTCCCCCTTTTATTAGCTCTTTCTAGATATGAATCTATTTCCCTAAGTGGATCAATAATAGCTACTTCATCATTACTTTCAATATAATATGAACCTTGTGATAAGCAACTCGTATATATTTGTTCTACTATCATAAATTATATACAAAAATAGCTTGTTTTTTTAAAAAATTACCAAAAAAAAATAAAGTAAAAATTGATAAAATTAAATTTTTATATTTTTAACAAAATAAATCTGTTTACTTTTAAGCCCAAATTTTTATTTTATGTCAAGAAATTTAGTTATCGTAGAGTCTGCTACAAAAGCAAAAACAATTGAAAAAATCTTAGGAGAAGATTTTAAGGTTGTTTCTTGTGTAGGTCATATATCGGATTTACCTGTAAGTGAAATAGGAGTTGATATACAGAATGATTTCAAACCAAAATATATTATCCCAGATGAAAAAAAACAGGTTGTTAAAGACCTGAAAAAATATGTAAAACAATCAGACAAAGTCTGGCTTGCCAGTGATGAAGATAGGGAAGGAGAAGCAATTGCTTGGCATTTATATGAAACCCTTAATCTAAATAATAAAGAATTTGATAGAATTGTTTTTCATGAAATTACAAAAAATGCTATTCTTAAGGCAATAGAAAACCCTAGATCTATTGACTATAATCTTGTTAATGCTCAACAAGCTAGAAGGGTCTTGGATAGACTTGTTGGATATGAACTATCTCCTGTGTTATGGAAAAAGGTAAAAACTGGTTTATCTGCTGGAAGAGTTCAATCAGTTTGTGTAAGAGTAATTGTAGAGAAAGAAAGAAAAATTCAAAAACACGAATTTCAAAATAGTTTTAAAACTATTGGTGTTTTTAATAATCTAGCAGGAGAGCAAATCAAATCTGAACTTGATATTAGGTTTAAAACAGATGAAGAGGTGAAAAACTTTTTTATTCAAAATGAAAATGCAATTTTTCATATTGACTCGTTAGCTAAACAGCCATTAAAGAGATCACCAACTCCTCCTTTTACTACTTCAACTCTTCAGCAAGAAGCATCAAGAAAACTTGGGTTTGGAGTTTCTAGGACTATGAGTACTGCTCAAAAGCTTTATGAAGCTGGGCTTATAACTTATATGAGAACTGATAGTGTTAATATTTCAGATGAGTCTAAAGATTCAATAATTAATAAGATAAAATCTAAATTTGGCGAAAAATTTGTTTTATCAAGAAATTTTCAAAATAAAAATAAATCTGCCCAAGAAGCTCATGAGGCTGTTAGGCCTACTAAAATAGATATTGAAGAAATAACATCTGACTATGATCAACAAAGGCTCTATAAATTAATTTGGAAAAGAACAATTTCATCTCAAATGGCAGATGCTGAGATTGAAAAAACTATAGTGAAAATAAAATCTGATAAATATGACAATAAATTTACGTCAACAGGTGAAGTAATAATATTTGAGGGTTTTCTTAAAGTTTATCTTGAAGGTACTGACGATGAAAATGAAGAAGAGAAGAGTGTATTACCAAAAATTCAAGAAGGCGAAGAGCTTAAACTTGATAAGATAACTTCAAAAGAAATGTTTTCAAGCCCTCCATCAAGATATACGGAAGCCTCTTTAGTTAAAAAAATGGAAGAACTTGGAATTGGTAGACCAGCTACATATGCTACAACAATTTCTACTATTCAGAAAAGAGGTTATATTGAAAAGGGAAGTAATGAAGGATCTGAAAGAGAGTATAAATTTCTTGAATTCTCAAATAATCAAATTTCAAATCAAATTTTGAAAGAAAGAACAGGCTCAAACAAGGGTAAATTAATTCCGACTGATATTGGAGGAATTGTTAATGATTTTTTAGTAAATAATTTTAGAAATATTCTTGATTATGGATTTACGGCAGAAGTAGAAAAGAATTTTGATCAAATTGCTTCAGGAAATGAAGAATGGTCAGAAATAATTAAACGATTTTATAAAGATTTCCATTCTAATGTTACTGAAGTTAATGAAACTGCTGAGAGACAATCAGGAGAAAAAATTTTAGGAAATGATCCTAAGTCAGGAAGGGTAGTAAAAGTTAGGCTAGGTAGATTTGGACCACTTGCACAGATTGGAAGAACAGAAGATGAAGAAAAACCAATTTTTGCAAGTTTAACCAAAGACCAACAACTTGAGAATATAACTCTTGATGACGCTCTTGACTTATTTAAGCTCCCAAAAGAACTAGGTGAGTATAAAAATGAGACTGTTACTGTTAATAATGGAAGATATGGAGCATATATTAAATTTTCATCAAAATCAATTTCAATCCCAGAAAACCATGATCCATTTACAATAGAGTTAAGTGAAGCTATTGTATTAATTGATCAAAAGCTTAAGGCTGATGAACCAATTCACTTTTTTGATGACCTACCTGTAACAAAAGGAGTTGGTAGATTTGGACCTTATATAAAATGGAATGAAAGTTTTATAAATGTCAATAAGACATTTGATTTTGATAATCTAACTATTGAGAATATAGAAGAATTAATTAAAAACAAAATACAGAAGGACAAGGATAAGCTAATTAAAGAATGGCCTGATCAGGAAATAAAAATTGAAAAAGCTAGATGGGGAAGGTCTAAAATCTCCAGTGGAAATAGAAAAGTGGAAATTCCTAAAGAAATTGATCCAAAAAAGATTTCACTTGAAGAAGCTCAAAATTATCTAAAAACAAAAAAGAAGAAATGATTATTGAACTTCTCAAACCAATTAATGAAGAAGAATTTAATTCTTTAAAATCAAAAAAAAGTGGTTCAATAGGAGAAGAAATTCAAATTTATACAGAAAATTTAGGGTTTCCAGATCTAGATTCAACTGATATTGCAATCATAGGAATTAGTGAAACTAGGAATTCATTTTTTGAGTCAACACATTTTAATTTATCTAATCTTCGTAAAGAGTTTTATCAATTAAATCTTGGAAAGTGGAAAAAATCGATCTCTGATCTAGGAAATCTCCCTAATGGTGAAACAACAAACGATACATACCATGCAATTTCTGAATTATGTCTTTTTTTAAGAAAAAAAAATATAATCACAATAATGGTTGGTGGAAGTAATGATATAATTTTCCCAATTTTTAAATCTTACAGTAATTTCAATAAAAAGGTTAATATAGTTTCAGTAGATAATCAATTTGACCTTCATCAGGAAGAAGATCTTTTATCAAGCAGATCATATATGAATAAAATAATTATTGATGATTCATCTAGATTAAATGATTTTACAAATTTAGGATATCAAAGACATCTTTGTTCTCCTGATGAGATAGATTTAATGGAGAAACTTTTTTTTGATTATATCTCATTAGGAGATTTAATTGGTGATCACAAAAGTGCGGAACCAATATTAAGAGATGCTCATATAATTGGTTTAGATATGAAAGCATTATCATGGATTTCTTCTGGAAATTTTGATAATGGTAATCCAAATGGTATTGATAGCAGGCTAATATGTATTTTATCTAGGTATTCTGGAATTAGCGATAAATCTAGATTTTTTGGTTTGTTTGAATTATTAAATAATCCTATTTCAAATAAACTTTATGCTCAAATAATTTGGTATTTTATTGAAGGTGTTAATTCTAGATTTCTTGAACCTTTATTTAATGATTCAACTGGTTTTATAAAATATAATGTATCGGTATCAGGAAGAGATTTGGTTTTTATAAAAAGCAAGAGAAGTGATAGATGGTGGTTAGAAATTATTTTATCTGACAATGATGAAAAAAGATATTTACCATGTTTAGAAACTGATTACAATTCTGCATTAAAGGATAATATTCCAGATAGATGGTTTAGGGCAATAAAAAGAAATTAAATTTCTTGTAAATATCTTTCAGCATCTAAAGCAGCCATACAACCAGTTCCAGCAGCAGTGATCGCTTGTCTGTATTCTTTGTCTTGAACATCTCCAGCAGCAAAAACTCCAGGTACATTTGTAATAGTAGATTTGGATTCAGTAATTATATATCCATTATTGTCCATCTTTATCTGACCTTTAAAAATTTCAGTATTAGGTATATGGCCAATGGCTAGAAATAGTCCAGTTATATTTATTTCACTCAATTCTTCAGTTAAATTGTTTGTTATTTTAATCCCTTGAACTACATCTTCTCCTATAACTTCCTTTACTTCATGATTGAACAAAACTGAAATATTATGATACTTATTAATTCTATGTTGCAAAGCCTTAGAAGCTCTTAGGTGATCTTTTCTAACAATCATAGTTACTTTTGAGCATATTTTAGCTAAATAAGTAGCTTCTTCAACTGCTGTATCTCCTCCACCTACAACAGCTACTTCTTGATTCTTGTAAAAAAATCCATCACAAACTGCACAAGCAGAAACACCTCCACCAATTAATTTTTGTTCACTTGGTAAACCTAAATATTTTGCTGAAGCTCCAGTACAGACAATAATTGTTTTGGCTTCAATTTTAGTTCCATCTTGAGAAAACACCTTATGAACCCCACCTCTTTCTGATGAGAATTCAACTTTAGATATAAAGTCAATTCTTACTTCAGTGCCAAACCTTTCAGCTTGTTCTTTTAATTCATGCATCATTGTTGGACCATCTATACCTTTTGGATAGCCAGGGAAATTATCTACATCTGTGGTTGTAGTCAATTGGCCTCCAGGTTCAAGACCTGTATAAATTATTGGTTTCAAGTCTGCTCGAGCTGCATATATTGCAGCTGTATAACCAGCGGGACCACTTCCAATAATTAATGTATTCATAAATTAAGCCATGAATATAAAAATTAAAAAAACAAAAGAATAATTTTAAATTAAAACATTATTAACTTTGTAGTTCCATATTATTGACAATGGGTAAAAAAAATATAAAATACCAATCTCCTGGAATTAATGAAGAAACGAGATTTGAGAAATTTCATACTGTATGTTTTGAAAATTCTGAAATTGCATCAAAGTTAATTGCTAGAGAGATTTGTGACTTGGTTAAATCAAAACAAGAAAAAAATAATAATTGTGTCTTAGGTTTTGCAACTGGTTCATCACCTAGGATTATATATAAAGAAATAGTTAAGATTCATAAAGAAGAATCAATAAGTTTTAAGAATGTTATTTCTTTTAATCTTGATGAATATTATCCAATTAAAGTAAATGATAAAAATAGCTATCACAAGTTTATGAGTGAGAATTTATTTGATCATCTTGATATTCCAAAAGAAAATATAAATATACCATTAGGAGAGATTAAGCCTAAAGGAATAAACAAATTCTGCGAATCATATGAGAAAAAAATTGAAGAGAGTGGAGGAATTGACCTACAAATTTTAGGTATAGGGAGAACAGGTCATATAGGGTTTAATGAGCCAGGATCACATTTTAATTCTAAAACTAGACTAATTAATCTTGATGATACTACAAGGTTTGATGCAAGTAAGACTTTTGGTGGAAAAGAAAATGTCCCTAATACAGCAATTACTATGGGGGTTAGAACTATTTTTAATTCTAAAAGAATAATAGTTATGGCATGGGGTATTCATAAGAGTTTAATTGTAAAAAAGTCAGTTGAAGGAGATGTCACGCCTTTAGTTCCAGTATCATATCTTCAAAAACATAATAATACTACATTAGTATTAGATAATGAGTCTGCAAGTGAATTAATAAAATCTAAAACGCCGTGGTTGGTTGACACTTGTAAATGGACTAATCTAATGAAGAGAAGAGCTGTTGTTTGGCTTACCGAGATTACAGGAAAATCTATACTTAAATTAACTGATGAAGATTATAACAAAAATGGACTTTCTGATTTATTAGTTCTAGAGGGATCTTCCTACGAATTAAACATTAAAATGTTTAATCATTTTCAAAATACAATAACTGGATGGCCAGGAGGAAAGCCAAATGCAGATGACAAAACTAGACCAGAAAGAAAATCTCCGAATCCTAAAAGGGTTATAATCTTTAGCCCACATCCAGATGATGATGTTGTCTCAATGGGAGGAACCTTTGATAGACTTGTATCTCAAGGTCATGATGTTCATGTTGCTTATCAGACTTCAGGAAATATTGCTGTATCTAATCATGATGCCTTAAAATTCCTTGAGGTTTCAAAAGATGTGAATGAAGTTAAGACTAATGATTTAAAAGTTTTAATTAAAGAGCTAAAAAATAAAAGAATTGATCAGATTGGTTCAAAACAAGTTAGAAAATTAAAAGGTCTTATAAGAAAAAGTGAAGCAATTGCAGCTACACGATATATTGGTATTCCAGATAAGAATACTCATTTCATGAATTTACCTTTTTATGAAACTGGTAAAATTCAAAAGAATCTTCCTTCAGAAAAAGATATAGAAAAGACAGCTCTATTAATAAAAAAGATAAAACCTCATCAAATTTATGCTGCTGGAGATCTTGAAGATCCTCATGGAACACACCAAGTATGTCTAAATATAATTTTTGATGCATTGAAATCTATTAAAAGAGAAAGGTTTATTATAGATTGTTGGTTATGGCTATATAGAGGAGCTTGGCTAGAGTGGGATATTCATGATATAGATATGGCTGTACCAATGAGTCCAAATCAAGTATTAAGAAAAAGAACATCAATTTTCTTTCACCAAACTCAAAAAGATGGCGTAATGTTTCAGGGTCAAGATCTAAGAGAGTTTTGGGTTAGAGCTGAAGAAAGGAATAAAGAAACTGCACTTAAATATAAAAAAATGGGCCTTGCAGATTATGCTGCAATAGAATCCTTTAAAAGATATTACTATATTTAAAAAAACTTACTAATAATTTAAAAAAACTTACTAATATGAGAAGGATAACTACATTAATTATTTCTGTCATGATTCTTTCAATAGGGATGAATCTTAATGCTCAGAAGAAATATTCAAATAAAAAAATTAAATCTTTAAAAAATACTGCAATTAATCTTGTTGAAGAGGATAAGAAAAAAACTCAGATTATGGTTGATAAAGTTTTTAGCTTTTCTGAATTAGGATTTCAAGAATTTGAAACTTCAAATTATTTAACATCAATTTTAGAATCAAATGATTTTATAATAGAAAAGGGAGCGTCAAATGTGCCAACTGCTTGGTTTGCAACTTGGTCTAATGGAGATGGAGGGCCTACTATAGCTCTTGGTAGTGATATTGATGGTATTCCTAAAGCTTCTCAGTATCCTGGTGTAGCTTATCATAAACCTATTATAGAAGGAGCTCCAGGACATGGAGAAGGTCATAATTCAGGTCTACCTGTTGTGATTACAGCTGCCTTATCAGTTCAAAAAATTATGAAAGACAACAATATAGAAGGAACTTTAGTTTTATGGCCTGGTGTAGCAGAAGAACAAATTGGAACTAAAGCATGGTATGTGAGAGATGGATATTTTGACAATATAGACATGTGTATTTTTACTCATGTTAGTAGTAATTTAGGAGTTTCATGGGGGTTAGCAACTGGAACTGGGCTAATTTCAGTAGAGTATACATTTGATGGAGAAACGGCTCATTCTGCAGGAGCACCATGGAGAGGAAGAAGTGCATTAGATGCTGCTGAATTAATGAATATTGCATGGAATTACAAACGTGAGCATCTTCATCCTTTAAAAAGATCACACTCAATTTTTACTGATGCTGGAGATCAACCAAATGTTGTTCCCTCAAAAGCATCAATTTGGTTTTACTTCAGAGATATTAAATATGAAGGAATAATGGACATGTATGGTACTGCAAATAAAATAGCAGAAGGTGCGGCTTTAATGACTAATACTTCATTTACATCTAGGATTCTAGGAACTGCTTGGCCAAGACATTTTAATAAAGTTATTGCTGAAGAGATGTATGAGAATATTAATAACATAGGTCTTCCTGACTGGTCTGAAAATGATCAAAAATTAGCAATAGCAGTTCAAAAAGAAGTTAATTCTTCAAATACTTCAGGACTGGCAACTAAAATAAATAAAATTGGATCACCCCTCCCTATATTCATTAGCGGTGGTTCTGATGATATTGGTGATATTTCTTGGAAAGTTCCAACAGTAACTTTGAGATTCCCATCAAATATTCCAGGACTTCAGGGACACCACTGGTCTAATTCAATAGCTATGGCAACTCCTATTGCTCATAAAGGTGCAAATGCTGGCGCCAAGGTATTAGCTATGACAATTTTAGACTTTTTGTTAAAACCTGAGAAACTAACTCAAGCTAAAGACTATTTCGAAAATGTTCAGAAGGAAGAAACAGAATATAGACCCATGATCTCAGAAAATGATCCTCCTGCTACTTTTTTAAATAAAGATATAATGGAACAATATAAATCAAGATTGAAGGAATTCTATTTTGATGAAACAAAATATGAAACTTATCTTCAGCAACTTGGGATTGATTACCCCGTAATTAAAGATTAAGTTAATTATTACCATTATATGATATCAAAAAAAACATTAGGGCTCATTTTAGGACCATTGATGTTTGTTCTAATATTTTTCTTTTTCAATTTTGAAGGTTTATCAAGTGAAGGAAAAAGTATATTAGCATCTACAATTTGGATTGCAATTTGGTGGGTAACAGAAGCAATTCCAATTGCAGCCACTTCATTACTTCCGCTTATTCTTTTTCCATTAACTGGAGGATTAAGTATTGAGCTAACTTCAGCTTCTTATGGGGATAAATATATATTCTTATATCTTGGAGGATTCTTAATCGCAATTGCAATTGAGAAGTGGAATCTTCATAAACGAATTGCTTTAAATATCATTCTATGGGTTGGTTCTAGTTTAAACAGAATTATTTTAGGATGTATGATCGCAACAGCATCATTATCGATGTTCATATCAAATACAGCAACTTCTGTAATGATGCTTCCAATTGCTATAGCTATAGTAAGTCAAATTAAAGAAGGAAAAAAAGATAATATCTTTGGTAAAATAATTATGCTTGCAGTTGCATATAGTGCCTCAATAGGTGGTGTAGCAACAATAATCGGAACTCCTCCTAATACTATTTTGGTTGGTTTAATACATAATATGTATGGTTATGAAATAGATTTTTTTGAATGGTTCGTTTTTGGATTTCCTGTATCAATAATCTTGTTAACCCTATGCTACTTTTATTTAACTAGGGTTGCATATAAGAGCGAATTAAGCAGCTATAATATTAAAATAGAGAAGATAAGAGAGCTTAAAGATAAACTGGGAAAAATTTCTTATGAAGAGAAAAGAGTACTGATTGTTTTTGCTTTAACAGCATTATGTTGGATTCTGAAAAAAGTTTTAGAAATTTTTATACCATTTATCGATGACACTATAATTGCAATATTCTTTGCGACTCTTTTATTCATTATTCCGTCAAATAAAAAAGGAAGACTTATAAATTGGGATGATTCAGTTGGTGTGCCTTGGGGGATTATAATATTATTTGGAGGAGGATTGGCTATAGCAAAGGCATTTCAGGAAAGTGGTTTAGCTCTCTGGCTTGGTGGTCAAATGGAATCATTTGAAGTTTTACCATTCTTTTTTATAATCCTATTTACTGTTGCTATGATTAATTTCTTAACTGAAATCACATCTAATCTTGCTACTACTGCCATGATACTTCCTGTTTTGGCACCTTTATCTTTAGGTTTAAATATTCATCCATTTGGTTTAATGGTTGCTGCTGCAGTTGCAGCATCTTGTGCATTTATGTTACCTGTAGCTACTCCGCCGAATGCAGTAGTCTTTGGATCAGGGTATTTAAAGATATCAGATATGTTTAATAAAGGTTTTTTAATGAATATAATATCAATTATAATTATAACATTAATGGTTTATTTCATGTTACCGCTAATCTGGGGAATAGATCTAAATTCCTATCCAACTAATTTATAAAGCACAAGACATATCTTCTCCACAACACATTGGAGATTTTATTTTTCCCTCACATTTTGGACAATATGAAACTTGAACTTTCTCGCCATTATCAAGCTCAATTGTGTTATTTAATAAGGGTTCATCACATTTAGCACATTGACTATTTACTGACATTCCACATTTACTACAAGTGTATGTTGTTTCCATTTTTTTGATTATTAGGTTCATAGTTAGTAAAGTAATGTTTTTTTTTCTATCTTTTTAGATTAATAAAATTAACACAATATGAAACAAATATTTACAACATTATCTCTGTTAAGCTCACTAATTGTTTTTGGGCAAGGGGAAATAAGCGGAATTGTTCTTGATGAAAATGGAGGTCCACTTCCAGGGGCTAATGTGATTATTGAGAACACTAGTACTGGGGTTTCAACAGATTTCGACGGAAATTTTACAATTGATGCTAGTTCTGGAGATGTTTTAGTGATTAGTTATATTGGATATACGAGTCAGTTTATCACTGTTAGTAACCAAGATAGTATTTCTGTATCGCTTCAACTTGACAATGAATTAGACGAAGTTGTAGTTACTGCACTTGGTTTTGCAGTAGTTCGAGATCAACAAGGATCAACTTCATCAGTTATTGCGGCTGCTGATGTTATAAGATCTGCAGAACCTACAATAGTCAATGCTTTAAGTGGAAAAGCTTCAGGTGTTAGAATTACTCGATCAAATGGTGACCCAGGAGCAGGTAGTACGATTAGAATTCGTGGTGCCAATACAATAGCTGGTTCAATACAACCTCTTATAATTGTTGATGGGGTTCCAATGGATAATACAACCTCTTATTCTGGTGGTAACCTTATTACTGGTGGTAATGGAGGTGTAACACAAGGATCTCGTTTGAATGATATTAATCCTAATGACATAGAATCTATACAGGTTTTAAAAGGAGCATCAGCTGGTGCTTTATATGGAAGTAAAGCTGCAAACGGAGTTGTTGTAATAACAACAAAAAAAGGATCAAGAGGAGAGGCGAAAATTACATTTAAATCTTCTTATTCATTTGATGAAATATCAGAAAGAATACCAATGCAAGATACTTGGGGACAAGGTCGTAGCGGAGTATTTGGAACAAACAGAGCTGAGTCATGGGGTGATTGGATTCCTGGTAGATCTGGTCTTATGGACACATATTCATCAGGAGCATTTTTCACAGCTGACAATGGAACTATATACAAAAATATTGATGATAAAAATTCACAAGAAACTTTTGTTGATGAAAACTGGAATTCAGTATTTGGAACTGGTCATTCTTTACAAAATGATTTAACTATAAGTGGAGGTGGAGACAATAGTAACTATTTCTTTAGTTTAGGTCACTTGGATCAGGATGGAATCATAAAAAATTCTAGTTATGAAAGGACAAATGTTCGTTTGAACTATGAGGCGAGATTAAATGATAAAATAACCTTATCAAGTAAAATGGCTTATACTTATACTAATTCAAATAGAATTCAGCAAAGTTCAAATGTATCAGGACTAATGCTTGGACTTCTTAGGACTGCACCTGATTTTGATGGAAGAGATTATAAGGGTACATACACTAGTTCTAGTGGAGTAGAATATGTTAACAGAGGTAGATCTTATAGAAAACCAATTGGTCGAAGTGAAAATCAGACTTATACAAATCCTCTTTGGACAGTTAATGAACAAACAGCAAATACAAAAGTAAATAGGATAACAGTTACACCTCAATTAACTATTAAACCAACTAACTGGTTTTCAATTATTACAAGAGGAAATGTAGATGTTGCGGACGATAAAAGAACATATTTCTTTCCAATTGGGGATGCTAGTTCTAGAGCACAAGGTCAATTCCAAGAGGATGTAATTGATATTAGAAACTCAACACTAGATATTATTGGAAAAGCAAACTTTAATCTTGCTGATAATATTAATTTAACTGCAACAGCAGGTTGGAGTTATAATGATAGAAAGTATAACAGAATTTCTGGAAACATTACAGGTTTTCTTGTAAATTCATCAAAACAGACAACAGCATTAAATACTTCAGCTGAGGCGTCAAGTTTTTCTAACTATAGATCCTTTAGAAGATCAAATAGAGGTTATGGTATACTAAACTTTGATGTTAATGACGAGTTATTCGTTAATGTATCAGGTGCGCTAGAAGCATCATCAACAATTAATGGAACATTTTTCTATCCTGCTGCTGATGTAGCATGGGTGGTTACTGAAAAAATGGCAGGAGGTGATTTATTCTCTTTTGCAAAGTTAAGAGCTTCATGGGGTCAGGTAGGTGTTCAGCCATCTGCTCATAAATTTGAGACTTTAGCTGAAGGAGGTTTTGGATATTCAACTTATAGTGATCCACTAGATAGTAACTTATTTGGAGGTGGATTTAGGTTGGATAATAACCTAGGTAACCCTAATCTAGAACCTGAGATTAAAACAGAGTGGGAAGTTGGAGGAGACTTTAGATTCAATGATGATAAAGTATCTTTATCATTTACTTATTATGATAACATAATAGAAGGAATTCTTTTAGATGTTACATTATCTCCTTCTTCAGGTTTCTCAACTCAATATGGGAATTATGGAGAAATGACAAATAAAGGAATGGAACTAGATCTTGGACTTAATTTAATTGATGAGTCTGATTTTGGTCTTTCTACTGCTTTAAACTGGTCTACTAATGAAAATGAGGTAACAGATTTATATGGAACAGAAACTATTAACTTGTCTCCTGGTGCTTCTGTTAGTTCAAGAGCAATTGTTGGTCATCCTTTAGGTACTCTATATGGAACAGGTTCAAAAACTGATGGAGCTGGAAATTTTGATTTAAATTCAAATGGATTCCCTCAAATTACATCTAGTCCAATTGTTCTTGGAGATCCAAATCCAGACTGGAGAGCTGGTGTCTCACTTAATATGAGGTATAAGAAATGGAGACTTAATGCAGTTCTTGAACATTCAGAGGGTGGTGAATTTTCACCAAGAACTCTATGGGTGTTACGTAGATTTGGAACTACAGCAGAAACAGCAAATAGGATTACATTAGATCAGCCTTTAGTTAACTTTAAAGGAAACACAATTGCTTCTGGTACAACTGTAAGAGGTAACATAAAAGATTTTGGAGCTGGTCCAGTTCTTTTAGATGAAAATTGGTATAGAACCGGAATCGGTGGAGGATTTGGTGATAACCAAGCATATAACTTTTCTATTGCTGATGCAACATGGACAAAGTTAAGAGACTTGTCTCTGAGTTATGTCTTAGATAATTCACGTATTAAATCACTTGGTTTGAATGATGTGATTTTAACTTTTACAGGAAGAGATTTAATTAACATCAATGAAGTTGATGGTATCGATCCTGAGATAAATACGAAAGGTGTTAGTGTTGCACAGGGTATTGAATACTTTACAAATCCTCAGACAACTGGTTTTCTGTTTAGTCTAACTATAAATTATTAAAAAAATGAAAAAATTATACACAAAATCAATATTAGCTTTAATTCTTATATTCTCGTTCTCTTGTGAGGACTTAAATGAAGATATTAATGCAAATCCTAATGATATTCTAATATCAGATGTTGAGGACAAGCTATTTTTAACAGGTTCACAGTTAGCAAATATCCAACTTCAACTTGGACATTTAAACAGAATCAGTGGAATGTATTCTGGACAATTGATAGGTTTTAGTTCTCTATACTCAAACATATATGGTTATAACTTGTCAACTGTAGAAGCAAACGGTTCGTGGAATGCACTTTATGTTGGTGTTTTAACTAATATGAGAAATTTGCAAGAAAACTCATCTAATTCTCTTTTAGTTGGTATAGCACATATTATTGAAGGTCATGCTTTTGGAACAGCTGCTTCCCTTTGGGGAGATGTTCCATATAGTGAAGCTGGAAATCCTGAAATTGAAGATCCTGTTTTTGATGGTCAAGTTTCAGTTTATAATGCTGCAATATCTAAATTAGACCAGGGTATTCAAACATTATCAGCTGCTGGATCAGGAGGTTTATCTCAAGACATCATTTATGGTGGAGATAAAAGTAAATGGATAGCTGCTGCATATACCTTAAAAGCACGTTTTAGTCTTCATAAGAAAGATTATAGTGGTGCAGTTTCTGCTGCTAACAGTGGAATTAGTTCTTCATCTGGTGATATGACTTATAATCCACCAGCATCTCAGAGTTCAGGTGATGTAAACCTTTTCGCTACTATTCTTAATGGATCAAGAGCGGGAGATCTTGGTAATTCATCTGGAGGATCTGAAAGTTATTTATTACAACTGTTAAGCAATTCTTATTCAATTAATAGAAATCATTCTAAAACAGATGAGACTGCTAGATATGGTTATTATAAAATTAATTCAGCAAGTGGATCTGCAAATACTGGTGTAATTGCAGAAACTGAACCTCAAAATATGGCTACTTATTTTGAAAATGAATTAATTCTTGCAGAAGCTAAAGGAAGATCAGGGGGGGTATCTAGTGGATTGCCTCACCTTAATAATGTCAGATCTTGGCTAAACTCAGGAGGAAGTTTAAATGATAATCACATTACTGATTCGTATAATTATGCTGCTTTTGATGCAGCAGATTTTAATTCTGGAGGAATTGAAAATACGGATGGTATCGATCCAAAATCAGCTTTTTTAAGAGAAGTTATTGAGGAAAGATATGTAAGTGGATTTGGAATGCATATGCCTTTTAATGATGCTAGAAGACTAAGAGCATCTGACAGTGCTATAAGTGTTCCATTTGTTCTTGTAGATGGTCCTGGAGCTCCTTATCCGGAGAGAATGCCATATTCTTATAATGAATTAAATTCAAATTCAAATGCACCAGCAGAAGATCCAGGTATTTTTACTAAAACTCAAGTAAATCAATAATTATTATTATTAAAAAAGGGCTTATTTAAATAAGCCCTTTTTTTATTTCTATGACTTTATTTAAAAATATATTTATATACGTAAGCGTATTTTTACTAACTATAGGATGTAGTGTTAAAAATCAACATAAGAATGATATAATATCAGCGCCTCATCCTCTAGCAGCTCAAGCTGGAAAAGCAATCTTCTCAATTGGAGGTAATGCGTTTGATGCTGCTGTAGCATCTGCATTTACATTATCTGTTGTTGAACCAAGTATGAGTGGAATAGGAGGAAGACTTCAGTCAATTTATAAAACTGCAGATGGAAATATAGCAGGAGTAGATGCAACCACACAAATTCCATTAAGTTATAATAGTGAGAATAGTTCGTCGGAAAGCTATGGTTATAAAACTATTGGTATTCCAGGGGTAGTTGCTGGGCTTATAAAACTACATGAAGAACATGGTGTTCTTGATTTAAAAACTGTAATGACGCCATCAATTAGATATGCTGAAGAAGGATATATGATATTAACTGGTGAAGCAAAAAGGCAAGCAAGCGTTAAGAACATAATTGAAAGTTTTGATGGTACTAAGCTTTATTTTCTAAACTCTGAAGGGAATTCATTTATGCCTGGAGATATTGTATTCCAAAAAGATTTAGCAAATACTTTAAGAAGTATTTCTGAAAATGGTAAAGCAGGGTTTTATGAAGGAGAGGTAGCTGAAAAAATTGTTAATGACATCCAATCAAATGGAGGACTTATCACATTAGAGGATTTAAAAAATTATTCAGCACTTGATTCAAAAGTTTTAACAGGAAATTTTAAGGGTTACGATATTCATTCATTATATCTTCCCTCATATGGAGCTATAACTATTCAAATTCTACAGATTCTTGATAATTTAAAAATAGAGTCTGAAAAGGAATGGGCAATTAAAATTTCTACTGCTTCTAAACGAGCGTTTGAATATCGTTATCATCAAAATAATCCTGACTCATTAAAAAGCATATTATCTTATGATAATGCAATGCAAATAGCTAATGAAATAAATAATGATAATTCATTATTTTCCTTAAAAAACAAATCTGATAAAACCTTATCTTCAGATCTTGCCATTGGACACACTACCCATCTAACTGCTGCCGATCAAGAGGGTAATGTAGTTGCAATTACTCAAACTTTAGGACCAAATATGGGTTCAAAAGTTGCAACAAAAGGGTTAGGTTTTTTATATAATGTAACAATGGGTCCATACCTGGGAGGATATCTAGGCGAAGATAAACCAGGAGATAGAGTTTCTTCTCATATTTCACCTACCTTATTTACGAATGGAGATGAAGTAGTTTTAGCCCTTGGCGCAGCTGGTGGTCAGAGAATTATAACTGCCATTACCCAAGTTGCATACAGATATCTTGCACAAAAGATTCCTTTAAGTGATGCTCTTTTCCTTCCAAGGTATTATAAAGATGACGGTACTCTTTATATAGAAGATCATCTTGGTCTTAATAGAATTAATGCACAGTTCTTTCCAACTATGTATAATGTTGAAAGGATACCTCATAAAGCCTATTTTGGAAGAGTGCATGCTGTAGCTCTTGATTCATTAAAAAAGTTATGGATTGGTTCAGCAGATCCTGACTGGGAAGGTACAGTTTCAAGTTATTATAAAAGATAAAGCCACTATATATAGTGGGCTTTGTTAGTAGATAACTCCATCTTTAGTCTGCCCAAAAGATATAATTGGCACTTATTTGGCTCTAATTAACTTTAGGGGTTTTTTATTTTTCTTACATTTAATCAACTAAAAACCTTATAAGAAATGTTAAAATTCAACACATCTATTCTTCTCCTTATTTATTTATTCTTATGTAGCTGCCAACAAAATAATCAGTCAAATAACTCGGAAATTTCACCTCAATCAATCCCATCTTTTGAAATAGCTCCAGGATTTAAAATTGAATTAGTTGTTTCTGAACCTCTAATTTCTGATCCAGTAGCAATGACCATAGATGAATATGGCAACTGGTATGTAGTTGAAATGCATGGTTATCCTACAGATAAAAGCAGAACTGGGAAAGTGATGTTTCTGGAAGATACTGATAAGGATGGCTTACCAGATAAAAGTACGGTATTTGCTGAGGGACTTACATTGCCAACTGGAATAATGAGATGGAAAAAAGGTGTAATTATTACCGATTCTCCAGATGTGATTTACTTAGAAGATACGGATGGTGACCGTAAGGCAGATAAGAAAGAAATACAGCTCACAGGATTTTCTCTTTCTAATCCACAGCATAATATGAATTCACCAATGTATGGTTTGGATGGGTGGATTTACCTAGGTCATGAAGGTGCAGCTACCCCAAAAGTGTTTATGGAGAAATTTGGTGATGATGGAAATGAGATACGATTTAAAGATATTGTTGATGGACCTGTCCTACCCAAAAATGCACTTGGAAGGAATGTAAGATTCAAACCTGATAGTCATGAATTAGAAATGATGTCTGGTAAAACGCAGTTTGGACACACCTTTGACCCATGGGGCCATCATGTATCCAATAGTAATGAACACCATTTATTTCACGAAGTCATTGATGCTAGCTATTTGGCTCGAAACCCGGCTCTGGTAGTTAAAAATACGACCCACTATATGCCAGATTATGGACAACCCGTTGAAGTTTTCCCCCTCACTGACAATCCAGAGCATCAATTGCTGACTTCAGTTGGCGTGATGACTTCTGCTTGTGGGGTAACCTGGTACACTGGGGGCGCATTTGCCGACTTCGACAATTCTACTTTTGTCGCTGAACCTGTTCACAACCTTGTAAGAGTAGATAATATTTATACTAAAGGGGCGGTGATGTTTGCCAAACCCCGGTATAAGGAAAAAGAATTTTTACGTTCTAAAGACAGTTGGTTTCGGCCTGTTAATTTTTATATCGGTCCTGATGGGGCGATTTATTTGATCGATTATTACCGCCAATATATTGAGCATCCCGAGTGGATGTCAGAGAAAATGATGCAATCAGGGGCTTTGTATAATGGGATGGACAAAGGGAGGATTTATCGAATCTCTCCAGAAAACATGACTTCAATGAATTGGTTGAATAATTTATCTCTTGGCGAGGCAACTAGTGAAGAGCTTATCGGTTTTCTGGATCATCCAAACAGTTGGTGGAGGCTCAACGCCCACCGAATCTTAATGGATAGAAAGCCTGAAAAGTTCAGTAAAGAACTAACCAGTCTCATCTCATCGGCAAAAAACTCATCAGCAAAAATTCATGTGCTTTGGATTTTAGAAGAATTAGGGCAGCAAACAGAAAAAGGAATTCAAAATGCTTTGCAAGATACTGAAGCAGGTGTCAGAGAAACTGCTATTAAAATAGCAGAAAAACACCTCAGTGATTTTCCTGATCTGGAAAAAGATTTATTGAATTTAAAAAATGATCCTTATAGTAAAGTAAGATTACAACTTCTTCTTACACTTGGAGAGATTAATGATGATAAGGCAAAAAAGGCAAGTCTAGAAATTCTGAAAAAAGATTTGGAAAGCGAATGGTTTCATTTAGCGATATTATCAGATCCAAATAATAATAATTTTCAATTTTTTAGCAAGGCTATACAAGAGCTTGACAATAATAAAATTGAAGGAAAACGGCGGTTTATTTCTTCACTGTCCGCAACCATTACAAGGAACGGGGATAAAAAAATTCTTGAAAATATGATCGATCTGGCAGTTCAAAAAAATACGCCTTCAGACATTTGGTGGCAAAGTTCTGTTCTTCAGGGAATTGCCCAAGGAATGAAATGGGGAAAATCGAAATCAGATGGCATGGCGGCTCAGAAACAGCAAATTTTGAGCACCTTTTCAGCATCCACTCATCCGGAAATAAGAAGGGCAGGAATTGAATTGCTAAAGGTTATTGGTTTGCCTGAAGTACATGCAAAAACAATGAAGCAAGCTTTAAAAATTGCCCTCGACCCACAGGCAATACCTGATATGCGGATAGATGCTCTTTCCTTATTAACTTTAACAAATAATGAAATGCAGTTGATTCCACTCAAGACAATTATTGCGTCTGGAACAAACAAGGAAATTCAACGCGCTACACTTCAGGTTTTAACGCGCCTGGAGGGTACGAATATTGTTTTGTTTCTGTTGGATAAATGGAACGAATTGCTGCCTGATGTCAGAAATGAGGCTTTGAAATTATTTATGGAAAGCCCTGAGAGAATGCTTGTCTTATTGGAAGCGATTGAAAATAATAAAATACAGGCTTCCTCTGTTGAGTGGTCTAGGAAGACACATTTAATGAATCATCGTAGCAGTGAAATTAAACTAAGAGCTCGAAGGCTTTTCCAAAAAGATGAAGAGCAAAGAAGAAAAGAACTTCAAAAATATCAAATAGCTTTATCAGTAAAAGGCAATACTACAAACGGGAAAAAACTATTTAATAATTACTGTAATATCTGTCATCAACTGAATGGGGAAGGTGGAATAAATTTTGGCCCTGACTTGGGTTCTCTACGGAATCGCAGTAAATCGTCACTTATGGAAGACATCTTGAATCCCAGTAAATCTATTGCGGACGGTTACGATTCCTGGACGATTACCCTTCAAAATGGCACTGTAAAAGCCGGGATCATTTCTACAGAAAATTCAACTTCTCTCACACTGAAAGATATAGTGGGTAAAGAATTGACTATCCCAAGAGACGAAATTATCAAAATGCAAGCGGCTGAATTATCTGTAATGCCCTTTGTATTGGATAATCAAATCAGCCCCAGTGAAATGGCTGATCTCTTAGCTTTTATTAAGAATGAACAAAAGTGAACCCCTATAAACACTAGTGGAGAAGATGGGAATCGAACTTGTATAATTGAGTTACAAACAAAAAAGCAACCATTTCTGATTGCTTTTATAGTAGCGAGAGCAGGACTCGAACCTGCGACCTTTGGGTTATGAGCCCAACGAGATACCACTTCTCCACCTCGCGATATAGATTGCAAATATATAAACTTTAACAACTACATGCAAACCATTAAATTTTAGTAACTATCTTTGCGAAAAATGAGTAAGAAAATACATAAATCTGGGTTTGTATCAATTATTGGGAGACCTAATGTTGGGAAATCAACATTAATAAATGCTTTAATGGAGGATAAGCTTTCTATTATTACTTCCAAAGCACAAACAACCAGACATAGAATAAAAGGAATAATCAATGGTGATGACTATCAGATAGTTATATCAGACACTCCTGGTATATTGGCTCCAAATTATCAATTGCAAGAAGCTATGATGAAGTTTATAAATGAGACTTTAATTGATTCTGATGTTTTAGTTTTTATTGATGAAGTAGGAGGGAAGGATTTTAAAAATGATTCATTAATTAAGAAAATAAACAAACTGCAAGTCCCTAAGTTGGTTTTACTTAACAAAATTGATCTTTTTAATCAAGAGAAATTAGAAAGTTCTATAAAGTACTGGGAGAATATTTTTCCAGAGATTAAAATATATCCAATATCTGCGAAGGAGGGCTTTTTTATTAATGAATTAAAAGAAATTTTCATAAAAAGTATTCCTGAATCACCACCCTTTTTCCCTAAAGACCAATTTACTGATAAATCTGAAAGATTTTTTGTTAATGAATCTTTACGAGAGCAAATACTGCTTAATTATAATAAAGAAATTCCATATTCAGTTGAAGTTGTTACTGAAGAGTTTAAGGAAACAAACAAAATTATAAAAATAAGGGCTATTATATTTACTGAAAGAGACTCCCAAAAAAATATATTGATAGGACATAAGGGATCTGCTTTAAAGAAGGTTGCCACAAATGCTAGAAAAGATTTAGAAAAGTTCTTTAATAAAAAGATTTTTCTTGAGGTTTTTATAAAGGTTAAAAAGAATTGGAGAAATGATAAGTTATCTCTAAAAAGGTTTGGATATAATTTATAGAAAATATTTTTTATATGAGAGGAATTGTTGCTATAGTGGGAAGACCTAATGTTGGGAAATCAACATTATTTAATCGACTTATTCAAAAAAAAGAAGCTATTGTTGATGAATTAAGTGGTGTTACTAGAGATAGACATTATGGAAAGTCAGATTGGAATGGAAAAGAATTTACTGTAATAGATACAGGTGGATATCTTAAGTTAGGAGATGATGTTTTTCAAAAAGAGATTGATAAGCAAGTTATTCTAGCAATTGAAGAATCTGATGTAATTCTATTTATTGTTGATGTTAAGGATGGTATAAATGGAATGGATGAGACAATAGCTAAGCTTTTACACAAAACTTCAAAACCAGTTTTTGTTTTAGTAAATAAGGTTGATAATTCAAAGCTAATTAAAAGTTCAAATGAATTTTATTCTTTAGGATTTGATAATCTCTTTTGTATTTCATCAATAAATGGTCAAGGTTCAGGGGAAGTATTAGACTCCTTAGTTAAACTTTTACCTGAGAATGATTTTATAGAGAGTCCTGTTCCTAAATTTTCTGTAATCGGAAGACCAAATGCTGGAAAGTCTTCATTTATAAATGCTTTGATTGGAGAAGACAGGTTTATTGTTACAGATGTTGCAGGTACAACAAGAGATAGCTTATATACTAGATATAATCAATTTGGTTTTGAATTTGATTTAATTGATACTGCAGGAATAAGAAAGAAGACTAAAATAAGTGAAAATGTTGAATTCTATTCTATTCTTAGATCTATTAGGGCTATTGAAAATTCGGATGTTTCTATTTTAATTTATGATTCTAAAAGAGGATTTGATTCACAGGATCAAAATATATTTTGGTTAGCCTCAAAAAATAAGAAAGGAATTGTGATTCTTTCTAATAAATGGGACTTGGTTGAAAAAGATCAAAATACAACAAGCTTTATAAAAGATAAAATACATGAAAAAACATCACCATTTATAGATATTCCTATTGTTTTTATTTCATCAACCCAAAAACAAAGAATTTTTGATGCTATAAAAATTGCAATGGAAGTATATGAAAAGAGAAAGCAAAAAATCCCAACAAAAAAACTTAATGACTATATATTGCCAATAATAGAAAAAACCCCTCCCCCAAGTAATAAAGGCAAGTATATAAAAATTAAATTTTCTAGACAGTTACCAACACCCTACCCTCAATTTGCATTTTATTGTAATTTACCACAATACATAAAAGATCCTTACAAGAGATTCTTAGAGAATCAGCTTAGAAAGGAATATGATTTAAAGGGTGTGCCAATAGATATTTTTTTCAGAAAAAAATAATCAGATATTTGACTTCAAATTTTTTAGCTCAAATTTAATTTTTTCAAGCTTTTTTATAATAGATAAATTATTTGAATTTATTTTATTCTTTGATTTAAGCCTTTTTTTTGCTCCCTGAATAGTTAGTCCCTCTTCTTTAAGTAAACTGTATATCGTAGAAATATTTTCAATATCATCTTTTGTAAATTTTCTAATTCCAGAAGGCTTAACTTTTGGATTTAACTGATCAAACTCTTTTTCCCAGAATCTAATTAGGGAATTATTTACACTGAAAAGTTTAGAAACCTCACTTATGCTAAAATATTTTTTATCAGGTAATTCAAAATACATAGCACTAGTCAAGAGACTGATTCTCTTGCGAAGCTTGGGTTATAAGAATTTCAAATTCTCCAGGTGAAAGACTCCCATAATAGAAATTAATAGGGTTAAGTTTTTCCCCATCTTTCGTTATTTCGTAATGCAGGTGAGGTGCTACTGAACGCCCAGAGCTTCCTACATACCCTATAATATCACCTCTTTTTACCTTATCTCCTTTTCTCACAGAAAATTTTTCTTGAACTAAATCTAAATGCGCATAGATACTAACGTAACCAAAACCATGATCAATTCTTATATGATTCCCAAAACCTGCTGCCCTATTATCAGCCCTAGAAATTTTCCCATCACCAGTTGCATAAATTGGCGATCCTCTTTCTGCTGAAAAGTCCATACCCCAGTGTCTTTTTCTTTTTTTTGTAAAAGGGTCTGTTCTCCATCCAAATCCAGAAGCCATTCTTTTTAAATCGGAGTTACTAATTGGTTGAATAGTAGGAATTGATGAAAGAAGGGATTCTTTGTTTTTTGCAAGAAGCTCAATCTCATCTAGTGATTTAGATTGAATTACAAGTTCTTTTGTAAGAATATCTATTCTTTCTGTTGTACCAATAATTAGATCAGAATTTTCATACCCATTTAAATAATCATATCTATTTATACCTCCAAATCCCATTTTTCTTTGAGCTTCAGGAATTGGACTTGCTTCAAAATAAACTCTATAAAGATTATTGTCTCTTTTTTCAACATTGGCTAATGTCGATTCAACTTGTTCTAGCTTTTTGTTTAGAACTTTAAATTGAAGTTTATAATTTTTAATTTCTCTAGATTGTACCAGTTCCTGAGGAGTGTCAATAAATTCAGTATTTAATAGCAATACAGTTATAAATCCTCCAAAAATTATTGAACTTATTAAGAATAATAATAGGTTATATAATTTATTAAGGTTAGTCCTTTTAATTGGAATAAACTCCAGGTTATCTTTATCAAAATAATATTTAGTTTTGGACATAGGCCAATTTGTTGTAATTTTCTACTAGATTCTACCAGTTTGAATATACAAATATAAAAAAAATGAATTCATCTCAAGTTCGAAAAAAATTTATCGAATTCTTTAAGTCTAAAGGCCATATAAAAATTTCATCAGAATCTATATTAAATAATTATGATAAGGATCTTATGTTTACAAATGCTGGGATGAATCAGTTTAAAAATATCTTTTTAGGTACTGAAGACCCTAATGATTTAAGAATTGTTAATTCACAAAAATGTCTTAGAGTTTCTGGTAAACATAATGACCTTGAAGAGGTTGGTATAGATACATATCATCACACTTTTTTTGAGATGCTCGGTAATTGGAGTTTTGGAGATTATTTTAAAGATGAAATTATTGATTGGTCAATTGAATTGTTGACTGATCAATATAAAATTAATAAAGAGGATCTGTATGTTACTGTTTTTAAGGGATCAAAAGATGATAATATTCCAGCAGATGAGGAAACATATAATTATTGGAAGAAATTTTTTCCAGAAGAAAAAATAATCTATTGCGATAAAAAAGATAATTTCTGGGAGATGGGAGATTATGGACCATGTGGACCATGTTCTGAAATTCATATTGACATTAGGTCACAAGAAGAAAAAGACAAAATAAATGCTAGGAACTTAATAAATAAAGATCATCCCCATATAATTGAAATATGGAATCTTGTTTTTATTCAATATAATCGTTTAAATGATGGTTCACTTAAAAAGCTTAGTAAAAAATATGTGGATACTGGAATGGGTCTTGAAAGACTTTGCATGGTTCTTCAAAATAAGAGATCTACATATGATACAGATGTATTTGAATCATTAATATCTGAGATTGAAAAAATCTCAGGGTTGAAATATTTAGAAAACGATAAGATTGATAAGGCTTTTAGAGTTATTTCAGATCATACTAGAGCTGTTATTATATCAATTGCTGATGGGCAACATCCAAGCAATATTGGATCAGGTTACGTTATTAGACGAATCTTAAGAAGAGCTATCAGGTTTGGATATACCTATTTAGACATTAAGTCTCCATTTATACATAAACTAGTATCAAAAGTTTCAAAAGATTTACAAGATGAGTATCCAAATATTAAGGATGAAGGTGGAATAATTGAATCAGTGATTAAAGATGAAGAATCAGCTTTTTTAAAAACTTTAGATCAGGGAATTTTATTGCTTAATAAATTAATCAAAGTTTCAAAAAATAAAATTATTGAGGGACAAGATGCCTTTAAATTATATGACACCTATGGATTCCCCATTGATTTAACCTCTTTAATTGCTGCTGAGAGTGGAATTAAAGTTGATGTTAAAGGATTTGATGAAAATATGAAAAAACAAAAAGAAAGATCTAAATCCAAAACTAAATTAGTGTATCATAAATGGATAATTATAGATGAAAACAGGCAGTCTCAATTTGTTGGATACGATAAATTAGAAAGCAATATGAACCTAATAAAATATAGAGAAGTAGAAACAGAAAATGGAATAAATTTTCATTTAGTTTTTGATAACACTCCGTTTTATAGTGAATCAGGAGGTCAAATTGGAGATACTGGATTTATTGAGTCTAAATCAAAAGATATTTTTAAAATAATAGATACAATCAAGGATAATGATAATATAATCCATGTAACTGATACAATGCCAAATAATACAGATTCTACCTTTAAGGGTGTTATAGATAAAGAAAGGAGATTTCAAATTGAATCAAATCATACTGCAACACATCTTCTCCATTTAGCGCTGAAAAACATACTAGGTAATCATGTTGAACAGAGGGGGTCGATGATATCAGAAGAATCATTTAGATTTGATTTCTCTCATCAATCAAAATTATCTACTGAGGAAATTAATAAAGTTGAAGATTATGTTAATAATCTAATTAATGAAAGTATAGATCTTGTAGAAGATAGATCTGCAGATTACAAAGAAGTTATCAAGAAAGGTGCGGTTGGACTTTTCTCAGAAAAATACGGAGAAAAAGTAAGGACTATAAAATTTAATGATTCTTATGAATTATGTGGTGGAACACATGTAAAAAACACAAAAGATATTTGGGGTTTCAAAATTATTTCTGAGGGTTCACAAGCATTTGGAATAAGAAGAATTCTAGCTACAAGTTCTGCTAAAAAGGTATTAGCTGAAAATCTTAAGAAAAAAGCTTTTAAAGAAAAGGCAGTAATTGATGAAGCAAATAAACTTCTTAAAAAAGAGATCGAATCACTTAATAAAATTAAGGTTCAATCAATGAAAAAGGATGTAATTGAAAATATTCGTGTAGTTAACGGAGTTAATATATTTTTAAGTGAATTAGATTTAGATTTAAAATCGATTAAAGATTTATGTTTTATGGTATCTGATCAAATTGATAAACTATTTATGATTATTCTTTCTAAGACTAATGAAAAGGTATTTATTTCTTGTTTTGTATCAAAAGATATAGTAAAAGAAAAAGAATTAGATGCATCAGAAATTGTTAAAGAACTTTCTCAATTAATTGATGGTAGCGGAGGAGGACAATCTTTTTTTGCAACTGCAGGTGGAAAAAATATTAATGGAATCAAATCTGTACTATCCCAATCTGAAAAAATAATTAGTCAGGTTTAGGAGGGTATTCTTCAAAAATTTTATTCACAAAATCACTAATCATCTCGTCTCTATCTTTCCTAAATTCATTTATAATTCCAACTCCTCTTCCTTGCCAGACTAACTGATTATTTTTAGTATCTATTATATTGATAAAGAGAGTTCCTTGGGTATTTGAAGTAACTGAACTCCTCGGATGATTATAATATCCCCAAAATGGAGGATAATAACCATAAACTAAATTATTTCTAAGATATACTCTTTCTCTAGATAGAGTCTCTATAGTTACAATAATATCAGGATTATCAGATCTTGTTAAACCCTTTTCTTTAAGGCTTAAATCAATATACTTAAGCATTCTTTTTTTATCTAAATCTGAAATTTTGACTTTATCAATATCAGGTTTATAAAATGCAAAAGTATTGTATTCCGAAAAATCTACATCTCTATCATAATCTGATTGAACATAAATCCCACAAGATTGTAATAAAAGGAATATTGTGAAAAAAAATATTTTTAGTTTATTTAATTTAAACATAACTTAGTTTTTAATGGTTGTAAACAAATTTATAAAATTTTTCTCTTTAATAGTGCTATCACTTCTCACATTGTCTTGTGGAACTATAAATAGGATAAATAAATCAAATACTAACATTACTGTTGATCAAAAAATTGAGAGATATATTAAGTTATATGCACCAATAGCAAGAAAACAAATGAAAGTTTATAAAATTCCTGCAAGTATTACAATGGCGCAAGGAATACTTGAATCTGGTTATGGAGAAACAACTTTAGCAAAAAAAGCAAACAACCATTTTGGAATAAAATGTCATAAAGATTGGAAAGGGAAAAAAATTTATCATGATGATGATGAAGAGAATGAGTGTTTTAGATCATACAGGAATCCTGTAAAATCATATAAAGATCATTCTCTTTTTTTAGTTAATAGAGATAGGTATAGATTTCTATTTGATATAAATAAGAAAGACTATAAAGCTTGGGCAGAGGGATTAAAAAAAGCTGGATATGCAACAGATCCAGAGTATTCAAAAAAGTTAATTAGTCTTATTGAAAAGTTTAGTTTAAGCCAGCTTGACTAATATTTTATTTTCTTCACTCTTAAAAATTGTAATTAAACCTTTTTCTCTGAGTTCCTTAAGGAATTTATTCCATTTTTTATTAGAGAAATCAAATTTGCTTTTTAGATCATCTATGTTTAATTCATTATTGTTTTTTATAACATTTAGAATTTTAGAAGATTCTTCAGAAAGATCAATACTAGGATTCTCAGGTTTCATCTGAGGGAAGAATAATACTTCTTGTATAGATGTATTGTTAGTCATAAGCATAATTAATCTATCAATTCCAATACCAATTCCAGAGGTTGGAGGCATTCCATATTCAAGAGATCTCACAAAATCTTTATCAATAAACATTGCTTCTTCATCTCCTTTTTCACTTAGTTTGAGTTGTTCTTCAAACCTATTTGATTGATCAATAGGATCATTTAATTCAGAATAAGCATTTGCTATCTCCATACCATTTATTATTAACTCAAATCTTTCTGTTAAATTTGAGTTGTCTCTATGTTCTTTAGTTAAAGGGCTCATAGATTTGGGATAGTCAGTAATAAATGTTGGGTTAATCATTTTTTTTCCACATTTGTTTCCAAATATGGCATCAATTAGTTTACCTTCACCCATTTGGTCAGTTATCTCAATATCCATCTTTTTACAGATCTCTCTAAGTTCATCTTCTTGCATATTTGAAATATCATAACCAGTATATTTTTTAATGGCGTCATATATTGAAATTCGATTAAAAGGTGTTTTAAAACTAATCTTTTTTGAGTCAAAATTAATTGATGTATCACCATTTAATTCTATACATACCTGTTCAAGAAGTGACTCCGTTAGCTCCATCATCCAGAAATAATCTTTATAAGCAACATAAAGTTCAAGCATTGTAAATTCAGGGTTATGATTTTTATCCATACCCTCATTTCTGAAATCTTTAGAAAATTCATAAACTGCATCAAATCCACCAACAATTAATCTTTTTAGGAAAAGCTCATCAGCAATTCTAAGGTAAAGGGGGATGTCTAAAGTGTTATGATGAGTTATAAAAGGTCTTGCATTAGCTCCACCGGGAATTGTTTGTAAAATTGGTGTTTCAACTTCAAGATATTCTTTATTATTTAAGAAATCTCTTATAAGGTTAATAATTTTAGTTCTTTTTATAAATGTTTCTTTTACATGAGGATTTACAATCAAGTCAACATATCTTTGTCTGTACCTTTGCTCGGTATCATTAAATTCATCATATGTTTTTCCATCTGCATCTTCTTTAGGAAGAGGCAAAGGACGAAGGGATTTATTTAATAAGGTAAAATCTTTAACTAATACAGTTTTCTCGCCTACTTTTGTAGTAAAAAGTTCTCCTTCAATTCCAATTATATCTCCAATATCAAGAAGCTTTTTATATATAATGTTATATTTTTCTTTGTTTTCACCCTTACATATCTCATCTCTGTTAAAATAAACTTGAATTTTCCCTTTACTATCAAGAATTTCAGCAAATGATGCGTTTCCTTGGATTCTTCGAGACATTATTCTTCCAGCTATGACAACTTTTTTCTTTTCAGAAAATTTAGTTTTAATTTCTTCTGATAGATGATCAACAGGATATAAATTAGCTGGATAAGGATTTACTCCAAGTTTTATCAATTTGGCTAACTTTTCCCTTCTAATTTTCTCCTGTTCTGACAGTTTCAAAATCTTTTTTCACAAAGATAAGTTTATTAAGATTATGATTGAAGTCTAAATTTCTATATTTGAGATATTTATGAAAAATAATGAAATCCTTGTTAAGGATCTTGGAGTTTTGTCCTATGATAAGAGTTGGGAACATCAAAAGAGAATATTTGATAATATTATTTCCCAAAAAATTAATAACAGAACTTTAAAGAAAAAGATTAAAACGGAAAATCACCTATTAATTGTTGAACATAAACCTGTATATACAATAGGAAAGAGTGGAGAGATCTCAAATTTATTATTAGATGATCAGGAATTGAAATTAAAAGGTATTGATTTTAAAAAAATTAATCGAGGAGGTGATATCACTTTTCATGGATTAGGTCAAATAGTTGGATATCCAATACTTGATCTTGATAATTTTTTCACAGATATTGGTCTATATCTTAGGACTCTTGAGGAAGTTATAATATCAACGATTGGTTTTTTTGGAATTAAAGGATTTAGAATAGATGGAGAAACTGGAGTTTGGGTAAAGGATGAATCGAATTCATTAAAAAAAATATGTGCCTTCGGAATAAAGGCAAGTAGGTGGGTAACAATGCATGGATTTGCGCTTAATGTTAATACAGACCTTACTTATTTTGATAATATAGTTCCATGTGGAATTTCTGACAAAGGCGTTACATCTTTACAAGAAATTTTAAATCAAAAAATAGCACCTAAAACAGTTAAGGAAAAATTATATGAGAATATTGCTAGACTCTTTAATGCAGAATTATCTATGACTAATTAATCTCATATGATATCACAGAACTCTCATCAAGTTGTGTAATTAATTCAATTTTCCCATCATTATCAGCATCATTAATATCAACAAGATTAATTCCTTTAACCGGAAACCCTTTAATTAATATCCCTTCCTTATTAAACAAATAAACTTTGCTCTCTTTTTGATCTGTAATAGTTATGTATAATGTATCTTTATAATTAAACAATCTGGGCTTTGTATACCTTCCTTCAGGAATTTTAATAATTTTTCCATTTATGTTAATAGTGTTCTCAGATTGAAATAATATATTATCCATCACAACTTCTATTGTATTATTCTCCCCTAAACTATAATTATTTATTACTACATTTCCATTAGTGTCAACCTGAATAAGATTTCCATTTTTATCAGTAGTTGTAAATAGATTCATAAAAGAAAAGAAATTATTTTCACTAAAATTAATATTTTGTTTAACTGATATTCTGTCTTTTCCTCTTCTGTTCAGGATTTTTAACTTTCCGTTCTTTAATTGAACAAGAATATAGTCTTTTCCCTTTATTCTTATGTGTACTGGAGAGTTTATTATATCAGAATTTAAGCTATCTGGATCAAACCCAGTTACAGTTATTCCTTTACTATCATACATTTTCATATAGTTGTCTTGAGAAATTAAAAATCTATAGTTCTTGTCATTTTCATAGTCAAAAATCGAAAGTCTATTGATATTATTAGAATTTTTAATTGATATTTCAAAAGGTTGAACTGTAGAACCATTCCTGTCAATAATATAAAATTTGTCACTTGTTCTAAATGCCATTTGTAATCTGCCATTCTTATATAGATCTACTTGTTGAATTTCACCTATAATTTTACTTGAGAGTTTCTTTTTCCAGAATAAATCACCTTTATTGGAGTACAGATATAAATAATTTTCCGAATCTTGATATGCAAAATCATATTCATTATTTCTATGATTTTTTAACCATTTAGGAGGGGTTGTAATTTTATTTGTATTAAACACAATCAATTCATTATATATGTCTACTGAAGACTCTCTTGTTTTAGTTTTTCCAATATAAAAATTAAGTAATACTAATTTCTCATCAACTAACCCTTCAAGATTTATAAAAGGGTATAAGTTAATATCTAAATCCTCATAGGTTGATTTTTTGAAAATAACTTCTTCTTTAATTCTTTTTGTATTAGCCATCCATAAAAAAGAAACCTTATTTAATAAATTCTCTTTGTTTTTTTGGTAGCTTATATCATTAATAAGAGTTCGTTTATTATTATAACTAGTTAATATTTTTTTTAATTGATTTTTAGAACTACTTAATACGAGGAAGCTGTCAATTAATATACCAAATTTTAAATTTAAGTTTTTGTCAAATAAATTGAATAAATCTTTTAATCTAAGTGGGGATGAAAGATTAAATATTTCATTAGAAAAATTGATTTCTTTTGAAAAAGAAAGTTGATTAATTAAGTTTGAGTCAATCAAATTTAGAATAACAGACTTTTCTTCATCTTGTAGAAAAGTAACTTCATTAATAGCTTTAATATCCTCTAGATTGTTGAATTCATCTTTTAAATTGTTTAGGTTTAAATAATCTTGATAGTTTTTTAAAAATAAATTATTATCTGTAATTGTAAAACTAAAAAATGATTTAAAAGTATTTGGTATTAACTTATCGGTTTCTAATGATTTTGGATTTAAATTTTTTAGAATAGAAAGCTTACTTCTTAATGAATCATTAATCCTAGTAATTCCTGTTAATCTTATATCATCATTTGATCTTGATAAGTCATAATTTTTCCAAGAGCTTTTGATAAAGGGATAAAACTCAATAGATCTAAAATATTCTTCTGAAAACTTGTCCAATTTTGAATCGATAAAAATATTAATAGGTTCAGTTTTATTTGCAGACAAAATAATATCATAAAAGTTAGGGTCATTTATTCCTCTTTTCTTAGAATTATAGTTTCTTATTATATTCTCTATAATTATATCTGAGGTTGAATTAACAACTATTTCATCAAGGTAAATATTGTAAAAATCATCCTCTTTAAAGACATCATAATTATTGTATTTATATGATTTGTTATTTTCAATATTGAGGGAGTCTGAAAAATTTTTGTTAGAAATAAATGTAATAGCTTTATTATTCTTTCCATAACTTGAGAAGCTTAGCAAACCTGAATTTTTAGACTGATCAATATTAATCCTATTAATTAAATTGTTTAATGAGTCATTTGCAAAGTAAGTTTTAGAAAATAACGTATTATTAGTTATAAAACTTTTAATATAATTCAGATCGTTAATTTGTATAACAATTTTTGATTCATTGGGAATTAAACTAAACATTGAATTTCTATCTTGAATTTCCTGATCACAGGATATAAATAAAATTATTAAGAATAGAGTAATTGATTTTTTATGTTTTACCATATGTCCAATTTTAATTGTTCCTCTTTTAGTTTATATGTTTTTCTATGAAAATTTGTTTTTCCATATTTTATGATACTTCTCCTGTGATGTGGTGTTCCATATCCTTTATTTTTGTGCCATTTATATATAGGGTGATTTAAATGAAGATTTTCCATAAACTTGTCTCTATATGTTTTTGCAAGTATAGATGCTGCAGCGATATTTAAATACTTTTGATCCCCTTTAATTATACACTTATGTGGAATGTCAAGATGATTTTTAAATTTATTTCCATCAATAATAATAAACTGAGGGGTAACTGTTAGTTTTTTTAAAGCAGAATTCATAGCTATAAATGTTGCATTTAAAATGTTCTTTTTATCAATAGTACCTGAACCTATATTTACTATAGAATATGCTATAGCATTCTCTTCAATTTCCTTTCTTAATATCTCTCTTAAAGTTGGGCTAATTTTTTTTGAGTCATTCAGTTTGTCATTCTTATATCCTTTTGGAAAAATTACAGCAGAAGCTGTTACAGGACCTGCTAGGCTCCCTCTTCCAGCCTCATCAACACCAGCTTCATAATCAAAATTGCTGTACTGATTTATTAACATATGATATATAAGTTTTAAAATAAATAATTAGATAAAGAAATATTAACTTAGTCTTAAATTACAAAATAGATGCATAAAATTTTTCTTGTTTTAATTTTTTTTTCATTTCCATTAATAATATTTTCCCAACAAGATATGACTGATGAAGAGATATTAAAGGGAAAAGAGCAATTAAAAAAAGAGACTAAGAAAAAATCTAAAAAAAAAGATACCTTTTTAATAGAGAATTATAAATTTTTTTTATATAAAAAGACAGAAAAGTATGTAGATACTTCTTTAACAATATATAAAGACTATAAATTTAATTTTTTAAGAAAGGATAATTTTGAACTTTTGTCTTTTGCAAATGTTGGTCAGACATATAATAAACTTGGTCATAATTTTAATGAAAGGTTTAAATTACCTCAAGTTGGTGCAAGAGGGAAACATTTTACTTATTTTGAAAAAGAGGATATTCAATATTTTAATGTGCCGACACCTTTTACAGAATTATTTGCAAAATCAACTTTTGAGCAAGGACAGATACTTGATGCATTAGTCTCTTTAAATCTTACTCCAGAATATAATTTTATGGTTGCCCATAAAGGTTATAAATCACTTGGTAAATATCAAAGTGCTAGAGCCAGAGGGAACCAATTTAGATTTTCATCGAATTATAAATCAAAAAATAACTCAACAATATGGCGGATGCATTTCACCTCTCAGAATATTTTTAATAAGGAGAATGGAGGCTTAACCGCCGAATCAATATATTTCTTCGAACAGGCTCCAGATTATTTTGTTGTTGATGAATATGGAGAGCCAATTATTAATGAAGATGGTTCAAATGAGATGATATATTATGATGGATATCTAGATAGGTCCAGATTGGGTACTTGGATATTTGCTGAAAATAGTCTTTATTCAAAACGTTTTTATTCTGATTTTAAAAAAAATGTTTTTTTAAATAAAAACAAGGAAAGTCTTCTAGCTATAGGTTATGAATTTACTCATGAATATAAAAAGATAGAATATATAGATGATTATGCGGGTCGTTTATTTGGAGAGACTAATGAAAGTGCTATTAAAGATAAGTCTAGAATGTATTTTCAAGAAAATAAAGTTTATTTAGAATCTTATTTAAATAAACTTGGTGAATTATACCTTAGTTTGAGTCTTGTTAAGTGGGACAATGCTTATAAAGATTATGAAGAAGAATTATCTGACTTGATATTGGAATTAAATAAAAATCAGACGAATATCAATATAAAATGGACTAAAATTCTTCCTAAAATATCTTTTGAATTTGAATATGGAAATACTCTAAAAAGTGAGTTGTCTTCCAATTTCTTAAAATTAAATATTAACTTAATTCCTTTAAAAAATATAAACACAAATATTTCAATATCAAAATCTGTAAGATCTCCAAACTTTAATTTTATTTTATTTAGAAGTGCATACAATAGTTATAATTGGTATAATGAGTCTTTAAAAAATGAAGAGATATCTAATGCTCAATTTGAAATATCTTATAAAAAATTACTTAAAATAACTGCTGATTATTATACTTTAGATAATTATATCTTTTTTAAGGAAAATGCAAATAGTTTAAATGGTGAAATAGATAAATATAGATTTGCTTCTCCTTTTCAAGCCCCAAGTAATATTAAATATTATAAAATCAAATTAGAAAATCATAATAAAATAGGAAA
>LWDU01043038.1_pt2 | contig 111515 bp, 77 predicted proteins | sample 727161 | NCBI WGS metagenome assembly LWDU01 (sample SAMN04566230, study PRJNA314399) | hydrothermal vent metagenome | isolation source: deep sea hydrothermal plume seawater | place: Mexico: Gulf of California, Guaymas Basin | collected 2004-07-11
CCTGCTCCTCCGCCCGCCATCAGGACAGGAAGATTTTTCTCAGCGTGCTCGTGCCCATCAGCAATACTTGATCCATACATTATCATGGAACGGTCAAGGACACTGACTCCATCACTGTCCTTGAGCCCTTTGAGTCTACTAAGGAACCAGGCTAACTGGGCATGATGCCAACGGGTCACCGCATTATACATCTGTTTCTTGGTACCCACATCATCCCACGAAGTGATCCCATCATCGTCCTCGGTCTTACCACTGGAGTCCTTCCAATGAGATAAAGCATGCCAGGTCCCTTTGACGCCGGGAATGAAATTGAAGTAACGGTTACTCTGGCCATGGTCCAACATGAATGAGGACACTTTGGTGGCGCCGGACCAGAATGAAAGAGCCATGAGTTCAAGCATTTGTCGCACGTACTCCTGATGATCTGAAGGGATCCCGGGATCGGGCCTAGAGAGTGTATCAGTTAGAGCCTTATCAGCGGCGATCCTTCGGCTATTTTTCTCAGCAAATTCAAATCTTCTCTCAATGGAACGGACCGCATCTAGGTACTCATCAATCTTGCGACCATCAGCGATACTGGCTCTGCGTTTGAGTGATTTGGACTGATCATTAACCAGATCAATGACACTCCTATCAAGGAACCCTTCCTCTGCCCTGCGGAAGAGCTTATCAAAGACTGCTCTCGGAACAGTTTCACGAGCAGCAGGGACATCCCTATCTACCCATGAGAGACAGTTCCTGGGTAAGCTTCCTGAAAAACTTCCCTGACCCGCAGTGCTCAATTCCAGTGATGGGAGCGGAGTATCCTTTCCGAAATGGCGTGCCGCTATCTGGTCCACTGAAATACCGCCTGCATCATTTTTGTGCCCATTATAAGAACCTCCAGTAAGCCAGGTCGCTGTACCCGCTGCATGACCGTTCCCTCGTGGAGTCCATAATTTACCAGTAATGATAAGATCAGATCGGTGCTCCTCGAGAGGCTCCATCCATTGATTCAACTGCAGCAGTTTCCCGTCCTCACTGACCTTTCTGGGTTTCCAGGAACCGGTCGCGGAACCGTTAGGAAAATAAATATAGGCGAGCCTGTTATTGGGATGACCAAAGGCCTTATTCGATGAGTCAGCTCCAAAACTTTCCAGGGCCGGTAGGGCCATCATGGCGCCGACTCCGCGAAGAAATGTCCTTCTATTTGGATTAATCATCTTATCTGTGGCTTCGTTTTATTTGAAACCTCGACCGGTACTCTTTTGATGGTAAAGGGGTAACTTAAGCCAATTTCTATTACCATATCCTTGAGAGGATAGCCAGAACCTTTGAGCCGTTGTGCAATCTCTCTGACCACGGCCTCATCATAATACTCGAGCTGTCGGCCGAGCGCGTATGAAAGCATCTTGCGTATGAGCTGCTTACCCAAATCATCAAGACGCGTATCAATGAGGGCCATTTTTAAACCTTGAGGACCACGGAAACGGGCCCCGTTCGGCAGTTCACCACGGTTATCAACTCCATTACGCCAACGCCCAAACTCAGAATAATTTTCCAAAGCAAATCCGAGCGGGTCAATCTGCGAATGACAGCCAGCACAACGTTTCGAATCGCGGTGAACTTCAAGCTTCTCGCGAAGAGTCGAAGCTGCCCGTCGTCCGCCACCAACTTCAATCTCAGGAACATCAGGAGGAGGAGGGGGGGGAGGGGTCCCAAGTAACGTGGTTAGGATCCAAGTCCCCCTCAAGACTGGGCTGGTCCGGTGAGGAAATGAAGTCGTTGCCAAAACGCTCGCGTGTCCTAATATCCCTCCACGCTGCCTAGTATTAATTTTTACCCGGCGCATGTGTTTACCTTCAATGTCCGGAACTCTGTAATACTCGGCCAACTCAGCATTCAGAAACGTATAATTCGAATCTATCAAACGCTCGATCGGCTCATTCTCCATGACCAAAGAATGAAAGAACAGTGATGTTTCCTCCCTCATCGCGGCCATGAGCGTTTCCGTGCACCAAGGATTATCAATCGGATCTTTGCGGATGCGTGGCCCCACATCATCCGTGCTCAACCACTCACTGGCAAAGATACGGCCTAGAGATTCACTCCTCGGATCCTTTAGCATCCTTAAGATCTGCTCTCGAATTGTCTTGGTATTCTGGAGTTGATCTTTTTCAGCTAAAGACAGGAGATCCTGGTCCGGGGCTGAAGCCCACAAAAAATAGGATAGCCTAGATGCCATATCGTATTGCGTTACCTTAGTATCCTTGTCCACCGAAGAAAGCTCTTCCGCCTTCAATAGAAAATTAGGAGATACCAGAATCACTTTCATGACAGTACCGACCGCCTCCTTATCATTCTTACCTTTGCCTTTCTGTGTTTGATAATGATTCAAATAAGAATTCATTTCTTTATCAGTGGGAGGTCTACGGAATGCCAACCGGACAAAACGCCTTAGAGATTGCTTCACATTTCCGTTGTCAGTGAGTCTATTCCAAACGGATTTATCTTTTTGCGCTGCATCGATGACCGTCTCAGCAGCGCTCATGTATCGGTCAAGATGGGCCGTGTGCAGAAAGAGCGTGTTAGCGCTATTTGAAAATCCACTCGTTCCGGTAAAGTCCATTGGGAACTGGTCCGCTGGACGCAAATCAAGGCCGACCAGATCACTGATTGTCCTATTATATTCTTCCCGAGAAAGACGCCTAGCGGGGACATGACCCGGGGCCCTGACCTGGCTATAATCAAATAAATCCACCTCATTTGAAATCCACTTACGGAGTCTAAGACGTTCCTTTTCATGAGGTTGGTCCTTATCTTTCGGAGGCATATCACCATTACGGATCCGTTCCGCAACGTTCTCCCAGAGCGACCTATCACGTACTAGCGGTCGCCTACCAAATGCCGACTCAAGATCGATGTCCCCCTTAGCCGTCTCAGCATCATGACAATCCAGACAATATTTACTAAGTGTTGGAAGAATGTGTTTTTTGTATTCATATGAGATGTCCTTTAAATCTTCATCCTTTTGTGATCCTTCAGTGGCTGGAGCTTCATATGAGGGTCCATCTTCTTCCTCTTCTTCTTCCTCCTCTTCTTCTTCCTCCTCTTCTTCTTCCTCACCGAAAAGCTCCTCAAAGAGCTCACGAGCGGCCTCTTCAGAACTCTCCTTGCGCCACTCAATTTCTTCCTTCATTGATTCAGCCTCTTCTTCTTCTCCTTCCTCAATGAGTCTATCAATTAATTCAGTATCCATCTTGTTCCTGAATCCCAGATGTCCAATGAGTAATTCACCGATAATTTCCTCTCCCTCAGCCTCTGATATTTTCCCTTCTTCTATTTTCCACATCTGGTACTCCATCGCTGAAAAATTATCAGCGAGGCGAGCGACCCAGTGCGCTGATTCCTTCCCCTCTTCTTCCTCGGCCTCATTGTACTTTTCTTGTATTTCATCGATCCTCTGTTCTGCCTCAATTAGTATTTCAGAATATTCTTTTTCCTTTGCCTCGGAAATAATATTAAGAATTTTAGGGGTATGTTTTTTAAGAAAATCGAGAGTCTTCTTGTCTAGGTCAACAGCCATTAATAAATTTCCACCGACACATAATAGCGACAGAAATAGAACAACGCTGGACCACGTGAATAGATTCCTAAAGAACATAGCGGATCAATGAGCGAATCAATCGCTAATACCTGGATTTCAGTTTTCCTGTTCTGATGAAATCAGCAATCATCTGATTGGCCTTCTCCCCCTTCTCTCCTAACCCATGACCCGCACCAACAATTTTCAAATGCGTCACGTTTGCACCTTTATAGGCATAAGAAACGATTCCAGGGCTAATTTCCTTCCCATTGCCATCGTCAATTTTCTTGCCCTCATAGCCTTTTAATCGGGCCCACGCATAAGCTGTTTCCTGAGCGGCCACGTGCCTTGCATTGCGCCCACGCATCCCACCCGCATAAGGAACGATCCGGTCATTGGTACCATGAACAGTCAAAATATTACTGCGAGTTACTGGCTTAACCTTAATATCATAATTTGCGTTCTCACTATTCGAACGTTTCCAAAATGCGTCCTTATGGTACTGCTCCTCAACGAACGAAGATACAACTGGAATCGCGTTCTTGATTAGTTCCTTGTCCTCAAGCTCAATGAGTAAACTATATATGTAACCGGCGCCATTAGAGAATCCCACCAATGAAACATTAGATAGATCCGAGACAGGATAGAGATTTGAAAGGTCTTTTATTATCCTATTAAAATAATCAACATCTGGAGCCTTGGAGGCCTCATCCGAGATATTCCAGCTCTTACGATATCCCTGAGGAGCGACCACTACATAATCCTTAAAACGCCTGGACCATCCACCGATCATATTGCGGGCCTGACCCCCGTTCCCATGAAAAAGAAAAAGCACAGGCGACTTGCCCTTCTTCTTTTCCGGAACACTCACAAAATATTCGCGATCAAAACCATCAGGCTCCTGACTCCATGACTGACGAATGACATGGCGTTTAAATTGTTCATCGCCTTTTCTCTTCTGCTTCGGCTTCTCCTCCTTCTTTTTCTTCTCCTTCACTTTCCCGACCGTGGCAAGAAGATGTTCCTTAAGGTTCACTTTTCCGTCACCGTTCTTATCGACTTTCTCAAATAATTTCCTCGGCCCTTCGGGGACCTCGCCAAGGACCAAAAAACCGTCCCCATTCTTATCCCATCTTTTAAATCCCTTTTCCGATTCCGCTCTTTCATCCGCAAAACTAAAAGGAACCCACAAAAATAGTGCACAGCAAATAGTTATTTTTCTTAAATTCATTATGATTTAAAATACATTATATGAAGTGAGAACTCATTTAGTTTCTACTTTCCTCTTCATGCTGGACATTACATATCGGTGTTCTATTCCAACGCACTTCTCTTCGAACCAATGCCAGTACCAGCGTGGCTGAAGAATTGATCGGATCATGTCAGTTCTGATAACTTCAACATGATCAGAGTGCTGCACAAAACGGTAACCAGCACTGTTCAAGTCCAACCATTCTCGAACTTCGAAAGAATCAATAATTTTAAGCTCAATGTTTTTCCCGTAATTCTCCTCTGTGATCTCCTGCAGTATACTTCCCTCATCAAAGTGACATACCCTTTGATTATCAGGCAAGAGGACACAATTCCTCGGCACGGGTAAACCAATGAATTTCAAGAAAGAATCGTTCCCGTCGATCTGACCCGACTCCCTCACAACGTTCCAGACCTCCTTCATAGGAGCATAAAATTTCATGCTGGTTCTCACTTCAAGTGGTCGCAGCTCTCGGTCCTCACGGTCAGTCCATCCGACAAGAATCATGAGTGACAAGCTAATTAATATGACCATGTGATTTCCATACCGGTGAATAAATTTTTTCGCAATCTGGTATCCGAAAAAGGCTCCCACACCCATTGTAATCATGACGATTGGAAAAGTTACCAAGATGCATAATATGGCCTCCCATCCAGTGATCAAAAAAAGCAGTGAACAAAGGAGTGAAGTTAACAGCATGATTGCCAACATCCCTCGACCCCTAGAAGTGAAAGCAATCACGAACCCGGTGAGGACCGGAACCATGATAAAGAGCCCCGGACCATAATCATGATTCAATGTATAACCCAATACCACTACCCCACTAGCTACTAGGGAATTAACGATGGCATGATACCAGCACCTGCGATCCCAACGAAAAATTGAGCCATTCTTTTTTTCTATTTCAGATTTTTCTGACATCAATTTCCCCAATCACCTCAAAAATAGCTTCTTTGCTTGAAAAAGTCTATGGCTTCTTCTGTCTAGCTAGCCAATCAAAAATTGCTGAGGGTATCATCTCGTGACCACCATCAAATATAGTAATACGAGTGGCCTTTGATTGGCCGCGCCAGAGGGGCTGCCGATCCTTTCCGTATGATGGATCAGGGTCCGCACTCTTAAGAGATTCAGGGACCTTGGATTCTTTTGTGAAATAATCGATCTGTTTTTGAGTTAACTTGAGAGAGCTTTCGGCGAGCAGATTAAATGCTCTGAGCGAATGACTGATAGGGACACTCCCCTCATGCCCGTCACGGATACCAGCATTAATATCTAAAGGAATATTGGATGCCTTACCGAGCCATGTGAGTGGCGAGCGTTTGCGGTATTCAAGATCCACTTCAGAACTATCCCCTGGCTTCCCTTTACATGAAATTTCAAGGTCCTTGTAATAACGACGACCGGATCTCTGGCACTCAGTATGCCAGACAGCACAGTCCGTGATCGGGACCCAAGAACTGACACCGGCCCAGATATCAGGGGCCCGTCCCGCCATCTGCAAGGCCATGTGTCCACCACCAGAAGCACCAGCTAGATAGATCCTGTTCGTATCAATTCGTGTCTTTTTCTTTGCCCATTTAACAGCATCAATAATGTCACTCACTGCTAGGTCCGAACCGCAAGCGTCCGGCCTCTTATTAGGGCCCCGAAAATCGGGATGTATGAATGCCCATTGTCGTTCAATGCAACCTTCCGCAAGCGGAACGTTATAGGTGTTCTGCCATCCACTGCTCCACGTATGCAAAGCAACTAAAAGCGGTACTTCTTTTTCGGATTCAGAAGCAAAGAAGAGGGCATTCTGAAGGGCTCCATCCACGGAACTCTTTATCTGAACTTCTCTTACCTGTTGTGAATATTTACCGTCCGCATGTCCGTTAATAATTAAGGCACCAACTAAGAAAAAGATTAAAGAAAAAGCACTAGGCTCATTGAACCTAGTGCCCTTGATCTTTGAATTTCGGTTAATTGAACGAAGCAAAATGAATGCTTATCAGAAAGAATCGATGTTCAATTACTCATCCATTACCATGACGCGGAAAAATATTTTTGGAACGCCCGGCTCAGGATTTTCAAAGCTATAGGATGTCGTTTCTCCTTCTTCACCAATGATGCCATCATCAACGTCAGCATCAAATTCCTCAAGGTTCAGAGAATAGAAAATGCCATAGGTTTTTCCTGGCCTTGAATTCCAAGTCAGTTCAATGTTTTCCGTATCCTTCTCATAATTTATTTCGACAATCTCATTCAGAGCCCCTGCCCCGACTTCACCAAAATACTCGAGTTCCCCAATCTCATGGTTACCACCATTGGTTCTGGTCACATCATATTTGATAAATGTGTAGGGATCTGATGGTCTCGGAAGATTGAATAAATAAACTTCCTCATCAGCTTTCCAGATCGGCTCATCATCACTTTGCTCGAAGATTGGCTCAAAGCTTTCCCCATCATTCGAACCATAGATTCCCCAGTCAAGTGGGGCCCTGTTATGGGAAATAGAATCGTTACTGGCCGCAACGACGAAATGGGAAATAGAAACGGGCTCCTCAAATTCCACAGTGATCCATTGCGGAGCACCTGCACAGCACCACTTAGCAGCTCCTCCTCCAGTCGTATTATCAAAAAGATCAAAGGCTCCCTCATTCCCAGCACCCTGACCTGAGAAATAATTTTCATCACTCGCGTTGATACTGATCCAGTTGAAGTCCGTTCCAGCGGTCTGCGGAGGACCCGGGTCGGTCGGTCCCTCAACGCCGTCATTTTCCGGGTCCGTCAAGTCATTTTGTAATAAGGCTCCTGTTCCTACCCCTAGCAAAGTAATTACTGGAACGTCCGGCAAACTGTTCTTATCACTCGGATCACTTCCCTGAGCCACTTCAATGCTATCTCCGAATCCGTCATCGTCCGTATCAGCATTGTTAGGGTCCGTGCCAGTATCGTCCTTACTGACGAAGGTTCCGGTATTCGTCTCTACTCCGTCCAGAAGTCCGTCATTGTCAGAGTCAGCTTTTTTAGGATTAGTTTCAGTGACGTTGATTTCATCTCCATCATTGAGTCCGTCCTCATCAGTGTCTGCAGTGTCTGGCTTGGTTCTTAGCTCGAGCTCTTCAATATTGGTGAGTCCGTCATTGTCCGGGTCCCCTTCAGGATCATCGACTCCGTACTTCTCTTCCCAATAATCAGGTAACCCGTCCCTGTCTGCATCATCGGTGCCGTCGACCGTGATCACCAGGTTATCGATGAACAGGTCCTCGTTGGCACCGCCTACACGGGCCGAGATAATAAAGTTGTGTCCGTCATCGGCAACGAAGGCTCCAGTGTCCACGTTGCTAAAATCAGCGTTGGTAGTCAGTCCGGTCGTCGTGAAAGAAGCCCCGACAGCTGGGTTCCAGCTAATTTCCATGGTTCCGGTCTTCCTTGAGTCGTCCTCAAGAATGATACCGTTAGTAAAATCGAGCTGACCAAGGTCTGCTGCTCCTGCAATTCCGGAGATGTTAACGCCTTGCTCAGCGTCACCGTTACGCCAGGTATCAACCTCGAAGGAAATATTCTCAGTCACGCCCGGGCGTCCAGCCATTCCTTCCTCGGCCTGTCCCGGGTCACCCAGTGGTGCATCACCGTAATTGAAAGAAAATCCGTCTGCAGGGTCATTGGCACCTGGTGAATCATATAACTCGTAATCAAAGCTCACCGTGAATCCCTGAGAGGAGCCTGACAGTGCCGGAACCGAGAAACTCGAAAAGCCGAGCCCCTGCTGGTCAATGGTTAACTGCAAACGTCCGTCCTGCACTGATGCGGCTGCACCGGTCATGACCGAGCCGTCTTCTAGGTCTGTAGTGCCATCATCAAATCCGTCAAAGTTTTGTGAATACGAGGCCCCCGGTCCACCAACCCCGATCGGGCTCGCTCCTTCAGCCAAGGCCATAATATTTCCCTGCGGAAGCGCTGACCTCCAAATGGTCACGTCATCAACGTATCCATCGTAAGGAATTTCACCATTGTTACGTCCACCGAAGAGGAACGTTCCACCACCGTTAGCGGCCCTCTGGGCCTGTGGTCCTCCGTCAATCTCTCCATTAAGGTAAATCGTCGCCGTGTCCGTGGCACCATCATAGACCCACGCAGCATGCACCCATTGCTCCGCTTCCAGTACCGTTGAAGCGTTCCAGTCCGCTCCCCAGTGTGCACTGTGAAGGAAACCTCCATTACGGATCCCGTTGTGAATACCCTGATTGGTCTGTCCCCACATAAAGCCTTCACCACACGCAAAGGTGTAGCTACCATCCTCAAAATCACGAATCATTAAATTCATATCAATATCGGGAAAATCAATGTGACCGCCGGTGAAGCTAGCTCCAGTCAGTGGAGTAGGACCGGAAGGTGCCCCTTCCACATCAAAACTTACTAATCCATCCACTACTCCGTTATAACCGTTTTCACTTAGGTCCTCAGCATCTGCTTCAAAGTCCACATAAAGGAAAGGAGCAGGGATAGCTCCCTTACTGTTCGGATCATGGGGATCTGTTCCGCCTGCAACCTCGCCACCGTCTCCGTAACTATCACCATCCGTGTCAGCATTGTTCGGATCGGTTCCAGTATCTTCCTCATCAACTAATATCCCTGAATTGGTTTCAACTCCATCAACGAGTCCATCACCATCAGAGTCTGCGTTTTTGGGATCGGTTCCGGTATTAGTTGCACTCACATAAGTTCCTGTTCCGGTCTCAACTCCGTCTAGTAGTCCATCCCCATCCGTATCTGCTATGATCGGGTTCGTCTTCGTCTCCTCGTACTCATCGAGATCCGTTAACCCGTCCCCGTCAAAGTCTCCAGTACCTGAGCCCGGGCCTGGACCAGCTCCATTACCATTCAAATCATCAAGGTTATCCACGAGCGATTCCTCCCAAATGTCAGGGAGTCCGTCCTCATCATCATCACTCGTATCAATCAATGCCATTGGACTTGCTCCTCCAGCCAACGTTGCTATCTGATCCTCGTCTAGCACCTCATTAAAGATTCCAAAATCATCAATGCGTCCCGCAAAACTGTTGTTCGTGGTTGGACCCTCACAGCCTATGCTAATAATACCGTTAAATGCATCCAAAGGCTCAGCACCACCCTGAGAGGCGGCCTGCACGCCATCGACCCAAATCTCCATGTTCCCGTCCACATCACGCTGAAACACAAAGTGCTGCCACTGATTGAGTTGAACTAATCCTCCGACAGTGAGCCGTTGAGGAGCTCCACAGCAGCCTGACTGGTCAAAGTAAATCGTTCCATTGCCCCAGGGAGTGTGTGCCTGAAACCCGCGCTGACCTCCCGTAGCATCTGGCGATCTGGGTAGTGTTCTGCCAAAAGGCGACGGACATCGCATTATTATCAAAGGCAGAATTTAAGTGCTCTCCTTCAGAGGTCTGTCCATAAGAACCATCATTAACACCGCCAAGGTCCAACGCATAGTCGCCAGCTGAGTCACTGAGCCCTCCACCATCTTCCGTGTAAGCGGCGTTGCCATTAAACCCAAGATCAGGAGTATTTCCTGTCACATCTGCTGCAGAAGTGGAATCGGATGGATCATTAAAGTCCCAGTAAGTAAGTAGTTCCAGGGCATGAGCTTTCGGGATCGCAATGCCTACCAGCAATGCTATTGAGAAAATTATCGTTAAGGTCGTGGAGTTTTTCATTTTTATCTGTGTTTAGGTTCTTTCAATCTTAAAAAAAATAATCAAATATGACAACATTATTCACTCATTTTCATTGAGTTCCAAATAATGCACTCCGAAACAAAAAAATGTTACGTATAAGCTAATTAAAAAAATCAATTTCCTGACAGATTACAAGGATTAAGATCTTTATAATTCACTTCACATTTTTCATTTTAAATTGTGTAAGAATAAAGCAAAATCCTTGATAATTTTTTATGCAGAATAAAGGAGAACACTTCATACCCATTGGCCGAGACAAGCTTCTGGAGTGCTTACCTGAATTTGATAAATGCAGTAAACCGGACAGAAAACAATTAATACAATTATTTGATCTTCTCTCCTCCACATTACACGCTCAATACCATTCAGAACAGATCAGGATCCAGAGATTGTATCAGCCCCTCGATCCGGATTCTGTTTTAATTTTTAAAGAGGATGCAAATAAAGATTCATCCGAAGTCTTTCGGCAAGTGAAGGAAATTCTTCGGAACGCAAATTACCGAAAACTTCCGGCCGAAGAACTGGAAACTGCCGTTGAAAATGCGACGGCCCTTGGTCTGAGGATGAAAGTTAATTTCTCTCTTTTCGAGGAGTTACACGTTTATGGTCGGGGCGATGAAACAGAGACCTGGACCAAGAAGAGCTGGTGGAAATTATTTAAAGAGGAAAAATTTGATGTTAAGGTCTTCCAAAGGCTCATCATTGCCTTCCGCTTAAAAGAACACGAAGACCTTCCCAAAGGACAGTCCAGTTCGTTCGTCTACTTGAAAAGTTTCAAGGGAATCCCTCATTCAGATTTACACACTTTACTGCCTGGAACGCAGGTCAAAATGAGCCTCTTTGACCGGGGAAAAATAATCATCCCGGCACTCTCTGGATTAGTGATGAGCGTGGTCAAGATTGTCCGGCTCGTGGTCGCTGTCACAATCTTTGCTACACTGGCACAATTTATCAAGTACTGGGTCATTCCTGCAGCCATCATCTATTATATCATCAAGGGATTTCTTTCTTACAAGAAGACCAAAGACAAGTACCAGCTGAACCTGACAAAGCACCTCTATTTTCAGAACCTGGATAACAACTCCGGGGTCCTATTGCGAATCCTGAATGAAGCCGAGTTACAAGACTATCGTGAAATGGTAATTGCTTATTACGTGCTCTGGAGATTTGGAAACACAGGAATGAGATCCGAGAAGATAGATGAAATCGCTGAAAATCAGTTACTAGAAACGATAAATCAGAAGATCGATTTTGAAGTTGATGACGCTTTAGAAAAACTCGAATCCATTAAACTTATTTATAAAGAAGAGGACCTTTGGTTCCCTTTGACAGTCAACGATTCAATGAACGAACTGAATAAGGGGTTAAGCAAATAAAGGATTCCGGGGTCAGCTAATCACTAACTGAGTCCAGTCAGTGTCCCCGAATCATCCACATCTATTCTCTCACTGGCAGGCACCCTGGGAAGGCCCGGCATCGTCATAATTTCTCCGGCAAGAGCAACCACGAATTCTGCCCCGTAAGCCACGCGAACTTCACGGATAGGCATCTTAAACCCAGACACAGCACCTCTCTTGGTTTGATCGGCACTGAAGCTGTAAGGCGTCTTAGCAATGCATACCGGAAAATTTCTCACATCGGTCTGATCCAAGGACTTTAATTTCTTAGTCACTGCAGGAGTCAATTCAATATCATCTGCTCTGTATATTTCTCTGGCCACAGTCTGTAGTTTCTCTATCAATGACATGTCATCAGGATAGATCGGCGCAAAGTTGGAAACTTGGTCCTCGGATTCAAGCATCTTAACGACTTCCTCAGCAAGATCCTTAGCGCCTTCTCCACCGTTAGCCCAATGCGTAGCAAGAACACATTTCACTCCTTCTCCCTCACAAAGTTCGGTGAATTTTTTTGTTTCGGCCTCAGTATCAGCAGTGAAGACATTCAAAGCAACGATAGTAGGAACGCCAAACTTGGAAATATTTTCAAGGTGCCTTCGAAGATTTGCAAATCCGCGTTCAACGGCTTCTATATTTTCTTCATCCAGATCGGTCCTTTTTACTCCGCCATGATATTTTAGAGCTCTTATAGTCGCCACGATAACAGAAGCGTCCGGTCTTAAGCCGGACTTCCTGCACTTAATATTGAAAAACTTTTCCGCTCCAAGATCAGCTCCAAATCCTGCCTCTGTCACTACAATATCTGATAGCTTCATGGCAAGCTTGGTTGCCACAACCGAATTGCATCCGTGGGCAATATTAGCAAATGGTCCCCCATGAACAAATGCAGGAGTCTTTTCAAGGGTTTGCACAAGGTTCGGCTGAATCGCATCCTTAAGCAGTGCCGTCATTGATCCTTCTGCCACAAGTTCTCTAGCATGAACGTTTTCTCCTTCACTGTTCTGTCCAACAACGACTTGTCCGAGACGACGTTTCAAATCTCCGAGCCCGCTAGCAAGACAGAAAATGGCCATGACTTCGGAAGCTACAGTGATATCAAATCCAGTCTCTCTTGTTAGGCCATTTATCGCACCGCCCAGACCAACGACGATCTGCCGAAGGGCCCTATCATTGAGATCGAGAGCTCTTCTCCAAGTCACTTTTCGAGGGTCAATGTTCAGCTTATTACCCCAGTGCAAATGATTATCAATGATAGAAGCCAACAAATTATTTGCAGCACTGATCGCATGGAAATCCCCTGTGAAATGCAGATTAATCTCATCCATCGGCACTACCTGAGCATAGCCACCGCCAGCGGCTCCACCCTTCATGCCGAACGAAGGGCCTAGACTAGGTTCACGAAGGCAAATAGTTGCATTTTTACCGATCAACCTCAGCCCATCACCTAGACCAATAGTAGTGGTAGTCTTTCCTTCTCCTGCCGGAGTAGGAGAAATTGCAGTGACTAGGACAAGCTTCGAAGATGGCTCTCCATCAATACTCTGAGGATCAATCTTAGCTTTGAAGTGACCATAAGGGATCAGCTGTTCCTTTTCTAATCCAAGGCACCGCTGAGCAAGCTCAGCGATCGGCTCAAGTTTGGCATTACGCGCAATTTCAATGTCAGACATCTAGCGTATATGAAGCACGGAAAATGCCGCCTAAGTCGAACCTTTTCTTATTTTTTTTACTCCAATTAATCTAAAATTTATTCAGCTACCCCCATGTCTGTGACTCTCCAGAAAATTTTTCTAGTGTCTTCAGGGACCTGATCCGTGAATGAAGTGAACTCTCCATCGCTCAAAATGCCATCATCAATTTCTTCCCAGAAACCAAAATTACCATCGCGGTTAGCATCTATTTCACCATTTTCCATATCCTCAGAACGCTCGATCAGATAAATCCTGTTCGGCTTAGAATTCCAAGTCAATATAATCTCATCACCTTCCTTGGCTATTTCTGTGATCTGGAGAGGCGCAACACCCGAACCAAGACTAATGACAAGATTATCTATAAAGACGTCCTGGTTCGCTCCTCCGACACGAGCAGAAAATCCAAAATTGTAAGATTCATCACCAACAAAAGTCAAAGGCACGTCCTCGAAGTCCGCATTAGTGAGTAGTCCCTCTGTTTTAAAGGAAGCGCCGTTTACAGGATCATAGACAATGATCACAGGACCAGAAACCGATGTCCCGTCATCAAGTATCCGCCCATTGATAAACTCTAAGTTAATGTCTTCACCTTCTACCTTCTCGGCAATATTAACGCCTTGCTCAGCATTCCCGTTCTGCCAAGTATCAATTTCGAAAGATACGTTCTCAGTGACTAGCGGCGAAGCATCATTCGCATCAACAGCACCCATGCCCTCTTCAGCAGAACCTGGAATGCCTAGATCGAAATTACCGTAATTAAAAGATAGTCCGTCAGCCGGATCATTTGCTCCGGGCCCGTCAGAAATCTCAAGATCAAAGGTTGCCATCCAGCCACCCGAAGAACCTTCAAGTGCCGGAATCGTAAAGCTTGAGAAACCAAGTCCCTGACCGTCTCTCGTGAGCTGTAACCTTCCATCAACTACACTCGCGGCAGCACCATAAATGACACTCCCGTCAGCGAGGTCCGTCGTACCATCAGGAAACCCATCAAAGTCCTGTACATAGCCTTTGGGCCGGGCCTGAGGCACTGTCGGGTCCGTTCCAAGCGCAATTTCTCTGCCGTCACTGACCATGTCCTCATCAGTGTCCGCCTTATGAGGATTCGTACCGGTATTATTAGCACTAACAAAATTTCCGGTGTTCGTTTCAACACCATCAAGTAATCCATCACCATCAGAATCCGCCACTTTCGGATCGGTCCCTGTCATCATACTGTTAACAAAGTTTCCGGTCCCATCTTCGACTCCATCGTTGAGGCCGTCATCGTCCGTGTCCGGATCGTTAGGGACCGTTCCAAGTTCGAATTCATCCGCGTTAGTGGATCCATCATTGTCCGAATCATCTTCCGGCCCCTGTTCTAAATTATCAAAGAACTGCTCCTCCCACGCATCCGGCAAACCATCATTATCACTATCGCCAGAAGGCACGAAAGAGGTCTCTAGAAGATGATAGTTACCCACATTGAATCCGGCACCAGCGAAGTCACCCTTTTCATTATGAACGAAGAGTTGGCACTGGGCACCACCTCCACGTTCCCAAAAAAGAAATTCCATCTTGTGTGCACCGAAAGAAAGGTCCATGGAAGCGAGGCTCGTTGCAGAGCCTCTATTGGCATCAAATACAACGACCGGCTCATCATCAATATAAAAACCGCCCCCATCATCGGAATTAAATCCAAAGGTATAAATGCCCGGGTCGGTTATGAAGAGCGTCCCGGTGGCCATTATGGCAAAGTCATCCTGGTTCACGTCCTGAGCCTCAAAGAGGGGGAACGGTTGCGGGTCCGGAAAGGGTCCATTCGCATTGTCCCGGAAATTAATAGTATCATGAATGGTAACAGTTTCAGGCTCTGCTAACCCTACACCGTCAAAGAGGTCACGCGTATTTGCTATTGAGTTCAAAGGACTATTTGATTTCGCATTCCGAACAACCCAGAGGAGAGGGAAGTCTTCACCGTCAAGCGGATCAGTTCCCCTTTCGACCTCGGTCCCATCATAGATAGAGTCCTCATCAGTGTCTGCCGTGTGCGGATCGGTTCCCGTGTCATCAGCATCGACGAATGTTCCTGTGTTAGTTTCCACTCCATCAAAAAGACCGTCCGAATCAGTATCAGAGACGAGAGGATCTGTGCCTGTATTTGATGCATTAACAAAGTTACCGGTCCCTGTCTCAACATTATCAGAGAGCCCATCATTATCGGTATCAGCTTCCTGCGGATTGGTTCCAGCAACGAATTCGTCGATGTTTTTTAATCCATCCGAATCAGGATCTTCAGCCGAATCATCAACTGTCTTGTCCAGGTCATTTTCATCCTCATAATAATCAGGCATTCCATCACCATCAAGATCATCAAGAATCCTAATGATTACGGAATTAATTTCCCAGTTAGGGATTCCAGCGCCACGCGCGGCACAGTCCCAGGCTCCTAGAAATCTTATACTGAGGCTGCTACCGGCCTCGATGCTTCCGAGCTTCGCGGTACTCGTAATGAATTCACCAGAAAAGTATTCTTCTGAATTTCCATTAAATCCGTCCCCTCCCTTAATGACATGGTTTCCAATGAGGTTACTGAAAGAATAGCCGTTCTCACTGAACGCGTCAGTCGGTACAGTCTGAAATTCCTCACCATCGATTGAATACTGTAAAACGGTCCCATCCCATTCTGGCTCGATACTGTATCGGTGCGTAAAACTCACTTCGATACCCGCAGTGATAGGAACATCAATTTCCGGGCTCGTTATGTAATTAGTGGCAGGGCCACTATCATCACCTTCCATTGACCAGGTTCCTGGATCTTCATTATAAAGAGACGGTATCGGAGAGTTGCCTTCTCCCAGTTCAATAAATCCTCCATCATCCTCAACAAAATCCTCAGACAATAAGATTGAAGGATCAGAGATCGCTTCGACTGTAAATGTATCAATTTCCCAGTTCGGTATCCCTAGCCCGCGGGCACCCTCGTCCCAGGCACCCACGAAACGTATCACAACATTTTCTTCAGCATTAATGCCTTCGAGCTCGACCATGCTCATTATGAATTCTCTCTGAGAATAACCTTCAGAATCACCATTGAATCCTTCACCACCCTTGAAAACGTGATTCCCTTTCAAGTCACTGTAAGTATATCCATTCACCGTGAAAGCACTATTTGGTATAAACTCAAAGTCTCCACCATCAATGGACATTTCTAGTGCTACGGCGTCCCATTCAGCTTCGATACTGTAACGATGATCAAAAATGACCCGGACCCCCCAGGCCCCTTCCAGTTCAATTTCAGGGCTAGTCAGATAATTAGTGGCAGGGCCAGTATCATCACCGTCCATTGACCATGTCCCTAGGTCCGAAGAATAGACCGCAGCGATAGGACTATTGCCTGTGACTTCTTGAATGAATGCGCCATCCTCATCTTCGAATTCGGTATAATAAAGTTCATCAGCGACAGCATTTATCGTGATAAATCCAAGCACAGCAAAAATAAAAAGGCCCTCAAACCAAATAATTCGTTTCATTGTTTATTTATTTTAAAAATTAATGCTCCTAGAAATACCTAGGAACGATTACTACCAAGCAGGCAGTCGAATGATTCTCAGCAAAAAGAAAAAAAATCAATCCTAAATTGATTTATAACCCTTTGGTTACCTGATGATTAAGTTTTATTGAATAATAACTCAAATCTCAATCGATTGCTTTACTGAAGAATATCCAAAAGGACCGCCTCTTTCTCAGCTTTAGATTGAAAATCTAGGGCTCTAAAATAACGTGCCCGGTCCTCTTCCAGAGTCTTTGGATCCTTGAGGATCTTGGCAATCAAATGGGCAGTTCCCTTCGCGCGGCTCCGCCAGATAATATCCTTTCCCGAATCTGAGTTCCAATTATCCCCTACCTTTTCAAGCCATGAGGACAGGCAAGAATCCCAGTCACCTGAAGCGGCGATGCCAAGTGCCTCCAAGGACCATCGGTCCCCAGCCTCATGATTCATTGCTAAAGATGCCCATAATTTTGATTTTTCAGGTCCTCTTAAATGCGCAAGAGAAACAGCACATTCACGCCTGACCTTGGCCGATGGATCAGATACCATTTTTCCAATGAGACTTATCAGTGAAGTTCCTGTCTGTCTGGCCAGACGAAGTGCAATGATCCTGATGTCCGGATCCTTGTCTTGGGAAGCCAGGTCCACATAATGCGCTGAACGACCGTGGTTCTTTCCCATCACCCATAAAGCCCGGGCTCTGTGCCTTGGGTTCTTTGAAAGAAACATCTTCATGAGTTCCTTTTCCGCTTCTGAGCCCATTTTATGTAACGCATTCCATGCTCTATAACGGACACAATAATTTGGATTCTTAAGAGAATTAACAGATTCCTTGGCCGACCCGTATCCGAGCTTTGGCTGCTCGTACCGTGATCCCTTGGGAGCGATCCTGTAAAGTCGGCCCCGCGAAATGTCCCGCTGTGCTAATCCACCAATGATTGGATCGTACCAGTCGCTAATAAATATGGATCCGTCAGGAGCCACAGCAACGTCAACGGGTCTAAAGGATCGATCCTTCAGGCTCTTCATCATTTCAATTGAATCTGCCTGATAACCAGCACCATGGTCCCTGACCGGATAGGCCCTTACCACATTGACACCGGACTCACAATGGATGAGCTGGTTCCAGTATTTTTGAGGAAGGAGCCGTCCCTCGTAAACTGTAATGCCTGTCGGCGCTCCGGCCCCTGTTTGCAAAACGTTCGGGACCACCCCAGGATCATTTAAGTGCCAGTGAGCCAGAGAAACATCCTTATGCATGCCTGACCTTTTCTTGCGCCACCCTTCTCCGGTCATCTCATCCAAATAACCGAAGTTTCCTCCTTCCATAATGAAATTAATGCGGGTAGCACGGTTCCCGTCATCATCATTGTCTGACTGCCAAAGTGAACCGAAAGAATCCACAGTCACCTCATAATTATTGCGGAAATTGTGGCCCAGTATCTCAAGGTTTTTCCCATCAAGATCACAACGAAAGACCATCCCTCCCCAAAAAGGTTTGCCCTTGTCCTCGACGCGCCTTCCATGAATGTCCTCCAGTATCTGACCCTTATCAGTTTTCAAGTTTTTGCCCGTGTTTCCGAAATTCCAATACATTTTTCCATCAGGACCATAGACGAGTGAATGATAGGAGTGGTCAAATACTGGGCGCCCGTCACCGGAAAAAAGAAGCTCTTTGCGGTCAGCCCTGCCATCATCATCGTCATCAAAGAAGACCCATATGTTCGGTGTCACTGAAACAATTACCCGGTCACTCAATACACAAAGACCCATCGCAGCATTCACTTCTGGACCCTGGTAAAAAGTGTCATAAGAATCCATTTTTCCGTCACCGTCCTTGTCTTCCATGATGATGACCTTGTCACCTTTCGGTCTCTTTCCCTGGTTCGGCCCATAATTGACCACTTCGCAGGCCCATACTCTGCCAAGATGATCAACATCAATATTGCTAAGGCTCAATATGTCAGGCTCTGAAGCGGATAAGGTAAGTTCTAATCCTTCATCCATCTTAAAGTTGTCCTCAGCTAAAATGAAATGGACGAAGAGAAAATTTAACGAAATGAAACATTTGGCTGTTTTTCCTGCAATAGTGCTCATGATCTAAAATCTTTAAATACTTATACTATGAATAACCTATAAGCTCAATTCGCATTGAACAGCATTCCTTATCTGCTAAATTAAGACTCCCCTTAACTTAAATTTCATCTCGAAAATGATTCGGCCCCTCTCAGTAGCGGTATCAATTACCCTCATTTTCCTAACCTTGATTGACTCTCATTGTTCGCCGGACTCTGTCGTGGTTTTCAATGAGGTCCATTATAATCCTGCCGGACCCGAAGAGGGCACCGAGTGGATTGAATTATTTAACCAGATGGGAATCATGACCGACGTTTCAGGTTGGCGATTGGACGGGATCGAATACACAGTTCCGGAAAATACATTCATCGAGCCTGGAGGTTACCTGGTCATAGCGAAGGTTCCTGGTCTCGGCCAAATAGGTCCGTTTTCAGGTAACATTAACAATGGCGGAGAAACTCTAAGATTATATAACAAGGGGAACAGGTTAATGGACGAACTGAGCTTCGGTGACGGAGGAAGATGGCCAGCTGCTGCTGACGGTTCAGGCACAACGTTAGCTAAAATCCTGCCTCACTCATCCAACAAACCGCCCGAGAACTGGACCCATTCGGCTCAGCTCGGAGGAACTCCTGGAAAAACAAATTTTCCATCAAGCAGTGAGGAAATACCGACCAAAAAAATCAAACTCATCAATCCCGATGATGAGTGGCGTTACAACGAAAGCGGCAATGACTTGGGCCCGTCGTGGTCAGAGCAGGAACATGCGCTAGATGATGAATGGAAAAGTGGCAAGGGCGGGATAGGGTTCGAAAGCGGGGCAACCATTCCTTTGGAAACAAAGCTCAATTTCCCTAGTCGAAACGATCCTTATGTCATCACTTATTACTTCGAACGTGAATTTGATTTGAGAGCCAATCAATTGAGCAATCTTGATTCCCTGATTATCAGGCATGCTATTGATGATGGTGCCTTGATCCATATCAACGGTAAGGAAGTTCTTAGGGTAAACATGCCGGATGGCAATATTTCATACTCTGATCTGGCTTCTGAAAACATTGAAGTTGATGAACTTTCCAGTGAAATTTCTGTGGATATATCGGGCCTCGTTACAGGCAATAATCGAATCTCAGTCGAAGTCCATCAGAGCAGGATCGGTAACAGCGATATTGTTTTTGGACTGGATCTGGCAGCTAACATTATAGATTCTCCTGAAAGCACTGATCTGCGTATTCTTTTTAACGAAATCCCTGCATATTCGGAAGAAAATTTCTGGCTCGAACTTGTGAATCCTAACTCTTCAGAAGTCAATGTTGGAGGAATGATCCTTTCCGTTAATGCGGACACGGAAAAAGAATACTCATTCCCTGATCAAATCATCGGGCCTGGAGATTTTCTAATCCTTGATGAGGAAAAGATTGGATTCAGGCCAGAGAACGGAGAAAAGCTATTTCTTTACAGTCCTTCATTAGAATCGGTAATAGATGCCCGCGAACAGACGGGGCGCCTGCGTGGTCGAGCAGAACAGATGAACGGGGAATGGCTCTATCCCGACCAAAAAACGCCCGGCCAAAAAAATACCTTCAATCTGAATGAGAGCATAGTCATTAGTGAAATCTGTTATAATCCTCCCGCTTTACCAGCAGTCCCGCCCATTGCTCCGACCTATGAAAACATGCCCCTCGTACCGATACAGGGAAACTGGAAGATGAACCGGTCCGAAACGGGACTTCCTGATAGCTGGGCAAACACCAATCATGCATTAGGAGGTGAATGGGAAACAGGAGCTGCGCCGATAGGACGTGAGACTGGGACCTTGCCCGTTCCTCTCAGAACGGCCTGGTCAACGGCTGACTATTCGAGCAGGCTCACCACTTATTACTTTGAAACAAATTTCTTGGTCCCTGCAACAGTCTTTGCGAGCGCTGAAGAACTACTATTAACTCACATGATTGACGATGGTGCCGTCTTTTACCTTAACGGCACCGAGGTGGGGCGTTTCAATATGCCGGAAGGATCCATCAATTCACAGACACTGGCCAGCCCAACGGTCAGTAACGCCAAATTAGAAACTCTAAGCATCTCTTTAGGAGCCCTTAGGGTTGGGGAGAACAGACTCTCAGTTGAAACGCACCAAGGATCCCAATCAAGCAGTGACATAGTCTTTGGTGCATCCCTAGAAGCCAGAATAAAACTTACCGAGGGAATCGAAGGGAAACCTTACCGAAGCTCAAACAATCAGTGGATTGAAATTACGAACAGAAGTAATCTCCCAATAAACTTAGGAGGATGGGACTTCGGTGACGGCGTAGAATTTGAATTCCCCGAACAGACTATTCTTGATCCGGGTGAACATGCCTGCATCGCTGCTGGTCAAAAAGATTTCATTCAAGCTTATCCGAACGCCCGCTTATTAGGTACATTCGATGGAAACCTGTCACGATCAGCTGAAAGGATAGTTCTGAGGGATTCAAACAAGAATCCAGTCAATGAGATCAGATACCATGACAGCGGACGTTGGCCGAGCGCCGCGGACGGTGGCGGATCAACTCTGGAATTGCGCGATCTTGATGCAGATAACTCTACTGCCGAGGCTTGGGCACCGAGCGATGAAAGTAGTAGGACAAAATGGAAGAATTATTCCTACAGGGGCAGAGCATCATCGAGCGGAGGTCCTGACTCACAATGGAGTGAATTCAATGTGGGTTTACTCAATGCAGGTGAGATTCTTATTGATGATATCAGTGTCATTGAGGATCCGGACGGACAAGCAAAACAGATCCTCAGAAATTCAAACTTCTCCGATGATACTAATCATTGGAGATTACGTGGCACCCACCGCCACAGCGAAATTATCGAGGACCCGGAAGAGCCTGGTAATAAGGTGCTTCGGGTCGTAGCAACGTCAGGGACAGGCCACATGCACAATCAAATGGAAACGACTCTCTTGAGTCGTGTCAGGAACGGCACTGATTACGAAATATCTTTTCGCGCCCGATGGGTGAGCGGAACAAATCTCCTCCATTCAAGGCTCTACTTTAATAGGTTAGCGCATACCACAGTCATTGAACGTCCAGAACATGTTGGAACTCCTTCCGAAAAAAATACCGCAGCCCAGGAAAATATCGGCCCCACTTATTACCAATTGAACCATGAACCGGTAGTGCCCAATTCAGGCCAAACAGTTAGAGTCAGCGTCAGAGCCGATGATCCTGAAGGGGTCAATTCAATGCAACTATACTACTCAGTAAATGGTCGCAGCTTTAAATCTTTAACTATGGGCATTAAGGGTGGAAAATATTACGCGACGATTCCGGCCCAAACAAAAAAATCCGTGGTTCAATTTTATGTGCGCGGCAGGGACGAGGGAGGGGCACTTTCATTTTTTCCTTCGGCAGGACCAGATTCAAGAGCCTTATACAAAGTCGACGATGGCCTAGCCGCAACGAACGGCTGGCACAATTTCCGCATCGTTACCACTAATGCTGATCGTGATTTCATCCATAAGGAAACTGAAGTCATGAGTAATGATCGGATCGGAGTCACAGTCATTGATCGGGAAAATGATATTTATTACGACGTGAAGATGCGTCTGAAGGGAAGCGAGAGAGCACGTAGCCAGGACCCTAGAGTCGGTTACAATTTTCGCTTTGGCAGGGACCAGCTTTACAGGGGCATTCATAGTTCCCTGGCCATTGACCGGTCAGAAGGTGTCGGTTCCGGACAATTAGAACTTTTGTTCGACATCATGATAGCTAATAGCGGCGGGATCGTGAGCAGATACTATGATTTCATTAAAGTCTTAGCCCCGATGGACAGGCATACCCGAGGCGCGACTCTGCAAATGGCAAGATATGATGAAGTTTTAATGGAATCCCAATTCGGTAAGGAAGGTAAGGGGAACCTATTTGAATATGAATTAATCTATTATCCGACCACCAATAACGGTGCAGGCCTCAAACGACCACAGCCTGACGGCGTTACAGGAACTTCCGTGCGAAATCTTGGTGATGATCCGGAAAAATACAGATGGTTCTTACTGAAGAAAAATAATAAAGAAGCGAATAATTTTGAACCTATCATGAGTTACGCCAAGCTCTTCAGCCGGTCAGGATCGGACTTTGAAAGAGAAGTGGAAAATGTTGTTAATGTCGATGCCTGGTTCCGAGGAATGGCCTATGCAGTACTATCGGGAGCCGGAGATAACGCAGGTGCCGGGAGCCAACACAACGGCATGTATTACGCTTTCCCTGACGGTAGGGTCATGTTCCTCCCACATGATATGGATTTTGCTTTTGACTCTGGCCGCTCAATCACAGCTAATCCGGAATGTTCAAAATTAACTCAAAATGAGACCCGAAGAAGGATCTATTATGGACACCTCCAGGACATCATAACGACCACATACAACAGGTCTTACATGTCAAAGTGGACAGATCATCTCAAGGAACTGGATTCATCACAGAACTGGTCAGGTCACCTAAGTTACATCAACAGCCGGTCAAATAATGTCCTGTCACAACTCAGATCAATTCCCGAAATCCAATTCTCAATCAGTTCTCCATCAACGATAGAAACTCAAAAAAATATCGTTGAAATCAATGGCAAAGGCTGGATCAATGTGCGCGAAGTTCGGATCAAAGGAAGCGATGAAAATTTACCTCTGGAATGGTCGGATAAAAATACCTGGAAGCTATCACTTCCTGCTGCCCCGGGCCGACAAACCTTCAACCTCGAAGCTCTTGATTTTTCAGATCAAGTCATCGGTAATGATTCGATAACAATCATTAGCAGTGCAGAATCTGAACCTGCCTCATCACAGAACATCGTTGTTTCTGAAATTATGTATCATCCTGCCGACCCTACCCTCCCTGAAATTGAAGCAGGATTCACCGACGCCGATCAATTTGAGTTCATTGAACTGCTAAATATAGGTGACAGGGTCACTGAGCTTTCCGGGACCCGTTTTGTGAGCGGGATAGACTATGAATTTGAATCAGGTTCATTACTGGGTTCGGGCGATCGAATAATCATTGCAAGGAACCGATCCGCCTTCCTTAATAGGAACCCTAACGCATCCTCATGGCTTGCTCCTAAGGAATTTTCCAATGGTACCGGACTCGATAATGGTGGAGAACGTTTAAGGTTAGTAGGCATTGCTTCCGATGAAATCAGAAACTTCGTTTACGATGACAAGAGCCCCTGGCCTGAAGGGACTGACGGAGAAGGGCACAGCCTGAATTTGATCAATGCCAAGGACAGTCCGGACCATTCATTGAGTGAGAACTGGACAATGAGTTCTCAAGGGGGCGGAACTCCAGGCCAAGATGATGACGGATTATTTCAGGAAAACCTGGATGAGGACAAAGACGGATTGAGCGCGTTCGCCGAACATGCTCTCGGGACCAGCGACAATGTACCTAACGCCCCATTCATGATCAGTTTTGACAGTGAAGGAAAGATCATCATATCCCATACAAGGAACCGTAACGCTGAGGACATTCTATTTAGCATCCAATTATCGAGTGATCTGAAAACATGGCAGGACGCCGGAGAAGAATACACCAAGGCATCAGAAACGCCCATAAATGACGAAATCAACCAAGTCATCTGGCGTTCGTCCTCATCCAATAAAAAAGCACAATTCTTACGCCTGGAAATCAGTCACTAGATCATCATGCCGTCTCATCAAGAGTCCACCCATCCCGGTAAGGCCGCTTGACCCAGTCATTTGCAGGCCCGTGATTTGTGATCCTCATCGCTTCACCATCCCATAATAATTTCTTGCCCGGGAAACGCTTCGCCACGTTTCCGAGAAGAGTAATTTCAGTGAGATGTCCCCCATAACCGAAATGGGCTCCTGCCGCGTCATACTTTCCAGCCTTGCAGGCTCTGATCCAGTCCTGTTCATGGCCTCCCTGAACACGTGGCAAAGTTTTCTTAGGACGTTTGTAAGCCTTCATTGCTGTCTCAGGAACGAGCCGCGGACTGCCACCATAAACATCATTCATGAGAATTCCCTTACTACCCTTGTACATTACACCACCCTCACGAGGATATTTCCTCCCCGCTTCGAGTTCCTTTGGTCTCGAAGGTTCTTGCCCTTCCCTCCAGGTCAGCTTGAGTGGCAGGAACCCATCACGTGCAGGGAACCGGTACTCAATCACGGCACTATCTGGATGAACTTCGGCATTGCCTCCTTTGACATGAATGCACTCAATGCTTTGAGGATGGCCAAGCTTAAGGGAAGAGACAATCGCATCAATCGTGTGCACACCACGATCACCCATCATTCCACACCCAAAGTCCCAAAAACAACGCCACACTCTCGGATGATAGCACGAATGATATGGCCGCATCGGAGCAGGACCGATCCAAGTGTCCCAGTCCATTCCCACAGGAGGCTTTTCAACTTTTGCTGGCCGGTCACTACAGGGCGAACTCCATGAAGCATGACCATGAGGAGCATAGGACAGGCTGCACCAAGCCTCAACTTCAGCGATCTCACCGATGGCTCCGTCCCAGATCCATTCACTGACCAGCATCCTTCCCTCACCGGAATGACCCTGAATACCTAGCTGTGTTGCAACTCCGGTCTGCTTTGCAATCCTCGCAAGGGCCCTCGACTCATGAGCATCATGCGTTAGGGGCTTCTGACAGTAAACATGCTTTCCCTTATGCATTGCCGCAGAGGAAATGGCCGCATGCGTATGATCAGGAGTGGCAATCACGACCGCATCAAAATCCACATCACTGGTCAAAAGTTCACGATAATCATGGAATCTCTTAGCGTCCGGATACTGAGTGAAAACCTTCCTCGCATAGTTATGATCCACATCACAGAGAGCAGTGATCTGTTCTGTCCTGGCGCACATAGCGAGATTATGAGAACCCATTCCGCCAAAACCGATTCCAGCAATGTTCAATTTTTCACTGGGTGCCGTATGCTTCGGCCCTCCAAGGACATGGCGAGGAACGATCTGGACACTAGCTGCTGCCGCAGCCGCAGTAAGAAAGTGACGACGCGTAGACATTTTTTTCATGGTAAAAAGTCAAGACCCTACACATTCAATTGCCAAGAAAATTAAATAATGATTTCAACTTCATTGCCCCGTATCCGCTCAGATGATCATCATCATAATAGATCCAGCCCCCCTCATCCCTGATATGATAGAAACCATCAGGCCCCTTCAAGAGCGGTAAAGGATCAATTATCCTAACTCCGGGTACTTTTTCTATTTTAGAAAACATTTGATTCTGTTGGGCAAATCGCTTCTCCAGTTCCTCCTCAGACAATATCATTTCTTTGTATTCCCATGAAAATTTTTCCAATTGAAAAGGGAAACTGCTCGGGGTCTGCCAATGATCAGTCCACTGCGGCACTTGCCTGACCAGACTGACCGAATAGCCCAGGCCTTTGATCCGATCAATGGTATTAATGAGTTTGATCTCGAACGAACTTTCATTTTCATAAGACTGGTTAGAGGCGAGCCACCACCTACCTACTAGAATCACATGGCCGATTGATTGTTTCTGTTTCTTACCTTCCAAATATTTCAGGACAGATTCATTATAATTGATCTGAGATTCTTTCGAAGTCACCCAACTCAATACGGGTAAAGTCGAAGTCTTGACGGCGGATTCTCCGGCAATCGACGATTCTTTTGCTGCCGCGTCAATGGCTCTGGCAAGGGCCATCCCATGGCTATCTCCCCACAAAAAGAAAATTGGCTCCTCCCCTTCAATTCCTAAAAAAGATTTATTCTCAGGAAATTCTTTTGAAGCTTTCCCGTAATCAAAGAAAGAATCCTCACTCAGTCCACTATCAGTATAATTCAGAAAATCTTCCGTATATCTTCCAGTCATTCCTTCCTTGGAAATCAACAAGGAAGAACATATTAGAAGCAAAGAAAAAGCCACTGAAGAAAAAATAAAAACCGAACGCTCCGATCCGAACATGCGCCTTGATCGGATCGGTTGCTCAACAAATTTCCAGGAAAAATAGGAAAGTAATAATGCACTTAATAGAATAAAAACTTTGACTGGAACCGAATCTTTCCAAATAACCAAATACTCATTGAATGCCAATAAGGGCCAGTGCCATAGATAGAGCGAATAAGACAGAAGACCGATCCAAACGAGCGGCTTCATCGAAAGTGCCCGCTGTATTTGAAGTGAATTCGTTTTATGCGCTTCCCCCATCCCTGCCCATATAAGGATTGCCGTCCCCGCGACTGGCGGGACCGCGGCCATTCCAGGAAATATAGTGGCCCGATCATAAATGAAGAAAGGGATCAAAACGCAGATCATTCCCACCCATTGCATCATGGTCCGGATACGAACTGATCGGATCGGAACCGCGAACGCAACTAGCGAGCCTGATCCAAGTTCCCACGCACGAGTAGGCAGCAGATAAAATGTTGCTGACCCATGATCTGCCATTCCATAAATTGATAAGCCGCAACTGAGTATAACGAACGAACAAATGATCCAAAAGATTGATCTCGACTTCCCGACACGGAACAAAACCAGCAGGACAAAGGGCACGATCAGATAGAACTGCTCTTCAAGAGAAAGTGACCAAGTGTGCAAGAGAGGCATCTCTTCGGAAGCGCCTCCGAAATAAGAGTTGGTATTTTTCCAGAAAAACAAATTTGAGGAGATTACCGAAAGCCATAGCACCGAACTCCCCAACATCTTATATTCTGCTGGCAAAAGAAAAACATAACCTAACAGCACGGTGGCAAAAGTGACCACAAAGAGAGCAGGCACGATCCTTCTGACCCTACGTTCCCAAAAACCAAGGACAGAAAAGCTCTTGTCCCGGAGCTCTTTTAAAATCAGTCCAGTAATCAGGAATCCTGAAATGACAAAAAACACATCGACACCGACATAGCCTCCACTGACTCCAAGGTCAGCATGAAAGAGCAGGACTCCGATCACCGCAATCGCGCGAAGACCATCAATGTCGGGACGATACGGCATTAGTACTTCAGTAAGGATAAAGGCGTTCGGATCCTCCTGCCATTATGACAAAGAGCAGCACCACAAAATGATATGTTGAACCGTTATAAGTTAGTACTTTAATGTTTCAACATATAAGAATGCTAACGCTGCCACTAGCCCTTGTCACGGGCAGGCATGAGCATTCATCCAAGCACCGTTATTTTTCTTCTTCGTGATCACATATGCAAGCGTATTCCTTGTAATCGCATGTCGGACAATCGTGCAGATTACATTGGAATTTTGCCCCCACTTCATCACTGTCAGCCGTTGATTTTATCATTACGACTACAGGAAAATCATCTCCGGATGGCAATTCTTTATCAGATACCAGAACATTCTCAGTCACTGTAAAAGAGAGCTCTGTCGGATCGGACCGGTCCCCAGCAAAAACAGTAATTACCTGATCTTTAGCGGCGACGGGCTTCAATTCTTCATCCACAAATGTAATTTTCACTTTCCGGTCCTCCGTAACAAAAAACTCCGCATGAGGTTCAAACTCTGTTAATACACGACCGCCGTTCGGACCAACTATATTTTTATGGTCATGGCCGTCATGGCCGTCATGGCCGTCATGGTCATCATGCCCGTGTTCAGCATGTTCATCATGCCCATGTTCATCATGTTCGTGCTTCTCATTACCGCATGATGAAAAAAGATATGCGACAACAAGTACAAGGCTCATCTGATATATTGATTTCGTTTTCATTAGTTTGTTTATATTTAAGTTATGGTTTAATTGGAAACTTTTTTTTAATCGGAAGCTGCAGACTTCAAAGCCACTGATCGTTCAGATGCTCGTCGCCCAAAAGCATAGAATATAGCCGGAGTCACTCCCAGGCCGAGAAGAGTAGAGGTAATTAACCCGCCAACGATCACCACGGCGACGGGGTGCAATATTTCTTTTCCCGGAGCGTCAGCAGCAAGAATGAGCGGTATCAAAGCAATGCCTGTTGCAAGTGCTGTCATGAGGACTGGCACTTGCCTCTCCAGCGTGCCTCTCTCTACCATTTCTCTTGTGAATCGTTCTCCTTCGAAGCGCATCAGATGAAGGTAATGTGAAATGAGAAGTATACTGTTCCGAGAAGCGATGCCAGCAACAGCAATGAATCCTACCATCGTTGCTATACTGATGTTATCGACTCTGATCCAGGTGAAGGCGATCCCACCGATGAAGGCCAGCAAAATATCAAAGATCACCTGCATAGGGAAAAATACGGTCTTAAAGAAACCACAGAGAAGAAAAACCATAATGATGAACACGCCTGCACTCAGAAAAGCAATTCTCTTTGTAGCTTCCTGCTGAGCTTTATACTCTCCTTCAAATCTAACGTCATAGCCGTCCGGAATCTTGACCCTCTCAATCACATCGTTCTGAAGCATCTCAACTGATCCTTTGAGATCTCTTTTAGTTGGATTAATGCTCACTACTAATCTGCGCTGCTTGCCTTCTCGCTGTATAACGTTCGGCCCCTTCGCTGAACGGATATCAGCAACAAGACGCAAAGGAATGAGCTTACCGTCTTTACTGTTAATAAACATATTAGATAATTTCTCTGGCGATTCACGCCATTCTTCGGGGAGCCTGATAACAAGATCCATCGTACGTTGCCCCTCATAAAGTTGAGCAACATTTTCACCGCCGATCAGGCTAGACAACTGTTCATTCAATGAGCCTGGGGTCACTCCGTACGCTTGGGCTCTTTCTCTATTAATTTCAATTCGCAATTGAGGGATAGGGGCCTGCTGCTCTACTCTTGCACTTTCGAATCCTGGTACTTCTCTTGCAATTTTTAAAATTTCATTGCCGATCCTTTGAATCTCATCAAGATCATCACCAAACACTTTGATCGCAACCTTTGCAGAGACCCCGCTCAGCATGTGTCCGATCCGGTCCGCTAAGGGACCGGTAAGAACACTAAAGGTTCCAGGAATCTGACGGACTTTATTACGGATATCCTCAAGTACCTCGGCTCGTGATCGTTCACTGGCCTCAAAGTCGATATCAAATTCAACTGTCGAAACGGGCACCACATGATCACCTCTTTCTGCACGACCGACTCGGCGACCCACCTTATTGACCTCAGGAATTGATAGTAGCAAATCATCGGCGATGGCAGCCACTTCATTGGTCTGCTTCAAAGAGGTTCCGGGCGCCGTGGTCAATGATACAAGGGCCGTCTCCTCATTGAAAGCAGGTAGAAAATCTTTGCCCATGAATGGATAAAGAGAAAAAGATCCAGCTATCATTATGGAAACAAAGGCCAGAAGAACTATCGGTTGGTTCAATGCGAGTCGGAGCAGGGTCTTCTTCAGTAGCCATTTCAGAGCACGGACAACGATCCCGTCGCCATGAGTGACGCCTTCCTTTGGTCTTAGTAAGAGGTAGCAAAGGACAGGAATGACTGTGATGGAGACAAAAAATGAAGCTCCGATACTGACAATAGTTGCGATGGCAATGGGTGCAAAAAGACGGCCCTCGACTCCGGTCAATCCTAGGAGAGGTAAAAAGACCAACATAATCAAGATCGTAGCGTAAAGGATGCTATTCCGTACTTCGTTAGATGCCTTGGCAATGACCTGAATCCTTGGCTCGGGCCTGCTCAGGGAAGCGTTCTCCTTGAGTCTCCGGAAAACATTTTCCATATCAACTAGTGCATCATCAACTACCATTCCGATAGTGACCGCAAGCCCACCTAGAGTCATGGAATTGACACTGATACCAAATCCTTGAAAAACGAGCAAAGTGATAGAAAAGGATAGAGGAATTGCCGTAAGAGTGATCAGTGTTGTACGAAAACTTAGAAGAAATATAAAAAGAACACAGATGACCATGGCTGAACCGTCGCGGATAGCTTCCTTTAGATTCCCAATAGCATGGTTGATAAAATCGGATTGTCGGAAAAGAGCAATCAGTTCGACTCCTTCCGGCATGATCTTCCGTAACTTCTCTATTTCATTTTCAACTTTATCAGTCAGTTCAATTGTGTCGAAACCAGGCGCTTTGGTTACACTCAGAATCACTCCAGGAGACCCGTTAACGGCAGCATCTCCTCTCATAGGTTCAACTTCCCAAATAACGTCTGCCACATCAGAAATTTTAATCGGCCGGTCATTAATCGATTTAATGACAGTGCTCGCAATGGCGCTAAGGTCCGTCGACATAGCAAGGTTACGAACCATGATTTCCTGAGGACCAGATGTCAGGAATCCTCCAGTCGTATTACTCACTGCCTCCTTTGCAGAATTGCGTAATTCTTCAAATGATATGCCTGTAGCACGCATGCGATCAGGATTGGGTTGGATCTGGATCTGCTTGACCCCGCCACCCATGCTGAGCACTTCAGCAATGCCGGGAATGCTTTGCAATCGTCGCCTGACAGTCCAGTCAGCCATCGTGCGTAGATCACGAGGCTCAATGCGTTTGTCCTTACTACGCATACCAACAAGCATAATTTCACCCATCAAAGATGCGACCGGAGTCAGGTAAGGATGAACGCCCTCAGGTAAAGATTCGGTAGCGGATTGGAGCCGCTCCTGCACAAATTGCCGGGCCCGATAAATATCAGTTCCCCAATCAAATTCAACAAATATAAGTGAAAGGGCAACGTCCGAAGTGGACCTTAATCGGGACAGCCCAGGAACTCCCATTAATGCACTCTCCATGGGCACTGTCACGAGACTCTCGACCTCTTCCGGAGCAAGGCCAGGAGCCTCAGTAAGGATAGTGACGGTCGGCTTGGTCAGATCAGGAAGGACCTCGACCGGTAGTTGGAACATGGCCCTGGTGCCAAGCACCAATAATACGATTGCCGCTCCGAGCACAAGTGCACGGTTCCTCAAAGAAATCTGAATTAACCACTTAATCACTGTCCTGGGAAGAGTGGGATTTCCTGCTATTAGTTTCAGGTTCTGACTGATCATTGGCGACTTCCATGACCTTTGATGAACGACGGAAAATTAAACTCAAAATCAACAACGCAGTTAGTATCGCACTGAGAATCGCCAAAAAAATTGTCAACTGACTGTTGTTTTTCGAATTACCTTGCCCACTGCTGCCGGCTAATATCTTCTCTGTAGTTTTTTCCGTGCCGTCTTTGTTATGCTCGTGACCATGAGCTGCATCGAGTGCCTCTTTGAGTGAAATACTTCCTGAACCGGCAAATGCCAGAGAGTATGATCCCTTAGTAACGACCTCATCCAAAGGATAAAGACCACTGAGGACCTCGATGAAATGGTCATTGCGGCTGCCTATCCGGATCGGAACCTTTACGAAAGCATTTTTCAATTCAAAGTCTTTAACGAACACGAAAGGAGAAACATCGTCTCCCTGCAACGCTTCCTTCGGTATGGACATCACCTTCTGTCGGTCATTCACAACTATTGAAAATTCTGCTCTCATTTCTGGTCTGAACTTTCCTGTCAGACCCTTCAAATGGAAGAAAGCATCAATGGTGCCACTCGCACGGTCAGCCATTGTCCCAAATCTTACCAACTCGCCTTTGAAACTTTCACCGGGCAGAGCAGGAATGACGATTCTTGCCTCAGTCCCTTTCTTTAATTTTCCCGCCTGATCTTCCGGGACCCGGGCAACGGCGTGAACTTCTGACAGGTCAATTATTTCAATAATATCAGTGTCCGGTTCAATTGACTCACCTAAGCTCGCATGAGTGGCCATGACCAGACCCGCGAAAGGGGCAGACAAAGAAACTGCAGGAGGAGGATTTCCAGGCTGTCGGCTCTCAATCTTTAATAGGTCCTGACCACTGATAACAGAATCTCCCTCAAAGGCCTTCATTTCTATAATCCGTCCCGGGATCCGACTACTGACGACACAACGCTTCGAGGGAATGGCCGCAATTCTACCAAGAGAAAAGATCGTTTCTTCAAAATTGCTACGGTTCACCTTAACCGTTCCAATGCCAAGATTCTTAACCTCTATTTCTTTTAGAATAAGAATGTTAGCCAAACGAGTCGGGTCAATTGCCTCTTCTCCATGCAAAGGAGAGGAAAACAATATTCCGAGCATTGCTAATGAACGGAGCTGATATTTCATGGATTTTTTTTCTTTAATTTAAATGTGCTTCTACGCTCTGAAATTCCGGAGAAGATGTCTGTAGCGGTAATATATTTAACCGAGGCGTCAGCGATGTGATATTCGTGAACCAGTTCAAGGGATGACTGCTCTAGATCAAGTTTCTGTTCCTGGGCTAGCTGTAATTGAACGAAGCTGACCTGCCCAGCCGAGTACGCTTCCCGGTACCCTTTTAAATTCTTTTCAGCAATCTCAAGAATTACCGAAGAAGATTCCCGAGCCGCCTCAAGGGAAGCCTGTCTAGCATTCAGGGCTACTTTAATATTGTTTTCAATGTTGAGGGCCAAAGAATCAGCCTCGATATGATGTTTCGAAATATTTATGTTAGCGGACTCAATGGCAGACTCATTTCTCTTGCGTAGCGGTAAGGGAAATGAAAGGCTCAGGCCGATCATGGAATTACTGCCGAGTCCTTCCGGCGCATCGATCTTGCGTTCACGTTCAGCAAATATTTTCACTGCAAAATCTTCAAGACTATTAGCCTTGGCAAGGGAAAGTTCAGCACGTGCAAGATTAGTTCTTATAAGAGCAACCTGATAATCAGGGCGTCGGCTCAAGGCACTTTTAATATCAATTTTCCTAGAAGGGGATTCTGCAGGCAATTGCAAGTCGGCACTGACTATCAGTCCTGATTCTGAAGGAAGACTCAGCAAATCACGAAGCTCGCCAAGCCACCGTTCTATTTCGGAAGATGCTGCGTTGATTTTTTGTTTGAAGACCTTAGCATCGAGGCGCGCTTTAGTAGAATCGAGAACCGAGGCCTCTGCCCGTTCTGCTGCCGAATCTAAAAAATCTACAACCTCCTCATTGAGTTTGGACTGTTTAATATATAACTCCTTCTTCTGCTGAGCCGTGGCAATCATGATGCATGCAGTTCTCACCTTGTTAGCTAGATCCCTGCGCTGATCATTGACTTCTGCTTCCGCCAAACCCAGTTGTACCTGCCGTGAATTTCGAGCTTTTCTAAGCTTGGAAGTGAGGGGGAACTGTTGCGCAAAAGCGACTTCAAATACTGACTCCCCCTCTCCGTTACCGAGAGCATCCGAAGATGATGAAATCTCAAGCTCAGGATTATTAAGGCGCCCTTCCCAATGAAGCTGAACACGTGCACGCTTTATTTCAAGTTCAGCAGCCCGCAGATGTTTGTTTGATACTAATGCTCTAGTAACTGCTGAATCCGGATCAACACGGATAAAGCTTTCAACCCCATGCAGCGAATGCATCAAGAATACAAAAATGAATGAAATATTTAAATAAAAATACATGATACTTAAGATCAGTTTTAATTGCTAAGTTTAGAAACAACGCCCGCCATGGAATTCCACATCAGTGGGACGTTATAAATATTGTCCGTAAATATTATGCCCGAGAAACGTGGGCAGAACGGAATCTTAAATCAGATAAGAAAACGACACAATATCACCTCAGCAGAAGGTGACGATAAGTTAAACAAAAATCCTGTTGATTCTGTAGCAGTTTTGGTCCTTGGACATGCTAGCGAGTCAATCGAATCTCCACTCAAAAGAAAGGGCAAAGTGACACTTTTTGGCACACACAAAGACTCTACTTTAAAAGTGTGCGACAAAGCCAAAAGCTGCACATATTGATTAGAATCACAAGGTTCACTTGGCATCTCTTCTTGATCATCACAGTCATGCTCATGAAAGCAAGAAGCGGGAACCTTCCCTTGTTTAATTGCTCCATGATGATGGTGCTCAGCTCCTAGCTCGGCCCATAAAAAACAGGATCCGCCAGGCAAACTCATCACTAGCACGCCAAATGCTGCTATGATGGATGGAACACTCCTTAACATAGCCATAATTTAAAGCCAATGAGCCAAATTGTAAACCGATTATCTAATCTATAATCGCAATCGCGCAAAGACCATCAATGACAAGACGATACGGCATGAATAATTCAGTAAGAATAAAGGCGTTCGGATCCTCTTGTCACTAGAAACTTGCTCTCGAATTTTTGCGCCGTAAAGTCGCTAAAAGAATCTACTATGAAAAAACGGATCATTTATATAATTGTAAGATTCTTATTTTTGATTCCCGGTAAATGGAGTAAAAAAGGCAGTATTCGAATCAGTATTCTTGATTCCATTTATGGCGTGTATTGTCGGGATCAGTCTGATGATTTGCAGTTTCTTAGATTATAAAAAATTCAAATGATCGAACAAGCTAATCCCAGAACAGCTCAGATTCTATTTTCTGTTTCCCTAAGCATGCACATCTTTCTTCTCCTTGCGACAATTCTTATTACTTCTTCAAGCGCAATCAATGCAGAAGAATGGAAACCAGTGAACGGACCTGGATTAATTCCAGCCGATATGTTCGAAATTGATCCTTCACTAGAAGTTTCGGTATGGGCCACCAGCCCTATGCTCTACAACCCAACGAATATGGATATTGATCATGAGGGTCGTGTCTGGGTCACTGAAGGTGTCAACTATCGTGGCAGGAACGGAACGAGGCCCGAAGGGGACCGGATCGTTGTACTGCAGGACACTGATAGTGATGGAAAGTGCGACAGCTCCCATACCTTCGTTCAAGAAAAAGGTCTGATTGCACCGATGGGAGTGGCCGTATTTGATAATGTTGTCTATCTGTCACAGCCTCCGAATCTTATCGCTTATACTGACGTTAACCGTAATTTGGTATTCGAACCGGAAATAGATAAGCGAGAAGTAATTCTTACAGGATTTAATGCCATTAACCACGATCACTCTCTTCACTCACTGACGGCCGGCCCAGGTGGAAAATTCTATTTTAACAATGGTAACTGTGGAGCAGTGTTCACCGATAAGTCCGGTAAGACTTTTTACATGGGTGGCACCTATGGAGGCAATGGCCCAAACTGGCCAGCAGATCACCTGAAAAATTCAGGTAGGAGATCCGATGACGGGCACGTCTGGACATCAGGTTTTGCAGTCCGCATGGATCCGGACGGAGCCAACGCCGAGATCGTCAGCCATGGACTTCGTAACTCTTATGAACAAACACTCACATCTTTCGGTGATATGTTTCAGAACGATAATGATGACCCAAGAGCATGCCGAACCTCATACGCTCTCGAATTCGGATGCGCGGGCTACTTCACTAGGGACGCCATGCAAAGAAACAAGGCCGTCAGACGACCTGGTCAAGAATACTCAAGAGTTCATTGGAGGCAGGACGATCCAGGTACAATGGATGCTGGAGACGTTTATGGGGGCGGCTCACCTACTGGAATTACTTTTTACGAAAACGGTGCCTTGGGCCCTAAATGGGAAGGCCTTCTCCTCAGCTGTGAGGCTGCTCTGAATACAATATTTGGTTATAGACCAGTTCCAAGGGGCGGCACCTTTGAACTGAAAAGATTTGTTTTTCTGACTTCAAATCCGGGAAAAGAATATGATGGGGCAGATTTCTCAGGGAGAAAAGAAATCAAAGAAGGGGACAAGAATAAAATCTCTCCTACTCTCTTTCGACCCAGCGACGTGACCGTCGGACCGGACGGCGCCATTTATTTTTCTGACTGGTTCGATCCGAGAATAGGCGCGTCCAGTCATCTAGATGAATCTTTCTCGGGAACAATTTACAGGATCGCACCAAAAAAATTCAAGCCAAGGATTCCCAAGATCGATCTTTCCAGTATCAAGGGTCAAATCGAAGCTCTCCGCAGTCCCGCCATAAATACCCGCTACTTAGGGTTCCGAGCCTTGAAGGCTAAGAAAAACAAAGCGGCTAATCATGTACTTAAACAACTCGATGATGGGAATAAATGGATTGCCGCCCGCTCTGTCTGGTTACTTCCTCATATCGGAGAGGATGGGCTCAAAACCTGTATCAGAATGTTGGGAGACATTGATAGCGAGCAACGCGTTGTCGCTTACCGAGCCCTGCGCCGCGCAGGTCATGATATGGTTCCTCATGCTCGACGCATGTGCACTGACCCTTCACCTCAAGTGCGTCGCGAAATTGCTTTGTCTCTTCGTGACGTTCCAGCAGAAAAAACCAAAGACATCTTCATTACTCTCGCAAAGCACTGCGACACTGAAGACAAAAACTCCTTAGAAGCCATTGGATTAGGTGCTGCTAATCAGGAAAGTGAAATCTGGACTGCGGTAAAAAATGGCATCAATCCAGGCAAACCTAAGGATTGGTCTGACAATTTTGCTCGACTCACCTGGCGGCTCTGGGGAGCAGCATCCGTTAATGATCTTAAGGCAAGGTGCAATGACACATCCCTAGCACTGGAAAAACGAAAACTGGCACTCGAATCAATTGCATTCATTGATGACGCCCACGCTTCAAAAGTAATGCTGGAAATAGCATCCAACCAATCCCCACTCAAAGGACAAGCGATTGCTTGGCTATTGCGAAATATTGCTGGTGAATGGGCAAAGCACGGAATCAGCGAGGAACTCAAAGAGAAAGGGATCTATGATCCTGAGGCCATTACCATAGTGCACGCACCCATTCCAGTGCCCCCTGAGAATGTTTCATCACCAAAGGTCGAAGAGATCCTCAAACTCAAAGGAGATCCATTCAAAGGTAAAACTACTGCGCTCCGCTGCATCCTTTGTCACCAAATTGATGGTAATGGTCCTGATTATGGGCCGAACCTGAGGGGCTGGTCTGCTACTCAAACTCTTGAAGTGATCGTTCGTTCCATTGCCGAACCTTCTGCGGAAATTGCTCTTGGATACAAGGGCACGGAGATCCTGCTCAAGGATGGAGGGACTGTCCATGGAATCACCTTCAATAATAGTGATCCTTGGATAAAGAATGCGCCTCCACTAATTATTCAGTCAGCTGGTGGAGTGACTCAATTCATTCCTAACACACGAATCGAAAAAAAGAAGGACCTTAATCGTTCCCTGATGTATGACCCAGTCATGCTTGGACTTAATGCACAAGACATTGCTGATATCGCGGCCTGGTTGCAAAATTACCGCTAGTTTATTTCAATCTCTTTATCGTATCAAAGAACAGAATTAAGGAATCTTAGTGATACCAGATTTAGCCAAAGCCGCAGTCGCCCAGCTCGTTGCCGCAATTGAAATGAACTGATCTTTGCCGTGAGGGTCACCATTGTCGAAAAATTTCTGAATCGGTTTGGAACGGGATTTTACAAACCATGAACCGTCCTTCTTTTGCGTACGGAGCAGATAAGAGCGGGCTCGATTAATAGCCATACGGAATGCGGGATCTCGTTCACTGACAGGCGTACCGTCAACGAGGGCATGTAATGTCTGACCCGTGGCATATGCATCGCTTTCCATTTCAGGAAGTTGGGACCAGCCTCCATCCTCTCTTTGCCTCTTAAGAAGTTCATGACGAGCCGCCTTAATCTCTTGGGCCGGTGCATCTAATGCTATGAGTGCCTTGTACTTACCATTAAAATCTTCCTGTGAATGAGTTTTTGAAGTCACGATCCATGGCCGAGCCTTAGCGATTGCCGCTTTGACTTTCTTTTCAAGGTCCGCGCCACGAACAAAATGGTCCATATAGTAAATAGCTAAATAACTGGTATGAATCTTTGATTCCTCGGAAGGGGGGCGATTCGTTTGCACGTCCCAGTTCCCTTCTTCTTTTTGTTGGTGAAGAATATAGGAAACAAAGGCATCCGAAAAATTGTCTTTAGTCATTCCTCCAAGTTCGAATGACCATAATAAATAGCCAGCAGTGAGGCTCCGGCCTCCAAGAGATTTGCCCGCAGTTATTGAATCAAGACGATCTTCAAAAAGGTCGCGAATGAATTGGACCTGATCCTTCATCAGTGACTCGTCAATACTGATACCAGCTTCACTGGCATCATGCATCGCCAACATTGGCAAAGTCTGGTGATGACAGGAGAAGCAGTCCCTATTGTTTGGATAGTTCTCGGCTCCTTTCTGAACGATGCGCAAGCCACCTTCGATTGCACGACGAACCTTAGATGGGGTCTCCTCTTCCGCATGAGTAGCCAGAACAAAGAACAGAGGCAGTAGTAGTAGCAATTTTTTCACACCTAAATGATAACACCTAATGATCTAATTAACCAATTTCAAAAGCTCATTAAAGATCAGTAGTTGATCCTCCCAAATTAATTGGTATTAATATTACTATGAAAAGAACCCCGATTTTATTGATCCTCTTTGCTGTGATTTTTTCCTTAAGCGGAATCACTTCTGGAGCCGATCACAGAGGATTTAATAAAAATAAATTGGCTAAAGTCGGAAATGAAGTGCAGCGGCTCATTGATGAAAAATTCATTGCCGGGGCCGTTACTCTAGTCGCTAGAGACGGTGAAATAGCCCATTTCGAGGCTCGTGGAGTGAGTGATCTTAGTTCTGGCAAGAAAATGAAGAAGGATACTATCTTCCGTATTTACTCAATGACAAAACCGATAACAACGGCAGCGGTCATGATGCTGGTCGAAGATAAAAAAATATCAATTAGTGATCCCGTCTCAAAATTTCTTCCGGAATTTAAAAATCTTGTTGTCTATGATAAGTCCGGAAAACATAAGCCGGCCAAAAAACAAATTACCATTGCCGATCTGATGAGGCACACATCAGGCCTCAGCTACGGATTCGTCGGAGGAGAAATAGCCATCATGTACACCATTAAAAATGTGCTCGACCGGAACGCATCTCTAGAGGACATGATGCAAAAAGTGACTAAGATTCCATTGCAGGAGGAACCGGGAACAGTGTGGCGATACAGTATAGCGATTGATGTTTTGGGCCGGTTAGTAGAAGTGGTATCCGGAAAATCCTTTAGAAGTTTTCTTAAGAGTGAAATTTTCAAACCTCTCGGGATGAAGGATACAGATTTTTTTGTTCCTAAGGAAAAATGGAGCCGTTTCACTAACCAGAACGGAAGGAATGGTTCAGGAAAACTTTTTATCTCAGAGTCAGCCTCTAAGAGCCAATTTAAGAAAAGACCCAAGAACGAATCAGGAGGTGGAGGATTATGTTCCACTGCGAATGATTACTTCAGGTTCTGCCAGATGATCCTTAACGGAGGTGAGTTAGATGGTGCTCGTCTACTCAAGAAAGAGACCGTGGATCTGATGATGTCGAATCACTTGCCCCCATCGATCAAGAATATCGGCATTAATGATAACAGGCTGGGCATTGGTTTTGGTTATGGATTTGCAGTGCGTTTCGAAGAAAGTGACTGGGGCTCTGGCGGACGCGAAGGCGAATGTGGTTGGGGAGGTGCAGCGAGTACTCATTTCTGGATCTCACCAAAGGACGGATTAATCGCAATAACTCTGCGCAACTTCATGCCTTATGAGTGGACCCTTGAGAAAGAACTCAAGACTCTCATCTATGAGGCAATGGGTGATTGATATAATTATTTCAATCCGAGCTGATCCACATATTTCTCCGCATTGATGTGAATATCATCTGCACCGATCTGATCAAAAGGATTTTCTAGATGTTCCTGGATATTATCCAGACTCACCAAGATCATCGTAAACATGACAGGCAGAACGTAGACTAGGCTAGGTGCATAATCCTCTGAAACGGCAGCAAAGTACGGGCCATACAAGACTGGCAATATCGTCACAAAAAGGTCACTGAATGCACTCAACGTTCGAGGAGTTCTGTATTGATAAATGTGCTTAACATCCTCAAAAGCAACGATCATTTTACTGAGGAACTGGTTGCATCGTGATGTCTCACCTGAGGGAAGACCATTGCCTCGCAAATCATCCTTGATAAATGCTGAAAGTTCCGAGAATTTTCTGTAAACGTTCTCTTCATGCTTCGTCATCTCAGAGATCGGATGAAGGAAGAGTGTTCGGCAACCATTAAGTAATTCTCCGAGTAGCCGCCTTCCCTTATCCAGTATCTGATCATCTGTATTTTCCAGCCAGTCCCGCGATGCAAAGTAGATGGCCCGGCCATGAGCCTTAATCGAACTATACTTTGCTAATGCATTCTCTCGCCTCTTGTAAGCTCCGCCTATTGAAAAGACGATCGGAAAGACAACTGCCGTCGCAATGAGTGTCATTGGAAATTCGGCAGTTAAATCAAACTTACGGCACAGATAAGTAGAAAGAACCGCCAAGATAATTATGATAATCGTTTTAAGATTAATGATTATTGAGATTTACTTTAATTTATTCACTTTTACTCCCGGTTCGTTTGATATTCTCCTTCAGCCTGTAAAAACTTAATCACACTTTACGCTCTCTGTCACGTTATCCAGAACGTCCGTACACTTGATCCATATTTGCAAACGATCAGGATCGATGAGTTTGGATAAGGTCAGTTCTGCGCTCCGTCCGTGAGGTTCAATCCTCTCCAAGTACCCTATCCTTTGTTTTTTCTTATCTAACTTGTCATAGGCTATTATTGCATAACCGAACTGAGGTAAGGACTTGGGGTCAATTTTCCAACTCACATTGGCCTTCTCTTTACCTATTAATTTAGCACTGGCAGAATGAATCTTAATGGGCGCGTATCCTGGCTTCTTTTCATTTCTTTTAATGGAATGACTCGATGGATTATTGGTGGTCGATCTGGTATTCGAACCGCCCGCGACCATGAAATAATATTCTCCCTCAGAATCTTTGGCCACGCCACCGTTCCAATTGTTCTTGAAGTTAAAAGAACGTTTTCCTTTCTTAAGGTCCCAACTGTTCACTGAATACTTGGCACTGCCGAACGCGTGCCACTGACCCGTAAGTTTGCGTTTCCAGCCATTTCGCAGATGCGTGGTACGGGCATTCTTTCCAGTCTCGAGCCAATCCTCAATGAAAGAATCATTACCGCCCAGAAAATGAGCATCCTTCACCGCGACATCCATAGTGACCATGTGGGTCCATTCTTTGGTCTTAGCCGAACGGACCCAGTAACCATAGAATGTATGACCCTTAACGGGCCAACAACGAGCCACGAGGGTGTACCAGACATCAGTGTCCCAACCCAGCTCGAAGTTCCATGATTTTAAGCCAGTCCCCTCTCCGCCGAATTTTTCGGTGAGCGTTCCTGGGCCACGGTGAACGGCCCTAATTGGTGCCTTGTGATTCTTGTGATCCCAAATAGAAAAGATATAATTATGTGCCTTAGGGTGCGCCTGAATCCCAGCGTATCCGGCACCTTTCCCTGCCCATCCAAGGGCCTCATAATAAGTGTACATCGCTTCACCGCCCTTAGGCACGCGGACCTCATTGATGAGAATGTTACCCGCAAAATTCGCATCGTTATAAACTAGGTGAGATGAGGGAGCGGCGTTCTGTCCCGCTTCGGCTTTGACAAAAATGAATCCCATGAAAATGGGAATTAGGATAATTAGGCGCATATTTGTTTCTCCTTCGTATTACACTTAGACTTTATACCATGATTTATCGATGCCCTGAGCATGATTTCATCTTCATTTTTTATCATTGTTATTAATTCCTTGTGATTAAGTCATTGGTAAGGCTTCTGATCAATAGTATATAGTATAATGAGGAATATGAGAATTAGGATTGTATCGAATTTATTGGTCATTGGTTTCATAAAATCTGCACTTTTATCCGCATCAACTTTTGCTTCTGACAAAGCGCCCTTTAAATATGTTTGGGGAACTGCTCACCATATATTACCCAAAACACATTCGGATGAATCCGGCTATTTCTCACTGTGCGAAGGAAATGACGGGCGCATCTATGTAGGCACAGCAAAATATAATCATAACGCTTACCTAGTGGAATTTGATCCCGTCACTACTGAGCAGAGAATAGTCATTGATGCTCACAAGGCATGCGGACTGAACGCAAAAGGCTTCGCCGCCCAGGCCAAGATTCACACGCGCAATTTCGTCGGACCTAGCGGAATCATCTATGTCGGTACTAAGCAGGGATACGCGAAAGAAGGGGACAATTCGAAATATCCAGGAGGCTATCTGATTACCTACGATCCTCGTAACGATAAGTCCAGTAACCTCGACATGCCTTATAAGGAACAGGGCATTGCTGACGTAGTCGCCGATGAAAATCGAGGTTTGATCTACGTTATTACCTGCGAGGACCAGCACTGGATGAAGTATGATGTCACCACCAAAAAATTTACCGAAATCGGCCCCATGCTTACCCCTTATGCAACGACTTTAGTTGGTGCTGATGGTAGGGCTCATGCACTGACTAAAGATTTCCATTTAGCCACCTATGATCCGACCACCGAAAAAGTTATTGAACGGAAGATTGAGATCAACGGAAAGCAATTTGTGCGTCCGAATGAGAGCGCCATCCCGACATGGAACCTGGCAACCGATGGACGCACTGCTTGGCTCATTCTTATGAATGATGCCACTCTTATATCCATCGATCTCTCATCCAAAATAAAAAAGGTTAAAGGTCTGAATCACGGTCTCATGCTTGAAGGAGAAGGCCCCGATTCGCGTAGCGCTCTAACCATCGCTCCGGACGGTAAAATATACACTCTAATCAGTGTGAAAAATAAGACTGGATTCGGTAATCACAGACTGCATCACCTCTGCCGCTATGATCCTAAAGAAAAAATCCATGAGGACCTCGGCGTCTTGGCAGTTAAGAACCCCGACTTCTTTAACTTTAATCCCGTCAATGGGAAGAAACCTCCTTGGAGTCATGGTTATCATACATTGCCTGACGGGACCCTGACCCCATTACACAATCATATGGCACTGATCGCTGGTAGGGACAACACATTGTACGCGACCATCATTTACCCTTTCACTTTACTCAAAATTGATGCTTACAGGAAGCAGCCTGATACCTCTAGCCCTTCTAAGAAATATTTCCGAGTAATCCACCAACAATTGGATCGGATTGAGAAAAATCTCCCTCAATTGACTGCATTGGGCGAGTTGGCAGCTGAGCGATATGACAGGGGCGGTCTGATCGGCTTTCATTGGTTCGGCACCACACTAGAACAGGAACTGATCGGTCGCAGCGGTGGCCTCATGCACATTGGATTTGACCGTCCGTGGAAAGAGAAAAAACTGCGGACCGACGAAGAAAAAGCTCAAGATCTTGCGGTCCTGGCATGGGACGCGGACCCTAAGCCAAATGAACTGAAGCGACTCCAACAAATCAAAGACTCGGGACAGTATCTCCTCGGCTTTGGATCCAGACGTAATCCTAATCTTGCCGAACATATTAAGCTTTGTGATTCTTGGGTGGACTCAGATACTGAGGCCAAAGACCTGAGTCCTGGCAAACTTAATCACGTGATAAATGCTGTGTCAGGTTGGGTCTGGATGGCTGAATTTATCGCAGCCCATACCCGCAAAGGACGAATGCCTCCAGTATGGAAGAGCTGGGTCATGAAGGATGGGCGCGCTTGGTCTGATCGGTTTTTCCGTAAGACCAAATATCATAAAGAATTTTCTGTTCCCCCGATCCAGGAAGGGGTCCTAGGAAAAGAATACCTTCATCGTATCCGATCTCAACTTTCAGCATTAGAAAACACCCAATCACCTGCAATTCATCAATTTGCTAAAAACATCGCAGCTGAAAAAAGAGCCGGCCGACGCACATTAGTAGCGTCAAGCGGTCACATGGTGATGAATTATGTAGGGAAATTTTCCGATTCGATGTGGGCTGAGAATGTTGAGGTTCATGAGAACCTAGAATCGCAACTCAATAACTTTAAGAAAAAATCTACTCGGGACGGTCTCGTTCTCCGGCTCGGCTACTTTGGCCTCAGTAACAAAATTGATGCCCTGTTCAAGGAAAAGAAGAATCGGGTCCTCCTGATGACCGCAGAAAATCCTCTCCCAGAATTCTCTTCCTACCTGAATTACCCAGACAGGGTTGACCTCGGGCTCGCTTTCGGAGACGCTTGCGTGCCCATTGAAGGATATCCAATCCCACTATTTCCACCCAGTGGCGTGGTTAAGGCCGTGGCCTATGAAGCGTTAAATATCGAAATTCTTGATGATCTGAAAAATTAATCGAGGCCTTAGTGATATTATGTAGTTGGTAAATTAACGGGGCAGATGCTAACTTTAATGCATGAAGAAATTCCTGCTACTCATACCATTACCGCTTCTTTTCCTAAGTGGCTGTGGAATTAGAATAACCACTGAACTGGAATTTCCAAAATTAAAAGAAGCATTGCTAGCCCCTGAGGACGGAACCGAACCTATTGAAAAGTAAGGACCACTTCTCCTTACAAATTTTCAATGGTTATTGCTTAGGTACCAATGAAAAGCCGCTACCATCTCGCTGACACAAAGAGGATACCGATTGGAATCTTCTGCTTCCTTTGCATTATCAATTCTTTATTCGCAAATGAGACTGACCAAAATGATGCGAGCTCAAAGCAAGGTTTGCTCGCAGCCTACGACTTCACGTCGAGTTCAGGAAATCTCGTCATGGACCGTTCAGGGGCCAAACCATTGGTTAATCTCTTAATCAATGAACCTCGCAAGGTTCTCCGTGCCAATGGCTCAATCAAATTCATTAAGGGCACAGTTGCTCGTTCAATGGGTCCTCCTTCAAAGATCATAAATGCATTGAAGGGTTCCAATACGATCAGTGCAGAAATTTGGTTTAAGCCTTCCAATCTGAAGCAGGACGGGCCAGCACGTCTATTAACAATATCAGGCGGCACATCAGACCGCAACTTTACGATCGGACAAGAGGGCCGGTCCTTGCAGGCTCGGATCCGCACCACCAAAACAAGCAAAAATGGTCTGCCGGCATTAGAGAGCAATGCATTACTAACCACTAAAGTCACTCATGCGGTCTATTCATTCAATGAAGGCCGGGCAAAGCTTTATATTAACGGCCGACTCGTTAAGGAACAAAAAATTAGTGGGACATTTGATAATTGGGATAAAAATTTCAAAATCTCAATCGGCAACGAGGTGTCCAATGACAGGCCATGGTTAGGTGCGATTTACTATGCTGCAATATACAATCGCGAACTCAATTCAAATGAAATTACCGCACGGTATGAAGCTGGAAAAGATGAAAAAGGGGTTCCACCAATTGATAAGGTTGCAGAAAACTCCAAGCTATTTGAGAGGAGCGTTGCCCCGATCTTAGCCAATCACTGCCTCGAGTGTCATGACGCGGCAAACGCGAAGGGAGACCTTGACCTTTCTCGAAAGATCACAGCATTCGCTGATGAGGGAATCATCGCACCGGGCCATTCATCGAAGAGTCTTCTCTGGGAATCAGTGACGAAGAACGAAATGCCAAAGAAGCGTCCACCATTGACTGATAAAGAAAAAAAATCCCTCAAAGATTGGTTAGATGGTGGAGCACATTGGACACTCAAAAGCATTGATCCTGCCGTGTATGTGCATAAGGAAAAGATTCAACAATATTGGATACGCAGGCTCACAGTTGAAGAATATATATCAACGGTCGATGCAACTATGGGAGTTGATATATCTAAAGAAGCCCTTGAAATACTGCCCGCTGATCTGCGAGCCGATGGATTTTCGAATACCGCTTATAATCTGAACGTTGACCTCGAACACGTCCTAGCCTATTCGCAGCTCGCCTCAAAAATCGTAACAAAAATAGACATTAAAAAATTCACTCAACGCTTTTCCAGCAATCAAAGCTTCACTGACAAGAACATGGCCAGCTTCCTCGAGAAGTTAGGCCATTGGGTCCTGAGGGGCCCTCTGGAGAAAAAAGAAATCGTAATCTACAGAGGCATTACAACGACTGCAGTCGCTGGGGGCGGAAATTATCAGGAAGCAATGAGTCTGGTCCTCGAAGCCATGCTTCAATCCCCACGTTTCATTTACCGTATTGAAGATAATAATTCCGGTGAGATCGTCAGTGATACTGAATTAGCGGTGCGACTCAGCTATCTCATTTGGGGGTCTTCTCCCGATAAGGCACTCTATGATGCGACACTCAAAGGAACCCTCAGTGATCCGAAGACAATAAGGTCCCAGGTTGACCGCATGCTCGGTGACCCACGCGCCATTAATCAGTCCATCCAATTCTTAAGGCAATGGCTGAACCTTGATAGTCTTGCAAATCTCAGCCCAGATAAAAAACATTTCCCCAACTGGGACCCTCAATTGGCCAAGGACATGGATTCGGAAACGGTTGCTTTTTTTAAAGAAGTGATCTGGGAGAAGAAACTCCCAATGTCTCAACTACTGAATGCTCAATTCACTTACCTGACTCCTAAATTAGCAAAGCACTACGGCATAAAAACAAAAGATAACAGCGAGTTAATTCGTTATGATTTGAATGAAGTGCCCTCCAGAGGAGGACTGCTAACACAAGGAAGCACGCTCACCATTGGAGGCGATGAAGCTTCGATGGTAACGCGTGGTCTTTTCGTATTACATGATCTTTTAAGAGGGGTCGTAAAGGATCCTCCACCTTGCGTCGATACCACTCCAGTACCTATCAAAGCAGGTATAAGTCAAAGACTCATCGCAGAAAAACGTATATCGAACAAAAATTGCGGAGGTTGCCACTCAAGGATTGAGCCTCTTGCATTTGGACTCGAACGCTTCGATGGACTTGGCACTTATAGGGAGAAGGACAGCTTCGGCAATCTATTAAGGGAGGATGGAAAAATTCTTATTCCTGGAGAAGTAAAACCACTAAAGTACAGAAGTTCCGCAGAACTCATGGACTTGCTTTCTCAAAGTGACCGTGTGAGTCACAGCTTAACGTGGAAAATAACACAATTTGCAATGGGTCGACCATTAGGCGCGAAAGATGTGAGCAAGGTTGACAAGATCCACCAAAGAGCAAAAAATAATGGGAACACCTATCCGAGTATCATTCACGCTATAGCAACCAGTGACCTGATTCATAGCAAGGAAGTACAAGAGAACAAATGAAGAAGAAACTTAATCGACGAGCGCTACTCAAAGGACTCGGCTCTGTTAGCATAGGATTGCCACTCTTAGAGGAAATGATCACGGTAGATGCCCTCGGAGCAAGTGATGTTAAAATTCCTGTACGCGCATTCAATGTCTTCTTCGGTCTTGGCATTCCCTCTCCATTACAATCAGAAGGATTTAATGACGTGCTCGAACCTCTCAAGCCGCTATCAGATAAGTTACTCATTATGCGTAATGTTGACCATGTTCGCTGTGATGTGCGCGGCATAAATGCCCATTTTGATGGAGCCACTGCTTCCTTCACCGCAGAACCGGCAGGCGGAGAAGCAAAAGCAGGTGGCCCCTCCATTGATCAAGTCATTCGCCATTCAAATTACCCTGCCGGCATGCCTAATGGAATGATCTCATCACTCGTTGCCGGCACTTTCTTCAGACGCAGTCGTGTCGGTAGATACCACCACAGCTATAATCTTGATGGAACGGTATCTGCAAGGATGCAGGAAAAACCTCGGGACTTGTTTGACCGTGTCTTTGGAAGCTTATCAAGTGCAAATGATCAGGAAAATAATAATAAACGCCTCAAGCGAAGTGTTCTTGACTCGGTCCTAGAGCAGTACCGATTCTTTACCGGATCAAATTCTCCATTGGGCGCAGCCTCAAAAGGACGCATTAAGGATCACCTGGAACGTGTACGTGAATTTGAACAGAGGGCCTTTTCTCTAGCTAAGAAAAATGAACAGGGACCAAAAGCCCCTCCCCCTTCGCATCTACCTCATGGCGGCCCCGCCGACCCAGGTGGCGAGGGAATTGATATTAAACTTGAGGAACTCAGAACCGAATGGCGACTCCTCGCGGATCTTTATGCTCTGGCCATCGAGATGGACAGGGCCCGGTTCGGATCAATCACATTCCTAGCAGCAGGAGAACGGATCCGACTCACTGGGGAATATAAATACAATGACCGAGTCCGTTACAATTTCAATGACTCTACTGAGCATGGACGGGGAGGCTCAGGAGGATGCAGTCACGAGTGGTGGCATAAGTTTGATGAAAAACGCGACAACAAGCAATTACGTGCTCATGCGCACATGAAAATGAATGAGATTGCCTATTTCATGAATCGCCTTGATCGGGTCAAAGAACCCAATGGCAAGAGCTTACTTGAAAATTCGTTACTCACCATATCCACTGAGTCCGGTGACGGACGTCACAACAATGTCAAAAGAGAATTGTCTGGAGTCTTTCATGCAGTGACCGGAGCCAATGGTAGATTCAAAACAGGACAAATCATGGATGTAAAGGCTCAAGGCCTTGACCTCTACAATACAATGCTTAAAGCGATGGGCTCAGAGCGCAGGCTAGGTCCAAAAGACTATAATCATAGCTCCATTGATCAAATCCTCGTTTAAAGAATTTTGGTAAATATCACGCAAGTGATATTTTGTATTTGGTGAAAAGTTTAGTGAAGTGTTATTATTTTGATTAATGGAATGCTGGAAAAGAATTTGCGCCTTTTGCCTCATGCTAGCAAACATTACAACGATAGCGTGCGGAGCCCAGCCATTACACGAAGAAATAGACAAGATCATTAAATCACAGGCCAGTGGCATAACGGCAACAACCAGCAGTGACACTGAATTCTTCAGACGCGTACAGTTGGACATTGCAGGAACTATCCCTGATCCTCAGCAAGTACGAGCATTCCTAAACGACAAGTCGCCACAGAAGCGTACCAGACTTATCGATACGTTGCTAGCCAGCGAAGCTTTTGTAAATCACTGGACGGACCGGCTCTCTACAATGCTACTTGAGCGACAAACTCTGGGCAAGATAACCGATGAAGAATGGCGGGAATACTTGAAGAAAACAATACAAGAAAATCCGCGCTGGGACCAGATAGCTAGAGAAATTCTCGCCGCAACAGGAAAGGACATTTCCCGTCCGGCAATGAAATTTCTCGGCAATGGTGCCCATCATCGACTGACCGAGGATGTAGCGCGGCTGTTCCTTGGAATGAATCTTAAGTGCGCCAAGTGCCATGACCATCCTTCAGTAAATGAATGGAAGCAGGCGCATTACTGGGGTCTTTTTGCCTACCTCAATCAGACAAAACAAGCTACTAATTCAAAGAACAAGAAAGTCTACTTCGTTGAATCTTTGGCTACCGGGAAAATCAAGTTTCAATCAGTCTTCGAGGACAATGAGGAAGAGACCGGACCCAAGCTGCCAGGCGGATCTGAGGTTCCAATCCCGACATATGAAAAAGGGAAGGAATTTGATAAACCGGCGACAGATGGCTTGCCGGCAGTACCCAAATTCCGCCCAAGAGAACTCTTGGCTCGTGATTTGCCAGTGAAAGAAAATACCTACTTCGTAAACAACGCAGTGAACCGTATATGGTTCCTGATGATGGGACGTGGACTAGTGCATCCACTGGATGAAATTCATGGAAAAAATCCTCCTTCTCATCCTGCTCTGATAGCAGTTCTGGCTAATGAATTTGTTAAACATCAGTTCGAGTTAAAATGGCTGATCCGTGAAATTGCACTCAGTCGAAGCTACCAGCGCAGCAGCATATTACCTGAAGGGATCAAAACGGTTGAAGCTAACAGCTACCGCATAGCGCATCCCAAGCCAATGACACCAGAACAACTTCTAAAGGCAATCCTCAAAGCATCCGGAAACTTTGGAAAAGTGTCAGCCATGAAAGCCGATACAAATGCAGGGAAATTTGACCGTCGCGGCTACTTCAGCGGAACACACAGCGATATGCCAAAATCCTATAAGGAAATACGTGCAATCTTCATGGAAACCTTTGCCCAACCGGCAGGTGAAGCCGAAGAGGAATTCCTTCCTGGATTAAACAAATCACTATTCTTAATGAACGATCGTCTCATCATGCACTGGCTAAAACCGCACGATAGCAATCTGGTACAGAGACTCAAAAAAATTCAGGAGGACGATAAAATATCAGAGGAAATGTATCTGTCCGTTCTGGCACGTTTTCCAGATAAAGAAGAAGTGCAGACAATTAAAGATTACTTAGAAAAAAATGAGAGTCGCCGCGATGCGGCACTTGGTGAACTGGTCTGGGCACTATTAACCTCGACAGAGTTTCGTTTAAATCACTAATGAAAACGACTCCACACAGATATGCATGCGCTAGCGTTGAGCACGGCATTTCACGGCGTCAGGTGCTCGGCACACTAGGCGGAACTGCCGGTTTCGGAAGCCTATTGCAACCTGGAATTGCCGAGGAAATCGCCAAACAGCAAAAGCAAGTGTGCCTGATCTGGCTTGATGGCGGGATAAGCCAGTACGAGAGCTGGCATCCTCTACCACAAAGCAAATTCGCTGGGCCATTCCGCAGCATCAAGACCAGTATACCAGGCATTCACTTCAGTGAATTGGTTCCACATACCGCTAAGATAGCCAACAAGATTTCAGTCATTCGAACAATGGCAACAAAAGATCCTAACCATTCGAGTGGCGTTCCTCGCATACAACGTGGAGATCCGGTCGACCGCGGTGTGGAATATCCATACATCGGGTCAGCGATAGCCAAGTTGCTCGGCCCCGCTAACCCCAAACTGCCTCCATACATTTGGATCAAGCCCGGGAACGGTGGTTTCATTGCCCGTGAAGCAGGTTTCCTCGGTGCTCGGTACGGAACGCTAGCGCTCGGTGATGGCAAGCCTCCAATACATATTCACCGGCCAGATGCAATATCAGCCGAAGCCGACGCTGCTCGCAATGCTCTCCGCAAGAAGGCCAATGAAAGATTCAGAACATATCGTAGCGCCTCTGAGATAGATGCCTACGAGACCAGTTACGACATGGCTCAACAATTAATGGAACGCAAGGACGTCTTTGATGACAGTGAGCTCGATCAAAAGGATCGCGAACGTTATGGGACTCATCCCCTTGGGCGACACATTCTGCAGGCTCGAAGACTTCTTGAGGCAGGCGTACGCTTCATTAAAGTCAACAGTTACCATTGGGACACGCACGGGGATAACTTCAACATGTCGCAGCGTCTAATACCGCAAGTTGACCAACCCTTTGCAGCACTAGTCAATGATCTTGAGGCGCGCGGAATGCTCGATCATACCCTAGTCATCGTGATGAGCGAATTCGGACGTACCCCAGTCATTAATTCACGGTTGGGCCGCGACCACTGGCCGGACTGCTGGAGCGTTGTAATGGCTGGGTGCGGTATCAAGCCTGGAGCCATTATTGGCGAAACTACCGCGGACGGAGCCTTTGTTAACGGTGAAGGGTATGATATCGGGCACCTATTCCACACAATCTACACGCTTTTAGGAATCAACCCACGCAAGACACACTACCGGTACAAGGGCCAAAAACTGGACATAGCACATGGTGACTGCGAACCAATCAAGGAGGTGATGCTATGAATACACCCAAGCTTGATATAAAAAATGCTTGGGAGTCGAGGATCATTAAACATGACCGCCAGCTCTTCAGAGCACAGTTCAGCCCAGACGGACGCTTCATCGCTGCCGGAGGCCAAGATAAGTTCGTACACATATGGGAACTCGAAGGCGAAAAAAAGAAAGTCCTCGACGCCCACAAAACATGGGTCTCTTCGCTAACTTTCGATCCCAAAGGCAATGCGCTTTTTACCGCCGACTACTCGGGAGTCATCCATTGCTGGAATCATCAGAAAACAGCCAAGCCAATCTGGACCATTCCCGTTGCAGACAGTAACAATGTCCGTGCTGTCATAACCACATCTGATGGTAAACATCTCATCAGCGCAGGAGATGATGGAGTAATAAAAGTATGGGATACTACCAATGGAAAACAGGTCACAACAATGAAAGGACATCAAGAATGTGTCTTCAGTCTCACCATCTCACCAAACGGAAAATTTCTTGTAAGTGGTGACCTCCTCGGATCAATTCGTCAATGGAGCCTCGACACCTGGAAACCAATGCGCGAACTGAACGCATCTCTTCTTCATACAAGAGAAGAAAATTTTATCGCTGATGTTGGTGGAGTACGAAGCCTCGCATTCAGTCCGGACGGTAAATTACTTGCCGCGGGTGGTATGAAAGAGGCTAAAAGTAATGCATTTTGTCCAGGAAAACCCACGGTGCTCATCTTTGATTTTGAAAGTGGTAAGATTACAAACGAACTAAAGATCAAAGGTAAAAGCGACGGCCCCTTCAACGCGCTCCGTTTCTTAGAGGATGGTACGTTAGCCGGACACACAGAAATATTACACGCAGCCTCAGAGCTGACATTTTGGAAAACTTCACAAGCAGAGCCTCTACACTCAATTAGTAATGGTTCAGCATATGACCTAAGTCTGCACCCGGACGGGCGACAACTACTGACCACAACTTATGTATCAGGTGGCAGTAGTGGAAATGGTGCACGAAAACGATTCCACGAACAATATCTCCCAAATACTACAAACTTGCGAATCTTCAGCCTTTTTTCAAAGCCTGAGGGCAGCGAATAACATTAATTAAAAAAAACAGAAAAATCTATTAGTCCCTAGTTGGAAGCCTTTCTGATCGTTTCTAAATTCTGTTGGATTTTCACCGTGTTCTCGGCAGCTATCTTGTCGGCATCAGCAAGAGATTTACCTTTTCTCATGGGCCGCTTGTGACCTATCTCGGTCAGCCAAGCGTCACGTTGGACCCGCATACGCTCCCTAAGAAACATCAATAACCGACCATAGGCATTTGGTTGAGGATCTTTGAGAGGTGGCCTCACCGCAAAGAAATTAATTATCTGTTGAGCTATTAATTCATGTCCCTCTGTTCCAGGGTGGATCCCATCACGAGAGTACTTGAAATTCGGATCCTTGGTCCGCTTATCCACGAGCTTCTTTTCCATGACAGAATGTAAATCGATTACCCTCCAACCGTCCTCACGCTTAGAGACCAGCCACTCGGAATAAGCTTTCATAACATCGTCATAATTAAATTTAGGGTTAGGCTTATCGTAAACCGGAGGCGTCATGAAAATAATCTCAGCTCCTTGAGCCTCAGCCTTTGCCTTCAGTCGCTGTAACCCATCCTTGTAACTATTGAAACGCTCCTCATCAAACGGTTTGTAGATACCGCAGTTGATACCGTAACAGGCAATGATTAGATCAGGCTCTAAAGCCTTTAATGCCCTGTCCAGACGCTCGTGCAGGTCCGGACGCGGAAAACCGTGCCTAAGGTGCCCCGGCTCGGACAAACCAGAGACTGTCTCGCTGGGTATACCTTGATTGAGAATTTCTAAGCTTAACTCGGGATGATTGATCATTAACCATCTCTCAAAAATCACCACGTACTCTCCACCATAAGTGATGCTGTCACCAAAAAATACTAGCTTCTTAGAGTCTTTGAGAGTCTCGAAGTTGTCATTTGCCTGCACACTCATGCTGGTCCAAGCCAAGGCACTTAACAATATTCTTAGTAGGGGGGGGGTAAATCGAATTTTGGTCATCATTTGGTAAGAGCGAATCATGAGATTATGGAACTAATTTAAGATTCATCTTAATGTTAGAGATATTGAGTTCTCACAAAGAAAGTTACAATGAATTATTCACTGATAGCGCATCGCGCTGTTTAATTACACATATGAACTTCTATCCATTCATCGTTGCCCTTAGCAGTTGTTAGTATAAATTCAATCATGCATCGTTCAATCATTCTAAGTATCGCGTGCTGTATTTTTGCTACGTTAACAACTTCATTAGCAGACTCATACATCTTGGACACGAACGGTAAGCAACTCTACAAGTGGGATGGCACCTACCTCAGAACCACTTCAGGTAAGCAGCTCTACAAGTGGGATGGTACTTACATTAGAACGATCTCAGGCAAGCAACTCTACAAGTGGGATGGTACTTATCTAAGAACCACTTCAGGTAAGCAACTTTACAAGTGGGATGGTACTTACATCAGGACCACTTCAGGTAAGCAACTTTACAAGTGGGATGGCACTTACATCAGGACCACTTCAGGTAAGCAGCTATTTAAGACCAAAGGGATTATAAGCATCGCTGTTCTCATTGCCCTAGTTACCGGCAATCTTTAATTCAAATTAAATTGCCTTTGCGCCAAAACTTGAGTAAAGAATTTCTTAAGTAAGAGTTAAGCTATCTGCCCCTATAAAGGGGGTAACAATTAAATGACTTTTAAATGAATCCTCCAGATTACTGGATTAAATTTTAGATTCACATCGAAAACCATTCGATGGCATATCAAAAGAAGTGACATTCATGAAAATAAAAGCGGGTATTGCTATTTCATTAATACCTTGGTTCTTAGCATTGGGTCTCTATTACTCTTTAGCGATCCACATGTACCATAGTCTCGGAGGTTGGCCCGAAAGCATTGGAACAAGAGGATTTTCATCAGCATTGCTCATGCATAATAACATTCATGGTTTTTATATTTCAAACCTGGCACTTTTTACAATATTCGTTGTGCCGGTAATTATTCTTCTATGCCTTTTCGTTCCGCGTTGGCGATATCTGGTCATTTATCTCTCATTGCAGTTATTGGGGATGCTGGTATTTTTCCTGCAAATGTTTTTTGCTCCTGACGGTTACACCAATTGGTGGTTGGACTAAAAAATCTAAAATTAATCTAAGAACAATGTATTCTGATGCGTTCTTTAACTAAAAAAATGAAAAGTCACAACAAAATGAGAACCACACTTTTAACCTTCCTCACATTCACCCTGACTCTTTCCTGTTATGGATTGGACAAAGATTACGTGCCACGCGCAATACTCACTAAAGATCAGGAGAAGGAAGTGATCGCTCTGGCTAAAAAATGCGGCATGAAGGAGATCTCCAAAATCTCTACCCACAACATGTATCCATCTCCTTTTCGGGGTATACAGTTACAGGGCCCTGAAAAAATCAAAGGTCGTGAAATCTCCTATCAGGGCTTAAGCATGAGCCATAGTGAATGGCTTGAACCGGGTGCAAAGCCTCGAAAAGGGCAAATTCAAATGGGTAAGTTCTGGGCAGGCAAACCCTATACGCGAAAAAAGACTATACTTAAGGTAGGCAAGAAGGATTTCCATATCGGATCCATAAATGGAATGATGCCTGAAGAATGCGAAACCATCCTAGGATTATTATTAAGTGGAAAATATGAAATTGGGGCAGCCGTTAATAAAAAGACGCTAGAACAAGTGGGTTGGAATACCCCTAGTAATTTTTCCAAGCGAGGTGAATCCATATCGGTTGGATTCCTGCATAAAGCCAAGGATTCCGGATTCTTTGATCTTCAAATCAAGATGGTCGGCAAGAAAATCACCATTGAACAAATGTTCCAAGCAATTCCTTAAGCAAAACCATAGCCTCTAAAAATAAACAATCATGAATCCCAAAACTAAATTCATCCGCTCAATCACTGCCTCCGCAATATTAACGGCCCTAACTTTGCCAGTCCTGGCTGAAGATAAAACTTTACCGGATCCAGACGGCAAGCCGGCCGATATAAGTAAACCGGTTCAGGTCTATATCCTGATGGGGCAGTCCAATATGCTGGGATTCGGCAATATCGGCGGAGGCAAGGACGGCTGTCTTGATTACGCCTGCAAAGAAAAAGGACTCTATCCATTCCTCGTTGACGACGACGATAACTGGACTGAACGCAAAGATGTCCGCAACGTCTTCGTCATGGGAAGCGGAGGCCCCGGTAAGATGAGCGTCAAAAAGAACGAGTTCCTTACTACGAAGGCCGGCAGAATCGGTCCTGAAATTGGCATCGGGCATCACGTCGGAGAAGAAACTGAAGCACCGGTACTAATTCTCAAGAGCTGCATCGGCAATCGGGCACTTGGCTGGGATCTCCTTCCACCAGGTAGTGAGAGCTTTGAATTCACCGATAAGAAGGAGGTGACCTGGATCCATCCGGGTTATAAGGGCAGCCCTGAAAAGTGGGTTAAAGGCACTGAGCCGAAGAAGATCGGCTGGTACGCCGGCTTGCAATACGACGGCGATGTGGCCCGGGCAAAGCAAGTCCTTTCTGAGCTCGATAAGTATTATCCCGGAGCCAAGAAATACGAAGTGGCCGGCTTCTTCTGGTGGCAGGGTGATCGGGACAGCCGCAGCGCTGCACTCTCAGGCCGGTACGAGAAGAACCTTGCCCATCTCATCAAGACCCTTCGCAAGGATTTCAATGCTCCCAACGCGAATTTCGTCTGTGCTTCTCTCGGCCAAACTAAGAAAGGTGCTACTGATGGTGGCGGTCAAATTCTTGACGCCATGCAAGCAGTCGACGGAAAGTCTGGGAAGTACCCTGAGTTCAAGGGCAACGTTGCCTCCGTTTACACTCATCCCTTGTCCAAAGGGGGTAGTTCGGGAGGTCATTATGGCGGAAATGCCGAGACCTACATGAATGTTGGTGAAGCCATGGGAAAGGCCATGGTCAAACTCCTACTATCTGGGCAAAAATAACAGCTTTTTGGATAAATAAAGGAAAGCTGAGAGGAGAAAAGTAAGCATCGCTATTACTACCAAAGATGCTCAAATTTACAGACATCTGTAATTGGTTCTACATCATTGCATTACCAATTTTATTTATGGCATGACCATGCCATGCTTGTCAAAGAACGATCACCTTCAAGACTCGATTTCGTGACTTAAAGGATAATAGAAATGTCATCAAGCGAACCTTGAAACGACAAACCTTATATTAAAATGATGGCCAACTGGAACTTCACTGCAAAATCAAATCCACCGATAATTCACTGTCTTGTGAGTTTCATCATCATGAGCTTCTCGGCAATTGCTGACCAGTCTTTTGAGATCCAGGAAAATGCCGCAGAAGGAACTCAGATCGGACAACTCATCACTGCACCGACTCATACTTTATCGATTCTGAGAAACACTGATCCTGACGGGGACGGGAATGACGCGTTCCGTCTCGAAGGCTCAAACCTTCTGGTCAATGATTCCGGCGATCTGGACTACGAAGGTATCGTGGAACAAAAAACAGTGATCCCTGATATATCGGCTGGCGTCTTTCACAGTTTGACACTGAAAGATGATGGAACCGTTGTCGGGTGGGGAAGTAACGAGCACGGTCAGATCAACGTGCCTGGAAATTTAAAGGATGTGATCGCTATAGACGCAGGCGTGTTCCACAACTTGGCACTCAAATCAGACGGCACGGTCGTCGCATGGGGCATCAACGATCTGGGCCAGTGTGATGTTCCGGAAGGTTTAAATCGAGTCATCGCAATTGCTGCTGGCGGCGGCCACAGTGTCGCCCTAAAAGAAGACGGGACCGTCGTTGTGTGGGGAGACGATTGGCAGGGCCAGACGGACATCCCTAATGACTTAAATAACGTGACGGCTATCGCTGCTGGTGATGATCATGTCCTCGCTTTAAAGGCGGACGGCACAGTCGTTGGCTGGGGAAGTGGAGAATTTGGACAGGCCTTTATTACCTCTAGCCTGAAAAATAAAATTGAAGGAGGAGGAGGAGCGATTCAAGTTGGAGGAGGAGCAACCCATAGCTTGGCGTTAAAAGCGGACGGCACGGTAATTGGCTGGGGCATCACAATAGCCTCCGATAACCTCTTCCCTCCGGAAGATCTAAGGAACTCGGGAAATGTCATTTCAATAGACATTGGTAACAGGCACAACCTGGCACTGAAGGAAGACGGCACCGTCGTCGCGTGGGGTAGAAACACTTCGGGGCAAAGCACCATCCCAAACGGATTGAAAGATGTCATTGCTATCGCGGCTGGATTCCAACATAGCGTAGCTTTGAAGGAAGACGGAACCATTGTGACTTGGGGCGACAACGAATTCGGCCAAACAAACGCACCGCCCAGCGTAAAGGCAGAACCAAGTACCGGACATCTGGTCAAACCGGCCATAGCTGCGGGCGTATTTCACAGTCTAGCACTGAGGGAAAACGGAGAAGTTCTGGCCTGGGGAAATAATAATTATGATCAGATTAATGTACCTAACAACTTAAATGACGTGATAGATGTTGCCGCAGGTGTCTGGCACAGCCTGGCCCTGAAATCGAATGGCACTGTCGTTGCTTGGGGTAGAAACAATTATGGCCAAACCGATACACCGGTCAATTTGAGTGGAGTGACTAAAGTTGTGGCAGGTGATGGGCATACTTTAGCACTGAAGGAAGATGGAACCGTCGTTGCTTGGGGCAAAAACACCGTTGTTTCCACTGTCGGAGGTTGGGCCGGGAGCAGTGGGCAAAGTGAAGTCCCTGCGGGACTGAAGAGCGTCATCGAGATTGCATCGGGTGACAATCACAGCTTAGCACTGAAAGCAGATGGCACTGTCGTTGCTTGGGGTTGGAACAATGCTGACCAGTGTGATGTTCCCCCTAATTTGAACAATGTGATCGCTATCGGCGCAGGATTTCAACACAGTATAGCACTAAAGGAAGATGGGACCGTCGTTGCTTGGGGATCCCGCCATTCGATAGCCGCTAAGGTACCGGAAGGTGTGAGCGGAGTCGCTGCAATTGCAGCGGGAAATTATCACAACGTATTGCTGCACACTGACGGCACTTTATCTGCTTGGGGAAGCAACACTCATGGACAGAGCGATATTCCTGTGGGCTTAAACAACGTCATCGCCATCGCCAGTGGACATCAACACACTATAGCACTAAGAAAAGACGGTACAGTTGTTGCCTGGGGAGACAATCTTGACGGTCAGACCAATGCTCCGGGCGGGCTAGGCACAGGAATTAAGATCCGTTCACTGGAAGTCGTTACCCGCTCCACTAACGGTATAGCATTCACCGATTCAACAATTCAGATAATCCTGACTGATGACCGTGAAGAAGACGCCGATAATGATGGGCTCACGCAAGCCGAGGAAGAAGACATTCACAATACCAGTGACACTCTTTATGACACTGACGGGGACGGCCACAGTGACGGAGAAGAAGTCAACTCAGGAACGGACCCTACCAATCCTCAAAGCATTCCAGTAGAGCAGATCAAGATCATCGATTTTACTGCGGACGGCTGGCCAGGACCATTACAATCATTCACAATTACTTTCACCTCAAAGAACAACAGAAATTACAGAATCGAACGATCAAAGGATCTAATTTCATGGGAAATTATCATAGATAACATTAAGGGATCAGATGGTACGACTCAATTCACGGATACTGATCCGGGAGACCGTCAAGTCATTGATAGCCATCAATTCTTCTATAGAGTAAAAAAAGGGGTAAATTAATTATTTGATACCCTAAATAGTATATTATAACAATTAGTATGCAAAAACTTGGAGCCAAACCCTTACTTATTCTCGCAGCCCTCGCCTCAGCTATTTTCGTGAGCGCAGGTAACACTAAACTAACTGAGAAGTGGCAAATTAAGACATCCAATGGTTCGGAGATTCCTGCAGGATGGCAACCATTCGGTTATGACAGTAATGATAAGTTTGATCCGTTCCTCATCCGCCGCTCCACTAACAGTAAGTGGGACGCCACCCAAAAATGGGAAATTAAGACATCCAACGGTTCGAAGATCCCTGCTGGGTGGCAACCATTCGGTTACGATAGTAATGATAAGTTTGATCCATTCCTCTTGCGCCGCTCCACTAACGGTAAGTGGGACGCCACCCAAAAATGGGAGGTTAAGACATCCAACGGTTCGAAGATTCCTGCAGGATGGCAACCATTCGGTTATGACAGTAATGACGAATCTGATCCGTTTCTCATCCGCCGTCGCAGCGAATAATCTGACAGGATTTACTTATCCAGTCAGTCCTTAGGCACAAGACTACTCCACCAATCCTTGTTAGGGACGAAAGTGCTCTTAAGGTAATTCGCAGCACGCTTTTCAAGGCCCTGTAATTGGCCCTCACTAGCATTTTCTAATTGCCGTTGCTTCAAGTCAGCATTGAAGCGGGTATCGGGGGCAGGAATACGTGCCCCAGTTTCCTTCAACCACTGATCCAGCTTCGTCCGTAGGGCCTTAACCTTCTGCTGATCCGACTGAGCCAGATCAGCTCTCTCACCAATATCCTTGGTAAGGTCGTACAATTCATTCCTACCATCCTCATGATAGTAAATGAGTTTAAAATTACCCGATCGTATAACCGATGAAGGCTCACCACCCTGATTGCCGTAGTGCGGATAATGCCAAAAGAGATCACGATCTGCGATCCTATCGCCCTTGAGTAATGGCATGAGGCTGACACCATCAACGTGTTGGTGCGGCTTCAGAGACAATCCAGCCAGCTCAAGAATGGTAGGGTAAAAGTCCGCTCCAGTGACTGGCGTAGAATTAGTGGATCCAAGTTCAGTCAAGTTAGGCACATGAATGTAATATGGCTGACGAATACCGCCCTCCCATTGACGCCCTTTACCGCCCCGGAAAGGCAAGCACGAGGTAGCGAAAGCGTCTCCGGACGAGACCCCACCATTGTCGGAAGTAAAGATAACAACAGTGTTCTTATCCAGATCTAAATCACGGAGCCTTTTAAGAACGATGCCTACAGCGTTGTCGAGTGACTCCATCATTCCCGCATAGATTGGATTATCCTGCACTTGCCGCACTCCCTTAGTGCGGTCGAACTTGAAACGGGATCCCGTCAATCCTAGTGCCGCGGCTTTCTTTTGGTACTTTTGCCAAAGCGGTTGAGTGGTCTGGATTGGCCCATGCACAGAATAAAAAGAAAGGTAAGCGAAAAATTTTTGTTCCTTATTTGCTTCAATGAAGTTGGCCGTGTCCTTGGCCAGCCGTATAGGCAATGATTCACCCTTGGGCCCGTTCTTCATCTTGGGATTATTGTATGGCGAAAAATAACCTCCCGGAGGACCTCCCCGATGATGACCTCCAACATTGATATCAAATCCATGATCCTCAGGGAACGATCCTTCTCCTCCCAAGTGCCATTTACCGGCAAAGAAGGTCCTGTACCCGCCTGCCCTCATCGCTTCAGCTATGGTAGTTTCCTCCTTTGGTAGCACGTGCACGTAATCGACTGGTAACACTCGGTCATTACGTCGCCAGTTTTTCCCAGTAGCAGCACCTATCCAGTCAGTAATCTTGTTTCGCGCTGGGTACGTGCCCAGCATGATGCTGGCGCGGGAAGGGCTGCACACCTGACATGTAGAATATCCATTGGAAAATTGCATCCCGCTCCGTGCCAGCGCATCAATGTTTGGCGTCTCATAAAAGGTACTACCTTCGCAACTCATGTCCTGCTTTCCTAAGTCATCCACCAAAATGAAGACAAAGTTCAGTTTGCTTGGCTCAGCCCCTAAGGTGGACACAATTAGAAGAGCCCAAAGAAATATTGAGACGAATCGGTTTTTCATTCTGGTTATCCTATCAGTAATGGAATGAACCCCGCAACCTGATTCCTGTATCCGCCTAAAGGGACCAGTGAGGCTTCTGCTTGAAAAGGCTCCTCAAAAACAACACATTATATACACAGTTTCCAAGGGTCCTAGATCCTCCGTTTTTAGAGGGAATTACTTTGGGTCTTCTCGTTGATCAACTTGACAAGTCTTTATTCCTCAAGTTCACGAACACGGTAATATCGTTGCCGAGTACCTTCTGGGAAAAAATTATCAATAAATTCTGTAAGATCACTTCCTTCCTCAGATCCAACTCCATCATCAAGCTCTTCCCAATCCTTCAGGTTCTCTGAAGCATCTACAGCATAGACCCTCCTTGGCCGTGACCTGAAGGTGATAATAACCGAATCACTTTCCTTGGACACTTCTGTGATTTGGAAAGGGAGCGGCTTAGTCAAATCTCCCATCCCTTGATTATAGATTGCCAAAACGTCTTCATCCGTCAGGGCCACGTCGTAGAGCCGCAGATCATCAATGTCACCTGGGAATGTCTTGTTGCCATTAGACTCAGCACCGACTCCAAAATCACCCCCGCCTTCAAGACTGTTAACATCGGTCTCGGCACCAACAGTGCCGCCGAGATTGATCGATAATTCACTATCAACGTAAGCGCGCAGCTCCTGGGTCTGAGTATCACGCAAAAAAACAAGATGGTGCCAAGCATTGTTACCGCTAAAAATATTATTGGTTTGGATTTCTGAATTCTGTCCATCCCCAGAACGAATATTCCAGATCACTTTACCCCCACCGTCAGTTTCGGCTTGCCAGAACACGTTACCTCCATTGTTTCTTTGAAACAGCTTATTCCACTGTCCACCGCCGTTCGCAGAACGGGCCCAAAGAGACACACTGAAGTCTTCATCTGCAAAGTCGAACGATGAATCGTTAGTCGCCAAAAGAAAATTCGGACCAGCACTGGTTCGCGTCGCATAACTTTCTGGAAACAGGTTCGGAGAAAAGGAGTACCCGAAAACTCTCTTGGGAGTTCCAACCGCATTGATCGAAACACTGTTCCCTGAGTTATCCGGGACGCTTTCGATTGTATCTGAAACATTGTTACCAAAGGTCGCATTTTCACCCATTAACCACCATCCGTTGAGATCACTTTCCCGCGTTATTGCAGCAAAATCACCTTTCCCGTCATTATAAAGTGCCAAAGCATCTTCGCCCGTCAGGGCCCCCTCATAAATCCGAAAGTCATCAATATCACCTGCAAAGGGAGCAGCACCGTTACTCTCGGCACCAATACTCAAGGGACCATTACCGAACAGAGTTCCCACATTTCCCTCATTTCCAGAAGTTCCTCCAGGATTGATCGATAGTTCGCCATCGACATATGCACGCAGCTCGCCATTCACGTTATCGCGCAGAAAGAGAACATGATGCCAATCGCTATTTCCGGCAAATATGTTCTGTGTCTGGATCTCGGCATTCCCACCACCGGCATCCCTAATATTCCAGATCACTCCACCACCTCCATCCGTTTCTGCCTGCCAAAAGGCTCCGACCGTTTTTTGAAACAGTTTGGTCCACCGACCTCCATTATCATCGGCCCTGACCCAAAGAGAAATACTAAATCCCTGGTCCGCAAAATTAAATGAGTCATCATGAGGAACCATCAAGTAATTAGGTCCTCTACTTGTACGAGTGGCTAAACTTTGCTCAAAGGGGAACGGAGTGAAGGGTACCCCCTCAACTCTCTGCGGTATTCCTTGTCCCTCAGCGGTGGCACCTTTTTCCAAATGGTTCGGGATACCAGTGATCCCTAATTGCTCACCTTCAATCGGAGCAAGTGTAGCATTCTCTCCCATCAACCACCAAGCTTTCAGGTTTCCTTCCAGCGTCACCGCTTTTGCCACTATAGAAATTAAAACGAAAAACAATAAGATAAATAACGTTGCGTTTTTCATCACTTTTCTATCAAAACACAAAAACTCCCAAAGATGCAACAAAAGGTTTCACTTAAGGCCGTTTCGCGAAATAAATAGCAACAAAGGCACAAATGAGTTCGTCATCCTCGACGCTATCAAGTTCGTTCTTCTGACTAAATAACAAATTCGAGTCCTTATAACACGGACCCTAAATCACGAGACAGGGGAATCAGGTTGCGGATCTCATGAGCCATCGGCTACTTTCATTTGATGAAATATCTACTGCCAATGCTGGCATTTCTGGTTTTGATTCATCGCTAAAGCCAAGAAAAGAAGATCCTCATATATTTAAGTTATCAAAGATTGGAAAAAAAATAGCGTGTCTTTTTATGGGGTCAGCAAAGGTTCTCACCGCAGACTCAGCTATGAGCGTGTCAGTGAAGATAATTTTGTTATTAGGATCCTGACTAGTGGGGGTGAAAAGATCGAAATAGATTTAACGCGACCTTGAAAAATAGGATGCCATAATCACCGGTTCTTTCATCGGTACGGACGGGAGTTTATTGGCCAAGCATTGCAATGTAAGGGATACAGGATCTCGTCATTAGTTGATGTAACCACGCACCCAACCCCTCGAACCCTGCGGAGGAATGCTATCGGCAATGTCTTTGCCATCAGCTAATTTGAATGCAACTGCTAATGGGAACCGACCCTTAGGAGCATTTCTAGTGTACTTGCCTTCTCCCCAATATTGGCCCTTGGCGACGGCATCGAAACCGGTAATTTCCCCTGCTTCTGTTTTGATAATTCCAAGTATTTGAGCTTCGTATCCACGATCACCCTGATCATTTTTTAGAACTACTTTGGCGGAAAGTTGACCATTTTCCAGATTCCCTTTAATCGTTCTGATATCGCCAGAGCTCCACATTGTAGGTTCTCCACGCGTATTATCCACCAAGTGAAAACGGGCCAAGCGATGAAGAAACGTGTCGGGTAATTTTCCATTTATCAATTCTTTTTTCTCGCCAGCTGTGACCCAAAAATTGTCTCTGCCGAGAGATGCATGCATTATTTCACGGTAAGTATTTTCCGTTTTTTCATAACCTCCTAAGACCTTAGTTGTTACTCTTATAACCAAACCTCCTTTGGGTGGACTAGGATTGTATCTAGGATCAGACTTACCTTTTGTTATTTTGCCGAAGTCTGTGGTTCGGGGTTCTTTCATGGCTTTCCTCATCATATTAATCACGCGTTCAGCTCCACGATTGTTAGTAAATCCGAGCAATTTTCCTGATGCGTCAGCAATATAAAGCCCCTGAGTGGTTCCCTTACCGACCTTTCTTGGACTCTGGTTGGCTATTTTTTGATAGAACGAGCCTTCATTATCCTTTTGCCGGCGCTGATAGGCCTGGTCTATAGCAATCGGGATAAAATTTTCTTTGAGCAATTTGACGACTTCGGGATTTTTAAAAGTAGACTCACGGTCCAGCACACCATTGTTTCACGTACAAGTCATGGGATGCCCATCCATGGCCCAAATGAAAATCAGTTTGTTCTGTTGATTGGCATCATTTTGGCCATCAATAACTGATACCTTCCAAGGAATCGAACGCCAAGTTTCATCAGGATCAGGCTGTAAACTCTGGTGTAAAGTTTTGAACTCTTCATGAGTAAGTGACCAAGAGATTTGGCTGATTCCCAAGAAAATAATTAGAAGGTATTTCATTTCTCTATTCTTTCATAGTCAATAGGACTGTCAATAATTACCCCATAATTCATATTCTATCAGTACATTAATTAAAAGATACAGTAACAAAGTTTAATCTCTGAACGGCCTTGTCCATTTAATAACCCACCAGTTAGGAAGCTTAATTCCAATATAAGAAGCAGGAATTTGGACAAACCCTTTATAAAAATGATTCATCCTAACTGTGTATTTTCTTTGGTTAGACCACGACACTGCAGTAAGCGTTAACCCGCATATAAAATATATGCATAATATGGCTAAGAGTATTTTCCATATTACCTTCTTCACTTCGTTTATTTAATAGCCTCTCGCATCAAATCAAATTCCTTACTTTGAAATTTTAGTATTTTTTCAAACTCATTTTATCGCAAGCTACTCCCCTAAGGGGTGCAAAATCCATACAATCAAATGGAAAAAAGTATTTTTGTAAAAATGGATGAGTTAATGTATTTGAATCGGTTTCTCTATTTCCTCCTAAAGGGTACAGTAATCTGATATGAAAAAGCTGTTATTACCACTCACCCTACTGGCATGGTCACTGGCAACTTTCGAGTCAATAGCAAAGCCTCCCCCTAACATTGTCTTCATCTTGAGCGATGACCAGGCCTGGACGGATTATGGCTTCATGGGTCACCCTGAAATCAAGACACCACATCTTGATGAATTAGCCCGTCAAAGCCTTGTTTTCGAGCGCGGGTATGTAGCCGCCCCATTGTGCCGCCCATCATTGGCATCAATGCTTACCGGACTCTACCCCTTTCAGCACGGTATCACGGGAAACGATGTTGAAGGACCGAACCGGAGAGCCGAACTAGATGTGCCCGTACGTAAGCAATTTTACACTCATCAAAACTTTGTCAGATTCCTGAAAAATAATGGCTACCTAGCTCATCAGTCCGGCAAATGGTGGGAAGGATCATGGCAAGACGGTGGCTTCACTCATGGTATGACACATGGGAACCCGGCCCGGGGAGGACGCCATGGAGATGAGGGCCTTACGATCGGCCGTAAATCAATGAAACCAGTCAAGGAGTTCATTGATCTGGCCATTGAAAAGCAACGACCATTCCTGACGTGGTATGCCCCATTCCTACCACACACTCCTCACAATCCCCCGGCACAGCTATTGAAAAAATATATCGTGCCCGGACGCTCAATGGATGAGGCTAAATACTATGCGATGTGCGAATGGTTTGATAGCACCTGTGGAGAACTGCTCGATTATCTGAATAAGAAAGAGATCAGGGAAAATACATTAGTTATCTATATCTGCGATAATGGATGGGCTGCCGCCAGCACCAACAAAGATGATCCGGCTCAAAAACTCTGGAAAGGATATGCTCAGCGCTCTAAGAGTTCACCTTTTGAGAAGGGTATCCGCACACCAATCATGTTGTCTTGGCCTGAACGAATTAAAAATGGACGCACACAGGATCTGGCTCATGCCATTGACCTTTTCCCCACCATTGTCGCAGCTGCCGAGCTAAAATTGACAGTAAAGTTGCCTGGCATAAACCTACTCGATAGGCAGGCAAGAGCGAAGCGCAAGCGTGTCTTTGGCGTTTGTCATTCCGTTTATAACATGAGCCCCGGCAATCCCGACGGCACCTTACAATATCTCTGGTGTGTCGAAAATGACTGGAAACTTCTTCTTCGCTACAGCGGGCTGGATACAACGCGCTACAAGCAGCTGCACATCTGGGACAAGGAACCCACGAGACTCTACAATTTGAAAAGCGATCCCCATGAAAAAAACGAGTTATCCGCAATGCACCCAGAAATCGTCAACCGCCTAAGGAAAGGAATTCATGAATGGCATCTTGCTCCATGATGCGGTTCACTCCCGATTTCCGTCCGCTCGCAGATTCTAACCAGTTCATTGCAGTCTACTCCCAAAGCTTAGTCACCGATTCAAAAGGTAATAGTTCGACTACTTAGAATAATAAAGGACCCTATGATAATGGCACTGACGAAATAGGGTTCGCTGAAGCCATGAATGCAAGGGAGATTCAATTGCCCGCCAGAAAAAAAATGTGAGGTTTTTCCGGCGCGATGGGATGAAGAAAAACTACTACTTAGGCGTGATTTTTTTCCTATTTTTGTCAACCTGAGCCTTAATGTCAACCTGCGTGGCTTTTACCAGCTTGGCGGCCTTGTCGCCCAAATTGCGGGCAATCAGACCGCTGGGATCACAGCCTTTACTGATAGCGGCGATTTTGCCACCCTTTCCGATAAGAAAATTACTGGGCATGGCCTTAGTGTCAAAAATCTTCCAGCTGTCTTTTGTCGGATCCAATGCGTACTGCATGTTTAGTTTTTTTGTTTTCACATACGCCGCGAATTTTTTATCCGGCTCAGCAAAAACAGCGACGAACTTAATGCCTTCTTTCTTGTAGGCTTCATGTAGTGCTTGAAAATAAGGCAACTCACTATCGCAACCGAGGCAACCGCAGGTAAGCCGCACCAATACCGGTCCATTTTTAACAAGTTTAGCAAGGTTGATTTCCTTGCCTTTAGTGTTCTTGATTTTAAATTCAGGAGCAGCATCACCGACCTTTAATGGCTCAGCATAGATGTTCCAAGTCGTGGCGAGAATGAGCGTCAAAGTGGCAAGAATACTTTTCATGATATTTCCAATGGAACAAATTCTACATGAGTGGACGGATCGTTCCAACCTTTATTTATATATTACAGAGAACATTTCCAAAAATCGACTCGCTAGGCGTGGCTTGTTTTATCTAGGCTATTTTTTGAGAAAAAACATGAAAAGGCCGTTCATTATTATCTTATTCTTTTTTGTTCTGCTAGCGACAACCTCCAGTGCCGATGAACGACCCAATGTCCTGTTCATTAGCGTCGATGATATGAATGACTGGGCAGGATTATCCAAAGGATATCCTGGTAAAGTGCACGTCCCAAATCTCAAACGATTAGGCAGTCTGGAAATGACCTTATCGTCCTTTCCTCTTGACTCGACACCCCTGGGACAGCTTCAATTCATCCATGTCCCGAATTCTTTTCCTCTTTTCTCTCAGCTTGGCATTTACCTTAACGTCCCTATCCCTTGAGGCGGCCAAAGACAAACCTAACTTCATTATCATCTTCACGGATGATCAGGGATACGGCGACCTCGGCTGCTTCGGATCAACTAAGATCAAGACTCCAAACATCGACCGAATGGCCAAGGAAGGCCGGCGCTTTACCAATTTCATGGTAGCATCCCCAGTCTGCACTCCCTCGCGTGCAGCTTTACTGACCGGCTGCTACCCCAAGCGCGTCGGCATGCACCAACACGTGCTTTTTCCATCTTCTACTAAGGGACTGAATCCCACAGAACACACCATCGCTGATCACCTAAAGAGCCAGGGTTACGCGACCGCTGCCTTCGGCAAGTGGCACCTCGGACATCATCCTGAGACCCTTCCTCAAAAAAACGGCTTCGACACCTACTTCGGAATTCCCTATTCAAATGACATGAATCACCCAGATAACAAAGGTAAGCCTCTGGGCCGATCCCCAGGCATGGATGCGCTCTGGAAAGACCCCGAGTCCACGCTCACCAAGTGGAATACCCCGCTCATGGAAAACGAAAAAATCGTGGAGCTGCCCGTCGACCAACGCACAGTCACTCGCCGTTACACTCAGAAAGCTATCGATTTCATCACAACCAACCAGAAGAATCCTTTCTTTGTCTACTTGCCGCATTCAATGCCCCACATTCCTCTCTACGTTCCTGATGATGTTCGCGATCCTAATCCCCTAAACGCCTACACAAACACCATCGAACATATCGATGCTGAGGTTGGGCGCCTCATGGATAAAGTGCGCGAACTGGACCTCTCAAAGAATACCTATGTAATCTACACAACCGACAACGGTCCCTGGTTGCCCTTCAAGCACCATGGCGGTAGCGCCGGCCCCCTCCGTGACGGCAAAGGTTCGACCTTTGAGGGCGGCCAACGTGTACCCTGCGTGATGTGGGCACCTGGACGTATCCCCGCAGGGACCGAATGCCACGAACTCATGGGAACCATCGACTTGCTGCCCACGATCGCGGCCCTGACCAGCACCCCACTTCCCGTCGATCAGAAAATTGACGGCCTGAACGCTTCGGCTCTGCTTACTAAGGACGCCAAATCCCCACGCAACGAGTTCCTTTACTATACCTCGCGCGGCGATATTCAGGGTCTGCGGCAAGGCAAATGGAAACTTCTGGTAAAAAAGAAAAAAAAGCCCAGAAATGCAGGTAAGAACTGGAAAGCCCCTGCCCCTGAAATTCTACTTTTTGACCTCATCGCGGACATAGGTGAACAGAATAATCTGGCCAAGGAGAATTTAAAAAAGGTTAAGGATCTCACTGCCCGCATGGATGAACTGGACGCTGAGATCACCAAGAATGCTCGTACTCCATGGCACAAATCAAAATAATTAATGAAGAAGTCGATACTAATAGCTCTCTCAAACTTGTTAGTCTTACCTATCCACGCAGTCGATGTCAGTGACCTAACGGACTTTGTAAATAGAGCCCTGGCTATTTAACTCTGTCAGCTTTCGCTAGATAATCGGGATCGATATCCACACCGATTCCGTGGCCGTTAGGTGCAGTCATGGATCCGTTTTTGACCGTGATCTTGTCGCCTGTTGATTCCCAGGGGAAATCGTCAGTCAATCCCTTATATTCCTGATGAGGTCCAGGGTTGGGACAGCATGCGGCGTAGATTCCCATGTAAAGAAATCCAAGGCCACCGCCGGAAATGTGCGGAGTACAATCAAAGCCTTTGGCTGCTGCCATCTGAGCAACGCGCAGTGAGCGGATCAGGCCACCGTAGTAAAAGATGTCAGGCTGGAAGATGCGGACGCCACTGTTTTCAACCATCCATTTAAAGCGCCACTGACTACTCTCCTGTTCGCCCCATGCGATGGGGATGTCCAATGCGTCAGCGACTCGTTTGGTTTCGTCAAGATAGTCGAAGGGCACGGGTTCCTCGTAGAATGCAAATTTGTTTGCCTCCAGTATTTTACCGACTTCAATGGCCTTCTTCACTGAGAGGTAGGAATTGTTTGCATCAGCGTAGAGAGTGCATTGTTCGCCCAAAGATTCAGCGACCATGGGAATTAATTTCTCGGTGCGGCCGGGAACCTCATCAATCACTTTCATTCGCCCTCCAATTTTGAACTTCAATGCTTTGGCATCGATGCTATCTACTGATTTACGGATGCGGCGCAAGGATTCCTGGGGATCTTTAGAGCGATGGTTGTTGGCGATATAAAGATCGATCTGCTTGCGTCGCTGTCCGCCCAATAGATCCGCCGCCGAACACTTGGCGACTTTTCCTAGTAGATCGAGAATCGCAAATTCGGCTGCTGCGAGTTGAATCCAGAACAGTTGTCCTTGCATCTTGTAATTACTGCCGCTAAGAAAAACCCCATCAACCAATTGATCGAGATCTCGCGCGTCTTTTCTTTACCACGCATGTAGGGAGCAATCACCTTAGTGAAGACGTGTTGGCTCAGCTCCATCTTGCTGGGATGCCCAACGGACCAGCCTTCAGCGCCATCTTTAGAGCGGGCACGAATGAACCAGTCTCCACCCCGTTCATACAATTCAAGCGACTCTATAATCACCGGGTTCGGAAGACGATCGCGCTGAATGAATGGTTTGAATGTTCCAATCGGATCTACGGGCTTGCTGTGACCTTGAGGGATTCCGCCCATAAAAACAGCGGTTGCAGGGATGCTTGTAGAGAAGAGAAAACTTCGCCGATTCATGAATGCCATGGGAGGATGATAGAATGGAAAGGTGAACCTATAAAGGTGAAAACAAGCGCACGGGTTTCATCAGCTTATTCATTTATTCCATCATTGTGCCGTTGAAAGAACTCGAAAAGTCCAAAATGTAATCCACATTCTTTTAAGAAATTTATAACAAGCTGGTTTTAACCAATACCTCAAGTCAGGGATTGCAATGAGGAGCGGTTTGCTAAATCATTGTAGATTCTGCGAAACGAGTTGGTGATGAAAGCACCGCCGTTGATTCCGCTCCATTTAACCTGTCATCGATTGAAAATACCTCACTATGTCCAAATTTGAAAATTACACGAACACCAGCGAAAACTATGACCTGACTCGCCAACCGGTCGGTCTGGAGTTAATCTTCGGAGCCTTAGCCTGCGGGTCCCGGCCCCTCGGCGAGCAAATCGTCCTCGACGCAGGGTGCGGGACGGGTAATTATCTTGCCCCCCTCGCTAGCAAGGTGGCGCGGGTCGAGGGGGTGGAGCTCAACTTGGGAATGCTGGAGACAGCGCGATCGAAGACGGCTGACCTTTCGGAACTGCGGTTGCAACAGGGATCAATTCTCGAACTGCCAATTGAAGACGGCTCTTGCGATGGAGTGGTGGTAAACTACGTGCTTCACCACCTCGAGGATGGTTCCGACGCAGGCTTCGCTGCGACACGGAGTGCTGTTGCAGAGTTCTACCGTGTCCTTGCCCCAGGAGGCACGCTAATCATTCAAACCTGCTACGCCGAGCAGTATCGGCAAGGGTATTGGTATTCCGCACTCATTCCCGCCGCGATCGACCGGCTGATCCATCGGTTCATTCCGTTACAGCTATTGGAGCAGGGTATGAGCGAAGCGGGTCTGACGCCAGCTGGCCGCTTGGTATCTCTGGACGAGGTGCTGCAGGGAGAAACCTACCTCGATCCACTCGGACCGACACGGCAGGATTGGCGTGATGGTGACTCAAGCTGGGCTCTCGTAGAAGAAGGAGAAATGGCGAGCGTGATGGCCGAAATTAAACGTATGCTCGCGGACAGCTCAATGGACGAATTCCTCGCTGGACGGGAAGAACTTCGCCGCCAGCATGGGCAGGCGACCTTCGTCATCGGCCGGAAACCTCAGTCCTAGTGGTAAGGGAGCGCAGACGATTGACACGCTGGCTGACGAGCGCGCCGTCGTGGGTCCTGGTTATTTTCGCCATCGGTACGTCCTTCTCCACGTACTTCTGCATGTACGCGTTCCGCAAGCCGTTCTCCGCGGCCCATTTCGAGGGCCTTTCTCTGCTAGGAACACAGATTGAACTGAAGACGGCGTTCGTGATCAGCCAGATCATCGGATACGCACTGTCCAAGTATTTGGGCATCAAATTTTGTTCGGAGATGACACGCGGCCGGAGACTCTCCATGCTCATCGGCCTTGTGGCTGTCGCCGAGGTCGCGCTGCTATTGTTCGCAGTGTTGCCTCCGCAGCTCAAGATCTTTGCCCTCCTCGCCAACGGTCTACCACTGGGGATGGTCTGGGGATTAGTGGTCTGGTACCTAGAGGGGCGCCGCACCTCGGAGCTGCTGCTAGCTGGTCTTTCGTGTTCCTTTATCCTTGCCAGCGGCGTCGTGAAGGACATCGGCCGATGGCTGATGGGGGAACACGGCGTGTCCGAGTTCTGGATGCCGTTTGCCACCGGTCTCATATTTCTCCTACCCTTCGTGATCTCAGCGCTCTTGCTCGATCAGCTTCCAGACCCGAACGACGAGGACGAGGACGAGAGGGCCCGCCGAGAACCCATGGACAGAGCACAACGCATCAGCTTCCTCAAGCGTTTCTTAGTTCCGCTGTCGATGCTTTTCTTTGCCTACATCTTCCTCACCGCCTACCGCGATTACAGGGATAACTACGGCGTCGAGATTTTCACCGAGCTGGGCTATGGCGGGGCACCAGGAATTTTTTCCATTAGCGAGATTTGTGTGGCGTTCGGAGTACTTGTTCCCCTCGCTCTCCTGTTCCTCATCCGCGACAATTTTTTCGGGCTGCTCGCTGCTTTCACTCTGATGATATCCGGCTCTCTCTCGCTAGGGATCAGTACCCTATTACTCGACCGCGGCGCGATTAATGGCCTCTCCTGGATGATTCTCGTCGGGATCGGCTCCTACCTCGCCTACGTACCTTACGGATCGATCCTATTCGATCGAATGATTGCCCAAACCCACGTGATAGGCACGGCGGTCTTCGCTATCTATGTCGCCGACGCCCTCGGCTACACCGGTTCGGTAGCGGTTCTCCTGTTCAAAGATCTAGTTGTCGGTGAGGCCACTCGCCTAGACTTCTTCCGCTCCTTCACTTACCTCCTTTGTGTTGGTTCGTCCGGGCTCATCTTGGTAAGCGCGGCTCTGATTCTGAGGAGTCGTAAAACCCGGATTAAATCCGCATGAAACAAGACGCAGACGCCAATACGGAAACGAGGCGACGTGAGAGAGGCGTACAACGAATGAATAAAAATACATTCGAATCTCCAGAAACTCCTCTTTAGCTTGGAGATAAAGACCCAAAAAAAGCATTGGAGAAGCTCAAAAGGAAGAAACTAAAGAATAAAAATAACCCTCTCATCTCTGGTGAATCCGCACTAAGGGAGTGGTTAGAGAGGAAGTCGAAAGCGAAATCGTCCAGAGAACCCGATAGGGTTAAGGCTTTAAAAAAGAGGCAGGAAAAAGCTCATAAGACTCAAGACCTATTACTTACTAAATGCTATAACGCTTTACCTAAAAAAAGCCCCTTAAAGACACGTTTCAATACTTTGTAGTTCTTTATCGACTGGCATCAGTTCGATCCGTTGATCACATCCATGATGTTTAATGATCTGTAGGACTGAGTCGAATCCCACCTCTCCTCACCGGAGTGAGTTAGAACCCGATCGCGCACGAGCAACTTTAGTGTCCGCCGGAAACCTTGGCGTAGTACTGTTGCTCGACGAGATCGCCTGCCTTTTCGAGAACCTTGCTGCAGGCGGGATCGATCTGGGTGAGGTGGAGACGCTTGCCAAGGGCTCGATATTTCTCGCTCACACTGTGAATCGCTTCGATGGCGGAGTGATCACAAATTTTGGAGCGATGGAAACTGACGTAAACGTCATCTGGATCGTCGGCAGGCTTGAACAAGTCCTTGAACTGCTGAATGGAACCAAAGAAGAGGGTCCCCCGCAGATTGTAATAGCGCTCGCCGTCACTCTCTTCGAACAGGTCGAGCATGATGTCTTTCGAGCGTTCCCATGCGTAGCTCACCGTCGACATGACGATTCCGATCCCGACCGCGAGCGCGAGGTTGTGGAAGAAGACCGTGACGGCAGAGACTGCGAAAATCACCCACAGGTCAGCGCGGGGGACCTTGCCGATGAGCCGGAAACTGGACCATTCGAAGGTGGCGATCACCACCATAAACATGACGCCAATGAGGCAGGCCATGGGAATCATCTCGATCAGATTCGGAGCAACCATGATGAAGCCGAGCAAGAGAACCGCCGCGGATATTCCCGAGAGCCGTCCCCGCCCCCCCGAATTGATGTTGATCATGCTCTGCCCAATCATCGCACAACCGCCCATCCCTCCGAAAAACCCTGTGACAATGTTGGCCGCACCCTGGCCCAGGCACTCGCGGGTGGTAGAACCACGGGTCTCGGTAAGTTCGTCGATCAGGGAGAGGGTCATCAGTGATTCGACCAGGCCAATGCTGGCCAGAGCGAAGGCCAAAAAGATGATCGCACTGATCGCCTTGGAGTTTCCGAAATCAATGGCGGGGATGACGAAAGAGGGAAAGGAGGCTTTCAGGCCGGTGGGCAAGGCCTCGATGCGCGCCTGTTCGGCCACCGTCAGCGGTCGCGCCGCGATCTCCTCCGCGCGAGACTTGACGTCCTTCACAAGCAATCCTGGCTCCACCTCCTTGAACTCGGCAGCCTTGATCTGCTTCTCCAACTGAAGGGCGCGTTGGGTGTCGACAACGTCGGCCACCGTCTTGGTATCCAGCGGCGTAAACTGCACGAGGCAGGTTCCCATCACGATCGCAACGAGAGGGGCTGGAATAGCGCGCGTGAGTTTGGGCAAGAGCTGCGAGATGAGCATTGTCAGGATGATGAGGGCACCCATGACCAACAACTCTTCCGAACCCAGGCTCTGCCAATCACCATGGGTAACAAATCCCTGCGCCTCGTCGTAGACGATTCGTTCCCCGGTCTTGAACTGGCCAAACTGGGCGAGCCCAATGACGATGGCCAACCCGTTCACAAAGCCGAGCATGACCGGATGGGGCAGAATGCGGATGAAGCGTCCGAGCTTGCAGGCACCCGCGAGCACCTGAAAGATTCCTGCAAGCACAACCGCAGCGAGGAGATATTGCAAACCGAACAGGACCACGACCGAAGTCGTCACCACCGCCATGGCCCCGGTGGCCCCTGAAATCATCCCCGGGCGGCCGCCAAAGGCAGCCGTGATCAGGCCAACGAAAAAGGCGGCGTAGAGTCCCACCAGTGGGTCGACCCCAGCGACGAACGCGAAGGCCACCGCCTCTGGAACGAGGGCCAGCGCGACCGTGAGACCCGACAGCAAATCATCCTTCCAGCGAATGCCTTGACCGTATTTTCGGTAGATCAGTTTGAACATGACACGGCTCATCCGGTGGACAGGGGCGGGGAGCTAGGGAAAATCGGCGTGTTTGGCAACGCCTTTCCCATTGATTGATATTGAAGCAATGAGGGGGCAGTTGAGTGGAAGGTGTAAACTGCTCCTGCAATTTCAGAGAACCTCTCATCTGTTGAATCCTTTTTTTCACTCATATGAAACAGTGCGCTTATCGTTCTTCGCTAATCTTCAAACTCAGATCAGTCACCCATTGGTCACAAATGGGCAAGTAGGGATATGGTTAGGAGCGCATATTATTCATAACCTATTGATTATCAATGGAGCCGGCTGACGGACTCGAACCGTCGACCTACTGATTACAAATCAGTTGCTCTACCAACTGAGCTAAGCCGGCATCTACATCGAGATGGGCGTAGAATCTCCTATTATTTCAGAGTTTTTCAACCAGAAAAACATCGTTAAAGAAATTTAAACTACTTAGGCTCTTCAGCATTGGGTTTTTCTTCTTTTGGAGAGTTCTTTTTCTCCTGAGGAAAAGAGATATTTCCGTCATAATCAATTACAACAAACTTCATCTCCATAGCATTTTTGGCTATTTCTTTGGAAGTAGGTTTTCCGGCCGCTTTATCCTTGCGAATTTGCTCAGCAACTTTCTTGCTAAACCTCACGACCATGACTCCCCAGTCATCCTCAATCGATGACCCTTTGACCATGACGTTAAGGTAAAATTCTTCAGACTGTTTCCATCCAAATTTTTCCTCCACGGCCTTGAATGCAAGTTGTGGTATTCCCACTTGTCGTGCAATAGCAGTGAAATATTGATCAGGATCAGAGTACGCCTCAATCGGCTTTACCCCCTTAATTTGGACATTGTAATGCTTCCCATAAAACTGAACGTCTCTCGTTCTTGGCTCTTTCTCTTCGCCGGTGACAAGAGAAAAAGAGATTTGAAGTATAAGTAATAAGATAAATGCTAAAGAGACTTTCATGGATTTAACTGATTAACTAATTTTTTATTCTTAACGTATAATAGTTATATTCGTTACCTTTATCATCTTTTAAATTTTTCTTCTGTTCCGAACCGGGCCACTTCGAAACAACTTCTAATACTGCATCGTAATTTTTGACTAAATTTTGTACGTTTTTTATATCGAATGGAAACATTTCAGAGAATACGCTGCCACTGATATTTATCGCGTGCCCATCAACGTCGCTTTTGATGAACTCACGATCCCCCTCTTCATTGGTCACTTCCATAAATTGCTTACCTGTAAAGCGAATATCAAAACCTTCGATTGCACCTAGACCTAAACTTTTTGGCTCTTCAAAGGACTCTCTAGTAAGACCTAGAAGAGTTAAATTTCCTTTATCTTTTAAATAAATGTCAGCCAAGATGTCCTCTAAGGTTACATCTTCATTAAAACCTAAATCTTTTATCTCAATGCCCGGAATACTTTCCAACTCATATTTGATATCATTTAGTTCTGCCCAGTAACCAGGCCCTACGAAGGTATATCAAAGCCAAAAAAGAGGCAGACCAGGAAACAAAAATACGAATATTAAAAATCTTTTCATCTCTTAATGAATCCTAATAGTTTTAGGGCATCTTAATTTTACTAATGTCGTGAATGCCCCCACCAGGATTTGGATTCTTATATTTAAGATCGTATGTTTGTAATTTTGGATTTTTGAGAACGATGCTTCCTGAATAATTTATTTTTTTGAAAAAGGAGGTTCATTAAAAACCGCAGTTATATAAATCACACCATTCTTCTCAGCCCACTGCACATCATGAAAGATCTGGGCAGAATGCACAATCTGCGTCTTGAAAGAGATAGGAATAAATATATCTTCTTTGCCAACTTTTTTTGCATCACCGACAATAATGCCATCTTCAGCAAAGAACGATCTAGGCCTCTTATCTAGACAACTCGTTAGGCATAGAGAAATAACTATTAAAGCGATAGTGGGATATATTCTCATCATTTAAATCTCTATAAGGTGTAGGTGTGAACATAGATCCGGCCGTTCGCATCATCAATAGCCATCCAGCCATTAAAGCGCCCAAAATAAGTCTTGGTTTCGTATAATCTAAGTTCCATAAATTTTTCTTTTGCTAGCCACCATTTATTGGAAATTTCAGGAGAAGAAAAATCCGTCACTCCGTTATAAGGCTCCTTTAAATTTTGCGACCATTTCTTTGCCTCCTCTTTAGGCACTTTGATTAAAGCATAAAACAAAAAATCAGAAGGTCCCAAACGAGCAAATGGGTCGACTTGCCCGTCTCCTATCCGAGTCTCAATGTAATGGGCGTCCAGAATTTCTGAAGGGACTTCGGAAAGAGGTTCAATGATTTTGTTCATCACGGCGATCCTTTCCTCGAGTCCTAAACCAGAAGAATCAAAAATATATTTTTCCGTTACATTACATCCGGAAAGCACAGCAAAAGAAAAAAACGTCATTACCTTCAGTGAATTGCTCATCTTCTTATCGGACCTAGGTATCTTCATGGATTTACTTTGCATTACAAAGTAAGAAGTCAATCTAATTATTCTCTTAAGTCTCAGTCTTGGCGATATAAAATTGGCTGTCCCCCAAATAGGGTCAGTCATATCATCGATTGGAAGACTTATACTGTCAGGCTTTGATGAGCTGGCTCACGTGACTCGCGACAGCGTCCCCGAGCCCATCAATATTGTATCCTCCCTCGAGCATAGACACGAGCCTCCCGTCCGAATACTTATGAGCAACGTCAAGGAGCACCTTAGTCAATTCGGTGAAATTCTCATCAGTGAGCCTGAAATGACCGAGAGGGTCACCGAGCCTGGAATCAAAACCAGCCGATATGAGGATCAGGTTCGGTTTAAATTCTTTCATTGCCTCTATGAAGTCTTCACTGAAAAAAGGTCCCAGCTCCTTGAATCCTGAACCTGCCGGCATGGGTCGGTTCATAGTCGCTCCTTCGCCTTTCTCGTTACCGGTCTCATTATGTGCCCCGGTACCCGGATACCAGGGCGACTGATGGATACTAAAATAGAAGACCGAACCGTCATTATAAAAAATGTCCTGAGTACCGTTCCCGTGATGAACGTCCCAATCAATGATAGCCACCTTCTCGGCCCCGTGCTTGGTCTGGGCGTAACGGGCAGCGACGGCCACATTATTAAAGATGCAAAAACCCATTCCACGATCCGCCGAAGCATGATGGCCCGGGGGCCGGACCGTGCAAAATGCATTATTACACTTTTTATCAAAAACGTTATCAATTGCGTTGAGCACTGAACCGGCAGCCTGCAACGCTACCTTATATGATTCCTTGCACACGTTCGTATCACCCGTGCTTAACTCTTTTTTGCCTTCGGAAATGTCCTTCCTCACAGTGTCCAAGTACTGAGCAGTATGGCAGCCTAGGATCTCAGAATCTGTCGCATTCCTGAGATCAATATTTAGACACTTTCCCGGCACACCACCTTCATTAAGAGCCTCAGTAATCGCACGGTAACGGGCCACCGATTCTGGATGACCGGGACCAGTGTCATGACGTTTGAATACCGGATCCAGTAGTAGAGCAGTCTTTGCCATGTTCAGATTCTAATTCAAAATCATAGAACTGACCAGAATGATCCTTAAAGCCTAGCAGAATCGCTTGCACATGAGCATCTTAAACCGGATAGTGCTAATCGTTTACAAGAGAAGTGGAAGAAAAAGGAAAACAACTGCGAATTGGTCTTGCCGGGCTAGGAAACGTTGGGACCGGTGTGTACAAGAATCTTCTCAAGAACCAGGAGCTATTGAGTGAGAGGACCGGAACGACTCTCATAGTCACAAAAATTGCGGTGAGGGACATTAACCGGAAACGGGACATCGAAGTTCCTAAAGGATTAATCACCACGGACTGGAAGGAATTAATCGAAGACCCTGACATCGATGTGATCGTGGAATTGATCGGAGGCGTGGACGAAGCCTTCAAGCTAATCAGCGGAGCTCTGAATGCAAACAAGGCCGTGGTCACAGGAAATAAAGCAGTCCTTGCGGAGCGTGGTAAGGAACTAATTGAGCTTTCAGAAAAACAGAACGCTCCGCTCTACTGTGAGGCGGCCGTTGCCGGAGGAATACCAATCATCAAAGCGGTGAAGGAGGCACTCATTGGAAACAGGATCGGATCCATCTACGGAATCATCAATGGGACTTCAAACTATATTCTAACAAGAATGAACTCGGCAGGCATTGAATTTTCTGAGGCCCTCGAAGAGGCAAAAGAAAAGGGATACGCTGAGGCCGACCCTTCACTGGACATCAATGGTTGGGACGCCGGTCATAAGGCCATTATTCTCGGATGGTTATCTTACGGGCAGTGGCTGAGGAGCGAGGAGGTTTCCGTGATGGGCATCGAAGACATTTCCTTGGACGATGTTGCCTTCGCAAATGATCTAGGATATGAGATTAAGCTTCTAGGAGTTATCAGGCAGGCGGACAACGATGAACGTATCGAGGTTCGAGTCTCCCCCAACCTGATCCCTAAAGACCATATCCTCTCCTCAGTGGATGGAGTCTTTAATGCAGTAGCCGTGCACGGAGACGTTGTAGGAGAAACCTTATTCTACGGAAGTGGAGCTGGGCAGAATGCTACTTCGAGTGCCGTCATCAGCGATCTGGCCGACGCAGCGGAAAATATCAATAATCGGGTAGGATGCACTGGATTTGTCCCAAAAGGAGAGTTCGGCACTGTCCTACCGCTTTCTGAAACCATCTCACAATACTACTTGCGGTTGAGCGTTGCTGACAGGCCGGGTGTACTTGCAAAAATCGCAACCATCACGGCAAATAATGATGTGGGAATCCTCTCAGTAATTCAACCTGAGCCGGAGTCCTCCACAGAGCACATCCCTCTTGTCCTTCTACTGCATGATGCCAGTTACGGAACCGTCCAGGTCGCGCTTAAATCCATACTGGAACTCGACACAGTCGAGCCTGAACACACTCTCCTTCGCGTGGAAACATTGGAACAATAACCATTTAACAGTCTTGCGATTCCTTTCGACAAGAGGTTCGGCTCCTCCGCTTAATTTTACTGATGCATTTGCAGCAGGACTCGCACCGGACGGAGGGCTCTATGTTCCGGAAAGACTCCCATCAATTCAAGGACTCCTGGACAAAGGGCCGACACGGTACCCTGAACTGGCAGCAGAATTCTTTCAATTGTTCGACGATGATCATTCAGCAGAACAGCTCAATGAACTCTTCGAAAAATCATACTCAAGTTTTGAAGATCCCGGAAACGCAGCACCACTAATCGAACTGACCGATGACACGTACGTGCTAGAACTATTCCATGGACCAACGTTCGCCTTCAAAGATTTTGGGCTTCAGCTCGTCGGTAACATGTTCGAAGAACAAATTGCAAGAACAGGCAAGGCAATCAACGTCCTAGGAGCAACTTCAGGGGACACTGGATCAGCAGCCATTCATGGTCTCGCTGACAAGGAAGGTGCCCGCGTCTTTGTCCTGTATCCTGAGGGAAGAATTTCAGATATCCAGGAACGTCAAATGACATGCACCGGATCTGGTAACATTTTTCCTATAGCCATTGAAGGATCTTTCGATGACGCACAAAGAATAGTGAAGGACCTGTTTGAGGATCTTAATTTCAAGGACAGGGCCCGCCTCTCGGCAGTGAACTCTATTAATTTGGCCAGAATATTAGCCCAGTGCATTTATTACATTCACGCATATAAGCAATTACCCGATAGGAACAAGGAACATGTCCGTTACGTTGTGCCGACCGGTAACTTTGGCAACGTTCTGGCCGGATGGTTAGCGAGCCAGATGGGATTACCAGCCGAACAGTTCACGGTCGCAACGAACCAAAATGATTTACTGTTCCGTTTATTTACAGAAGGCATTTACGAGCCGAGGACAGTGAACCCGTCCCTGGCACCTTCGATGGACATTCAAGTCGCATCAAACTTTGAACGTTTTCTTTACTATCATCTCGGAGGAGAGGGGCAAAGCACCTCAGGGATAATGAAAGAAATCAAAAAAGGAAACAAAGTTATCATCCCCGAATTCAATGCTGGAGAATTCTCTACTACCCGGACCGATGATGAGGGCATCATTGAAAATATCCGTAAAGCCAAGGATCGCTTTAATTATGTGCCGGATCCTCACACGGCCTGTTGTTTTAATGAAGTGGTAAATAATCAGACAACTATCATGCTAGCCACAGCCCATCCGGCCAAGTTCCCAGAAACAATTACCGAAGCAATCAATGACAGCCCCACACACCCTAGCCTCGAAAAACTCAGGGAGTGCACTCCTAAAAAAGAAAAATTACCAGCAAATACAGATGCAATTAGAGAATATCTGGAAGAGAATATTTTGCAATAAGACTCACTTTAGCACTTTAATAATTTGAATTATTGTAAATAGTTGCCAGTCAATTTTAATTAGAACGAGACTTGTCACTCATAGTACAGAAATACGGAGGCACTTCAGTAGGTAACACTGAAAGGATCAATAACGTCGCCAAGCGAATCCTTGAGACTCAAAAGGCGGGGCATCAGGTCGTGGCTGTGGTCTCTGCCATGGCCGGAGTTACTAATAGGCTCATTGAAATGGCAAACGAGGTATCACCAGACCATGAGCCCACGGACCGTGAAATGGATGTTCTCTTAGCTACAGGAGAGCAAACGACCATTGCTCTGACCTCGATGGCAATTAATTCTATGGGAGGAAAAGCCATCTCATTGACCGGAGCGCAGGCAGGGATTGTCACGGACGGAGACCATACCAAAGCAAGAATTTCAAATATCACACCAGACGAAGTTCATCGACTCCTCGATGAAAACCACACCGTCATTCTGGCCGGATTTCAGGGCCGAAGCCCTGACGGACGCATCACAACGCTCGGTCGTGGCGGTTCAGACCTGACCGCTATTGCAATGGCGGCAGCCATAGATGCGGACCTGTGCCAGATATTTACAGATGTTGACGGGGTCTACACCTGTGATCCACGCGTAGTGCCTGAGGCCCAGAAAATTAATGAAATTTCGTATGATGAAATGCTGGAAATGGCTTCATCAGGCTCTAAGGTAATGCAATCAAGATCCGTTGAGTTTGCCAAAAAATTTGGCGTTAAGTTTGAAGTAAGAAGCAGCCTAAATCAAAACCCAGGAACAATCGTGACAGAAGAACACCCTAACATGGAATCCGTGGTTGTTCGCGGAGTAAGCATCGAGCGAGAACAGGCAAAGGTAACCATCGAAAATGTTTCTGATGAGCCGGGAGTCGCAGCGAAAATATTTCATGCCATTTCCGATTCGGGTGTCGTAATCGACATGATTGTACAGAACGTCTCGAAAACAAACCATACTGACATCTCATTCACCTTGCACCGATCGGATCTAAAAAAGGCAAAACAAACGATCGAACCTATTCTTAAGGATCTAGGCAATAAATCCTCCATCGAAACGACTGACGGAATTGGTAAATTGAGCGTGGTCGGAATAGGTATGCGCTCTCACTCTGGAGTCGCAGCTCAAATGTTTGCTGCGCTTGCACATAATGGTATCAATATTCAAATGATATCAACCTCAGAAATCAAAACTGCGGTCATCATCAGAGAAGAGGACCTTGAGCAATCGGCAAATATAGTCCACACTGCCTTCAACCTTTAATAGCTCATTAGCCCAATACATTTTTAAATTATAATTCTCCAATAAAACCCAATCTCAGCTACTTAACCCAATCACACCTAGCAAACATTGTACAAAAGTCTCTTAATCATCCTTGGGATAATTTATTTGGCACCTAATGGGTTCAGCAAAAAGAAAATTGGGTACTTGTCTGAACCTTCGAAAAAAGACACAGAGACTATTCTCCGTATCCAGATATTTCTTGATGGAAAAATGTTTGGACCCGGAAAGATTGACGGTCGAATGGGACAATTCACTCGCAAGGCAGTTGCCCATTACAATTTCGGATACGATCTGAAATACGATAACTATTATAAGGTGATCAATGAATCAAATGCGACCATTGAGGAACTCTTTACTACTTACGCTATAAAAGAAGAAGATTTAAATTTTGTTGGAGAAGTCTCTTTCGAACCTTCTGAGCAGGCAGAAATTGATTATCTTTACTATAGATCGATCCTTGAATTTTCAGCCGAACGTTTTCACTCTGATGAAAAATATCTCACAAAAATAAACCCTGAGATAGATTGGGGAAAGGTAACCGAAGGTACCGTCATTAAAGTTCCTAACGTGACTCCGTTTAGAATTGAAGACGTAAAAAAAGACAAGTCATTCCAACGGGAAAGAAAACTTAGTAAGCGACTAGTCATCGTGGATACGACTCAAAAGCTTGTGGCCATATGGGGAAAAAAGAAAATCCTTGCTATGTTTCCTATAACGCCCGGACAAGAGAAATTCATTCATCGTGGCGACTGGGTCATTCAAAATATGATCACTACCCCAACGTTCAGATGGGATCAGAGCATGCTGGAAACAGGGAAACGCAGTAACGAAGCTCACTTACTTCCACCGGGACCAAACAGTCCAATAGGAATCTTCTGGGCAGGATTAAACAAGGGCGGAATCGGTCTGCATGGGACCTCCTCTCCACATACGATTGGTCGGTCCAGAAGTGCCGGTTGCGTGAGACTGGCTAATTGGGACGTTGTCCGCCTTTCGGACCTAGTGAGACCCGGGGCAAAAGTAGAAATGCGCTAACTAGTATTATTTAGCCGCGCTTTTTCCATCGTTGGGAGGTTTCAGATACGGGCCTTCTCTGCTTCTTAGATAACTGATCAGTTCCTTCAGCAAAGTCATGCCAAACCTTTATAAGTTCATTCCTCACCCCTGGCTTGGACTTGGACAGATCTTTCAGTTCGGTCCGGTCCGCGATCATATCATAAAGCTCCCAAGGCCCACCCCGAGCCGAAACCACTTTCCATTTTCCTTTCCGAACTGCACGATTGTTGCCGAAATGAAAATAAAGGAACTCATGACCTTCCCTCTTCTCCCCTTTAAGAATCGGCAACAATGATTTTCCCATTAATTTTAAATTCGGATTCTTGTCCGGGTAATCTGCCCCGGCCAGATCCAAACACGTAGGCATAAAATCAACGAGATGCCCTACCTGATCTGTGATGGCACCTTTCTTTGTTTTTAAGCCCTTGGGCCAGTGAACGATCATCGGGCTACTTATCCCACCTTCGTGTTGGTTCTGTTTGTACCAGCGGAAAGGCGTATTACCCGCATGCGCCCATCCAGTATCGTATGTCCAATAACTCTCAGGATCCCAAGGCATCTTATCAGCGCCTCGGGTCCGCTCAAAAGGACAAGCTCCATTGTCAGAACAGAACATAAATAAAGTATTATCAAAAACACCAATCTCTTTGAGCCTTTCAACGAGTTTTCCGATTCCCTGATCCATTCGATCAACCATCCCTGCATAAGTGGCCATACGAAAATCTTCCCAGTCCTTTTCTTTGTCAGTCAGATCATTCCATGGCCTAACGTTCTGAGGCCTCGGGCTCAAGGGCCAGTCTTTATTTATCAACCCTAGATCAAGTTGGCTAGCATAACGATTCTCCCGTAACCGGTCCCACCCTGCCGCGTACTTGCCCCGGTATTTCATAACTTCCTTCTTAGGTGCCTGAAGCGGATAATGAGGTGCATTGTAAGCGAGGTACAAAAAGAATGGTTTGTCCTTATCCTTTTTCAGACTTTCGTTCACAAAACGAACCGCATAGTCCGTGTTCGCGTCTGTCGTATAAAAACCTTCCTTCGGAACATTGAATTTTTCACCATCAAGACGGAATGAGTCATCACCAGTGAAGAAATTAGTAGCACCACTCAAATGACCAAAGTATCGACTGAATCCTTTATCAGTCGGCTCCTTGTTCAGATGCCACTTCCCTACCATCAATGTCTGATAGCCTGCAGGCCTCAGAACCTCGGCAATGGTCGGCCCATTGGACAGTTTGGCAGAGCCTGCCTGTCCGCAATACATTCCTGTCAATAGATCCACTCTAGAGGAATGACACTTGGCCGTATTATAGAACTGAGAGAATCTGAGGCCATTCTCTGCCAAAGCATCCAGGGCTGGAGTCTTAATCTCACCTCCATAACATCCCAGATCTGCAAATCCAAGATCATCGGCCATGATTAGAACAATGTTGGGCCTTTCAGATGCATTTGAAATATCTGACCATGCAGAGCAAGGAAGGAGAGCAATTAGCAGGAAAAGTTTTCTTATAAAATAGATCATGAGATATTAAGTTTTTAGAATCAAATTCAGTGAATGAAATTTTAATCAAATAAAAAGACTATTAAAGATGTGAGTTTATTACTTGGCGTAACCAATTTGAAGCATTAGGTAATAAGTTCTACTAGATGATTCGCTTTCAAAGCCTAACTCGCAACATAGAAATTGGAGCGAATTGTTACCTTCTTAGCTTAGGGGATAAGCGAATTCTAATTGATTCAGGAATGCACCCGAAAGCGGAATCAAAGGATGCCCTGCCTCAGTTCGATCGAATTCTGAATGAACCCTTAGATGCGGCTATCCTTTCTCATGCACATCTGGACCATTCAGGATCCTTGCCTGTTATACAGAGACATTACCCAGAAATGCCCGTCTTTATGAGTGAAGCTACTGATGCTCTGGCCCAAGCCCTTCTGCACAATTCGGTGAATGTAATGACATCCAAGGGAGAAGAACTTGGGATTAATGAGTATCCATTATTTACTCACCGTGAAATTCACAAAGTAAACAGACAATGGCATCCGAGAAGGAACGGTAAAAAATTTGAATTGCATGAGACCGGGGGCGCTTCCTGCACCTTTTATGATGCTGGCCATGTCATGGGCGCGGTCGGCTCCCTATTCGAATTTTCCGGAAAAAAAATAATGTACACGGGGGACGTTCATTTTGAGGATCAGAGTATCCTTAAAGGAGCGGACTTTCCGCGTGAAAAAATTGACGTTCTCATCTTGGAATGTACCCGCGGCGGAACTGCACTTGATCCGGAATATTCCAGATGGTCTGAAGCTGAACGGCTCGCATTGAGCATGGAAGAATGTCTCGAGGGGAAGGGTTCAGTCATGATCCCTCTATTTGCAATGGGAAGGACCCAGGAGACAATCATGATGCTGTACGAGCTTCAAAGAGCTAAAAAATTAAGAAACTCTTCATTCCTGATAGGTGGGCTCAGCATCAAAATGACAAAAATCTATGACAAATTTTCAAAACGCATTAGACGCAATCATCAAGGACTAAACCTGATGCGCGTGAAAGGCTTGTTATCTACTCCGAGGTCGAGGGGAGAACTTCCAAAACTAGAGCAGGGAAACGTCTATACATTGTCTAGCGGAATGATGGCAGAGAAGACCATGTCCAATAGACTAGCACAACAGTTCATCGCCAACCCCCGTAACCTTGTCGCCTGCGTCGGATATGCCGATCCTGACTCACCGATGGCAAGACTCATTGAATCAGAGAGAGGAGAAGAGGTCCTGTTGGATTCAAAAAAAGAACCTGTAAAGCGTCAATGCTCAGTGCAAAGTTTTGACTTCAGTGGACACGCTTCGAGAGAGAGTCTAATTGAATATGCTGAATCAGTTCATCCTAAAAAAGTTATCCTAGTGCACGGTGACAAAGAGGCCATCGAATGGATGAAGCAAAGACTAAATCAGCGGTTACCGGAAACAGAAGTAATCATTCCTGATCCAGGAAAAGAAATAGATTTAGAATAATTTTCTAGTCTCTCTATTCCGTGGAGAGTTGATCCTCGACCGCCTTTAGCCGAGATAATATATTCGGGAGTCTCCTTGGAAAAACCATTTCTTTTCGGACTCTCTCAATGGGGCCGGCAGGGAAGCCGGAATAGAATGCAGGCTTACCAGGCTCTCCACCCGCCAAACTCTTCGTCGCTCCGGTCCTTGCAACGAGCACTACATTGGACCCTATTTCTATGTGCCCGGCCACACCTACCTGAGCTGCCATTGTCACGTTATCTCCAATCTTACAGCTACCTCCTATGGCCGTATCAGCAACAAAAATACAATTCTTACCTATGATAACATTATGAGCTACCTGAACCAGATTATCAAATTTGCTTCCTTGACCTATCAAGGTCTTTCCGAAACGGCCACGGTCTATTGTGCAATTTGCTCCAATTTCGACATCGTCTTCGATTATCACGTAACCAAAGTGTTCAATCTTTTGATGCGCTGATCCGTCATATTCAAATCCAAAACCATCAGATCCAATAATACTTCCTCCATGCACGATCACACGTTTCCCAATCCGTGAACGGTCATAAATCACAACGTTTGGATAAAAGTAACCATTCTCGTCCACTTCCACATTAGAACCTATAATGACGCCGGCACCAATCGTAGTACCTTCCCCTATCTTTGTCCCAGCACCAATGACAACATTGGGTCCTACACTGACAGTGACCGGATCGATTTGAACGTCCTCGGCAATGACTGCGGTAGGATGTATACCTTTCTCATATGAATTTGATTCTAAAACGTACAGGTCCTTGGCAATTTCATTAAATGCCAAGGATGGGCTCTTAACCTTAATGAGAGGAACATGACCAACCTCTTCATTAAACTCTAAGGAAACAAGAACGGCAGCAGCCTTAGTCGATTTTAGATCATTTAAGTAACGGCCATCATGATAAAAAGATAACTCGTCAGGGCCGGCCTCTGAAAGAGAAGCTAGACCCTTTATCCCAATTTCCTCCTGGGCAGGGTTAATGACTTCAGCTTCAAGCTTAGCTATTATGTCGCAAAGTTTAATCTGCACGGGTTGGAGGTGTTCCTCCTTCTATTAACGATGCATCCTACTAAGGAGAAGATGCATTCTTGTTCAATACTCCAATGAGTTCTTCACTAAAATCAACTGCGTCTTTGGAATGCAGGAGAAAAGGAATGCCGCGCGTTCCAAGGCCCGACTTATCAAAGACTATGTCATAATTCTTTTTCTTGGCCATATCGCCTACAACGTCCTGAATCTCTTCAATCAAAGCTTTACGTTTTCGGTCAACTTCTGTGAGCAGCATCCTTTGTCTTCTGTCTGAAAGCTCCTTCTTCTCACGCTCAAGAGCTCGTGCCTTGGACGCCACCTCTTGAGCCTCTTTCTGCTTCTTCTTTCGAAGCTCTTCACCGATTGCTGGATCCTTAATTTCTTTTGCCAATTTCTGATAACTATCCAAAAGTTTTTTATAATCGTTATTGATTGTCTCTAGCTCTTTCTTGGCCGCTTCTTTTTGCTCATTCACAACCTTATCAGCATCCTTTGTCTTGTAATATTCTGCAAAGACTCGATTCATATCAACGATCCCAATCTTCATTCCCTGCGCACCTGCACCGGACATCATGAAGACTAGACTGATTATAACAACTGGAAGAAAGAAGGCAGATTTAGTCATAACAATAAAAGGAGAATCCCCCACAATAGTTTGATTTTCAAGAGAAATACTCGGTTCGTCAAAGTCCTTTTTAAAGGATATGATAGTTAACGTTAAAAATTAGCGGAACTGATAACCCATATTGAACTGGAACCTCATCTTATCCTCTACCCATTCATTTGTTTGCATGGGCCAGGCCACATCTAATCGGATCGGCCCCATCGGCAGGTACAGGTCAAGTCCAATACCATAATCAGACAAATAGTCTCCTCCAAAGTCCCAAGCATCGTTGGAAAGCATTCCTCCATCATAGAAAACATGGCCTCTAAATTTCTTTAGGTTAATTAATGGAAAACTATACTCTGCGGTAAAATACGCTGCAGTCCTTCCACCTAATGGTTCTCCCTGTGCGTCACGGAGTGCTGGGCTGCTCGCCTCACGATACTCATACCCTCGCAGGCTACGGGCACCACCCAAGAACTCACGCTCAAAGATCGGAACATTATCATCACCGTCAACGCTGCGGTACTGACCATTAACACTCAAAATAGTATCAAAAGGTAAGAGGAAATATTTAGATCCCGAAAGCTGAACCCCATAAGTTTCCACATCACCAAAGGAAACATCAGTGCCAAGAGATATCCGGTGTCCTCGTCTGGTCAAGTACTGACTGTCTGTAGTGTTTATCACATAATTCACCGCGAAGAGAGCACGATCATATTCGCCCTCTTCCTTTTTGAGGGTGTCACTTGAATCTGAATCCACATCAATCTCATAATTCTCCAAGCTCGCCTTGAAAGAAAGTGACGTGTATTCGCCGAGCGGCCTACGCAAACTCATATAGGCTCCACCAATGGTTTGATCATACTTATCAGAAAGATATAAGAGATCCCTAAAATAGAGGCCCGTTCCAAATGCAAGCTTCTTATCAAAGAGCCACGGCTGAGTATAATCGAACTGAAAGTCCTTCCGTCTCCTACCATACTGTACTCCCAAACGAATCTTTTCACCGCCACCCACGTGCGGCTTGCCGAACAATCTAAAATTGGTCTGAACGATATCCATGAATCCAACCAAGTTATCAATCGAACTGAACCCGGCACCAAAGTTCACCGTGCCTGTCGATTTCTCTCTCACCTCAATACTAATGTCTGTATGGTCAGGCGTTGCAGAATCGGTCGGAGTCACGTTGGCCCCTTCAAAAAATCCCAATCCCATGAGGCGGTTACGGCTCACTTCTAACCTCGTTTCATTGTATACATCTCCAGGAGCGAGGGCCAATTCACGACGAATGACCTTATCGAGGGTCCGATCATTACCACTAATATTGATCAACTCGATCGTTGATTGAACACCTTCTGACACTGCGTATTCAATATCAATCATGGTCTCTGAAGAACTGTCAACACGGGGAGAAATGCGCACATTTGAATAACCGTTATTCGCGTAATACCTCCGCAATCCGACTAGGTCAGTACTGATGCCTTCAGAAGAATAAACGGCCCCTTCCTTCATCTCTAGAAGGGGCAAAACATCCTTCTGCGACACGGCCTTTATTCCTGAAACAGAAACCTTATTTACTGTGAATTTATTCCCCTCATTAATATGAATGACAAGATCCACCTTATCACCTGCAGGCTCACGCACTACCTCAGTCACACGCGCATTTATATATCCTTCGTTACGATAATATTCCTCAATCCTAACAACATCTTCTTCGAGTTCAGTAGAATCAATGCCCCGGTTCTTTTTGAAAACATTATACGCACGACTGGCCTTCACATGCATCTGACCTGAGAGGACCCGATCAGAAATGGATTCGTTGCCAAAAAATTTAACCTTGTTGAGCCTTTCCAAAACTCCCTCATCAACGACAAATGTGACCCTCGAAAATCCAGGCCTCTCTGCGCCACCAACCTTATAAGTAATACCCACATTGGAGAATCCCTTCTTCTTATACAGTGCCTCCAAGTTCACTCGAGCCGTTTCAAGGAGCGTGTCATCAAAGGCTTCACCAATTTCAAGTTCCGTCTCCTTGCGTAATTTGTTAGTGGCCAAAGAATTCCCTATAAAAGAAACTTCCCCCAAAATGGCACGGGTCCGGACCAGAAATATAACACGAACACCGCCTTCATTTGGTTCGGTCAAAACTCTCACATTATCCACTAAACCGCTCGAATAAAGATTCTTAATATCCTTTTCGACTTCCATCGCATCCAGTTCGCTACCAACCTTACTACTTATCTGACTACTGAGAGCAGCCTCGTCTACTGTTGGTGCTCCAGCATACTGAATAGAAATATCAGTGATCTTCTCGGCATGCAAAACTGACTGACCAAGTACTAGAAAAATGAAAATGAACGCGGCTGAGATTAATTGCCTAATATGAAATGTCATTATGGTATTCAGAGTATCTTATTGAAGGTGAGTGAGATTATGGACAAATGGCCAGGCTTCATTCAAGCCATTTATCGAATAATACATAAAGGTTAATTGTTTTTCTTTTGTCTTCTTTTGTTAACTTATGGATCACAGATTTAATCCATAATTTTATATAAATTACTTATTATGAAGCAATTGGGATATTAATGGCTCAGTCTTTGTTTAATATAATTAGCTGACTTAATGGTAAAGTTTATAAAAGATTGTTAATATTAATTAATTTTTGTTCGCTTCAAGTGATATTAATGGGAAAAATCAAATAAATCGTGGAGGAAAATTTTTACACAGAAACTACAGAAGCCACAGAAACTGACTTTGATATCTCTTTGAGACCACCAGAACTGACGGAGTTTTTTGGGCAAGAGAAAGTCAAAGAGCGGATTTCCTTAATGATAGAAGCCGCGCGGCAGAGGAAAGATGTTCTGGCTCACATCTTATTATCTGGACCTCCAGGCCTAGGCAAAACAACTCTGGCACATATTATCGCCTCCGCTACCGGATCCCAATTACATTCCACGAGTGGACCACAAATTGAAAAGGCTGGAGACCTGGCCGGTATACTCACTAACCTCAAGAGGGGTGACGTTCTATTCATTGATGAAATTCATAGGCTGCACCCGGCCATCGAAGAATATCTGTATCCGGCAATGGAAGACTATAGGTTAGATATCATTATTGATCAGGGTCCCAATGCCAGAACCATCGAGCTCTCATTACCAAGATTCACTTTGATCGGTGCAACGACTCGTGCCGGAATGCTAACCGCCCCTCTCAGATCAAGGTTCACGATGACGAACCGGCTCGATTATTACACGGCAGAAGAACTGACCAGCATCGTGAGCAGATCAGCTAACCTGCTCAAAGTTGAAATCGAATCAAGTGGCGCATTAGAAATCGCATCCCGTTCAAGGGGAACTCCGAGAGTTGCCAATTCATTATTGGGATGGGTACGGGACTTCGCTCAGGTCAAAGCAGACGGCATCATCACTCAGGAAGTTGCAGACGGGGCCCTTAAAATGATCGACATTGATGATGATGGTCTCGATGAAATGGACAAGAGGATACTCGAGGCTCTGATCTACAAGTTTGATGGTGGGCCCGTGGGACTAAATTCATTGGCCGTCGCGGTCGGCGAGGACTCCTCAACGATCGAAGAAGTTTACGAGCCTTACCTTGTCATGCAGGGAATGCTTGCTAGGACCCCTAGGGGCCGCGTAGCGATGAAACGCTCTTATGAAAAACTGGGAGCCACTGCACCGAACCAGACTTCAGGAACCGGTCCTGAGCTGGGCTTGGATTCATAGCTTCATCCTTTCGCTCAAACGCATTCGTATTTCGATACTTGTTGGTCAACACTAAAGAACCACTTTACTAAAAAACATGAATAGAATTTCCGTTCCTCTGATACTCCTAATCCTTGGTCTAATTCTTAACTTTGCAGTCAAAGGAGCCACTCCCAATATACTTTTTATCTTTGCCGATGACTGGGGCTGGGGCGATCTCAGCTGTCATGGACACCCCTATGTAAAAACACCTAATATTGATAGATTAGCTAAAGAGGGCACAGACTTTCATCGGTTCACTGTGGCGAGTGGCGTCTGCTCTCCTAGCCGTACCGCGGTGATGACTGGTCATTTCCCGGCACGCTACAATATTAATGGTCATTTCGCATGGGTTCCCAGTAATGCTAGGAGAAACATGCCTGACTGGCTCAATCCAGAAGCGCCTCTCCTCTCCAAGTTTCTCAAGAGTGCCGGTTATACAACTGCCCACTTCGGCAAATGGCATCTTGCCAATGACATGATTCCTGACTCTCCTTTGCCGAGCCGGTACGGCTTTGATACTTATGGAGCCTTTAACTGCTCAGGCAAGCAAATGCCAGTGCACGAAGATGCTAAAAACACCATAGCATTTATTGAGAAAAGTAATCGTTCTGCAAAGCCCTTCTTTGTGAACCTATGGCTTCATGAACCTCATACTCCGTTTCATACCGTAGAAAAATACCGCAAGCAATTTCCAAAATTAAAAGAGCAGGATAATATTTATGCTTCGGTTCTGGCACATGCCGATGATCGTATTGGTGAAGTGTTAGACGCGCTGGACCGCTTGAAGCTTACAGAAAATACATTAGTCATTTTCAGTTCGGACAATGGGCCAGCCAGGGCACTGCCTAGTACTGCGCTAAAATCGATGCACGATACTGCAACGGGTGAAGGATTTAATATTGCAGCCGCAAAAGGCATCACTAGTGGACGCAAAGGATACAAGGCCGCGCTATTTGAAGGTGGTGTAGGGGTCCCCTTCATCGCACGCTGGCCTAACCATATAGCAGCAGACAAAGTAGATAAGACATCTATCCTTTCTGCTGTGGATCTGCTCCCAACTTTCTGTGAAATTGCAGGAGCGAAGCTCCCAGAGTACTACAGTCCTGATGGTATGAGCCAAGTGTCAACTTTGAAAGGAAAGGGCCAGGAGCTTCGTCAAAAACCGCTCTTCTGGAAAGCAACCTCTCCCTGGCCAGCTCGAAAATTAAAACCTGATCACTGGGTCTCCTATGCAGTGGTGAGCGGAAAATGGAAAATGGTAACTAATCGAAATTCTCAATATGTTGAACTGTATGATTTAGTCATTGATTCATTTGAAAAAAATGACCTCAAAGAAAAATATCCAGACAAGGTAAAACAACTAAAAAAAATGTTAACTCAATGGCAAGAATCTCTCCCAGCAAAGCCGACCGGCAATGTTTTTTCAAAACTGCGTGAGAAAAAATGAGATTATAGGCCTATCGCTTTGCCCTCTCCGACAGAAACCTCGATCGCCTCAATGATTTTCTGTGCCGTAATTGCATCATCAAGATTCGAGAGTGGTGGCCGGTCACGCTCAATGCATTCCTCTATAAAATAACGAACAGTATTAAGTATCGAGTAATGATAAGCTGAATAAGTGTGGGAGTGGACGACCGCCTTCTGGTTCTGTACCCAATCAGCATGACTAAAACGCGTCGACCCTGCAGTCCCTATCAATTTTATCTTAAATGTCCAGTTATCAGCGGCATGATCATCAGCGGCAAAGCTGGCCTGAAGATGAGCTAAGGCACCCCCCTCAAGTTCCAAAATAGCCATGGCTAAATTTTCTTTGGCAACGGTCCCGTCATTAATAGTAGAAGCCATCGCCATCACCTTTCTGGGCTTCCCTCCAAGGAAAGATGTAATATATGCGTGATGTGTTAGAATTTGTCTGATAACACCTGGATATCGCTGGGCCACTTCTTCGGGATGATGAATGTTATAGAAAACATAAATAGCCACCAAGTCGCCGAGCTTACCTGAATCCAAAAGTTCACGAGTGCGAATCACACTATCCTCATACAAATAATTATGTACCGGCACACAGAGCTTTCCCGATTCGTTTGCTGCGGCCTTAATCTCTTCGATCTCATTAATGTTAGAGCTGACCGGCTTTTCAAGTAGGACATGTTTCCCTGCTCGGAGGGCACTGACCGCACACTCGCAATGATCCTCTAATGGTGTCAGGACAAAGACTGCATCAATTGCTGGATCAGCTAACAACGCCTCTGCCGAATCATAGACCTTGCAATTGTATTGGAGGGACTTCTCCTGTGACCTTTTCTTATCAATGTCAAACAGGCCCACTAAGTCGGCACCTTCACATCTCTGAACACCCGCAGCATGTAAATCAGCGATATCACCCGCACCATAAAAACCGACTCTAGTTATCACAGCTGAATGATTTGTTCTGGCTTCCCAATGCCAAGTTGAAATTCATAATACTCAGGACTCAGTTCAGCGAACGGTTCTTTTAACTTCTCTATGTCCTCCTTAGCAGCATGAATTTCCAGCCGTAAGAGATCAGAGATATCTAATGCCTCACCAATTATAGAACCAACATTGTCAGCGTGAGCCAGTAATCCTTCGGCCCCATTATAAGCCTCACGGCAATGAACCACATCACCTGACATCGTAAAATCATACCACAAACAACCATCTTCCTTGGCTGTCGCTTCGACGAACTGATCGAGAAGTTTTCTGAACTCCTCCATTTTTCCAGGATGAACTTTAAAATAAGGGTGAATACTAACTACTTTGCTCATAGCTATTTTTTGAACAAGTATTCCTCTCTGGTCAAGCCCGCGAATTCACTCTAAGTGAAATTAGCGAAGAATTTAAATTTCATACATTTATTACTACCATTACACCGCAATGAATGCGTAGCATCATGACATACATGCGAAAATTCATAATAATCACTCTAGCCATTGCGTTCAGTACCCTTAACAGCTTCGCACGCAAACCTAACATCATCTTCATCCTTGCCGATGATCTAGGCTATAATGAGCTCGGATGTTTTGGACAGAAATGGATCAAAACACCTCACATTGATCGGCTCGCCAAGGAAGGAATTAAATTCACCCAACACTATTCTGGGCAGGCAGTCTGCGCGCCTTGCCGTTGCGTGCTCATGACAGGAAAACATACTGGGCATGCATACATAAGAGATAATGGGGACCCTAAGGACGGCTCCACTAAACATTTCCCTTTCCCAGGACAGAATCCAATTCCAGATGATGAAATTACTATAGCAGAAATTCTAAAGACCGGGGGCTACACAACCGCAGCCATCGGCAAGTGGGGCCTCGGCCACTTCGGATCTAGCGGAGACCCTAACAAGCAAGGTTTTGATCTGTTCTTTGGTTATAATTGCCAGCGACATGCTCATAATCATTTTCCGAGGTTCTTGTGGAGGAATAATAAAAAAATTCCGTTGCCTGGAAATGACCGGAAGCTGGACGGAAAGATCCACTCTCAGGACGCATTCACCGAGGAAGCCTTGAGCTTCATCAAGAAAAACAAAGAAAACCCATTTTTCCTTTACCTTCCATTCGCCATTCCTCACTTAAGCATTCAAACAACGAAAAAGTGGCTGAACGAATACAAGAAGATGATCCCTGAAGAAGAGTACACTCACAGAGGTTACCTTAAGCATCCTTTCCCACGCGCTGGATACGCAGCAATGATCACACAAATGGATGACTCTGTCGGGCAAGTCCACTCACTAGTCAAAGGTTTAGGACTGGATGATGACACCTTGATCGTTTTCACGTCTGACAATGGACCAACTTTCAATCGACTCGGAGGTTCTGATTCTGATTTTTTCAAGAGTGCCGGCGTCTTTAAGGGACTCAAAGGAAGTCTCTATGAGGGAGGAATCAGAGTCCCTACGATCGTTCGGTGGCCAGGAAAAATAAAACCTGGGACCACGAGTGACCATGTCAGTGCTTTCTGGGACTGGATGCCAACACTCTCTGAAATTGCAGGAACAAAGGCACCTGAAGTTACAGACGGCATCTCATTATTACCGTCCCTGCTGGGCAAAAAGCAGAAATCTCATAAATCTTTATATTGGGAATTTCCTTCTTATGGAAGCCAACAAGCTGTCAGGTTAGGAAATTGGAAAGGGGTCAGGCAAAAGATATCCAAAGCAAAGACGACGGCTGAAATTAAAACTGAACTCTATAATCTCAAACTGGATCCCGGCGAAACTAAGAATGTCGCTGACCTTAATCCAGAAATACTGGAAAAAATTGAATCAATCATGGTCAAGGAACATGTGCCCAGTAAGCTCTTTCCTATCCTCCCTGAAGAACGTCTCAGGGCACGTAAAAAAAAAATAAATAAGTCCAACTGATGGGCACAGTAAAACCTAAGCGGACCTGGGTCGAGATTGATCCGAACGCTCTTAGAGCAAATCTCTGTCATGCTCGTGAACTGGCAGAAGGTGCCGATGTAATGGCTGTGGTCAAGGCTGACGCGTATGGCCATGGATTTGCCGAAACGATAAAGGCACTCGATTCAGAGGTCAGTGCCTTTGGCGTTGCAACTCTAAATGAAGCACTGGCCGTTATGTCAGTAACGGAAAAGACTACAGACATCATGATACTCGGGGCACTTTTACCCGATGAACGTGAAGATGCCGTCAGTGCCGGACTGCACGTCACAATTTCAAGCTTAGTAGAAGCAAAAGAATATGATGAGATCGGAAAACGGACCGGTTCCCGGGTCAACTCTCATCTTGTATTGGACACTGGAATGGGACGTCTCGGATTCACTGATGAATATTTCATTTCTGAATTCCCTCAAATATCCTCTTTACCAAATATTGAAATTGAAGGCGTCGCTACTCACTTTCCCTGCTCTGATCAAGACTTAGAATTCACCAAGAATCAAATTGAAAAATTCGAAACAATTATCAAGGAATCAAAATTAAAAGCGCGTTGGATCCATCTTGCTAACAGTGCAGGAATAATTAACTTTGGAAATGCGGGTGGCAATATGATACGCCCCGGGCTGATGCTTTACGGGATTTCCCCAACACCCGATTCGAGTCACAAACTCAAGCCTGCCATGGAATGGAAGACTCGAATCACTCAGGTAAGGAAATTACCTTCAGGATCTGGGATCAGTTATGGGCAAACGTTCGTTACTGATAAAACTACTCTGGTCGCAACGGTTGCGGTAGGTTATGGGGACGGTTATCCGAGATCAGTTTCCGGAAATGGTGCGGAGGTGGTCATCCAGGGCAAACGTTGCCCGGTACTCGGCCAAGTCACGATGGACATGATAATGATCGATGTGAGTGAACTAACTCCTTCACCTTGTCCTGGCGACGAGGTGACTCTGCTCGGAGGGCAAATGGTAGAACCTATCACTGCTACAGAATTAGCTTCAAAGGCCAGAACGATCCCTTGGGAAATTCTCACAGGGATTTCTCCGAGGGTAGAACGCCTCATCCGCGCATAAAAGAAAGATAGATTCGCTAGAAGATCAGAGTTAAATTCAAACAGCAATCATAGATACCAGTGTTCCAAATCATCTTCAATGAAATCAGCGCGGCCGAAATTTCGAGCCTCAGCACGATCAATCAACTTGAACTTCTCAATGAATTTAAAGTTGAGCAGAAGGATCTGGAAAAGGCCGGTAACGAGAGCCCTTTCGGCATCATCGAAAGAGACGGCACAAAGCTATATCGGTACAGATCCAAGGACTACAGAATTTATTTCGAAGTAATGGATAATAACGTCATAGTTCACCGTGTATTGCATAAAAATACACTGAAAGACTTTCTGTTCAGATCAAAGTTACCAGTTTCAGAGGACAAGGCACTGGGTGAATCAAAACATTTCTGGTCAATGATCGAAGAAGGCGAAAAGGCAAGACGATTATAATTATACACATCAATCCAAAGAATCATTACAAGAGTCAATGCAATGACCCTTGAAAATTTACTCAACAACGAAGACGAACGGATCCGACGTTTTCCAATAGCAAAGGAAAAGATCTTCTTGGGCCATGCCGCAGTGACTGCTCTGCCTCAGTGTGCCGCTGAAGCGATGGCACAATACGCGCACTCTAGCAGCAAGGACCATCAAGAGTTTCCCGAATTCATTGAAACAATGAACGATACTAGGCGCTTAGCAGCAGACCTGATCGGAGCAAAAGCTTCAGAGATTGCTCTCCTAGGCCCTACCTCATTAGGCCTTAGTCTTTTTGCAAACGGAATAGACTGGAGGGACGGTGACGAGGTCCTTTGCTATCAAGACGATTACCCTGCAAACGTTTACCCTTGGGTCGAACTTCAACGCAAAGGAGTCAGAACTAAGTTCCTTGAACCAGAAGAACTAGGAACCATTACGCCTGAACTAATCGAATCATCAATCGGGCCCGCAACGCGCCTCGTCGCACTGGCAAGTTGTCATTACCTTACAGGTTATCGGATCGACATTGACGCAATAGGCAAGATGCTTAAGGAGCGTGGAATACTTTTTGCTTTGGACGGCATACAAACCTGCGGTGCATTTCCCACACCCGTACAAAATGTTGATTTCATGAGCTGCGATGCTCATAAGTGGCTGCTCGGGCCAATGGCGATAGGAATCGTTTATGTGAAACAAGAAAACTTCGAAATACTAAGACCTACCCTGCTCGGGGCATGGAATGTTCATTCTCCAGACTATATTACGCAGCAAAAAATTAAATTTCACCCAACGGCCAGACGTTACGAGCCTGGCGTTTTGAATGCCTCCGGAATCGTGGGCTTTAAAGCGGTACTGGAACTCATCGATGAATTTGGTATGAAAAATATTTCATCGCAGCTTTTAAAGCTAAAATCTCATCTTATTAACAAACTAGAATCACTCGGATTCTCGATTAATGGGCCCAGAATTGGCCCTAATGCTTCATCGATTACTACATTTAAGCCGTCAGAGGGAAATGCATTGGCAATATTCGATAAACTCAATAAAGCAGGAATTATATGCTCATGTAGGAAAGACCGATCAGGTGAGCAATTCCTGCGATTTAGCCCTCATTTCTATAATACAGAAACAGAAATTGACCGTACTATAGAAATTTTAACACTCGGCACCAATTCCTAGGGCTTGACTCTGGAACAGAAAAGGAGGATCTAATATACAAAATCATAGGTAAATCAGCTAAGGCTCATGCCAGTTACAAGAAGAAATCGTAAATCTGAGGAAGAAAAACCTCCAATCTCAACAATTGATCTAGATAAGATCAAAGAACTGATCAAGCTCATGGAAGACCATGAATTGACAGCCTTTGAGCTGGAGGATGCCGGATTCAAAGTTCGGCTCGAAAAGGGTGGTTCACAAGAACAAGTGGCAGCACCTATCGCAGCCCCAGAACCGGCGAGCGAAAAGATCGTTGCTGAAGATACAGAACAAATAACATCTCCAATGGTCGGGACCTTCTATAAGTCACCCTCACCAGACGCTGACGCATTTATTAAAGTAGGTGACGCAGTCGATGAAGAAACAGTAGTCTGTATCATTGAAGCGATGAAGGTAATGAACCAAATCAAGGCCGAGAAGTCTGGTGTCATACAACGCATACTTGTAGATGACGCGTCCTCGGTCGAATTCGGCCAGGGTCTCTTCGTAATAGCCTGAGAATAAAAAGGCTCGATTCGAGAATAGAATGTTCAAAAAGGTCCTCGTTGCCAATCGCGGTGAAATCGCTCTCCGCATTATCCGTGCGTGTAAAGAGCTTGGAGTCAGAAGCGTTGCCGTATATTCAGAGGCCGACATTGATTCAATGCATGTTCAACTCGCTGACGAAGCGATCTGCATTGGGCCAGCGCCTAGCGCGGAAAGCTATCTAAAAGCTAACCGTATCATAAGCGCCGCAGAAGTTGCCAACGTGGATGCTATCCATCCAGGTTACGGGTTCCTCTCAGAAAATCCGGACTTTGCGGAGATTTGTGAAAGCTGTAAAATTAAATTCATAGGCCCTTCAGCCAAGGTCATTTCAATAATGGGCGACAAGAATGAAGCGAGGGCCACTGCGAAAAAATTTAAAATCCCAGTGACCCCAGGAACTGAAGGGACCGTCAGCAATGTGCAGGAAGCTAGGGAAGAAGCGGCAAAGATAGGATACCCTGTAATGATCAAAGCGTCTGCCGGTGGCGGCGGTAAAGGAATGCGCCCGTGCTTCAACGAGGCGAACCTCGAATCAAGTTTTCAAAATGCACGCAATGAAGCAGAAAAAGCCTTCGGTAATGGTGATGTTTATATTGAAAAACTCATCCTCAATCCACATCACATTGAGTTTCAAATAGTGGCCGATTCACATGGGAACGTAGTTCACCTAGGCGAACGGGACTGTTCTCTGCAACGAAGGAACCAGAAGATCATTGAAGAAGCACCATCTCCTTTGCTTAATAAAAATAAACGCCTGAGAAAAAAAATGGGCGATGCGTCTATCCGTTTAGTCAAAGAGATCGGTTACGAAAATTGTGGCACGATCGAATACCTTGTAGATAAAAGCGGAGACTTTTACTTCATGGAAATGAACACAAGGATTCAGGTCGAGCATCCGATCACTGAAGAGATTCACGGATGCGACCTTATCAAAGAGCAGATCAGAATCGCTGCCGGTGAAAAGCTCAGTGAGCATGTTCAAAACAGCAGCCCCCGCCAACACTCTATCGAGTGTCGCATCAATGCTGAGGACCCTTACAATAATTTTACACCGAGCCCAGGGAAAATTGATTTTTGGTTTCAGCCGGGCGGTCGAGGCGTCAGAGTAGACACTCACGTTTACTCAGGATATGTGGTCCCTCCATTTTACGATTCAATGATCGCCAAGCTCATTGTGACAGGAGCGACTCGTGAAATAGCTATAGATAGAATGCAAAGAGCATTAAATGAATTTTTAATTGAAGGAATCAAGACCACTATCCCATTCCAAGACGCAATCATTAAGAACTCTGATTTTCGTAGCGGAAACTATAACATTGGTTGGGTAGAGGCCTTCTTGAACGATCTTAAATAACATTATTGGTCCGATCAAAGATACCATCACAACCCCATCGTGAAGCTGTATTCAATACTGGACCTTAGTTACGTTGATGAAGAAGACATAGCTATCAAAGCTGAATCAATCTGCGATTCAGGCATCAACATGCTTCAGCTTCGAGCAAAAAATCATGGTCCTGAAAGGATCCTTGAAATAGCTAAAATTGTCAGGCCTATCTGTTTGAAGTACAAAGTTCCATTCATTATCAATGATTACCCTGAAATTGCCGCCGAAGTCAGCGCGGACGGAGTCCATATAGGACAAAATGATGGGGAATTAGAGGAGGCCCGAAATTTAGCAGGGAACTGCAAGATTGTAGGACGCTCTACCCATTGCCCAGAACAGGCGAGAAAAGCTCATGAAGAAGGAGCCGATTATATAGGGTTTGGACCTCTCTATCCTACAGCCACTAAGCCTGGACGCTCGGCGATCGGCTTAAATGAAATTGCACTGGTCCATAATGAAGTACCCTTACCTATATTCTGCATCGGTGGCATCACAGAACAAACGCTGCCTGAAGTATTAAATGCCGGAGCCCAGAACGTGGTCATTGTTTCGAATCTCTTGCAAAGTGAAGACATCAAATCTTATGTCTTGCGCATCCAAAGAATAGGAAAAAAATAATTCAGATCAAAAATCATGAAAGTAATCGTTGCTGGAACTGTCGCTATAGATGATGTCAAAACACCTAAAGTTGAACGGACGGGCCTGATGGGAGGTTCAGCAGCATACGCTGCAATGTCATGTAGTTTCTTCGCAAAGACTCGGATCGTCGGCATCATTGGCAAGGACTTCCCAAAAGAACACATTACAACACTCGAAAATAGCGGGATCTGCACTGAGGGAATTGAACGCAGTGAAGGGGATAGTTTTTATTGGTCCGGAGAATATCACGAAAATATGGATGATCGCACAACTCATGACGTCGCAATCAATGTATTGGAAGCCTATGAGCCTAAGCTCCCCGAATCCTATTCTGATACCGAGCTTATTCTACTCGCAAACATGAGCCCTAGAAACCAGCTCGATGTATTAAATCAATGCAGCAGCGCAAAGTATTCAATTGCTGACACGATGGATATCTGGATCAACCATGAACGAGACGAATTGATTGAACTTCTGGGAAAGATTGATCTCTTGGTCATTAACGAATCGGAGGCCCAGCTTTTCATGGAAACGAGGAATCTAGTAAGCGCCGGAAAAAAATTAATGAGCCTCGGTCCAAAGAATGTCATTATCAAGACTGGGGAGCACGGCTCCATGCTGTTCGGAAAAAATGAGAACGAATTTTTCCGTCTCGGAGCCTATCCGCTTGAAGAGGTCGAAGACCCTACAGGTGCGGGTGACTGTTTTGTGGGTGGAATTGCAGGATTCATCGCATCACAAAATCAAGGGTTCCCGAGCTTTAATGATTTAAAATCTGCCATAGCCAGGGGCACTGTAATGGCCAGCTTCAACTGTGAATCATTCAGCGTGGAAGGTCTGAGCAGTTTGGATTCTAATAAGATATCTGAACGTTTGAATCAATTACTGAGTTATACCCAATCAAAGGACCCGCTCATCTGGCAGACTCTCAAGTAATTGCCAGCTGATTAATTTCATGCGCGGAACATGGAAAGGACCTTTCCAAAGATTCCCTTTCAGAGTCGAACTGGCACTACCATCACGGTGAAGGTAACCGAACCATTCACCATGCTCAGAATCAGGAAAGAACCGGTAAGCCCACTCGTGAACTTGTCTGTGCCATTCCACATATTTCGGATCACCGGTAAGAGAAAAGGCGAATATTGTAGCAATGATCGCTTCGGCCTGCGGCCACCAGAATTTCATATCATGCCAATACTCCTGCACAGGGATGCCCTTCATATCAACGAAGTACAGGATCCCTCCAAACTCATTGTCCCATCCCCGTTCCCAACTCCAGTCAAGGATCTGGCATCCGGTCTTGATTAGGCTCGGATCGTTACGAATTTTTCCCTCCTGCATAATGAACCAGGAAGCCTCAATCGCATGACCCGGGTTCAGCATTCGACCATCAAAGTGATCGATTATTTCTCCATCCGTTCCTACATTCTCCAACACGCAACGGAGTTCCGGTTTAATGTGGTCCCTACGAATAACCTCAATGCTACGGTCAATCCACTCCTCAGCATCCGTGAGACCGATCGAATCGCGCAGTTCCTGAGCAGTTGTAATTGTGATCATTGGAAACCCGAGACTCTTCATGGGCCGAACATCAGTGAACTTTGGATCGACTCCACGAGGATCAAGGTTGTGACTAATGAATCGGTCAAATGTTCTTCGGGCCTTCTCCGCATAATGCTCCTCGCCAGTGGCCTTGAATAGTTCCCCATAAGCGATCGCAGCAAAACTTTCCGAGAAGGCATAACGTCTCTTTCGGATCGGATTTCCTTCCCGGGTCAAGTGAAACCACATCCTCCCATCAGACGAATCAAAGCAATGATCGTCCATGAAATTGGCTCCGTGCCTAGCTAATTCGAGCCACTCTTCACGTTCCTCAACATTATTATAAAGCTCGCCTAATAGCCAAGCGAATCTTCCCTGCTGCCAGACCCCCTTATCGGTATCTATGACTTTTCCAGCCCGGTCAAGGGACATCATAAAACCGCCATGATCGCGATCAACGCAGTTCTTAATCCAAAAAGGAATTACATCATCAAGTAGACCATTACGGTAAATCGAGATGAGCTCTTCCCGAGAATCGGCATCTGAAATCATTGTCTACTCTATAACTTAATTAGGAGTCACAATCTGACCCTTTGTTTTCGTCTTAATCGAATAGAGAGACTTGCGGGCCGTGATAAATAAAGTGTCGTAATCTTTTCCACCAAAACAAACATTGGCAGGATGTTCAGGAGTCGGTATCAGTCCCAGCTTTTTTCCGGCAGAATTAAAAATATGAATGCCTCCTCCAGAGGTCGTATAAATTCTTCCTTCCGTATCAATGCACATCCCATCACAACGCACATCGAGAATGAAAACAGGCTCACCCAAGAGTCCCTCTTCTACCACATCATAAGCATGAATTTTACCAATCTTTCCAGAGTCTGCTATGTAAACTCTTTTTTGGTCCGGCGAGAAGGCAATTCCATTCGGCATATCAAAAGTCTTACAAGCAACGCTCACAGATCCGTCACTCTTCAGGCGATAAACCCACTTACCTCCTGCCTCTGCTTTTCTCCCCCTCAGCCCATAACTTGGATCCGTGAACCAAATCGTTCCGTCACTCCTAATTGCTAAATCATTTGGAGAATTGAATTTCTTTCCTTCATAATTATCTGTCAGAACCTTGACGGTTCCGTCAGGGCCAGTCCTGACAAGATTTCTCCCACCATGCTGGCATGAAAGGAGATGCCCTTTAAGATCAAGAAGATTTCCATTAGAAGCCTCCACCTTTCTCCATTCTTTTATGCCTTCTTTTTGGGTCCATTGCAGCTGCAAGGAGCGTGGAATATCTGAAAACACCAAACGATTCTCTTTGGCTATCCATACTGGTCCCTCAGTGAACTTCATGTCAGTTCCAAGTTGCTCGACAGTTGTCCCTTCACTCAGAATTGAGGAAAGATCGGCAAAAGCAGCATTCATTGTAAAGCTCAAGAATAAAACCGATAATAATTTCATACCCATAGAATGGGCTAGAACCAATATGATTGGCAAGCCGATTACCTTTCATCACAAAACCTGTCCATGAGTCGTTGGCACGGTTCAATGAAATGAAAAACTCATCATAGAGCATCGATGGTTGCTTCTTCAAATAGCCTCTTATTTCTTTTCAGTTTCACCCTCAACTCGCTGCCTGAAGCAGAATAATGAAATCCATTGCTAAAAAACAACGGCTCAAGCTAAAGAATCCTCCGGGTCCGGACGAAGGTCAGCCCTGACTTACAAGGTTGTTTTCGTTCACAGAAGTGTTACTCCTCGGGAAACAGAAAATTGACGCGCACGCGGAAGAATTTTTTCGTGTGTAATTCACCTGCCTCATCGTCCCTGAGAGTTAATGTTTCCGTGCCATCTCCGTTGTCATTGGCGGATCCGATTTGGATTGTCATGGCGTGCCACGTTAACAGGTCTCTGGAGGTTTCAGCGATGTAATCGAGATCCGCCGCGTTTTTCTGGCGACGGAAGCTGAGATGAAAATGGCCCCCGGACATGGCAGTCGTCGGGAGACTTCCCGGTGGGTTCGGCACACGTGGATCGAGGCCGAAGGCGTATTTAAGAAGGTTGGAAGTGCCGTCGCTGTTCAGGTCGACCAAGAGTTTGCTGATCGACAGGCTGTTACGTTCTGCTTCGGTGAAGTGCTGCGTTTGCCAGCTTTGGAAATCCATCCCAAAGCTTGTGTTCGGCGTGCCCGGATTACCGTGGAGTTCTGCGGAGATCCCCCACGCAAGCGGGTTGCCCCAGGAGGCGATATCGGCAGCGTTTGCGTCGCGGATGTGCAGTGAGCGACCGCCGCCGTCGGTGGCCGGATACCAATCGCTGTCACCGTAGGCGAACTGCTGAATGACGTTCCCCGGTTCGTCGCGCAGATCTAATTGCTCACCGTTGTTGCGCAGGTTGGATGTTGGGTATTCGCCAACAATTGGTAAGACTTGGCCGTAGCGTGCTTCGAATGCAGCGCGGTTGCGCACTGCTACGACATAGCCGTCAGCAGGGACCGTCGTGCCGCTCGGGAACGTGAACGAGATGCCGTCTTGAAAGTGTACGCCGCCCACATTGAGTGGCTCAGTGCCAATATTTTTGAACTCGATGAACTCGAACTCGTTGGGGTCATTGCTCACCGCGAGTTCGGCCGGGGTGGTCGGTAACGCCGGGTTATAGTGGATTTCGGTGATACGCAGAAACTCGGGTGGGGTCGGTCTTGTTACCGTGCTGGTGATCGTGAGATTGTGAGTGTCGAGCAAGTTGTCCTGAAAATCGTAGGTCTCCAGTGCGATTGCATTTACGCCAGTCAAAAGCGGCAAGCTCACCCGCCACGTGTCACCATTCAACCATTCTACGGCCAGTGGCGCATCGTTGCCGGCGAGCCGGAACTGGCGGATGTTGATCCAACCCTTGCCTTCGATCACGACCGAGGTGTCGGCGACAGAGAAGTTGTTGCCGCCGTTAGTGGTAACGCTGAACTCCACGTCCGATGGCAACTGTGACAGCGCAAAGTTTCCACGGGCATTGATGTATCCCGACTGGCTTCCAAAATTCTGGCTGACTAGGCTTCCGTAGTGTGTCAGCCAAGTGCTCATATAAGTTGTGTTAAAAGTCGTGTTAACCAGATCCTGAACATGCCCCCAGTAGAGGCGCCTATATTTTGGAATGTTAATCACATCACTCAAGTTGCCACCACCGGGTAACATCGACGAGTTGGTGCCAGAGTTAAACACGAAGTCCATGTCCCACGGTAGCGCTGTTACTCCACGGCCATTCTCTGGAACATAGATACGGATATTATGGCGCAAACCGCCTTGAACAAAGGTGTCGCCGATTCCGCACAGCAAGGTCATCGCCGTGTATCGACACCACTCATCGACGTCCATCCACTCGCCAATCTCGCCTGCAAGCTGTGCAGCTGGCAGGTCGAACATCTTACAGAAATTGATCAGTCCGGAGTAGTCGTCTCGTCGTCGTCCGGTACGTATCTCGAATGATGCGCGGTAATCTTCCTTACTGTCGCCTAGATCGCGCATATCGGTACCCATGTGGGTAAATGGTATCGGCGGCTTAAGTCCTTCCGTGCCACCGATGCTCGACACCGGGTCGTAGGTAATATCTAGGTTGAATACACTCCCGTTGGAATCATTGGAGAACTGCGATCCGGTAAACAGCCCACCGTATCCGGCCATCAGCATTTGTGAGGTGCCGGTGTAGGTGCTACTGGGGCCGACCAAATGGATCAGCTCGTCATACATGCATGGGATTCCGGCATGGTTGAACATGTGCTTCACGAAAATTTCGTGCTGCTGCCGAGCGACTGGCGTGCGCGCCGAACGATCGATGCTCAGGCTGTCGTGTATACCGCGGAAGAGCTGGTCAGCAGGCAGGCCGATGTTGAACCCGCGGAAGGAGGAACCGTCGCGTGCCCGACCGGCGCCGCTACCGCGCAAGCGCACGCCAGCATTATAGAAAATCTCGCGGCGGTTGTAAATTGTGGTGCCCCCGAGCCGTTCATTACTCATCAGGTTGAGATTACTGAGCATGAAATTGCGTTCGCTGTCGAGCATGATCAAGCGTACCTCCGGCACAGCGAGATTGGAGCCTTGACCGTTGTCGACTTGAATCAGGGCACGCGAATCTGGACCAGCCTCAGGCGCAAACGACTGAATACCGAGCGCGTCGGCCGCTTCGATCCAGAACTGGATTACCGTCCCAGACGACTGACCAGTGAGCAATCCACGCCCATGCCCGTCGCTATCTACAAAGAAATTAAAGGGCTGGACTGAGCCTTCGTCAAAGCGCGCCTTCAGCACGAAGTCACCTAGTCCATCGGGATCCGATACATCTGCCGTGATTTCAATAAACTCGTTGGCCGCTGGCACCGGCGGGTCATGACGCAAGTTCCCGAATGTCGGTCCAATGTTGGTTTCTAACTGCGAGTTCGTCGCACCTGGAGTGCCACAGTTTTCCGGTCGGTCGAGCTGCGTCGTGCGCGCGAGTCGCTGATAGTAGCAGTGCGAGTTGATCTGGTTCGAGCCAGCCAGCCAGCGCGCGAGGAACGTGACCTCATAGATCTGGCCACTGAAGATCTGGCTGTTGTTGATAAAAGTGGTCTCGAGATGATTGTGACGTGTGTCCGTCGCTCCCTTTGCGTTGAGATGTAGGACATTGTTTCCGGGGTTGCCAGGTTCAGGAATGACGTTGCTGTGGCGGTGGTTGCCGAGGATGCGCCACTTGGTTGCGCCAGATGAGAACGACCCATTCTGGATCAGTTCCTGCGCTGCACCATCAGGGTCGCGGACCACGCTGACGTCGTCGATCAATACTTCGCCAGCTCGCAACATACCGAGCCGGAACTCGTTCCAAGAGGTCAAGCCGTAGCTCTGTGATCCATTAGAGCGATAGCTGATCGTCTGCCACTGCGTCTTGTTAGACTCGTCACTCGCCGCCCATGCCTGTGGGCTGGAGTTGTCGGCATCCGGATCACGCAATTCAAGACTTGAGCCGTTGCCGTCTGCGAGCGCCGACCAGCGACCGCCCTCGAAATAGCGCACTTCATCGACCGGGTTTTTGACGCCATCTTCGAGTCGGATGGTGTCGCTGGTGTTGCTGAGTCGGTTGCGATAATTGCCAACGATTTTCCCTGCAATCGATGGATATTTTGTGACTAGCGATGTGGAGTTTTTCGCGATGACCAGGAAATCGCCCGCGCTGATACTCGTGCCCTCCGGGAAGTTAAAATCGATTCCACCATTGATCGACCATCCCGTAATATCGATCGACGCATTGCCTTTGTTGAACAACTCAATCCACTCCTCGTCGCGTTCGATGATCGGCACTGTTGGAACTGCGTTTACGGCCACCAGTTCTGCACCGAAGATGATATCACTGCTGGTGGGAAACTGCTGGTGAACCTCGACCGAAAGGCGGTTACTTCCGACGACTAGGCTCCCGGGTGGAATAGCAAAGGGTCCTTGGTAACGAGCGTTCGGCACACCCGGGCTGGCGGTCGTCGAAACACCGATCGCTCCATCCGGCAAGTTGAACCGATACACCTCGACGCCATTAAGGAAAAAGATCGCTCCATCATCAATGATGTGCCGCAGTTGGAGTGCATGGAGTTTGTCCTTCTGCTTAGCGTTCAGAACGAACTCGGTCTCGAAGTAATAGGTTACAATGGAATTGGTAGCGGAGGGCGTAAAGTTAGTCCTCAGTGGCTCTGGCATAGAAGCAGGCGCCGTTTCTGATCCGAGCAGTGCCGGCCCGCTAAACCAGTTGAAATTATCGACCAAGTGCACGTCCCGTTCCCAATTAGAACCAAGATCGGCACCGCTTTCATTGTATCGCCACGTCGCCTCAATCGGGATCAGTGTGAGCATTGAACTAATTCCATCGCTGCCCAAATCTTCGCGGAAATGATACATGATTTCGTTAATTACTATGTCTGTGTTGAAGTCGAAGCGGTTCGGTGCGCCGAAGGTCAGCTCGTCGGGCACCAACATTTTTCCACCATGCTCGGCCGAGAACGCGCATGGTAAGTCTTTGGTGCGTGCCGCGTGGATAAGGAACTCCTTCCCGGGAGAATACAGAAAAAGGCGGTCGTCTTTGGCCGGGTGAAAGCCGAGCTCGGCCTCGTCGATGGTGAGAAAACCACCAGCGAAAATCATGGTTGTGTTGGGAATCGTGTAACTCGTATCCACCGTGCCACGTGATCCAAGCACATAGTTCCCCGCATCGATGTTCTCTTCCCCGGTATTGGCGAATTCGATCTGGAAGCTGGCGTTACCGGCACCGGCGATCTCGCTGATGACGAGGGGAACTTTCTCTATAGGCAAGATCTTCTGAGTCATATTCAGGTCAGCGCCAAAAATGATGTCGCTGCTGCCGCTGCTCTGCTGGTGGACTTCTACGGAAAAACGATTGGTTCCCGTGACGAGGGCATTGGTGGGGAGGATAATCGGCCCTTCGTAATTAGCGTTACTCACGCTGCCTCCAGACGTCGTCGATGCGTCCACTGCACCGGGGTCCATGTTGAAGCGCGGCAAAATCTCCGTGCCATTGATATAGAACACTGCACCGTCGTCGATCACATGGTGCAAAATCAAGCTATCAATA
>LWDU01034274.1_pt1 | contig 111366 bp, 92 predicted proteins | sample 727161 | NCBI WGS metagenome assembly LWDU01 (sample SAMN04566230, study PRJNA314399) | hydrothermal vent metagenome | isolation source: deep sea hydrothermal plume seawater | place: Mexico: Gulf of California, Guaymas Basin | collected 2004-07-11
GCGAGTGGAAACATGTCAAGTTCCGAGACAGAGTGCTTCGCATAGATGTACGTGAAGCCAATTGTATCTATGAAGATAGCTTTGCTTTGCCAGGTATGGAACGTCCTGATTAGCTACAGCGAGAGTTTCCTGACTTCTGTGTAAACACCCGCGACGCTGTTTAAAGATGATCGGTTACCCGCTCACCAAATTCAATACTGAACCGATTTAATGCCGGCTTCCAATTTCTTATTGGCATAGTCCATTTTTTTGATGCCTCCTGAATTGCCAGGTACACCACCTTCAATGCGGATTGATCGTCAGGAAATATCTTCCGATTGCGTGTCGATTTTCTGATGACACTGTTCAGCGATTCAATGGCGTTGGTGGTAGAAATTACCTTAGGTATTTCATTTGCAGGGTCACCCATTAATGAATTTTAGGGGGGGGGATAATTTGGCTTTATGTTGGTAGGGATGTTGGTACAGCAGTAGAATACTACCTAAGTAACTGATTTATATAGGTGTTAAAGTCCGCCCACCGGTACCATCCTCCCAAAACCACTGTGTTTTTACTCCGCCCCTAATTATTCGCCCGGGGCGCGACTTTAGTGAGCCAGCATACGCAACTTGCTGCGCGAGCGTCATCGTGCATGCGAGACTCACGACCTTGTCACAGTGGAAACCTGGTTCGGGCGATGAAGGCATTTAGTGCGGAAAGCAGGTTTTGGCTCTTGTCACAAACGACGAAAACCGACTCTTCGCGTTGCCCCGGCGTAAGGTCATGGTGGTCTATCAGAATTACTTCACCGCCGTGCGACGGAATAACCTGACCATCGAGTGCATAATATTCGGCTTCGGCGATGGCATCGAGCTGGCCGACGTCGAACTCTGCGTAAAGCTGTGCGAAGGTGTCGGTCGTTCTGACGATAACGCCATCCGGTGCACGAAGATTAACGTCGCGTTCAGCCGCCATGCCTGAAACGACACCGACGGTCTTACCAATGAAGTCGCTGATGTGCTCGTAGCGCTCCTGCTCTTCAGGATTAATGCGCAACGCCCGTCGCTCGTAAAGAAACGGCGCGGAAAACGTCGCTCCTGAATGCGCACGGTCGGCAAAGTTCGCGACATTGGTCGCGACCAGGTCGACTTCATCTCTGCTGGCAAGCAGCCACGATTCATTGAAGGGAACCACGACCCAGGAGATTGTCAGCTCGTGCTCGACAGCAAACTGCTCGACGTACTGTCTGATCCAGAGCTGCGGATCGTACTGATTCGTGGGGGCGCCCGATGTCACCGCGACGGTCAGCACTCCTGGTCTGAGCGTCTGGATTTGTTGATCTACTGCGCACCCAATTACAGCGATCGACGTACACAATATCGCCAGACGGGCGATGACACGCGAAAGAGTGCCTAAGCGATTCATGCTTTCGCCTTCAAGCTGTCGGCGGTCTGAACGGGTGGACCCTATACCTACTATGGAAATTTGCAAGACGGCTGACCTTTCCCCTTAATTAGAACCATTCTCAGGATGAGAAATTCATTTTAAGCTGCTCTCTCAGCAAACACCACTGGGGCAGATAACCCCGGGAGCAGGCATTGTTGATCTTCGAGAGAGATGTTTATACTAGTAATTCCTTCCTAGCAACGGGTAGCTGAGACTTTATTGTGAAGCCGGGTTTTACATATCGTACTGCCACAGTCGGTATCGGCTTGGCTCTGCTTATCAGCAGTTGCCAGCTCAATCGTACCGAGCAAGATTCCATTCGTGAACTCACCGTGCTTTATACCAATGATGAGCATGGCTGGATGGAGGGCATGGAGACTGGTCGGGGTGCAGCCCATTTATTCGGCCTGTGGCAGCGGCAAGAAGGCTATACCGAAGATGGTCCCTTTCTCATCCTCAGTGGCGGTGACAATTTCACCGGCCCCGCCATCTCCACCTGGGTCGAAGGTGAAAGCATGGTGGAAATACTGAACGCGATGCATTACGACGCTGCAGCCGTCGGCAATCATGAGTTCGACTTCGGTCTGGAAGAGTTGAGGCAGCGGACCGAAGAAGCTGACTATCCCTATCTCAGCGCCAATACTCGTTGGCGAGAAAACCACAGGGTGCCATTGGAGATGGGCATTCTTCCATTCACGATTAAACAGGTGAATGATTTGCGTGTCGGCATTATAGGACTCACTACTACGAGCACACCGACCTCGGGGAGTCCACTTAACACCACAGAACTCGAATTCATCGATTACGAAACAGCGCTGCGCGAAACGGTTGCCGAAATTGATACCGGGAAACTGGATCTGCTTTTCGTCATAGCCCATGTCTGCATGCGGGAATTGGAGCCTCTCGCGCAGCGAGTCAAAGATCTTAACATCGATCTTATGGGTGGTGGCCACTGCAACGAGTTGATAGCTCGGGAGGTGGCCGGCACAGTGTTAGTGGAGGGGGGTTATAATTTTACCGCTTATGCCAAGGCGCAATTTAGCTATGATATAGCTAACAAGCGGCTGGTTTCCGCAGACTACTCCACCAGCTACAACGTCATGGGCGCAGAGAATAATGAAATTTCGGCTATCGTCAGAAAATGGTCAGATGTATCGGAAAGATCACTGGCTGACGTGTTGGCCTATAACTCAGTAGAACTACAGCGCCGGAGTGGTGAACTGGGCCAACTGGTTATCGATTCCTGGTTACTCAGTGACCCCACTGCCGATATTGCACTCACCAATGCTGGCGGCATCCGCTCCGACCTGCCGGCCGGGATTATCACCCTCAGTACCTTGATAGGCATGATGCCATTCGACAATAGCATCATCGCCGTGAATGTTAGCGGCGCGGCCATCGAAGCGGCACTAACAACGGGACGCAGGCCCCTGGTAGCTGGACTGCGGCAACGTGGTGATATCTGGATTTTGGAAAAAGCCGATGAACCATTAGAGTCCGATCGGGAATACCGTGTGTTACTGAATAGTTATATGTATGCGGGAGGAGACAATTTTCATGGGATTGCAGAAGCTAATCCCGATGGCTATGACACCGGCACAAACTATCGACAACCGTTTTTGGATTGGCTAAGAAGTCAGCACACTACGGCGCAGAACCCTCTCAGGTTTTAATATTTCAACCCTCTAAGCAAATAGCACCACCTGATCCGCACGCATTGCCTGCTGTTTTTAGAGTGCTTTCCACCAGGCTCAATGGATTAACTGGAAGGCCTGATCACCGGATGTATGGGCGGAGAGCCGCCAATTTGTATCTGCCCCGTTACTTCGAACCCATGTCGCTCATACAATGTGATATTTCGAAACCTGGACCGTCACTGCTCAAGCCGGTAACGGGCAGGAGCTAAGGCGACGGCCAGTTTTGGAATCTGATCTGCAATAGGAGCGCACCCTCGATCCAAACAAAAAGAGAGCACGGACCGAGGGGTTGATAGTTCGCAGACGAAAGTGGACACTTGGAACACAAGAAACTAGGAGCCTCGCCAGGAATTTAAGCAAGCTCCAGTATTTGAGAAAGAGAGCGTGCCTCATAAACAAGGGCGTTCAGCTGGGAAAGGTCATATGGATCGGCATTCAATAAACCTTCGAGTCGCCAACCCCACGTTGGAAGAGGGACTGGCGTTTGCACACTACGTAGACGAAGCAGCTGAAGGCTTCTTTCGGTTTATGCTCGGCCCCCGTGCTGAACACATAATCGCCAATGCATTTACCCAGCCGGATCACGACCTATCCTACCAATATGTAAGCTTCGCAGAGCATGACAACGCAATCGTTGGGATGTTTCTGGGCTACACCGCCGAGCAGCATCGGCGTTCTTCACGCCAACCCCTGAAGCTGGCTGCAGGCAAGCGTAATATACGAATGAGGGTCGTGACGATACTGTTTGCCCCACTCATGCGGATTACCGACTCAATTGCCGATGGCGACTTCTATCTCCAGTTCATCGCCGTTGACAAGGCACTTCGCGGTGGTGGCGTAGGCTCTGTCCTGATGGACTCTTTTGAAGAGCGGGCACGCGCGAGTGGATCGACTGCTATATCCCTCGACGTCTCTGCCAGCAATGAGGAGGCTATTCGATTCTACAAGCGTCGTGGGATGGCAATCGAATCGTAGTGGCCCAGGCGCCTGCCCATACCTAGATTGAGATTCTATCGATTGACCAAAACACTCTAAGCCCTCAACAGTGCATCAGCAGGGACGCCTGCAACTTAACAGACACAAGGGATCAAAGGTGACAGAGAGATTAAAAAATAGTGCATCCATCACCTTCCACCCTGGATGCAATAGCCGCGTCCAATCATATAGACCGAACCGATTACCCCCGGCAATTGACTATCAATCTGCCCAAACTTGGGAGCGAAGGAAATGAAAAGCGTTACCGTCAGACTAGGCGTTTTCTCGATTTTTGTCCTGGCCCTTCCCTCCCTGGCTGCAGCGCAATCACGACAGGTTTTTCAGCCCACCGATCACTGCCGGGATCATGGGCCCACAGCCATCGTCAGGTTCGCGGATCCAGACCTGGAGGAGGTGGTTCGAGCTGCGCTCGCGGTCGATGCGCAGGAGGACATCAGTTGCGGCCTTGCATCTCAGTTGACGGAATTGACTGTAGACACAGACATAGCGCGCGTCGTTTATGGAGGCACGCTGCGACCGTCGCCTCCGCATCCGTTCGAAAGCCTTGAGGGGATCCAGAATCTCACAGGCCTGACCAGGCTCAGCATTATCAACCGGTTGATCACGGACATCAGCCCGCTGAGTCAGCTCACGGAACTCACAGAGCTTAATCTCCATACCAACTGGATCAGTGATATAAGTCCATTGAGCGGACTCACGAAACTCACACAACTCATAATTAGTGAGAATCCTATCGCGGACATTAGCCCTCTGCGAGCGCTGACGGAGCTGAGGAGGCTTCACGTACACGGCTTATATCCTTTCCAGCTGCGTCACTACCTCGCTTACGACGATGGCCGGGACCCGAATGTGGTCTTTAATGGCATCACCGACATCGGTCCGCTCAGTGGGCTCACCGAGCTGAGATATCTGCGTATCCACCTCCAGGAAATCTCCGATATCGGTCCGCTGAGCGGGCTTACGAAGCTCACCCACCTGCGCCTCTACGACAACAAAATCACTAACATCGGCCCACTGCTTGGGCTCTCAAATCTGAAACTTCTCTGGATACACGACAACTCGATAATGGAACTAAACGCCCTTCGCGAAATGACCAGCATGGTTCAACTCGGCCTCAGTGACAACTCGATCACGGACATCGGCGCGCTGAGTAAAATGACCAGCCTCGAGTATCTCTTCCTCAGCAACAACGAAATCGAGGACATCGGTCCATTGGCTCGGCTCCAAAACCTTGCGGTTCTTCGCCTTGAAAACAACTCGATTACCGATGTTAGCGTGCTGAGAACACTCCCGAATTTCAGAGAGCTCGGGCTAGCCCATAACGATATGCTCTACGACATTCAGCCGCTGCTGGCAAACCAGGGAATTGGAGCGGGCGACGAACTCGATCTGCGCTTTACCCATGTGCCCTGCGCCGACATAGACGAACTCGAGCGCAAAGGGGTGACGATGCTCCGCGTTACCGCCCTGAACGGCTCCGCCTGTGCCGGACGGCGTCTGCAAGACCCGTGATGCTCAGCGTCTAAAGTCATTACACCAGGTGCTGTTAAAGCGGCATAATCAGTCCCCTGGGGAAGTTGGAAACAGCACAGTTACGGTTACTGTCCCCAGAATTACCTGTATAAGAAGAAGAAAACTACGGAGGTGGCGCCATGTCGCGATACATTCTTTGCTGCTCTGTGTTCCTGAGCCTGTTCAGCATCAACGCTTTTCCCGCTGAGACCTGTATCCCGGACGGCGAAGTTCAGTTTGTCTGTGGTACCACCAATCCCGAAGACTTGTACCCGATCCCCGATACCCCCTGGCTTATTGCTTCTGGCCGGGTGTCGGATGTCGACGGGCCGATCTACGCGGTAAACACCCGTGACTACAGCGTGCAGATAGTATTCCCCGAAGGCGCCTTGGCACCTGCGCACGACACCGTGACCTATAGAGACTGCCCCGGTCCAAACTCCAGCGGCTTCCAACCCCACGGCCTTAGCCTGCGAGAAGGTAATGCCGGCGTGCACACCCTATATGTTGTAGGCCATGGCGAACGGGAAGCGATCGAAGTATTTAATCTGGATGTTGGTGGCAGCATTCCGTCTCTGCAATGGATCGGCTGTATCATAGCGCCGGAAGGTAGCAGACGAATCAACTCTATTAGCGTCCTGCCCAACGGTGTCATCGCCGCCACCAATTTCGATCCTGCCGGCGGCGAATTATGGGAATGGCATCCAACCAACTCTTGGACGCAAGTGCCGGGAAGCCAGATGCGTGGACCCAACGGCCTGGTATCTTCTGCAGATGGTAATTGGTTGTATATCGGCGGCTGGAGTGATCGGGCACTGATTCGCCTGTCGCGGGGACAGGTCCCTGTACAAATTGACTCAGCCGAAGTCGGATTTAACGTCGACAACGTGCGCTGGGCCGCCGATGGAAAACTTGTGGTTGCCGGTCATGTCACCCGTTGCAACAATGCCAGCCCCTGTGAATTGGCTGCTGCCCGTGTCGCCAAAGTCGATCCAGATACGCTTGAGGTGCAACAACTGGTGGACTACAAGGGTAATGATTTTTTCAAGCTGGGCACTGTCGCCATCGAAGTTGGAGATGAGATCTGGGTTGGAGGTATACGGGGAAGCCTGGGCATTGCCAGGTTCCCACAATAGCCAAGTGCAGTCGGCATAATATTGAGATGGTCCAATAGATCTGTACAGTTATCTATGGACCAATTTTAAGGGAGGCTTACAAGCCACCTGAGAACCCGTGATTCCCCTCCTTTTCTTCTATTACGACCAACTCAGCAACTAGAGTTTTAGCAGTATTTTCGGCGCCTTCCCGCTTTTCAGGGTTTAGCTGGTTTCTGCAATTTAGCCAGGCAACACCCTCTCCGAGTTGTTCCTATCAGCCGCCACGTGCTAAATTACGCGCCTTTCGTAAGTATGTCCGGTAATCCAATGCACCGGCTCGACACATTGCCAGCACCGCGAACACAGGCAAGGAACTTTTATGACTGTTTACAAGATTGCCTTATTGGATGGAGATGGCATCGGCCCGGAGATCATGGCCGAGGCCGTAAAGATTCTCGATCTCGTCGCCTCCAGAAATAACATCGAATTCGACCTGCGCCACGGCGCGTTCGGGGCCAATGCCTATTTCGCCCTCGGCCATCCCTTTCCCGATGACACCAAAGCGTTGTGTGATGAGGCCGACGCCATACTGAAGGGTCCTATCGGTCTCAGTCACGAAGCATCCAGGAAAATCCCAGTCGACATGCAACCGGAACGGGGAGCCCTGCTGCCGTTGCGTCGTCGCTACAATACCTTCGCCAATTTCCGACCGGTATATTTACCCCAGGGCCTGGCACATTTTTCTCCATTGAAACCCGAAATCATTGGTGACGGTATCGACTTCATCATAATCCGGGAGTTGGTTGGCGGACTCTATTTCGGTAACAAGGAAACCGGGATCAATGCCCAGGGCAGGCGTTTCGTCAACGAGAGTCTCGAGTACGATGAGGACCAGATAGCAAGGATCGCCAGGGTCGCTTTCGACACGGCAAAAAAACGCAAGGGCCTGTTGCACAACATTCATAAAAGTAATGTGCTGAAATCCAGTGTGTTATGGAACGAAGTCATGGTAGAAGTTGGTCAGGACTATCCAGATGTCGAGGTCGTGAATATTCTGGTGGACGCCGCTGCCACCTATCTCTGTCTCAACCCCGGTCAATTTGACGTGATGGTGATGGAAAATATGTTTGGCGATATCCTCAGTGATCAGGCCGGCGGCATTCTCGGCTCCCTGGGCCTGATGCCATCGGCCTGCGTCGGACCCGATAAAGCTTACTACGAGCCCTCCCACGGCTCGGCGCCGGACATTGCCGAGCAGAACATCGCCAACCCCTACTCCATGATCGGTTCGGTGGCGATGATGCTGGAAATGAGCCTGGGGATGGAGGCGGAGGCGCAGAATGTGTGGCACGCCATGCAGAGTGTGTTTACCCAGGGCTACACCACGGCAGATCTGGCTAAACCGGGTGCACAGAGCAAGATGATCTCCACCGATGCCTTCGGTGACCTGGTGGTAGAAGAACTGGGCAGGACCACCATCTAAGCCGCCACGGGCAGCCCTAGTTGTCGGCGTGCAGCCTGATATTGATCATGCGCAACGTCGCTTCCACTGCCGCCAGCACCTGATTCGCATCCACACCCCGGGTCTTGAACTCACGCTGTTGCCACTCCCAGGTGATAATACACTCGGTCAGCGCACTGATCTGACCTCCCCGTGGAATGTGCACTTCGTAGTTAACCAGCATCGGCATCACAAAGTCCCGCGGCTGTAAAATTCTTTCGATGGCATCGAAGAAGGCCGCGTAACCGCCGTTACCGGAACCCGAGCCCTGTTGTTCCTCGCCGTTAATGGAAACCCGAATACTGGCAGTGCTCTCGACGTCGAGTCCCGAGCTGATGTAACAATTCAACAGGGTGATGTGCTGATACTCCTTGCTCTCCATAACATCGGCGATGATGAACGGCAGGTCGTCCGAGGTGATGTTCTGCTTGGAGTCGCCGAGTTTGACGATGCGTTGCAATACCTTGGCCTGATCTTTCTCCGACAGGCTAATGCCCAGCTCTTCCAGGTTATTGATCAGCGATGCCTTGCCGCTCATCTTGCCCAGTGCATAGACCCGCTTACGGGCAAATCTTTCGGGACCGAGCTCGGACACATAAAGATCACCCTTCAGATCGCCGTCGGCATGAATGCCGGCAGTCTGGGTGAAGACATCTGCGCCGACTATGGGTGTGTTGGCGGCGATCCATTTACCGGAAAAATTCTCCACCATATTACTTAACAGGCCGATTCGAGTTTCATCGATCGACAGCTGCAGACCCAGCTTGTCTTTCAACACCACTGCAACTTCCGCCAGCGAGGCGTTTCCGGCCCGTTCACCGAGGCAATTGATTGTGCAATGGATGGTATTGATACCTGCATTCACCGCAGCCATCACATTGGCGGTGGCCAGGCCATAGTCGTTATGGGGGTGAAAATCGAACTGCTGATCGGGAAACTCCCGCAGCATATCCGCCAGGGCAGCCGACACCTGTGCCGGCGAAAACACCCCCAGGGTATCCGGCAACATATAGTGGACAATGCCGAGCCCGGCGCTTCCCGCCACCAGGCCGAACACATAATCTTTGCTATCGAGGTAGCCATTCGACCAATCCTCGAGGTACATGTTGACGCCCAGGCCCTGCTCTCTGGCATAGTCTGCAGTCCTGGCTATACCAACCAGGTGGCTTTCCAGGGTCTTGCCCAATTGTTCACGGCAGTGTTTTTCACTACCCTTGGCCAGCAGGTTAATGACCTTGCCTCCCGCCGCAACTATCCAATCGACGCTGCGCCGGTGATCCACAAAACCCAGCACTTCAACCCGCTCTAGCAGACCTTCCTGTGCCGCCCACTCGGTGATTTGCGCCACCGCCCGCTGCTCACCATCGGACACACAGGCAGAGGCGACTTCGATCCGATCCACCTTCAGGGATTGCAGCAGGGCACGGGCAATGTTTACCTTCTCATTAGCCGAGAAAGAAACCCCCTGTGTCTGCTCACCATCACGCAGCGTCGTATCCATCAACTGGATGTGTCGCCCTGCTTCTAAAGTGTCCATGCTGTGTCCTGAATTATCATCAATATTAACCGACTGCCGATGCCGGCGCGGGCGATTCTAACAAATATCCCCACTATCAATATACTGCAAGTGGCAGAAAGTCATCCGATTTGACCTCATCGTAGATCGTTATATACTGCGCCCTCCAGAAAATACGGAATAAATGAGGTCCTTATGCCGATTCAAATCTGTGTACCCAAAGAAGTTCGCCAACACGAGCAACGGGTGGCGCTGGTACCAGACACTGTTAAGCGATTGGCCACCGAAGAGCTGCTTATCAATATTCAGTCGGGTGCTGGCGAACTGGTGGGCTATACCGATGCCGACTATGAGAATGCCACCATTGTCGGCGATAGCGGCGAATTGCTAGGCAAGGCAGATATCACCCTGATGGTTAACCCGGCCACCAGTGAACAGATCGAGCAATTAAAGGATGGTTCAGTGCTGATCGGTTACATGGATCCACACGCGGATCTGCAGCGATTTAACAAACTGAAAAACAAGAACATCAGCGCCTTCTCCATGGAATTAATTCCCAGGATCTCGAGGGCGCAGTCCATGGATGCACTGTCATCCCAGGCCTCAATAGCCGGCTACAAGGCAGTGCTGCTGGCTGCCAATATCCTCGGCAAATTTTTCCCCATGTTGACCACGGCCGCAGGCACCATCCGTCCTTCCAAGGTATTGGTGATTGGCGCGGGTGTGGCCGGGCTACAAGCCATCGCCACCGCCCGACGCCTGGGCGCGATCGTGGAAGCCTACGACGTTCGCGCCGCTACCAGGGAGCAGGTTGAATCACTCGGCGCCAAATTTGTCGATATCGGAATCAAGGCCGACGGCGATGGCGGCTATGCCCGGGAACTAAGCGAAGAAGAAAAACAACAGCAGCAGGAAATCCTCGCCAAACACGTGGCAGCCGCCGACGTGATCATCACCACCGCCGCTATTCCAGGTCGAACCTCCCCCCGCATCATCAGCACGGCGATGGTAGAAGGCATGCGTGGCGGTTCGGTGATAGTCGATATTGCCGCGGAAGACGGCGGTAATTGTGAACTGACCAAAGCCGCTGAGACTGTGCTGCACCAGGGCGTAAAAATTTATGGTCCGGTGAACGTGCCCAGCATGGTTGGCAACCATGCCAGCGAGATGTATTCCAAGAACCTGCTAAATTTTCTCGAATTGTTAATTCAAGATGGCGCCATCAACATCGATCTCGAAGACGAAATCATCAGTGGCAGCCTCATCACCCACGCCGGCGCTATTCATCATGCGGGCATCGAAGAACAGTTATCGAAAGGAGCATCCTGATGATCGAAGGTCTCGCTGCTATTTACATATTCATGCTGGCTGGCTTCACCGGTTACGAAATTATCAGCAAGGTGCCGGTGATTCTTCACACTCCCTTGATGTCTGGCTCCAACTTCGTACACGGCATTGTGCTGGTAGGCGCGATGTTTGCCCTGGGCATTGCCGAGACGACAACACAGCAGGTTATCGGCTTCATTGCCGTCCTGCTAGGCGCGGGCAATGCGGTGGGTGGCTACGTGGTGACCGAGCGCATGCTGGAAATGTTCAAACCCAGCAAGAAGAAAACCAGTGGCGAGGAGTCATAGATGGACATGATAATCCAGGCTTCTTATCTGATCGCCGCGGTGCTGTTTATCCTCGGCCTCAAGCAGATGAGCTCGCCGGTCACGGCCCGACGTGGCATTCTCTGGGCCGGCGCCGGTATGATACTGGCCACGCTGGTAACCTTCCTAACCCCGGAAGTGATCAATAGCGCCCATGCCAGCACCAATATCATGCTTATTATCGTCGCTATCACCATCGGCGGGGGCTACGCCTGGTACAGTGGCCGCAAGGTCGCCATGACCGACATGCCGCAGATGATCGCCATGTACAACGGCATGGGCGGTGGCGCAGCGGCCGCGATTGCGGCGGTGGAACTGTTCAAGGCCAGCTCGGTGGCTGCAGTCGACCCAAGCGGGGCCACCACCATCGCCTCGGCCCTCGGCACTGACGTGGCCATTCTGGCTATTCTTGGCGCCGTTTTCGGCACCATCTCCTTTAGCGGCAGCATCATTGCCTGGGCCAAACTGGACGGCAGACTCAGTCTCAGCAAGATCCTGCCCAAGCAACACCTGGTTAACGCCGTGGTCGCTATCGCCACCGCGGGCTTTGCGATCGCCATCTACTTCAGCGGCGACATCAACACCATCATTATCTTCTACGTGCTGGCATTGATCCTCGGTGTCTTCATTACGATCCCGGTTGGTGGTGCCGACATGCCAGTCATCATCTCTCTGTTCAATGCCCTTACCGGCCTGGCGGTTGGTTTCGAGGGTTATGTGCTTGGCAATGCGGCGATGATCATCGCCGGCATCGTGGTGGGTTCCGCCGGCAGTCTGCTCACCCAGTTAATGGCGGTGGCCATGAACCGGTCGGTGGCCAATGTCTTCTTTGCCGGTGTCGGCACCGACGCTCAAGCACCTGCTGGCGATGGCATAGAAGGGGTAATGAAAGAGATTCAGGCACAGGATGCGGGTATCCTCATGGCCTTCGCCAGTCAGGTAATCATCATCCCCGGCTATGGCATGGCGGTAGCCCAGGCCCAGCACAAGATTTGGGAGCTGACTCAGATTCTCAATGAAAAAGGTGTCTCGGTTAAATTTGCTATTCACCCGGTGGCAGGACGCATGCCTGGTCATATGAATGTGCTGCTGGCTGAGGCTGGCGTGCCCTATGACAAGATCTATGACATGGATGACGTCAACGCGAACTTCAAGAACACGACTGTTGCCCTGGTAATTGGCGCCAACGACGTGGTTAATCCTTCTGCCAAAAACGACACCAGCAGCCCGCTGTATGGCATGCCAATTCTCAATGCCTTTGAGGCCGAGAATGTTATTGTCATTAAGCGGGGTCGCGGTACGGGGTTCTCTGGTGTGGAAAACCCTCTGTTTTTCGCCGACAACACCAAGATGCTGTTTGGGGATGGCCAGAAGGCGGCTAGTGAATTGATTCAGGCGGTTAATGAGTTATAGGCTCAAGAATAAGAGTCGGTCAGTGTACGGCATGCCTGGAGGGGCTATTTCTTTGACACGCCGTGAATACGTCCATGTAGGCTCGGAGCCAGCATCCCTGCTGGCTACGGTCAAAGAAATAGCCCCCTCCAAGCATTGATTCATGAGCGACTCTCACTTGGAGCAGCGTCAGCAAATTCTTGGTTATCCCCGCGCAGGTTTATTTCGTCGGTTGGCATCGATTTTGTATGACGGGATTATTGTTGGGGCTATCTGGATGCTGTTCGGGTTCATTATGCAGCTGGTGGTGGGTCCCGATACCAGTGAGCTGGTCGATGGACGGGTGCGGACTGATCCGGTGCTGGGTAATATTCTGTTTTTCCTGATGCTGACCAGTTGTGCTGCGTTCTTCGGGTGGTTCTGGACCAGGAGCGGGCAGACGGTGGGGATGTTGGCCTGGCGTATCAAAGTGGTCGACCGCGATGGGGGGCCGGTCAGTGTGCGTCAGGCGGCGGTTCGTTTGCTGCTGGCATGGCCTGCCTTTTTCTTGCTGGGATTAGGATATTTGTGGTTGTTTGTCGATGCCGAGGGTGATGCCCTGCATGACAAAATCTCTGGTACCAGGGTCGTGGTGGTGCCCAAGGCTGGTTAAAATTCGGTTAGCGGGTGCGCTGCAGGAAGAATAAGCCCAGACCCCCGCAGATCAATATGGGGATCAGCACCGCGAGAAAGGGACTGATCCCGAAAAGCAGGCTGGCAGGCTCCATTAATCGTTGCAGAATCGTGAATACCAATCCGATGCCCATGGCGACGAACACCCGGTAGCCCATGGTCGCTTCGCGTAGCGAGCCGAACACGAAAGAGATGGCGAGAATGACCAGTGCCAGTGTTGCAACTGGTTGCAGAAGTTTGTTCCAGAAGGCGAGGTAGTAGGTGGAGCTTTCCAATCGCTCGGTGTCGAAGAAGCGGGCGAAGCGGTAGAGCCCGGAAATTGATTGCCGGTCTGGTCGCACCAACAACATACTCAGGATTTCTGGAGACAGATCCACCTGCCAGTCTTCCTGTAGATAGTGCTGAACCGAGATAGAGTCGGCAGCTAGAAGACTTGCGTCGACATTGTTCAGCTGCCAGTAACTGCTCTCATCGTCTTCGATATAGTTTGCCGATGCGGCGAAACTGGTGGCGACGATTCTGCGATCTGCATCCAGCTGGTACCGGGTAATGCCGTATAGCTGTTCACCTCCCGACGCGATGGCATTGATATGAATGTACTCGTTGCCTATTTTCCGCCAGCTGCCCTGTTCCGTATTGATGGCCTCATTACCGCTGCGTTGTATGGCCTTGTTGCTACGCGCAATCTGTTCCAACGGCGGCGACACAAATTCCCCCAGCAACAGGCTCAGCACCATGATGAACAGGGTGGGTTTCAATACTGCCCATACGATACGCCATATTTTCACCCCGGCTGCCTGCATGACGACCAACTCATTATTGGACGCCAACACCCCGAGCCCGATAAGCGCACCACCGAGTGCGCTGAAGGGTAGTAGTTCGTAAATGCTGGTGGGGGTGGTATATAAAACGAAGGTGAGGGCATCGAACATGGAGAAATTTTCGTCCGTGTCTCCAAGTTGATCCGCCAGGGTGAGCAGCAGATCCAGTGCGGCAATCAATGAGATGACCACCAGCATGGAAAGCAGGACCGTGTTGCGAATATGACTGTCCAGTAGTTTCATCTTGGGTCGCTTGCAACCGTCATGCTTTGGCACTTGTCGCTAACCGATTGCCCAGGGCGGGCAGGCGATAGATGGCGAATGCGATGCCACAAAACAACAGGTGTACCCACCACATGCCGATGACGCTACTGAGACCACCTTCGGCAAGCAAATCTTTGGCGTATTGCAGCAGTAAAAAATAGGTGGCATACAGTACTGTGGCAGGAAACAGCTTGCTGTATCGACCCTGCCTTGGATTCACCCTGCTCAGGGGAACAGCGATCAGGGTAATTACCGGAATCAGCAGAAGCATGGACAAGCGCCATTGCAATTCCGCCTGCTGCTCTGGTGCCGAGGCACCGATGAGGGCTAGTGTAGGCAGGGTTTTTTCTTCCAGTACCAGATCAAATTCGGTGGCCTCGGGCAACAGAATAGACTGCACATCGAATTGGCCGATGGTAAATTCAGCCTGACCGGGCACTCCGTCATACTGCATCACATTTTCCAAGCGCATGAAGCGGGCTCCGGTGGCAGCATCGATTTCCGGGCGCGCCGATTCGGCTATAGTAATGCGAAGGGTCTGCTCACCGTCGGTCTGCGCACTGCTGGCGACAAACACGTTTTCCAAGCGGCGTTGAGAGTCGCCGTCTCTGCTGATGCGCTCCGCGTAGGTTACGCGATCGCCCTCACTGAAAGTCTGGAATTGCCCAGCCACGATCAGATCAATTTCGGTGAGTTGCTCCTGATTCTGTTTGAGTTGTTCGGTGTGGCGTATGCCCCAGGGCGTGACCAGTAAACTGAGGACGGCGATCAACACCAGCACGGCGGTTGAACCGCCCAGGGTGAACAGCAATAGCCTGCGTTCACTGAAGCCGGCACCGAAAAGAATAACCATCTCATTTTCGGCGTACATGCGACCGTAGGCCAATAAGATAGCGAGAAACAGAGCCAGGGGAATGATAACCAGCAGGAAATCCGGCAAACGGTAGAACATCAGCAGCAGCAGCACATCGGATGCCAGTCTGCCGGCTACTGCATCCCCCAGGTATTGAATAAAGCGACTGGTGAGTGTCACCACCAGCAATATCAGAGTGACGGCAGCCATTACCTGTATTACCTGTTTGCTGAGATAACGGAAAATGATCAAATCGGCCAGCGAACCTCTGATTAGGTGTCCTTACACAGTGATATCGCAGTGTACTAGAAGAATCGGTAAGAAGTCAGCTGCGAGCTCTCTAGGCGACCCGGGACTCAGGCTGTTCGAGAAGGGCTTTGAAAGCCGGCGGCAGTTCGGTGATCTTGTGACGATCGAAATCGAAGAACACCACTCCCATCTTGGCGTTGCAGACCACCGATTCCAATGCATTATTGGCCACCCTTAGGCCAATATCGAAACCGTAGCGATTAAAGCCGCTCACACCCACGTCGATGATTAACAAGTCGTTGGCAAATGATTCCGAGCGGTAGTCCACCGCGAGATCGGTTACCACCATGCCAAGACCGAAGATATTTCCTTCTGTGAAACCGAGACTGGCGAGGAACTGAAGTCGAGCCTCATGCAGAATTTTCACCATGGCTACGCTGTCGAGGTGTTTCGCATAATTGACGTCGCTGATGCCAACACTGCGATCCATGCTGAATAAAAAATGGTCTGGAACTGAGACTTTAATGCGAGGCATGGCAACTCCGTATGATAATTACTACTGTCAATCAATACCTTGTGACAGCGCATAATGCGCTTGGTTCAATAACAAGGCAAGTTTGGTGTTCTTGATTAATGCGACTACATTTGAAGATGAGCGACAGCTATTTGGTACGGCCAACAGTCCGCTTCCCTGGCGTGGTCCAATGCCATTTACTTCTACTGCCCGGTTGCCTAAGCAATTGAATAACTTGTGGGAAGCTTTGATCAATTCAATAGACGCTCTGCAGGAGTCTGGCGCGTACGACTGCAAAGCGGCGTGGGCAGGAAAAGCTTCCGCTCCCTGCTCACGTCCCTCGCCTACATCCATGTAGGCGAGGCCATAGTCCCTGGCGAGTGCGCCAACATCGCAACGGTGCGCGCCAGGCCCTGCCCGAAGGGGCATGCAGCCGATCCCACTGCCATCGTTGCACTTCCTTGACAGGTCGACACATGCCTGCGAAAGTGCGCCTTGATTGCGGAATCGGCAGTAGGCCAGAGTGGTGATTGAATTGATCAGAGCTTTCCTAAGATTGTCGATGAGTTTGAAGCAACGCCGGCCCAGATTATTGCGGCACTAACAGCATCTACGGAGTTAAGAAACATTCATGAAGTTTTCAATCAAAGCAGGATCAGAGGAAAAAATTAAGTCAGATTGTCTGGTGGCTATCATCTGGAGTAAAGGCACTCTCAGCGATGAAGCCGGCTTGATAGACAGGGCGGCTAAGAAGGCCTTGAGTAAGTTGCTGCGCAGCGGTGATTTCACCGGCAAGCTCGGTGAAACTCAGCTGATTCATGACCCCATCGGGTCGGCGGCGAAACGACTGCTGCTCGTTGGTGGTGGCGATCGTCGCAAAATGAACGCAAAAAATGCGGCGAAGCTACTGGCTTCCAGCTTGAATAAAGTCTTCACTCTGAATGCCAGCAGCGTCCATTTTGCCCTGGCAAGTCTCGAATTAAACGATCGCGAGCCCGCGTGGCTGGCTGCACGCCTGGCCCAGCAAGCGGAGCGCACCAGCTATAGTTATGACACCACCAAGAGCAAGAAGAGCAAGACCCCGACTATCAAGGCGATTAGTCTTTCCGCCAGCGCCGGCAGTCGACGCAAGCAACTGGAATTGGGTCTGAAGCAGGGCCAGGCCATCGGCAAGGCCATCAATCGTGCGCGGCAGTTAGGCAACTTGCCCGGCAATATCTGCACCCCGACCTATCTGGCCAGCAAAGCCAAAGATCTCGGTAATCGAAACCGATCCCTGACTGTCAAGGTGTTGAGCGAGAAACAAATGGCGCGGCTGGGCATGGGCTCTCTGCTCTCTGTATCTGCCGGCTCCGCCGAGGAAGCCAAATTGATCGTGATACAGCACAAGGGCGCCAGGGCCGATAGCAAGCCCCATGTCCTCGTGGGCAAAGGCGTCACCTTCGATACCGGCGGCATCAGCCTCAAACCTGGCGCGACTATGGATGAGATGAAATTCGATATGTGTGGCGCCGCCAGTGTCATCGCTGTCATGAGCTGCTGCGCCGAGCTGAAACTGCCGATCAACGTCGTCGGCATCATCGGCGCCGTCGAGAATATGCCAGGCAGCAAGGCCACCAAGCCGGGAGACATCGTCACTAGCATGGCGGGCAAGACCATCGAGGTGCTTAACACCGATGCCGAAGGACGACTGGTATTGTGCGACGCCCTCACCTACGCTGCCCGCTTCAAACCCTGCAGCGTCATCGACATCGCGACGCTGACCGGCGCCGCTGTAGCAACCTTTGGCTCCCACGCCACGGCGCTGCTAAGCAATAACGACAAACTGGCGAAGTCCTTGCGCCAATGCGGAGAGCAAAGCCTCGATCCGGCTTGGCAGCTGCCCCTTTGGGAAGAATATCAATCTATGCTCGACAGCAATTTCGCTGACATCGCGAATATTGGCGGACCTCGCGCCGGCACTATCACCGCCGCCTGCTTCCTCTCCCGATTTACCGAGAAGTATCGGTGGGCGCATCTGGATATTGCCGGCAGTGCCTGGCGGAGCGGGGCCTTGAAAGGCGCAACCGGCAGACCTGTGGGCCTGTTGATGGAATATCTGCTTGGGCAGAAAGCCTGAATCCCGCAGCAATGACCCAGGTTAGTTTTTACACGCTCGGTGAAGAAGGTTTGGATGCCCGCATCCTGTTTGCCTGCCGGCTAACAGACAAGGCCTGGAAGCTGGGTCATCGGGTGTTCATTCAGACCCAATCGGCAGCGCAGGCAAAATGGGTGGATGACATGCTCTGGCAATACCAGGCCACCAGCTTTGTACCGCATTGCCTGCTCGATGAGAAAACCGGCAATGAATCAATCCTGATCAGCCCGAAGTTGCCTGCTGGCAGTCACCACGATGTGCTGATCAATCTCAGTGCCCGCACCCACACCAGCCACCTGGATTTCGCTCGTGTTAATGAAATAGTCAGTGCCGATCAGGACAATCTGGAACAAGGCAGAGTGCGTTACCGCTTCTATAAAGACCAGGGTCATTCGCCTGAGACCCATAAAATATAACAACACTTCGGTGCTTTAACCGCCATCATGTATAATCGCGCCCTTTCACAGCAGCGCTTACATTTTTTGACGATAACTATTTACGAGGCCTTTTGCTCGAACTATTGCCTTGGACCGTTACCTTAAACTACAGCGTGATTAATCGACACGACTGAAACCAGATTTGCACACCGAAGCCATGGAAAAGACTTACCAACCACAGCAGCTCGAAGATCACTGGTACCAGACCTGGGAAAAACGGGGCTATTTTGCGCCCCAGGGCGACGGTGAGCCCTACTGCATCGTCATCCCACCTCCGAATGTTACCGGCAGCCTGCACATGGGCCACGGTTTTCAACACGCAATCATGGATGCGCTTACCCGTTACCAGCGTATGCTAGGCTGCCAGACTCTGTGGCAGGTAGGCACAGATCACGCCGGTATCGCTACCCAGATGGTGGTAGAGCGGCGCCTCGCCGCCGCCGGCAGCAGTCGCCAGCAGCTGGGCCGTGACGCTTTCGTGGCCAAGGCCTGGGAATGGAAACAGGAGTCGGGTGGCATCATCACCCAGCAACTGCGACGCATGGGATCATCCCTGGACTGGACCAGGGAACGTTTCACCATGGACCCGCAGCTGTCTTCGGTGGTGGAGAAAGCCTTCATCGATCTGTATGCAGAGGGGTTAATTTATCGCGGCAATCGCCTCGTCAATTGGGACCCGCAATTACACACGGCTATATCCGATCTGGAAGTTATCTCTGAGGAAGAAAACGGTTCCCTGTGGTACTTCCGCTATCCGGTCACAGAGAGCAATGAGCAGATCACCGTTGCCACGACCCGACCGGAAACGATGCTGGGCGATACCGCGGTCGCGGTGCACCCGGAAGACGAGCGCTTTAGCCACCTTGTCGGCAAGTTCGTGGACTTACCCCTTTGCGATCGGAAAATACCTATCATCGCCGACGACTATGTGGACCCCGAATTCGGTACCGGCTGCGTCAAAATCACTCCGGCCCACGACTTCAATGACTACGAACTGGGCCAGCGCAACCAGTTGGAAGTGATCAACATCTTTACTGCAGATGCCTGTATTAACGAGAACGCGCCGGCGGTGTACCAGGGCATGGATAGATTCGACGCCCGGGAAAAAGTGATCTCCGATCTCAAGGCCCTCGGCCTGCTTGATAAAATTGAGCCGCACAAACTGAAGGTGCCGCGGGGTGATCGCAGCGGTGTTATCGTCGAGCCCTATCTCACCCATCAGTGGTACGTGGCAGTGCAGACGCTGGCCGACCCCGCGATCAAGGCGGTGGAAGACGGCGCTATCGAATTCGTGCCGAAGAACTGGGAGAACACTTACTTCGCCTGGATGCGGAATATCCAGGACTGGTGCATCTCTCGCCAGCTGTGGTGGGGACACCGCATTCCGGCCTGGTATGACGAAGATGGCAAGGTCTATGTTGGCCACAGCGAAGAAGAAGTGCGCGCCAGCCATAAACTCGGCGCCGGGATTCCGCTGCACCAGGATGAGGACGTTCTGGACACCTGGTTTTCTTCAGCGCTGTGGACCTTCTCCACCCTGGGCTGGCCCGATGAGCGGGAATTTTTCGACCGCTTTCACCCGACCGATGTACTGGTTACCGGCTTCGACATCATTTTCTTCTGGGTCGCCCGCATGATCATGATGACGCTTAAATTCACCGGTGAGATCCCGTTCAAGAAAGTTTACATCACCGGCCTGGTGCGGGATGAGCATGGACAGAAAATGTCCAAATCCAAGGGCAATGTACTCGATCCCATCGATTTGATCGATGGTATCGGCCTGAAGCAATTGATTGAGAAGCGCACCGCCGATCTGATGCAGCCGCAGTTGCAACAACAGATCGAGAAGCACACCCGGGAATCATTCCCAGACGGCATCACCGGCTATGGTACCGATGCGCTTCGATTTACCTTCTACTCCCTGGCATCAACCGGCCGGGATATCAAGTTTGACCTGGGCAGGATCGAAGGCTTTCGCAACTTCTGCAACAAGATATGGAACGGGGCTCGCTATGTCCTCATGAACACCGAAGATAAAACCGTGGCCGACGCGGACGCAGCCGCAACGCATCTGTCCGTAGTCGATCGTTGGATCCTCAGTCGCTTCGAGAATACCGCGCAGGAAGTAGAACAGGCAATGGCCAATTATCGTTTTGACCTGGCCTCCCAGGCACTGCATGAATTTATCTGGAACGAGTACTGCGACTGGTACCTCGAATTGTCTAAACCCATTCTCTGGGATGAAGACGCAGATCCTGCCTATGCCGAAGCGACCCGCTGGGCGCTACTGACGACTCTGGAGAAGAGTTTACGCCTGCTGCATCCATTCATGCCTTTTATCACTGAGGAAATCTGGCAGCGGGTGTCGCCCCTGCTACAGATAACTGGCGATAGTGTGATGCTGCAAGCCTATCCAGTTTTCGATGAAGCCCGGATAGACACCGAAGCCGAAGCCAGTGTCGAATGGATTAAAGGCATAATCACAGCGATTCGAAACATCCGCGGCGAGATGGATATTTCTCCGGCGAAGTCGATCGATGTGTTTCTGCGCGGCGCCGAGGATCGGGACAGATCAAGATTAAACAGTTATAAACCTTATCTACAAAAACTTGCCAAACTCAAAAATATCGAATGGCTGGCGGCGGATCAGCTAGCCCCCACTGCCGCCACCCAACTCCACGGCGGCATGGAAATCCTGGTGCCGATGGCGGGACTTATCGATGTTGAGGCCGAACGCGCGCGACTGCATAAGGAAATTTCCAAGCTCGAAGCGGGCCTGAAGACCGTAGAAGGGAGACTTGGCAAGCAAAAATTCGTCGACAACGCACCCGCTGCGGTGGTCGATAAGGAGCGTAGCAAACAAACTGAAATGTCCACGGCACTGACTGCACTGCAGGAAAAATTCGGGCAGCTGGATCAGTTGTGATGTGGGCCTCGGGCCTTGGGATGCGGAACAAATTAACCCGCTGGTATCAGGCACGAAGCTCCTTCGGGGTGCTGAAGACGATGTTTTCTTCAGCTCCTTTTAGCTCGACCGGCTCTTGCTGACAAATCTCCTTCAGTCTCGCCACCACTTCCTGCACCAGTACTTCCGGCGCCGATGCGCCCGCCGTGATACCAAACCTGGATTTATCCAGAAACCAGCCCGGCTCAATATCTTCGGCACTATCGATCAGATATGCTTCACAACCCAGTCGCTCCGCCAATTCCTTCAAGCGATTGGAATTCGAGCTATTCAGCGAACCAACCACCAAAAGTAACTCACATTCCAGCGCCAGTTGCTTGACTGCGTCCTGTCGATTCTGTGTCGCATAACAAATATCTTTCTTGCGCGGTCCCTGGATTAATGGAAATTTTTCCTGCAATGCATCGATTACCTTCGAGGTGTCATCCATCGACAGGGTGGTCTGAGTGACATAGGAAAGCCGCTCCGGGTTTTGCACCTGCAAAGTCTGGACATCATCCACCGACTCCACCAGGTAAATCTTGCCACCCGAGCTATTGTCATACTGACCCATGGTGCCTTCCACTTCGGGGTGATGAGCATGACCGATTAAGACACATTCCCTGCCGGACTGGCTGAAATTCGTCACCTCCAGGTGGACCTTGGTAACCAGGGGACAGGTGGCATCGAACACCTTGAATCCCTTTAACTTGGCCTTTTCCCTGATTTGCTGGGAAACACCGTGGGCGCTGAAGATGACGATCGAGGGCCGGTTACGGGAATCCGTATCCGGAATCTCGTCCAGTTCCTCCACGAATATGGCACCGCGATCGCGCAGGCTGTCCACCACGAACTTGTTATGTACGACTTCGTGTCTTACATAGACCGGGGCACCGAAGATATCCAGCGCCCGGCTAACAATATCGATCGCGCGATCCACTCCAGCACAAAATCCCCGGGGATTGGCAAGATGAATAAAGGCAGCAGATTTCGGTAGTGGCGGAATGTTCATGGGTTTACCTTGGCCTTCGGTATACTATCTACAATAAGAAATCCAGGGCGCCTCAGGGTTTTACTTCGACACCAGCGACGTCCGCTGGTAATACTGCCACAATATTTGCCTTGAAGACGATCCGCTTTCCCGCCAGTGGATGATTAAAATCCACGGCGATGGTCTGATCCGAGATTTCGGCTATGACACCGGGAAGACTAAATCCTGCCGCGTCTTTAAAGGACACCACGGCGCCAACTTCTGTTGATATCAGCTCATCTTCCAGTAAGTTTTTGAATTTGGCAACGGGGAATCGGTGTTGATTCCTGGGATTTACCACCCCGAATGCCTGTTCCGGCTCTAATATAGTTTCCAGTTCCTGACCTGGTTTCAAGCCGATCAGAACCGCTTCGAAACCCGGCAGCATATTACCATCACCGAGGCGAAATTTTGCTGCTGGGGCTGCGAAATTGGAATCGATTACGTGGCCATCGGTGAGCGCCAGGGAAAAGTGCAGACTGACCAGGGAGCCTGGTTCGATCTGAATGTCGTCGTTGTTATCCGCCACCTCGTTTATCAGGCGAAACTGCGTTTTTCACCCGCACCCTCAATATTGTCGACACAGCGTCGACACAGCTGTGGGTGAGAAGCATCGCTGCCAACATCTTCACGGTGGTGCCAACAGCGCCCACACTTCGGCTGTGGCGATGCCGACACGCGAAGTTTGAGCCCGTCCACTTCCGTGTCTACCGCATCGGCACCGGCTTCGGATAGCGGACTAACCGTGGCTCGACTTGCGATCATTGCGAATCGCAGCTCATCGCCGAGTCGATGCAATTGCTGGCCCAATTCATCACTACAGTACAAGTCTATTTCTGCGCTGAGGCCCGAACCCACCGTCTTCTCTGCACGCCTGGTTTCCAGCTCCTTGTTCACGGCTGTTTTTATGGCCATCAGCTGACGCCAAAAATCATCGGAAAAATCAGCCGATTCTTCATAATCCTTTTCGGCGGCATCGAAATCGCTAAGAAAAACCGACTCCACCCTGGCGCCGGGAATATTTTCCCAGATTTCGTCCGCCGTGTAGCAGAGGATCGGCGCAATTAGTCGGCTCAGCATTTCTAATATGTGATACATGGCGCTCTGCGTAGATCGTCGCGGGATACCGGCAGCCTGGGTTGTGTATTGCCGGTCCTTGATGATATCGAGATAGAAGCCCCCCAGTTCGGTCACGCAAAAATTGTGTATCGACTGGTAAATATTCAAAAACCTATAGTTATGATAATGCTCAATTATCTCTTTTTGCAGCAATTGGCACTGGCGTACGATCCAGTAGTCCAGCGCCAGCATCTGCCTGGGAGCGACCAAATCATTTGCCGGTTCAAACTCATTCAGGTTCGCCAACATAAATCTGGCGGTGTTTCGAATCCGACGGTAGGCATCCGCGACACGTTTGAAGATTTCATCGGAGACGGTCATTTCGCCACGATAGTCGGTCGCCGCCACCCAGAGCCTGAGAATATCGGCGCCATACTGCTGATAGATCTTCTCCGGTGCCACGGTGTTGCCCACCGACTTGGACATCTTCTTGCCTTCCGCATCGACGAAGAAGCCATGGGTCAGCACCTGTTTGTATGGTGCGCTACCGTTCATGGCGATTGCGGTCTTCAGGGAAGACTGGAACCAGCCACGATGTTGATCGGAGCCCTCCAGATATAGATCGGCCGGGTATTGAAGCTCTTCCCGTTTTTGCAATACCGAATAATGGGTGACCCCTGAATCAAACCAGACATCCAGCGTGTCGGTAACCTTTTCGTAGTCAGCCGCGTCTTCACCCAGCAATTCTTCCGGCTTCAACTCGAACCAGGCTTCGATGCCAGAGAGTTCGATACGCCTGGCTACTTGTTCAACCAGCTCCGCCGTATTCGGATGCAGGGCCTGGGTTTTCTTATTAACAAACAGGGTAATCGGCACACCCCAGGTACGCTGGCGGGAAATACACCAGTCGGGGCTGCCTTTCAGCATGAGCTCGATTCGTGCCCTGCCCCAATCCGGAATCCACTGCGCACCTGCTACCGCCTCGAGGGCGGAACCCAGCAAATCTTTTTCAGTCATACTGATAAACCACTGCGGCGTCGCTCGATAGATCAGGGGCGTCTTCGTGCGCCAGCAATGGGCATAGCTATGGGTGATGGTGTCCTCCGCTACCAGCGCGCCCTCTGCCTGCAATACGGCAATCACCTGCTCATCCACTTTATATACATGGGCACCGGCAAACTTCCCGGCGGCGGCGGTGAAGACACCATTTTCATCTATTAGGTTGAGGGTTCCCAGGCCATAAAGCTGGCCGACGTTGAAATCGTCGACGCCATGATCCGGTGCTGTATGCACGGCACCAGTGCCGGCCTCGATGGTGACGTGCTCACCGAGGATGATCGGTATTTCCCGGTCGATAAAGGGATGTTGAAGCAAGAGATTTTCCATGGCCGATCCCTTTGCCTGAGCAATAATTTCAAATTCCTCGCAGCCATAACGAGCCATCACCTCAGCAACCATGGCAGCGGCCAGCAACACCAATTCAGGCCCGGCACCGAGTTCACAACGGACCAGAGCATATTCCAGATCCCCGTGCAGGCACACCGCCTGATTCGAAGGCAAGGTCCAAGGTGTGGTAGTCCAGATAAGCACGGAGATTGGCAACCCATCGCTGGTGGCGGCCTCTACACCGATGGCAGTCATCAAGGCATCGGTATCTCGCAACTTGAATCGCACGTCGATGGCGAAGGAGGTTTTATCCTGGTATTCGACCTCCGCCTCCGCCAGCGCCGAAGCACCAACCACACTCCAGTAAACCGGCTTATAGCCCTTCACCAGGTGGCCGTTTTCCACGATTTTTCCAAGGGCACGGACAATATTGGCTTCCGTGTCAAAATCCATAGTCAGGTAGGGATTATCCCAGTCGGCAAAAACTCCTAGCCTGATGAAGCCCTGTTTCTGGATTTCTACCTGGGTGCTGGCGTATTCTCGACAGGCTTGGCGGAATTCGGCATGGGTGATTTTCTGACCAGCCTTGCCCTTCTTCTTCTCTACGTTATGTTCGATGGGCAAGCCATGGCAGTCCCAGCCGGGTATATAGGGTGCGTCGAATCCACTCAGTGCCCTGGACTTCACTACGATGTCTTTTAGAGTCTTGTTAATGGCATGGCCCAGGTGCAGATCGCCATTGGCGTATGGGGGCCCATCGTGCAATACGAATTTGGGCTTGCCGCGGTTCTTCTCACAGATGCGTTGATAAAGCTTGAGTCGCTGCCATTTTTCGAGCATGACCGGCTCTCGCTGGGCCAGGTTGGCCTTCATGGGGAACTCGGTATATGGCAGATTTAAGCTGCTTTTATAATCACTCATTATTGTCGTTCAAAATCCCTGTTAGTCTCTTTGTCGGTCGTACCCGCTTCGACTGTTTTGCAACACTGCGGTTAAATACTTGGAGCGCTCAATACTTCCCGTACCCGCGCCACGTCGGCGCCAATTTGTTGCTTGAGCGCATCGAGACCATCAAATTTCAATTCTTCTCTGATTTTTTGCCTGAATATTACCGCGATAGTCTTGCCATAGAGGTCCTCATCAAAATCCAGTATATGGGCTTCCAGCAAGGCATTGCCGTCGTCGGTCACCGTTGGCCGGTAGCCGATATTCACCGCCGCCTGTCGGTAACGGTCGCCGAGCCTTACTTCACAGGCAAAGACCCCGTGCAGTGGAATCCGTCGCCTCTGGGGGTTGATATTGCAGGTAGGGAAGCCCAGATCGGTACCGAGGCGCTGCCCTCTCACCACTTCACCCTCTATCGAGTAGGGCCTGCCTAATAATTGTTCCACCAGCTCAAAATTAGCTTCCGCTAACTGTTCCCGAATAAAAGTACTACTGATGCGCTGACCATTGCGTTCATAGGACGCGGTTTCCAGCACCTCGAAGCCAAACTCCCTGCCCTTCGCCTGCAACAGGGGAAAATTTCCCTTGCGCTTGTGTCCAAAACGAAAATCATTGCCGACGATGAAACAGGCTATGCCAAGGCCCTCCACCAGGATGTCTTGGATATAGTCCTGCGCACTCAATTCGCTCAAGGCCTTATCGAAGGTGAGCTGAAACACGAAATCAATCCCAAAACTTTCCAGCAGCGCTAATTTCTCGCGCAGCGAAGTCAGCCGCGCCGGACTATCTCCACCAGAGCCGGCAAAAAATTCCTCCGGATGGGGCTCTATCAGTATCACCAGTGAGGGTAGGTTCAGTAGCACTGCCCTATGCTTGAGCTGATCCAGTATCAGTTGATGACCCAGATGCACACCATCGAACTTGCCAATGGTGGCGACGCAACTTTGCTGCAGTTGGGAGAAACGGTTGGTATCTTCAATAATTATCATCAATTTGGCACTGGGAGTCGGAAAAGCGCCGAATTATACTCCTTTCTCCAGAATCTGTGCAGCTTATTCCCGGAATCGAATTAAGGGCGCATTTCGTGACCGAAACCACCGGTTTCAATGCCTTTCGGGCTACCACAATGGATTGAGGAGGAGTCGGAAATGTCTAACGGGATTTACTGTCCGATTGCCCTTCTGCCTTCAGGGTATGCAGGCCTTTTCGAAACAGGATATTGGCGATTGCGATCATGCAGATGATCAGAACACCCTGGCCGATCATGGTGTTGACAACGGAAATAGTTTCCGGACGGATCGAGATTAAGATGAGATTGATGCTGGTGGCGATGACAGCCACCGCGATGATCACGGCCAGCAGAAGCTGGGATACGGCAATAAATCTGCTCATGGGGCAATTATAGGGCCCGCTCTCCGAGTCTGCAACGGCGTTCCAGTGCACCAGGGTCAGGCTGAGTCCTGTAGAGAGTGGATTGACATGAAGCGTTCATAGCCCTGGGCACCCAGAAACCGAATCAGTGTCCTTGCCTGGGTTTTTCGGGCATCGACGATAATTAAACCTTCCAGGGAATTGTTAAATCCAGAGTGCACGTTGAAACACACCAGCTTGCCATTCAATGCAAGATAGTGACGCAGCAATACTGGTACTGCCTTACCCGGATCGCAACGCCCGATGAGTTTCCCTAACATCTTGATATTGGTTAATTCAGCCAGAAATTCTTTACTCCAGACTCTGTTCAGTATCACGTGGGGTGTTATGGGTTTCACCAGCTGCTCAAATTCGTTGGCTTTAAAATTTTCGAGCATGGTATCGGCTATCAAGGCGCGAGCCAGGTCGCTGTACTCACGGGAGATGCTTACGGAACCAAACAAGGTGTGATACTTGGGCCTTTGCACCAGTATCTTGCCGATTCCCCGCCACAGTAAATTCAGTGATACGGCTCGACGCTGATAGTCGGGGTGGATAAAGGATCTGCCCATTTCGATGGCGGCACCGAGTTGCCTGATAAAGCTGTCATCGTATTTATACAAAGACCTGCTGTAGAGTCCCTTGATTCCGTGCTTTGCAACGATTTCATCCACCAGACCGATGCGGTAGGCACCGGCAATTCGTTGCTTTAACTTATCCCACAAGAACAGGTGCAGGTAATGTGGATCGAATCGATCCGAGTCATTGGACAGGCCGGTGCCTTCGCCTACGGAGCGAAATGTGACCTCCCTGGCGATAGCGATTTGTTCCATGATGGCGCCGAGACTTGAAAATGGTGCGCAATAAACATCCAGCTCTTCATGTTCGATCAGGCGGTATTGCTCCAACTCATCGATTGCCAACAGCAGCTCGCTGCTAATCACCGGCTGATCCAGCTGATCGACAGTCTGTTCGCTATTGGTCTGGTGCTGTGCTGGCGGCGGCGCCAGGGCGTCGGTGCTTACCCGCAGGTAATCGGTCACTGCCTTGGGGCTCTGCAATAACCTCAACTCGGGTGCAGGCATCGCGCGACCAATAGTCAACTCCAGCACAAAGCCTTTCTTATTGGCTAGCTGGCGCGGCAACAGGGCAGTTCTCAGGCGTGGATGCAGCATCCCGGCGGCGTAAAAATACACACTGTTGCCGCCGCCAACATGGATCGGCAGACAGGTGCACTGGTAGCGTTTCAATAACTGACCGACCAGTCTATTCCACGGTCTGTCCTGAACCCGGCGTTGGCTGAAAACATAGGTAGACACCATGCCGGCAGGAAATATCAACACCGCACCGGCGTTTTTAAGATGTTTGTGCAACCGTCTTATACTGGCCAAATTGCCAGCCGCAGCGTTTTTTGAGAGCACATCGACACCGATAAACAGATCCGAAAGTTCAGGAATTCGGCACAATAACTCATTGGTCAAAACCTGCAAATCGGGCCGGATATTGGCAATCACCCTGGCGATCGCCACGCCTTCGAGGCCACCGAGAGGGTGGTTGGCCACGATCAGAAGGGGTCCGGTACGAGGAATCGTATCCAGGTTTTCGCCATTGTTCAGCTGCACAGACACACCCAGTGCATCGAGGCTGTACTGATTGAATTCATGGGGATTCAATCCCCGGGGCCTGGCGTCATAGATCTCCGCAAGACGATCTAAACCTAATAACTTCTCCAGGGCAGCCGAGACAAGCCTGGGTTTAAAGGGGAGTCTGCAGGGATTAGTCATTTTCTGGATACTGTTTCACTAGTTGATTCTCAAAGCGCCAGGCTTTCAACAGGGCCAGCAATCCCGGTGATTTATGCCCCCGTCTGCGGTTCGCGCAACCCAGTTTGAACAAGGTATTGTACTGGCGCAACAGGGTAAGTATCGCGGTCCAGAACCCGGCATCACGGTCCCATATGCTAATAGATTCGGAACTGGCGCCATTTATTTCAATGATGGCAAAATTTTTGCCAGCCAGCAGGCTATCCAGGTCTTTGAATTTTACATCCAGCCGGCCATAGTAGAAGCCGGGTATATCATCGAATATCCTGTCCAGAGCCTCTGACAGCTCTGTAGTAATTAGATGGTTGGCGTCTCTGAAAACGGCACCACGGCTATGACTGGCAGCAAATATCAGGCGATAGGGTTCGCCTGCGGCAATGACCGATTGCCATTTATCGACATGGCGGTCGCGGTACAAATGCAGTAGTTCACCAGCTCGTGACTCGGCGGCCACCAGCTCGCCCAGGGTACGACGACCATCTCCAACCACGTAGGGTGTGTATTTGAGCGTTAAAGACGTTACTTCGCCCCGGCGCGCATCGGGCTCTCGCACATAGAAAACACCGGCCTCGGCATCCCACTCACTCAGTCGCTGAAATTGAATCCAGCCGCCGAGCGGAAAACTGTCCAGGTATGCCTCCAACTCAGATTCGAATTGTAATAACTTGACGCCGACGCCGCGACAACCAATGTCGGGTTTGCCGACGATTGGCAAGCCCAGGCCGGCCGCCCCCAACGCCGCCATCACAGACTGACATTGAACTTCCATGGCCTCATCCGTTACCTGGTGCAGAGTCCATGGCAGTATCCAACGCCGGGCATCTGCACCAGCCACGTCGAACACAGCCGATTTTGGCACGCCCACCATACCGGAAAGCGGGATCGCCGGGTTCGCGATCAGTGGCAAACTCAAGCTGCGATGCCATACGGAAAGCAACAGCCATTGCACCACCACCGGGATATACATCAGCCACGTCGGCCAAAATTCAAAAAATGATGTGGCGCGTCCATTACTATCCAGCGGTGGCATACCCGGGGACACGTGCGGCCGGTCGGTGTTGACTGGTTTTTTTTTGGATAAATTGTTCAGCAATGACTTGCCCACTCATGAACTCAATAGTTAGCTATGGCTAACAGACCGGATGTGGTTCGAACTATTTCCGTTCAGGCAGTGATGTCGACTCTGGACCCGTTGTCTTGACCTCGCCTTAGTCGGCTGTGACCGGGATTATTGCGCTGTGAAGGCCGGGTCTCAATTCTCTGGCTAAGCTGCCAAGCCCACTGCTATCATCGTAGTTGAACTTCGAAACCAGGAACAGATCTATCTATGCTGAGTAAATTCCTTCTCACCCTGACGGTTATTATCGCGGCGTTCCTGGTCCTCAGACATCGCAAGCTGTCATCGCCTGCAGCCGCTGCCAAACCCCGCAGCGGTGTCGATGCCGACAAGGCCTCCAAAGCCAGCAACATCCTGCCCAAAGATGACAGTCTCTCCTCAGACATGCGCGCGGCGGCATATATGTTCCTGGTACTCATGGTTGGCCTGGGCGCCAGCCTATATTATTTCCGCTGGCAGGATGATCACCACATATTGACCATAAGCCTGCACCGTGACAATCAGAGCGCACCGGTTATTTACCAGGTCTATAAGTTCCAATTGCAGGATCGCTCTTTTGTGACTATTGACGGTACCGTCGTAAACGTCGCCAGCAGCGAACGCATGGAAGTGGCAGGACTGATCGATTAGGCTCAGCGAGCTAGCTGATTGAGCGCTACGTCCACGACTTACCGGCAAAAATCAGGAGCGCTCCTGCAACAGGCGTATCGCTGCCATCGAAACCCCCTGCAACATTTCACCGTCACTGCGTGCATAGCTGATGATTATTTCCCTCATCGACGGCGCCCAGAATCTCTTGATATGATCCGCCACCTTCACCGCTGCCAGCTCATCGATTTCTGTCAGCGTCATATTGTCTGAGATCTGGTTCATCATCTTGATTAAATGCTGCAGTTCCGTGCCGGCCATTACGCAGAGTCCCCGCTGGACAACAGCCTGTGAGCATTGGTGTAAACGATGTGACGATTTTCGCGGGAAAATCCTATCAGCGTGATACCGGCCTGTTCAGCGATCTCTATGGCCAGGGAAGTTGGGGCGGATATAGCCACCACGATAGCAATATTTACCATCGCCGATTTTTGTAATATTTCATAGCTCGCACGACTGGATATCAATAGCCAACCCACTTGTCCGGCCAATCCTTTTTGTCCGCCGGATTGCTGCTGCCAGAGCAGGCCAATCAATTTATCCAAGGCATTGTGACGGCCCACATCTTCACAAACCTGCACTAACTGTCCGTCCACATCGCACCAGGCGGCTGCATGCAAGGCCCCGGTTAAGGTCTGCAAGGGCTGATGATCCACCAGCGCGCGGGTCGCTCGATCGATGGCGACATGGGATATGGAATTTTCGGCCACTACCGGCGCTATCGGCAGACGCACCTGTTGTAGTGATTCTGCACCGCAAATTCCACAGCCAGTGCGACCCGACAGATTACGACGCTTATCCTTCAATTTCGTAAAACACTGGCTCGATATGGTAAGCGCCACTTCGATACCCAGTTCGACCTCGTCTATGCAACAGTCGTAAATATCCTCGGCACTGTTAACAATGCCTTCGCTGAGGCTAAATCCGAGGGCAAAGGCTTCGAGATCAAGAGGAGTTGCCATCATCACGGCATGGGAGACACCGTTATAAACCAGTGCGACTGCTGTTTCCTTGGCGACGCAATCGGCAACACTGACACTGGCATTGCCATCGGCAGAGCCACGCCAGACATCTACGGATCTCGTCACCACGCCGGCAGTCTCGGCCTCGCCCGCCTTGCTGGACTGCGCCGATTTTTTGTCCTCCGCCAGCGCCATCAGGAATCTGCCTGCTCCACGAACGCGATTTGTCGCGCAGAAAATACTTCCCGGCGCGCCTGCCACTCAGAAACTCCGGTAACCTTGTTCACTTGCACAGCAGTAACCTTGTATTCGGGACAGTTGGTGGCCCAATCGGAATTATCGGTGGTAATTACATTGGTACCGGTCTGGGGATGGTGGAAAGTGGTGTAGACCACGCCCGCCTGCACTCGATCGGTGATATCCGCGCGTAACACCGTGTCCCCTGCTCGGCTGCAGACCCGCACCAGCTCACGATCATTGATGCCACGATCCTCCGCATCATGGGGATGGATTTCCAGTACATCTTCACTATGCCAGTTCTGGTTTTCTGTGCGACGGGTTTGGGAGCCCACATTGTATTGGGACAATATCCGCCCAGTAGTCAACAGCAGGGGGAAGCGTTTGTTGACCTTCTCATCGGTGGCTACATATTCGGTGATGGCGAATAAACCCTGGTCGCGCACAAACTCATTGACATGCATGATCGGTGTGCCATCCGGCGCATCCTGGGTGCATGGCCATTGTATCGAGCCTAACTCTGCCAGTTTTTTATAGCTAACGCCGCTGAATGTCGGGGTCAGGCTGGCGATCTCATCCATGATCTCCGCTGGATGCTTGTAGTGCATCTCATAGCCCAGAGCATTAGACAGGGCCATCGTGGCTTCCCAATCGGCCTTGCCACTCAAGGGCTCCATCACCTTGCGCACCGGAGAAATCCGGCGTTCCGCATTAGTGAAGGTGCCATCCTTTTCCAGGAATGACGCGCCGGGTAAAAATACATGGGCAAACTTCGCGGTTTCATTGAGAAATATATCTTGCACAATCAAACACTCCAAACTGCGCAAGGCCGCTTCCACATGCTGAATATCAGGATCTGACTGGGCTATATCCTCACCCTGGCAGTACAGGCCCTTGAAGCTACCGGAGATGGCAGCATCAAACATATTTGGAATTCTCAAGCCCGGTTCATGATCGATTTTCACCCCCCAGTGTTTCTCGAACGAACCCCGCACGGATGCATCGGAGACATGTCGGTAACCGGGGAGCTCATGGGGAAAGGAACCCATATCACAGGCACCCTGAACATTATTCTGACCTCGCAATGGGTTCACACCGACTCCTTCTCTACCGATGTTACCTGTTAGCATCGCCAGGTTCGCAATTCCCATCACCATGGTGGATCCCTGGCTGTGTTCGGTTACGCCGAGGCCATAATAGATAGCTCCATTGTCTGCACTGGCGAAGAGTCTCGCCGCGGCAACCAGTTTCTCGGCGGCAATACCGGTGACTGCTGCCATCGTATCCGGTGAGTTACGTGGTTGAGAAATAAAGCTTTTCCAGCGTTCGAACGCATCCTGCTCACAGCGCCCGGCGATAAATTCCTTGGCCTCGAGACCTTCAGTCAGGATCACGTGGGCGATGGCATTAATCAGAGCTACGTTGGTTCCCGGTAACAATTCCAGATGATGATCGGCGAGAACATGGGGACTTTTAACCAGATCGATGCGCCTGGGATCGGCAACAATCAGTCGTGCCCCCTGACGCAAGCGCTTCTTCAGGCGCGAAGCGAACACCGGATGGGCATCGGTGGGATTGGCGCCGATCACCATGATAACGTCGGCTTTATCCACCGAATCGAAGGTTTGGGTTCCCGCCGATTCCCCCATGGTGGTTTTTAATCCGTATCCCGTCGGCGAATGGCAGACCCGGGCGCAGGTATCGACATTGTTATTGCCGAAAGCCGCCCGCACCAGCTTCTGCACCAGGTAGGTTTCCTCGTTCGTGCAACGGGAAGAGGTGATGCCACCCACACTTTCTCTGCCATATTTACTCTGAATAGCGCGAATGCGCCCGGCGGCAAACGTAACCGCCTCATCCCAGGAGACAACCTGCCAGGGCTCGTCAATACTTGAGCGAATCATTGGCGTCGTCACACGATCCTTATGGGTTGCGTACGTATAAGCGAAGCGGCCCTTGACACAGGAGTGTCCGCTATTGGCTGCGCCATCCTTATAGGGAACCATGCGCACTACTTCGTCACCCCTCAGCTCTGCCTTGAAGGCACAGCCGACACCACAGTAAGCACAGGTTGTCACCACGCTGCGTTGCGGCAGACCGCGATCGATTACGCTATTTTCCAGCAGGGATGTGGTTGGGCAGGCCTGTACACAGGCGCCACATGACACACATTCGGAATCCTTGAAACTTTCGGCCTGGCCAGCGACAACCCTCGATTCAAACCCGCGCCCTTCTATGGTCAGGGCGTAAGTGCCCTGTATTTCCTCACAGGCGCGAACGCAGCGCGAGCAGACGATACATTTACTGGCATCGAAGGTGAAATATGTATGGGAAGTATCTTTCTCGGCGGCGCAGTGATTTTCACCTTCGAATCCGTATCGGCTTGCACTGACGCCCAGCGCTGCCGCCGTATCCTGGAGCTCACAGTCGCCGTCGGCGGGGCAGGTCGAACAATCCAGGGGATGATCTGAGATGTACAACTCCATCAGGTTTCGACGTAGCCTGATGACTTTTTCGGTTTGGGTGTGAACCACCAGGCCCGCTTCAACCGGCGTAGTACAGGCCGCGGAAACACCCTTGCTGCCTTCAATCTTCACCAGGCAGAGCCGGCAGGAGCCAAATGCTTGCAAGGAATCGGTGGCACAGAGTTTCGGGATATCGATATCCAACTGACCAGCAGCTCGCATGATTGATGTGCCTGCCGGCACCTGCACCTGCCGGCCGTCGATACTCAGGCTGACGACATCAGCGGCGGCGACTTCGGCGACCGGAGTACCATAATCTTTGTCTGCATCGAAAAATCGTAACATAGTGAGCTCAACTCAAGCTTGGGGCGATGGCCTGGAGGCGGGCCCGGGGTCAACTTCGAAGTCTTCCGCAAAATGTTCCAGGGCGCTGCGTACCGGAATTGGCGTCATCCCCCCCATTGCACACAGCGACGCATTGGCCATTGTATAGCACAGGTCTTCGAGTAAAATCGAATTCTGAGCCGGCGCCTTGCCGGCACAAATTTTGTCGATAAGCTCGACACCCCGCACCGAACCTATACGGCAGGGCGTACATTTTCCGCAGGACTCGATGGCGCAAAACTCCATGGAGAACCGCGCCTGTTCGCTCATATCCACGGTGTCGTCGAAGACAACGACACCGCCGTGACCGAGTACCGCATCGATTTCGATAAAGGCCTCGTAGTCCAACGCCGTATCCCATTGACTCTCCGGTAAGTAGGCACCCAGGGGACCGCCCACCTGCACCGCCCGCATCGGCCTACCACTGCGCGTGCCGCCGCCAAAGTCTTCTAACAAGTCTCTCAGGCTGTAACCGAAGGCCAATTCTACCAGCCCGGCATATTTAATATTGCCAGCTAATTGAAATGGCAGGGTGCCGCGACATCGACCGGCGCCGTAACGTTGATAATGCTCGTCGCCCTGCGCCAGGATGATCGGCACCGTAGCCAGGGAAATCACATTATTGACCACGGTCGGCTGCCCGAACAAGCCACTTATCGCAGGCAGTGGCGGCTTCGACCTCACCTCCCCGCGTTTGCCTTCGAGACTCTCAAGCATGGACGTCTCTTCACCGCAAATATAGGCACCGGCTCCCAGCCGCAGCTCCAGATCGAAGCTGAAATTAGAACCGGCGATAGCTTTGCCCAGATAGCCGTTTGCGTAGGCCACGTCTATCGCCCGGTTCAGGACTTCTTCAGCCAGAGGATATTCTTCACGCAGATAGATGTAACCCCGATCTGCTCCCACCGCCAACGCGGCGATGATCAAGCCTTCGAGCAATGAAAACGGATCACTCTCCATAATCATACGATCAGAATAGGTACCGGAATCTCCCTCATCTGCATTACAGACGATATATTTTTGCGGTGAGGCCGTGTCCAGCACCGTCTGCCATTTGATGCCAGTGGGAAACGCTGCTCCGCCGCGGCCGCGCAAACCCGAATCGGTGACGCAGCTAATAATGGCTTGCGGTTTCATCGCCAGGGCAGTCCGCAATCCTGCGAAACCACCGTGTCGGCAATAATCCTCCAGGGAGGTGGGAGCGATTATGCCAACCCGGGCAAATGTCAGCCGCTGTTGTTTTTTCAGGTAGTCAATTTCTTCGGTCAGGCCCAGATACAGCGGATGCTTATCGATATTTCGCCAACACGCCGCCGCCATGAATTCGTCTGCCTTCTCCGGCGTAATTGGACCACAGGCAACACGACCCTGCTCGGTTTCAAACTCAAGCATTGGCTCTAGCCAATACAGGCCACGAGAACCATTGCGTACAATTTCCAGCGCTAACTGGTGTTTCCTTATATGTTGTTGAATCACTTCGGCGACTCGATCGGCACCCAGAGAACAAGCCGTGGTATCTCGAGGAATGTATATTTTGCTAGGGGCGGCGGTCATTTTACTTCCACCTCGGACGTCGACAGTGCCGCTACCAGAGCATCGAATTTTGCCGCATCTACGTGGCCATAAACTTTATCTCCCACCCGCACAGCTGGAGAGCAGGCGCAGTTGCCCAGGCAATATACGGGCAAGAGAGTGAACTCGCCGTCGGCCGAAGTTTGATCGAATTTACATTGTAGCGTTCGTTGCGCGTGGGCTTCCAGCGCCCGACTACCCATGGCCTGACAGGATTCTGCCCGGCAAATCTGGATGCTATTTCGACCGGGAGGACTGGATCGAAAATAGTGATAGAAACTGGCCACACCATGCACTTCGGCGCGGGATAGATTCAAACCTGCAGCGATGACTGGCAGCAGCGCTGGAGGAATGAAGCCAAGTTCATCCTGCAGCCGGTGTAAAATCGGTAACAGCGCCCCAGGCAGACCCTGCAGTTCTTTAATAATACGCTTTACCAGCTTCTCATGCGCGAGGGGGGAGTTGGATACTAAACCCATGTTTGGCCTGTCTGCGTCAATCTGTATTGTGCTCTGGAGCGTCGGGGGATGTTGAATCCAGTATTTTCCCGATCCTAGAGTATCAGAACCACAAACTAGCGCTGAACGCTGCAGAATTCCAGCATTGGGCTGTGATCACTTGAGATTAAAGCCTTCCCGAGGTGAAAGGCCTGGCAGCTAACCGGCTTTGAGGACGCCGGTATGCCCCCTGGCTGGTGCCATTGCATACTCCAACATCTCACTCAGATCGCCATTCACGTGAATCAGTACCAGTTCACTGGCAACTGCGCCGTGATGGCATCTCGAACTGGTCGCAGGGGACGATCAGAGAAGGACATACAACTTGTGAAGGTGATTAATGCGAATAAACCCAGCAGGTTTTTCATTTTATTGTCCCGGTTACCAGAATTTATACGTTAATCCTGGTCCCCGTCTAGGTCTGCATCGCGGTCCGGATTCAGGTCGATATCGACCAGTTCATCGATATCGAAACGGCGTCCCAGCGCGCTGATGTCACTGGCACTGATTTCACCGGCGATATTGACTAAAACTGTGTCACCGGGCTCGGCCACCATGATGGTGATGCCGTAGATGATCTCAGCATTATCAGACAGTCTGAAGTGAACATCGACATGATCCTCACTATCGCGAACACGGATCACACGCTCCCAGCCATCGGCGTCCAGCGCTGCAGCGATAACAGTCATGGATTCAGCTATCTCATCCACATCGATAGCATCGGTCTCGAATACATTGACAGTGACCCGACGCAGTTTGGAAATAAATTCCGCCGCTTCTTCATCCGAGTTGCGCATGAGATTGGTTATCAAATTCAATAAGGGGGTCTTCAGACTGACTTCCACCGTCGGCTCCGTGTTCGCGATCGCCGTCAGGGATGTAAAATCCACATATCCCGGATGATCACGGATATCTTCCTCGGTAGCCAAAACGGTTGGCACGATAGTGATAAATATTAATGGCATGAACCACTGCTTTAAGGTCTTCATATAATTACCTCGCACTTAGTCCTACTCACAAATTCAAATTGGATCGTTTAAAGTTCGTTTCTGGTTCCTGGATGCCGCTCTTTCGAAGGAGGCATTCAGCGTGTCCTGTAATGGCCTGATCAAATATCTATCGCTAATCAGGGCATCGGTGCGTCTACCTATTTGATTCAAATATTCGATGGCCAGATTTAAATCTTCCACCGCCTGGCGGATTTCCGCAGGATTGTATTGCGGTAGTTGTGCGAGCTCCTCTGCCGGGGCAACACTCGCTTGCTGTGCGACCACCGGCGTATCCTCAGCGGGGGTAAACACCGAAATGCTCAGCACTATCGCCAGCACCGCAATCGCTGCGACGGGAAGGCTATAGCGAAGAAATAACGGTCCGCTATTAAACGGCCGGACAATATTATCCCAACTGAATCCAGCAACACTCTGTGTAGTTTGACCGGACTCGTGACCCCCATTTGCGAGGCGGTAAATTGGCTCCATTACCTGCTCATCGCAGTCGAGCAGCTGGAAGTCCATGACCGTGTCGAGCATGGTCTGGGCAAAACGAAATTCCCTGGCACAGGCTTCACATTGCTTCATGTGCGACATGAACTCCTGCTGCTGAGTCAAAGCCAGGTCACCATCGAGATAACTATCGATCTGTAACTGCACAAAGTAGCATTGGGATTCGCTGGTACTAGGCATGCTTGTTACCTTTGTCAGTGGCAGAGCGCTTGTCGCTGCCGGAATTCGATTGATTTACTTGTGATTTCTGACCAAAGTTTTCATCAAAAAATTGGCGCAGTCGCGTATTACCTCTCAGCTTTCGTCTTCCTCTATGCAGGTACACCTTCACCTGGCTTTCACTCATCCCCAAACTCTCCTGAATATCTGCATAACTGAGTCCCTGCACATCCCGCATCACGATGATGCTGCGAAACGGATTGTCCAGGGACTTGATTGCAAGTTGCAGTTGCTCCCTGAAAAACTGTTGGTCAATCTTGCCGACTTCGTCCGTACTGCTGGCCTGCTCATCGACATCGGCGTAATGGTCGAGATTTGCCTGCGCCGGTCGCTGCTTGCGTACGTGGTCGATCACCGCGTTATGGGCGACCCGCATCAGCCAGGCAGCTAACTTGCCATGATCTATTTTTTGCCAGTGCTGCCACAACTTTATGAAGACTTCCTGGGTTACATCTTCCGCGTCTTCCCTGGCGCGCAGGCTGTAGTAGGCAAAGGAGTAAATCCGTTGCCGGTGCTGTTCTGTAGCCTGCCTGTACTGAGCCAACATTTGTAGATAAAGACGGGTATCGGGAGGAAAAGGTTACAGTAGTTTAATCGCCTGCAGCCTGTCTGGCACGTTTCCCAGAAAATCAACGGCTTAAAGTCCTATTTGATCTCATCGCGCTAAATAGCCATGGCTTTCGATGCTATACTGCGGGCCAATTCGAGACCGTATCCAAACGCCGCAACCGACATGAAAATACTACAAAATCTGAGCATTTTCTGGGCCATTCTACTGGCATCCACTGGTTTGTGGGCGGCTGAGGAGTTCCTGGTGTTGGCAGATGGGGCCGAAGTGAAGGTGCTCTTCTTTGAACCCCAGGAACTGCTAGAGGCACCACCGCTGGCGCTACTGATAGCCGGAGGATCATCCAGTGAGTTCATGGCCAGGGCGCAGTTCTGGTTGGGCAAGGAACTGCTCAATCGTGGTTGGGCCATTGCCGTGCCGATCTCGCCCGACGGCAATGGTTTTTCGGCGGATAATTCCGCTCTGTTCCCCGAACTAATTACACTGCTACATGCGTCCCACGCCCTGAAAGCGGGCAAGCCACTGCTACTGGGGATTTCCAGTGGTGGTAGCGCCGCGCTGACAATCGCGGCACAAAACCCCGCAGCTTATCTGGGCGTAGTGGCCACGCCGGGGCGAATCGACCTGGATAGTTCCTTGGGGTCGCTAAACAGCTTGCCGATCTACTTGCGCATCGGCGAACAGGATATTTTTCATTGGAATCGCGGAATCGATGCGATGGTTGAAGTGCTGCAGCTTTCCGGGGCCCGCGTCGATGCCGCCATCGTGCCGGGCGCCAGGCACATCTTCAAGCTGGACTGGGATAATCTTGAAAGCTGGCTCACAAAGCTACAATAGCCCGACTGCTATGCAGCCAGGCCATCGCCCCAATGACTTTAGAATCGAGCTTCTTCGATCCAGTAATTGCTTACCACACCGTCGATGAACTCGATAGACAGGGTTTCGGTTCTTTCTTCTTCCAAATCAACCGAGAACACCAGAAACAAGCCGACCTCAATATCTTTTTCCGATCGATTCCGATATTTCCAGATTTCGGTGCCATCGGCATAGCTCAGTTTAGTGACTGGGTGTCCAAACGTAGTTTCCACCCAATCCACATCACTTTCGCCAATCTGTAACCTGGTTACGTCCGTCTCGTTCCACACAGTTTGCAGCGGACGAGAATCCGAGTCTACGGTGACTAGGCAGCCGCTGAGGACAATACCCATGGCGACTAACAGAGCTTTCTTTATCATTGAACATTCCCCACGATTTGTTTATTAAATTGCTTTGATCGTCATTACTTTTCGATTAAACGCCGACAGATCTCCGCTTAAGACGAGCCAGACCGGGAAAGGTTACAGCCCGAGGCTTCCTCAATTCTAGACTACATGTCTGAATTGAAGCTGAACGACCTTAGGCGTTCTGTCCTAAACGCCCTGCCTCGTCATCGTTGCCATCCAGATCTACCGGTAACACCAACATACAGGAAAAGAATTGTCAGCTAATACACAAAATTAAGTGGGAACCGCGGTCTCCACTGCCCTAACCAATCTTCAAACCATTCAGCAGCGATTGCGAATTAGCTAATTTCCTATTTATATCGAGATACCTCGGACACAGACTCTTTCACTTGAAAAAAAATGAAATAGCATCATATGATCGATTCATTCGGAACAACTCCAGTGAAGCAAATAATTTGGCGCTAAATCTATTTAATAAACTATTCCCACTCTGGGCGGTATTACTCTCGATTGCGGCTTTCTTTTTCAACGCCCTCTTTAGCGGTCTGCAGGCAGCAATCGTTCCATTGTTGGCCCTGGTCATGTTTATGATGGGTCTCACCCTGGCGCAAGATGACTTCCAGCGGATCTGGAACCACCCCAAGCCGATTTTCGTGGGAGTGCTCTTACAATTTCTGCTGATGCCAATGCTGGCCCTGGTGCTCGCCAGCATGTTGCAATTATCGAATCAATTAACCGTGGGCATGGTACTACTCGGGAGCTGCGCCGGGGGCACCGCATCCAATGTGATTTGCTATCTTGCCAAGGGCGATGTCGCGCTCTCAATCAGCATGACCATGAGCTCTACTCTAATCGGCGTCATAGCAACTCCCTTGCTCTGCAGTTTTTATCTTGCCGAGACCGTAAGTGTGGATACCATGGGATTGTTGCTAAGCATATTCCAAATAGTGTTCCTGCCAGTGATATTGGGTTCGCTTGTAAATCATTACTTTCATTCGGTGGTCGCGAAACTGGAGCCTCTGATTCCGACCCTGTCGATAATCATTATCCTGGCAATTATTGCCATCGTGGTTGCATTGAATGCTTCCAGCCTGATCGAAGTGGGACTGATGACACTAGTTGCAGTTATTCTGCATAACTGCCTCGGCCTCAGCTTTGGATTTTATATTAGCAGAATGTTTGGCTTCGATCTGAAGCAGAGCCAGACCATCGCGATCGAAGTAGGCATGCAGAACTCAGGCTTGGCAGTCGCGCTGGCCTTGCAGTTTTTTTCCGCTACAGCGGCGCTGCCCGGGGCATTATTCAGCATCTGGCATAACATCAGTGGATCATTGCTGGCTGCCGCGTGGAGCAAGAAAAGAGAATCGCTGGAGTACCTTATTAAAGATGACGAACACTTAAAAACACGGGGCTAGGGAGCAGCAAAGTTGGCGGGGTAAGAATATCGACAGGGAACAAGTCAGAATCCACCTATTCCTAAACAATTGTTCTAAAATTTAATCAAAGACTCCTCAACCATAGTGTTACTCGAGGCACCTTCGGGTTATTTCGCCGACCCCTTTGGCCGCCGTAGTGCCCTACTGATCGGCAGCTTTCACGTGGCCTGATTAATGTAACCCTACCGGGAATCCCACGGCATCTCCCTGGCCGGGTTCGGATTGTTATGGTTTTCCAAAAACTCGGTGGTGACGGTAGCAAATAAATTCTGCAACGTGTTGCTACAATAAACAGACCCTCTCCACCAGGGGTAGTCGCTCATCACCTCCCTCCCGATGAGTAACTACCCCCGTTTTTTCCAAAAATCTGGATTCCCGTACCGGCCCATGCCCCGGTGCTGACCCCAACTCCGTGCAAAACACCAAATTGGTGCTTTATTGATCGTCGTGTTAAAGTTTTTGTGCTTCCCTAATGAATTGTGCCATCTAAAATAAAAGCAGGATTCAGGAACTGTCAGCGAGCGATTCATATACATGCAGGAGTGGAACAATGAAACTAATCACCGCAATAATTAAGCCCTTTAAATCCGATGACGTGCGTGAGGCATTATCGGAAATAGGTGTGAGCGGCATGACTCTTTCTGAAGTCAAAGGCTTCGGCAGACAAAAGGGGCACACCGAACTTTACCGCGGAGCGGAATACGTAATCGACTTTCTTCCCAAGGCCAGGCTCGATGTTGCGGTCCCGGACAGCCTCACGGATCAGGCAGTGGATGCAATTTGTAGTGCCGCCAGCACCGGCCTGATTGGAGACGGAAAGATATTTATTACCAACCTTGAGCAGGCGATTCGAATTAGAACCGGTGAAACAGGCGACGATGCCCTCTAGAGGATGTAAACAGCAATGCTAATAAAAATCTTCAATCTAAAAACGCTTATAGCCCTGACCCTGCTGCTGATGCCAAGCTTGGCGGCGGCGCAGGATGGGGGCCTGAACGGGGCCAATACCGCATGGGTCATGACTTCTACGGCGCTGGTTCTGTTTATGACCCTGCCTGGCCTCTCCCTGTTCTACGCCGGTCTGGTGCGGACAAAAAATGCTCTCTCGGTCCTGATGCAATGCTTTGCCATCGCCGTGGTAATTTCATTGCTGTGGCTGGTAGTCGGCTATAGCATCGCCTTCGGTCCCTCCGAGTCGGCCTACTGGGGCGGGCTCAGCAAGATGTTCTTCAACGGTATTGTGGTGGATTCCATGACCGGAGATATTCCCGAAACGGTGTTCTCCGCCTTCCAGATGACCTTCGCCATCATCACTCCCGCGCTGGTGGTTGGGGCATTTGTCGAACGCATTAAATTTTCCTCGATGTTGTTATTCAGCTTGCTTTGGACTCTTCTGGTTTACTTTCCCGTCGCGAACTGGGTTTGGGGCGGTGGCTGGCTGGGACAGATGGGCCTCATCGATTTCGCAGGTGGCACCGTGGTGCATGTGACGGCTGGTGTCGCTGCCCTGGTCACGGCTCTGGTCATTGGTCGACGGCAAGGGTTTTTGAGCACACCAATGATGCCCCACAATTTGACTATGAGCTTTACCGGCGCCGCTATGCTCTGGGTGGGCTGGTTTGGGTTTAACGCCGGCAGCGCACTCGCCGCTGACGGCGCCGCCGGCATGGCCCTGTTGGCGACTCACATGTCGGCAGCAGCCGGTGCCCTGACCTGGATGTTAATAGAATGGATCAAACATGGTAAACCCAGTGGTTTGGGGGCGATTACCGGTATGGTTGCCGGCCTCGCCTCCATCACCCCCGCATCCGGTTCTGTAGGCCCGGCCGGTGCCCTGTTAATAGGACTAAGCGGTGGTGTTATCTGTTACTTTGCCACCAATTATCTGAAGCAGGTCATCAACATTGACGATTCTCTCGATGTGTTCCCGGTCCACGGTGTCGGCGGTATGGTAGGCACCTTACTCGCCGGGATTTTGGTGTCTGATCGGCTCGGCATTCTAAGTGGTAATGGCTATGCCGAGGGCATGAGCATGGCAACACAGAGTATGGTTCAACTGACGGGTATCGTCGCGGTGGCGATTTACACGGCCATTGTCACCTTCGCGCTGTTAAAACTGGTGGGCTTTGTCACTTCTGGTATTCGAGTAACGGCAGATCAGGAACAGGTGGGCCTCGATATCACAGACCACGATGAGACTGGCTACAATATGTAGAAAACCAGGCACAAAAAAGCCGGCCCGTGACCGTGTCACCGTGCCGGCTTTTTCTTAGCTGCATTGCCCAGCGCCTGCCACAGAATTTTCCACTGATGTGCTTCCACCAGATCACCGGCATTATGCCCCGATTGCAGGAAAATGGGGCTGGCGGAATCGTCCGTCACTTGCCCGGTCAGGCGGATTGCTTACTCACGCAGCGCCGATGTCCCCCACTGATTACCAGCAGACTCGGCCAGAAAAGTGGCAGGGAATGGAGCAATATACGGCGGTGGTCATATCTTGCTCCTGTCCTTTATACTGGCAGCTTCACTCTAAGAATTATCAGGAGTTCCCCGTGCTCTCTTTTCCTGCGAATCATCTTGGCCAACTATTTCGAACCATCGTTGCCTGCCTGCTGGTGCTGGGCTTTTTCCAGAGCTCACTGGCGGAAGTCCTGCCCCTGGACAAGCCCGAAAATGTCGGCGTCTCTTCCGAACGCCTGCAGCGCTTGTCTGCCGCCATGCAACGCTATATCGATGACGACATGCTGGCCGGTACGGTTGCACTGATATCACGCAATGGCAAAATCATTCATTTTGAATCCCAGGGCTGGAAAAACAAAGAAACCGGCGAGGCGATGACTGACGATGCTATTTTCGTCATCATGTCCATGACCAAGCCGATTGTGACCACGGCCCTGATGATGCTGTACGAGGAGGGCCGCTTCCTGCTGACCGACCCAATCACCGACTGGATTCCAGAGCTGGAAGGCAAGGAGGTGATCGTGAACGATGAGGGCGGCTCATATCGCATGACCGCCAAGCGCCCGATCACCTTCCGTCATGTCTTGTCCCATACTTCAGGCCTGGATCCCAGCCCGGATGCGCTCACCGAAGAGGAATTGGCGTTAATGCCGCGGGCAGCAACGCTGGAAACGACACTGCTTGAGCGCGCACCCCTGCCATTAAATTTTCATCCCGGGGATGACTGGCAATACGGTAGCTCCACCGACTATGTTGCCCTGTTGGTGGAACGTATCTCCGGTGAACCCTTAGTAGATTTTCTGCAGGACAGGATTCTCGATCCCTTACAGATGCATGACACCTTCTACATCGTGCCGCGGGACAAAGTCCATCGTGTTGCCGCCGTCTACAAACCCACGGGAGAAAATCAGACCATCGAACTGGCACGATCACCCGAATATAGCGAGACCACCTACTTCGGTGGTGTTGCCGGACTCTCCTCAACCGCTGCCGATTACTGGCGCTTCAGTCAAATGCTGTTGAATGGCGGCGCCCTGGATGGGGCGAGGCTGTTGAGCCCTAAAACCATCAACCTGATGATCAGCAATCACAGCGGTGACAACGATGTCTATATCCGCGGACCGGGTTATAACTTCGGCCTGGGTTTCGGCATAGTGAACGATGCGGGCAAGGCCAGAGACCCGCTAACACCCAGCACTTTTACCTGGGGCGGAGCCTGGGGCACAATATTCTGGGTCGATCCAGTGGAAAACATGATCGGCATCATGATGACCCAGATCACTTCCTACTCTCACCTCAGCGTGAGACAGGATGTGGGGGTGACAGCGATGCAGGCCATCATCGACAGCTACAGCAACAAGCCTTATCCGGTAGCGCCATATCGCACTATCCACTAAGGCACCTGGCCAGGTGCCCTAGTATTACGCCGACGCCTGGGAGGAATGTTCAGGCAAGCTCTTATTAATTATTCAATAACTCGTAGATACGGCGTATCGCCCGCGGATCGACTCCCACTGTTCTGACCATCGAGTGGCTGGTCATATCGAGCTGCTGCGCAGCCTCCTCGGCACTCACACCGCGCCGATGCAGCATAGAAGCCTTGTCCCATAAATCGCGCAGGTAGGCCTGAAATTTGTCGATCGGCTCCCGCGTCCGCATCACCGGGCCATGACCCGGCAACCAGGTATCGAATTCCAGGGTTTTCAGTGCTTCCAGGGCGGCCGGCCACTCATCAACGTGACCATCGCCCATATAGGCGAGTCCCGGCAACATCATGTCCCCGGTGAAGACCAAACTCTCCTGTGGCAAATAGATCACCACGTCACCGCCGGTGTGTGCCCGACCCAGATGCAGTAGTTGAATTTCCCGACTGCCGGCGGCGACCACCTGAAACAGGGTCATCTTGGTTTCCAGGGTAATATTGGGCGGCGTTGGCTGAACTTCGCTGAGCGCGTCCAGGTAATTACGTTGCACCCGCAGGCGTTCTGACAGTGTGGCTTTGCGTTCCGCATCAGATTCCGCTGCCACCTGCCTCTCCAGGTTTGCTATGGCCGCCGGTACCGGATCGGAAAAACTCTTGAAGGTGTTTTCAGTCAACACATTACCGATGTCGCCATTGAGTTTCGTCCGGGTAAATTCATGACCGATGATTTCGATGCCGGCAGGAAATGCCTGATTGCCATGGGCATGATCGAAATGGTAGTGGCTGTTTACCAGATAGCGAACCGGTTTGTCGGTAATCACCTTAAGCGAGTCCAGTAGAGCTTTGGCGGCTTCAGGAGTGACATGGGAATCGACTACCAGGGTGTCAAATTCGCCCACCAGTACCAAGGCGTTACTCATGGTATAAACAGACCCGGTGCCGGTGGCGAACCAGACGCCATCGGCTACCTCGACGAATCGATGGGTATCGGATTCGACCACCCTATCTTGCGCCAGCGCATGCACCGGCATCAGCAACAAGTAAAGCAGGCTATAAAATATAGAAAAACGGGCTATTCTGGTTTTCATCTGATCTGGCTCTCCTGATCTGATTGACAAGTTACCCTCTGGCAACTCGATTTGCGTATTAAACTTGTTATGACCCCACCGCATCTACCTGGCAGCCTGTGAACTCGCCGCGATCTGGCACCGTAGGGAAATCAAAATCTTCAGTAGGCTACTCTCGGCATCGATCGTCTAAATCAACATGAAGACGAATTGCTATTGGGCCACACGGAAAAGGCACCTTAGCCTACCGCCGAAAAACTGTAAAGGAAGTCGTGGTTAGCAATCAAAAAATGGTTAGAACCACTAATTCACCGTCAAACAAATAAATGTATATTATTGATTTTATTGACTTAAACAGATTGGCAAGATTATTGCTTAAAGCAATAACAAAGCAAATTAGCCTGAATCTTTCCCAGACAAAGACAGGCAGTAAAGATAATAGAGGATGAAATAATGCGAGCTTTTAACTACAAGATCCGATTAAGTACTGCGACGCTGTTAGCCATGGTGTTGGGCAGCTATCTCTACTCGGCTTCCGCGGATGCAGCCGAGATGCGAGACATCTCCAGGATAAACCGCAGTATCCACGTGTCTGCCGGGGAGTGGGTTGGCGATATCTCTTCGGTAAATGGTGGTATAGATATGGCCAAGGGTGCCAATGCCCAGGAATTGAGTACCGTCAATGGCGGTATCGATCTGGATGACAACGTCACTATCGAGCAGGCAGAAACCGTCAATGGTGGCATCCGGATCGGTGAGAATGTCACCGTGACTGGATCTCTGGAAACTGTAAACGGCGGTATTCGCACCAGTGCGGGTACGGTTGTAGCAAATCGAGTGCGAACGGTAAACGGCAAGATTCAACTACGAAACACCACAGTTGGAAAAAACGTAGCGACATCGAACGGTGATATCAGTCTCCGCGATGGCAGCATCGTTAACGGCGATTTACTGGTAGCAAATAGACGCAGCAACTGGTGGAGCCGCCTTTGGAGTTCCCACCGCCGGCACCTGGACATTACCATCGACGCAAGCTCAGCGGTGCGAGGCGATATTCACCTCTACCGCGAAGTCGACCTGCATATAGATGACGCCGCGGAAGTCGGTGAGATCATTCGCCACTACTAAGCCCTGGCAAAAGGCTAGATGTCCTTGCGCTCGTAATGCCCCATCAGCATCCCCGTGGCCAGGACATGACCCTCGATCGCTTCCAGTAACTGGGCCTTGTTAAGCCCTGCCGCCAAGCCTAGCTCCGCATCCAGGGCATAGACGCGGAAATGATAGGCGTGTAATTTCCCATCGACTGGCGGCCTTGGACCAAAATAGCCGGACTGGCGTATACCATTGAGGCCATTGATCATGCCATCCAGGCCCGCCACACCAGACACTTCGGCATCTCGAGCCATACCCTCGGGCAGGGAAGCCCCGACCGGTATATTGTAGGCGACCCAGTGTACGAAAGGCTGTGGCATGGGTGCGATGGGATCGTCACAAATCAGGGCGACCTGAACCGTTCCTGCCGGCAAATCTGACCAACTCAGGTCTATAGACGCGTTATCTCCGTAAGCCGTGTTGCGCTCCGGTACGGTACCGTGGTGCTCAAATGCGCCACTGGTCACGGTTACGGTTTCCGGCGCATCCGCAGCCATCACCGGTGCCGACATCAGGACCACACACAATCCCGCAAACAGCCAATTCATGGAATATTTATTATCGCTTTTAGTCACTACATTCTCCTCATTACAAATACGTGGTGATTGCCGGCCGAATAGCATCTATCCGGCCTTAGCGACGAGATTAACTTTTTCAGCTTTTTCTCGTAGCAGAAATTTCTGCACTTTCCCGGTCGAGGTCTTCTCGATAGGACCGAAGCAGACTTTCTTGGGAATCTTGAATCCTGCCAATTCTTCGCGGCAATAGCTAATCACTTCGGCAGCCGTCATTTCCTGCCCCGCTTTAAGGCAGACGAAGGCACAGGGAACTTCACCCCATTTTTCGTCGGCACTGGCAACCACCGCCGCCTCGAGAATCTTGGGGTGTTTGAATAATACAGACTCCAGCTCTAGCGAGGAAATATTTTCACCACCGGAGATGATGATGTCTTTCGATCGATCCTTGATCTGAGTATAGCCGTCTGCATGCCACACCGCCAAGTCGCCGGAATGAAACCAGCCGCCGGCGAAGGACTCCTCGGTCGTCTTCGGGTTCTTCAGATAGCCTTTCATCACCAGATTACCACGCATGAATATTTCCCCCATGGTTTTCCCGTCCTGCGGAACTGGCTCCAGTGTTTCCGGATCTGCTACCATCAATTCGTCCTGCAAAGGCGCACGAACACCCTGCCTGGCCACCATTTCGGCGCGATCATCGACACTGAGTTCGGCCCACTCGTCCTTCGGTACACACACTACGCAGGGGCCATAGGTCTCGGTAAGGCCATAGACATGGGTCACGTTGAAGCCCATATTTTCCATTCCGGCGAGCACTGCAGCCGGTGGCGCCGCACCTGCAGTCATGACATTAACTTGCTGCTCGATACCCTGCTTCATCTGATTTTCGGCATTCAGCAGTGTATTAAGCACTACCGGCGCACCACAGAAGTGAGAAACATTGTGCGTCTTGATGGCGTCGAAGATTGCCTGATCCCGCACGTGGCGCAGGCACACACTTGTTCCCGTCACGGCAGCGAGACTCCATGGAAAACACCAGCCATTGCAATGGAACATGGGCAGGGTCCACAGATAAACAGGATGCGCCGTCATGTTCCAGCATAACACGTTTGATATGGCGTTTAGATAGGCTCCACGATGATGAAAAACCACTCCTTTGGGATCGCCGGTGGTGCCCGAAGTGTAGTTGAGAGAAATCGCCTGCCACTCATCTTCGATCTGGAAGCAGCTATAGTCATCGTCGCCACTACTGATGAACTCATCGTAATTTTTGTCGCCCAACAGCTCGCCGCCTTCGAAATAAGGATCGTCGATGTCGATAACCAACGGCTTGTTGTCGACTAATTCCAGTACTTTTTTAACCGTGTCACTGTACTCTCTATCCGTGAACAGAACCCTGGTCTCGGCGTGCTCCAGAATAAAAGCAATCGCCTTGGCGTCAAGCCTGACATTCAGCGCATTGAGCACGGCACCCGTCATCGGCACGCCGAAATGCGCCTCGAAAGTCTCCGGCGTATTGGCGCCCATGAATGACACCGTATCGCCCTTGCCGATGCCTATTTTTTGCAAGGCTGACGCCAGCAAACAACAGCGCTTGTAGGTTTGCGCCCAGCTAATTTTTGCATCGCCGTGAATGATGGCGATGCGGTCGGGACAGACCCGGGCACTTCTCTCGATAAAACTCAGGGGCGTTAAATGGGCGAAGTTAGCTGGATTTTTATCCAGGGATTGCTCGTAAATATTATCAGTACTCATATCTCACTCTAATGCTTGATGCCTGTGCTCAACACAGTTTAGCCGAATTATCCTGACTCACTGCCGGCATAACAAATCTCAAACACAGGCAGCGGGCTTACATGAAATCCATGTCTCCGGCAGTAAGCCACCAGCGACCATACAGTGAAGCTGCGCCAGGACCGGGATTCCAGCTGTTACAGGGTATCTCAATACCCAATTCATTCACAATCGCGCCGTCTAACATGACCCTGGACAGGCAGCCTCGGGTGATCCACATCTTCAGCCCCTGGGTCTGGGAAGACTCACCAAGCTCCCGATTTAGCGTGCAAATTGCCGGCGACACGGAGTCCAGCGGACAGATGAGGTCCATTATCAGAGTGTAGCTATCCTTGTTCTTGAGGATCGCAATAGCCAGGGGCTGGTGGGAAATCGAGTCCCGGATCAGTACACAGCGATACTGTTTGCGCCTGGCAAATGGATGTTCGAAGTACCGATAGCGGATGTAGTCACAGTTCCTGACACCGATGATGTTGTCCTCGAAGTCGGCTCGCATCGCCCGCCAGAGGCTATCCAGTTGCAAGCGCTGCTTCTCATCTGCCAGATCGAGAGTAGTCACCGTATAGGCAGAATTCTTCATCGGCTCATCACTGCGGGGATACAACACTTCAACAAAATCGTCGGTTTTTTCATAGAGCCCTAAGCGAATGGCAATTGTCATCGCCTTCTGGTTTGGAAATCCAAACCCAAGCAGATGCCTGACTGTGTTACCTATCTCTCGCTCGAGAAAAGTCGCCGCCACTTTAAAGAACAGGCTGTTCTTGCCGTACTGCCCGCGGATTTCAGGCAATACCATCACATCGCACACCTGGATCGCCAGGGCGGCGGTACCGAAGTAGCAAATATGCCGTGGCGCGCCGCCATAGTGGGCGACGATAGCGCCATCCCTGGTGGGCCTGGCCACCACACATTTTCCATCGCCTTCGATGTATTTCCAGCGCCAGATTTCGGCATCGAAATCGACCCCGAAACTTTTCTGAAACAGATCCGCGATTTCGAGCGGGTCGAATGAATCTATGTCCGAGTATTCAGCCTCGGCATATTCGCCCTCAGGCATAGCCATCATGGAGAACTGAAACAGCCGGAAGCAGCGCCTGCGACTCTCAAATTCGGCCACGGCGTTCAGCAGTTCCTGCACACAGGAATCGATGTCCGTATCAATAAGCTGGGGTAGCTCATCGAGATTGTGATGGTGTGCATTCAACAGCGCACTGAGTTGACGCGCAGACTCTATTGCGCTGGCAGTAAGATCTGCTTCCTCAAGCAGTTCCATGCCCAGGCGTCGGGACAGCTGCCTCAGAGAACTCAGATTTGCTAACTCAGATGGTGCTAACGCCGAATCGTCATCCAGAAATTCGCCGAAGAATAATAGCTTCCCATTCGGATTAAGTAATTGACGAGACTTGCTGAGCACGGCCAGTTGATCGAGATAGATAATCGAACCCTCGATAACGATGACATCAAAGTTTAATTCGACCTTTAAGTCCAGGATACTGGCAGTCGTAATCTGTGTAGCTACAGAAATTTCTTCGGCAACTTTGTCCATGCTGCCGCCGACGAGCAGCACAGCCGAATCGGTGTTGACGAGGTGTTGTACCTGCGCAGCGAGCAGTGATGAAAACCGCTGTCCTGCGCGCTCGATAAGCTCCGCTGGCTCGCCGCTGTCGCAAGCGACAGCTTCGGCCGTGAGGTGCACCCCGAGATCCTGCTGGTACAAACCCTTCTGGTATAAACCCAGGCGCAGAAATTCCGGCAGGCTGCACTGTAGCTCCAGCGCCCTGGCGAATACGCTGTGTAATGGCGATAAGGATTCAGCTTGCATCGCACGACCCAGGCTTGCGACCAGAATTCCGGGAGTCTGCCAGGTAATGCCTGGCTGGATGCCTGCTGCTTAATCGATTCAAGCCTATCGAGTCCTGGCTGCGCTCAACGTCGCGTCAATGGCGTCATATTCAGGTGTTTACCCCCATCCACGATCAGGGTTTCCCCGGTAACCACTTGCGGCCCGGAGATGAAAACAAGGATGGCATCGGCGACCGTTGCTGGCGTCGCGGTTAGCTTTAGAACGGCGGCCTTGCGATTGTTTTGCAGCAGGGCCTCATACTTTTCGTCGCCCAAACCCTGGCGCAGCCATTCGCCTTCGATAAAGCCCGGACAAACTGCGTTCACCCTGATTTTTGGTCCCAGTGCTCGCGCCAGCGCAAGTGTCATTGTAATCATGGCGCCCTTGGAGGCGGCATAAGCGATGGAGCTTCCGATGCCGGTAATCCCGGCGGTCGAGGCCACATTTACCACCGTCCCACCGTCTTCGGCCGCTTTCATGTGCGCGCTGACGGCACGCGTCATCTGATAACAACCAATCACATTGACGCCATAGATGCGCTGGAAATCCTCGGCGTTGAGCCCATCCAGATTGCTGTGTTCGACAAATTTCGTGGTGCCGGCATTGTTAACCAGGATGTCGACGCGGCCCCATTTTTCCATTGCCGCAGCCACCATGGCCCCACAATCTTTATCCTCGGCGACATTGGCACCAAAAATCAGGGCTTGCACCCCAATCTCTTCACAGTCCGCCGCTACCTGGCGGGCACCATCGGCGTTTGAGTTGTAGTTGATGACCACGTTGCAGCCCAGTGATGACAATAGCCTGGCGGTGGCAGCGCCAACGCCACTACTGGAACCGGTGATAATTGCTACCCTGTCAGTTAAATCCTTCACGCTGTTCTAATCCTCATAACTATTATTGGATGCCGCCGAAGCTGGGCTGCCGGGGATACCCTAGCATAAATTCATCCGGAATCCTGTAGTGAGATCAGGCCGGCCTGATGCACCGCCCCAGTGTCGGAATTTCATCTCAAAGAGGCTGTTTCCCAGCAAAAAACTACGACTTTAGTCGAAACAATAGGTTACAATACGTAACACTTTTGTAGGCCGTAATTAGCTAGAATTACATAAGTCACTATAAAACTCGAAGGTTCGGGTTTTTCTAACAACAGGGATGAGACACTCAAACATACTGGATAATTCGAGCCCTCGGGTATTGGTGTGAGCACATGCGCGCCATCGGCACGGGGAATTGCTGCGTACAGCGTGCCTGAGGGCGCTTTCGGCAGGTTTAAAAAATGGAGATTGCGGTGAAAAACCAACAAGTAGTAGCGGCTGTAATTCTGCTGGCAGTCGCAGCGTGGATGTTCATTCCACACAGCGCTGAGACGCTCAAGCAAGAAAACAATGCACCGGTCAGGGTCGTTGTCGCGATCGAGGAAGGTCAACCCATCTCGGAAAATCCCGATGTATTGACGGTGCGGGCAGCCACGATTCGTCCTCAAATCTACGTGAAACAGATTCGAGTGCGGGGTCGCACCCAGGCCTTTCGCCACGTTCAGGTACGTATGGAACAAGCAGGGCGCATTGTCAGCGACCCCATCGCCCGCGGTGCCAGGGTCAAGCAGGGGGATCTACTCTGTGAAATAGCCGTGGATAATCGAGACTCTGACCTACTGCAGGCGCGCAGTCGCCGTGAACAGGCAACATTCGAATATGACGCCGCCCTGGACTTGCAAGGCAGAGGCTTGCAGTCAGAAGTCGTGGTCGCACAATTGAAGGCAGCGCTCGCGTCTTCGAGCGCCGCGGTCAGCCGCGCAGAGCTGGCTCTCAAGAACATCAGGCTGCTGGCGCCCTTCGACGGCATTGTCGAAACTCGTAACGTGGAAATCGGCGATCTCCTGAATATCGGCGATGTCTGTGCCTCCGTGCTCGATGACAAGCCCATGTTATTGGTTGGACTGGTGCCGGAACAGGACGTCAGCAGTGTTAGTGTCGGTGCCCGAGTATCGGCAAAACTGCTTGACAGCAATATGATCGCTGGCGTCGTCACTTACCTGGCACGGGCAGCCGATGCAGTTTCCCGCAGTTACCGCATCGAAGTGGAAGTCGATGGAAAGTATACAGACATCAGGGCTGGTACCACGGTTGAACTCATGGTGGATGCCATGGAAATCAGCGCACATCTAATTCCTTCCTCAGCCCTGACTCTGGATGACGAGGGTGCCATCGGTGTCAAACTGATCGGCGCTGGCAACAGAATCTTGCACCGCAACATTGAAATTGTCGGTGACAGCGGCAATCAGTTGGACCCCGGAATCTGGGTCACTGGATTAAGTGGTACGGTCAACCTGGTCACACTGGGCCAGGAAATTGTGTTTCCCGGGCAAGTGGTTGAAGGCAACTTCGACTGGGCCGAGAGCCCTGCGCCAGAATAACGTCACGACCATCTTCTACCCGGAGCGAGAGCAAGCGTAACCATGCGAAATTATATTGACGCAGCAGTTTCACGATCCCGCACCACCCTGAGTGTGTTTGTAGCCACCATGCTGGTGGGCTTTGTTTCGTACCTTGCGATTCCGGTGGAACTGTATCCAGATGTTCAGGTACCTCTCATCGTCAGCACTATTATCCATGAGGGTATCTCACCGGAAGATGCGGAACGGCTGCTGGCCAAACCAGCGGAACTCGAATTGAAACTGGTCGACGGCATTGTCGAGGTCTCCTCATTCTCCAGCGAGGGGGCGGCGACACTCATGATCGAATTCGACATTGATTTCGATAGCCAGAATGCCCTGAGTGAAGTCCGGGAAGCCATTAACCGCGCCAAGGTGCGATTCCCGCAATCCACTGAAGAACCCATTATTCAAGAAGCCTCCGCAATTAACACGCCTATTGTGCAGATCGCTATTGGCGGTGAAGGGGTGCCCGAACGGGTGTTGCTACGTATCGCAGAAGACCTGCAACGGGAAATTGAGATTTTGCCCCAGGTGCTGGAGGCGTTAATGGTGGGCAATCGGCAGGAACTGCTAGAGGTCGTAATCGATCCGTCGAAGCTGGAAACCTACGGCATACCCAACAGTGCGATCGTACAAGCCGTAACCAGCAATAATCGCCTGATTGCCGCCGGTCAAGTAGACACGGGCCAGGGTAGTTTCTCAATTAAGGTACCCGGTCTGATAGAAACCGCTAGTGACCTGTTCACTCTCCCCATCGCATCTAATGACATGGGGGTGTTGACATTATCGGACATAGCCGATGTACGACGAACCTTTAAAGACGCAACCCGCTTTTCCTATACCAATGGTTCGCAATCGATTTCATTGAATGTAATGAAGCGCAAGGGAGCAAACCTGGTCGAGGCGATGGAAGAAATCGATGCCCTGATTGCAGAAATACGGCCCAGCCTGCCACCGGCAATCTCACTGTCCTATGTCAACAATACGGCCCCCATAGTGCTGGAGCAAAATATGGGCCTGCAGGGAAACATGGCAACTGCAATGGTGCTGGTTCTGATCGTTGTCATCGCCTCGGTTGGCGTGCGTTCCGGATTGTTGGTGACCATGGCCGTGCCTTTTTCTTTCTTCTTTGCCTTCATCGTCATCACCCTGTTGGGTTTTACCTATAACTTCATGGTGATCTTTGGTCTGCTGTTAGGCTTGGGTATGTTGATCGACGGCGCCATCGTAATGGTGGAATACGCCGATCGCAAGATGGCGGAGGGGCTCGATAGCCAAGAAGCCTACAAGGCATCTGTGCAGCGGATGTTCTGGCCTATCCTCGCTTCCACCGCCACCACGCTGGCTGCATTCCTCCCTATCATGTTCTGGCCAGGTGTCTCTGGCCAGTTCATGAGTTATTTACCAATAACCGTGTTCGCGGTATTAACCGGCTCCCTGTTTTACGCGCTATTGTTTGCACCGACCATTGGTGCCCTGATCGGAAAATCCAGTGATGCCGACAACACCTATTTGCGCAACCTCGAAGAAGGCGACCCCGATAAAGTCACCGGAATCACGGGTGTGTATGCACGCCTGCTGGAATTTGCGGTTAAGATTCCGCTTACGGTACTGACACTGAGTATCGTCACCCTGGTTACCATTGTTTTCACCTACGGTCGATTCGGCGCGGGCATCGAATTTTTTGTGGAGACAGAGCCGATGCAGACCCAGATTCAGATTTTTGCACGCGGCAATTTCTCACCGGCAGAGTTACGAGATGTGATGCTGGACGCCGAGGACCGAATCCGGGAAGTCGGTCTTTTCTCGGGCATCGTGACCCAGTCCGGTGCTGGTCAACAAATGTCGGGGAGTGGACAGTCCGCCCCGGATTTAATCGGCACAATATTTGTGGAGATGTCCGATCGCCGGGATCGGGCCGAAGATGGATTCGAGATCGAGAACCTGTATCGGCAGGCCATTGCCGGAATCCCCGGGGTTCGGGCCGAAATCGTTACCCTGGAGCAGGGCCCACCGGTAGGCAAGGAAATCCAGGTGGAACTGTCTGGAGACAATCTGGATCTGTTATTTTTAGAAGCCGCGCGCATTCGTGGCTTCATGGAAAACCAGATGACTGGTCTCATCGATATCGACGACACCGCACCAATTCCAGCCATCGAGTGGGAAATCAAGGTCGATCGGGCACAGGCTGCGATGCTCGGGGCCAGCATGGCGGAAATCGGCACGGCGATTCAGCTCATGACCAATGGGGTTTTCATGGGAGATTACCGTCCCAACGATAGCGAAGAAGAAGTGGACATTCGCGTGCGCTACCCCATCGAGTATCGGGGTATTAATCAACTGGATACGATCCGCATCAGTACCGTTAATGGACCGGTGCCCATAAGCAGCTTCGTGACTCGCGAAGCCAAGCCCAAGGTTGGTTCGATTCAACGCGTCAATGGCGCCCGCGTGGTACTGGTGCGGGCCAACCCAGCGCCGGGCATCATCGCCGATAACAAGCTACAGGAATTAGCGCAGTATATGGCCGATGTGCCCCTGGTTAATGGCGTTTATTACCAGTTCCGTGGAGCCAATGAAGAACAGGAACAGTCGGCTGCCTTCCTGATGCAGGCATTCGCCCTGTCCATGGCACTGATGGCGATTCTGCTGGTAACCCAGTTCAACAGCTACTATCAGTCGCTGTTGATTCTTTCTGCGGTGTTGTTATCGACGACGGGCGTGTTATTAGGCTTGCTAATCACCGGCCAACCGTTCAGCGTGATGCTGACGGGGATAGGCATTGTCGCCCTGGCGGGAATTATCGTGAATAATAATATCGTCTTGATCGACACCTTTAATCATTTGCGTAAACGCCATAAGGAGTGGTCGCTGGAGGAAATCATTGTCCACACCGGTGTACAGAGACTGCGCCCGGTGTTCCTGACCACGTTTACAACCGGCTTTGGCTTGCTACCCCTGGCCATGAATATTTCTTTCGATTTGTTTGGCGCCGAGATCGAGTTTGGCGGTCCCATCGCCTCCCAGTGGCAGGGACTCGCATCCACCATCGTCTTTGGGCTGTCCTTCGCGACTATTCTTACCCTGATCGTTACCCCTGCGATGCTGGCTCTACCCGCTCGCTTGCGGACGATGATCAGACGGACTCCGCAGTCAATTCCACGCGCGCAACCCAGCTTGAGCAGTTAGGGGCCCCTTCTGCTAGCCGTGGTATCGCAGTTGCCGTAAACGGCGCGTGCTTGAGCGATACCGCAGTCACTTTCCAAACCAAAGTTGAATCAGTTTTCATAAAAAGGAATACGTGGCACTTATTGCGTATGTGACCACCGTACCGAAGTAAATTGACGATTTTTTATTTCATCCTGTCTACGCTCTGTTACCGGAATAGCTGGTGGCTACGGTGATCCCGCATAGCCATGGAGAGGAATCAGAAATGGCCTGTAATCCAACATCATTAAGAGAAATATCGGCGTCATGGATAGGCTATTGGCGGAACTGAAACAGCGCTAAACAACGAGCGAACGCTTGCTCGTTTTTTGACATCTACCATGTGTTAGGATTATTTTTTAAAGCCAAGAGCGCAAAAACAGATAAGTTTTGTGACAAATTGTAACCCTTACAACCACCGCAAAACAGCTGTGATATTATTTTCCTACTTTGAGCCAGGGGCGTTATGAATGCGCCCGGTGACCTCGAAGAGCTAAAGCCAGGAGCTTGGGGGTTTTTCTTTGTTCCCCCCCTTCTCTAAAACATTGAGTTGCCCTCAAGTTTCCTCTTTAGCGCCATACTCCTCCGGCCTCGTTTTCATTTTTCTCGTCTATTCGTCCAATAACGGGCAATTGCCCATCCCGCTCGGTTTTCTGATCGGTCAGACAATAGCTCGGGGGCCTCAGATTAGGTATTCAACGTCGATGGGTCACGATGGGACTAGCAGCTCTGAATAATACAGTGGTGCCCTAGAATCCATCCAGCTCTGCAAGCTGGGGATTACGACTGCTATTGCGGTCGCGGCGTATTTTTTCCTGCCTGTGCATCATTTCCTTATTGAGGCCGGAAGCGAGATATAACTGCCGCTCACAGAGGGCGATGTTTCGATATAAAAAATCAAACTTGGGATCATCCGCACTCAAGGTGAGCTTCGCTACCTTGAGCCTAAGATGGAAGAGTTTGTTGGCAGTCTGCAGGTGTTCGATGCGTTTGCCATCCAGATCTACATTAAATGCACTAACATGCCAGGATGCGACCTTCTGCAGTCCGGCTTCAAGCCTGGAGTCATCAATGCCATACAGCCGCTGATAGAGATGCTGCATATAGGCATAGTGATTATCAACATCCTGCCAATTTCTCAAAACCCTCTCGCTGGCAATGAGCTTGTCCAACACATCGATCTGGGATTCGTGATGCAGCCCGTTGTTAATTCTAGTGAGATGTAGTGCCTGCTTGAAGGTTCGCACAGCACCCTCATGATCACCCATTCTCTGCTGTAGATCCCCCTGGTCGTCGAGGGGCTCCAGCAAACGGTAATCGTAGGGTCCAAAGTCGGCTTGCAGGCCCTTCACCGATCCCGCAGTATCATCCATGAGTAGATTTGCGCCGTCAAATTCTGATTTATTGGATTGGGCATTAAGACTATTGGAAAGCAGGACGAGGGAAATCAATGGCAACACGAACGCTGCCAAAGTCACAAGTTTAGTCTTCAGGAGGTAGCTTGAAGCTGGTAATACTTCTTCTAATTTCTTCATGCGGCGACACCCTTGATACAGCACTATCGCGCAATAATTCTAGGGGTTCAATAGAAACCCAAATTAATTTTCCGTCAAAGTGAAGGTATTATTAAAATTGATTTTTTGTTCTTTGTTTTCAATAGCTTAAAATTTTTCTCTAGCGATAAGTCCGATTCGCTATAACCGCCTCGACCAGCAGCAACAACATCACCAGGCTCAAGATCCACCACCAGAGTCGCTGCGGTCGTTCCAGTTCTTCAATCAACTGGGCCGTTCGTACTTCTCGGGATTGATTTGGGTTGGTATCGGGGTTGATGATCGCGTCATACAGGCTTGCCACCGCGGTGCGAGTGAAATTGGATTCCTGCGGCAAGATATTTACCGCGTAGCTCAGTTCCAGATCATCCACTGTCGCCGTAATTAAGCCGGGCTTGGCGGCGGTGATCACGAAGCTGTCATTATTAAACACTAAGGCAGTGCCATCAGCATCGATCGCGGTCACAGAATCCGCTCCGCCGGTGGGGTCCACTGAGAAACTGTCTCCCACCTGGTAGGCTCGCTGCTTGGTTTCCGATTGCACCAGGTGACGCAGAGTTTCATGCACGAAGGGTAGAAAAAGACCCTGTAGCGCCAGATTATTCCACTCAAGGTCCAGGGTGGACGCGAATAGAATTACCTTGCCGTCTCCGACCGCCCGCTCCACCAGCGCCGCTTCGGCGTTGTCGAATTGCATCAGCACATCGGCAGCGTCATCAGGAAGCAGTGACCAGTGTCGCTGAAAACGGGCGGACCAATCACTGGCCAGAGGTCTGAGGATCGGATGACGGCGATCGAAGTCAGCGATCACCAGATAATCGTCACGACTCAACAGCCCCGGCTCCTGTAACAATGCGGGTGCGATGTTGGCAAATTGTCGATTAAACACCTCCACGTCAACCCTGTCGCCTGGCGCCAGTAGTAGACTGCCACCGGCTTGCACATAATCCGTTATGGCATCGGCCTGGCCGCTGCTGAGATTACCCACATTCAACAATACGGCGACATCATTTTGCCGCAGCGACGCGGCACTCAATGCTGCCGGTTCTATGCGCTCCAGCTCGAAGGGAGATTCGGCAGCACTGCTAACTGCCAATCCAAACCAATATCCTTCATCATCAAACCAGTCATCCGATGCCTCACCGTTTACCAGTAGCACACGAATCTTCGGCAGTACATCGACGGTGAAGAAATAGGAATTGTCTGCGCTGAAATTGTCACCAGTCACTCTTAGCTCGCCGACGTGAGTACCCTGGGTATCAAAAATCACATCGAAGCTGATCACTTCCTCCGACCTATCGGTCAAATCGACAAGGGTACGTTCGATCACCTGGCCATCGATACGCAGGCTAAGCTCACCCCGATCCAGATATAGCGTACCCGTAGATCTAACCCGGGCGAGTATCTGCTGCTCGGCTGCATCTTCCAATAATTGCTGTGGCGAACGTACATCGGTGAGCACCAGGTTACTACTGGATTCGGCGCCCACGTCGATACCGATAAAGGCCACCCCAGGCGCCAGCTTCCAGCCTTCTTCCGCCCCCTGCATGGCGATCTCCTGAAAATCGGAAATCAGGTAGACGCTGCGATTATCGAAGCGTGAAGTCTCGAGCAACTGGTCGGCAAGGCGTAAATTCGGCATATAGCGAGTAGCGCCATAGCCAGCCTGGTCGAGGCTGTTTATGAGACTACGGACGCTGTCCAGATCCGTATCCAACTCTCTCACCACGCCCGCCACAGTCGAGAATTTGATCAAGGCCACCTCGTCGCCAGCGGCGAGATCGTCGATAATCTGCAGGGCTTCGGCTTTGCCATCCTCGAAGCTGGTGCCATAGCGCATGCTCATGGAGTCATCCAACATGATGACCACTGACCTGGGGTCGGCATCCAGTAGCCGGGCTACAGACTGATCCACCAAAGGCCTGGCAAATGCCAGCACCAGCAGAATGATCACCACCGAACGCAGAAGTAATAGCAGCCATTGCTGAATGTGCTGAAACAGGATCAATTTCTTCGATGTCTTCTTCAGAAATCGAATCGTGCCGAACATCAGTTTCGGTGGCTTCTCCCTGCGAATCAGATGAATCGCAATGGGAATAAGCGCGGCCAGCAAACCCGTGAGAAATATTGGCGTGAGAAAAACCATTAGAAGCTCTTACTCCGCTTTGTTATGTAGGAAGAAAGAGCCTGGTCCAGCGGCTCCCGTGTATTCATCAAACAATAGTCGATGCCGCTGGTCTGGCATTGTTTCTTGCAATAGGCCAGAAACTCGTTGATGTTTTTCAGGTAGGCCTTTCGAATCGCCGCGGGCGAAGTAATATAGGATTCGCTATTTTCCATATCGATAAATTCTGACGCCTCATTGAACGGAAAATTAAGTTCCGCATCATCCATGATGTGAAAAGTGATTATGTCATTACCCATGGCGCGCAGATTCGTGAGGGTGTTAATGATGCGCTCTTCATCGTCGAGCATGTCGCTAATCAGGATCACCATACTCTTCTTCTTGAGAGAGGAAGCGAGATCCGTAAGCGGCTTCACCACGTCTGTCTTCTGCCCCGCTTGCACCCGGGATAGCGCGCGCAGAATTCGCATCAGGTGCAGTTGTCGGGTTTTCGCCGGGAGGTATTCTCTAATCTCATCATCGAATGTGACCAGCCCTACGGCGTCGCGTTGGCGGGCGATAAAGTAGGCCAGTGCCGATGCCAGGGTAATACCGTAGTCGAGTTTGCTCATGCCGCCGGATGTATACGCCATGGAAGCACTGGTATCCAGCAAGATCACGCAGCGTACATTGGTCTCGTCTTCGTATTGCTTGATGTAGAGTTTGCCGCTACGGGCGTAGAGCCGCCAGTCCACGTGGCGCATATCATCGCCGCGCTGGTAGTGGCGATAATCATTAAACTCGACACTAAAGCCCCGGTGTGGACTCTTGTGTAAACCGGCGAGGAAGCCCTCCACCACAACCCGGGCTCGTAGCTCGAGATTATGGAGGCCAGCTAAAACCTTGGGGTCGAGAAAATTCAGTGAATCTGACATCTTGTTCCAGGTCTAATAACTATTGCGCTCGTTAGATATCGGACGCCGGTGCCGGCACTTCATCCAGTAAACGGCGTATCACATCATCCGTAGTTACCCGTTCCGCCTCGGCATGGAAATTCAGGATAATTCTATGGCGCAATATGGGTGGAGCCAGAGCGCGTACATCGCCGTAAGAGACATTGTAGCGCCCGAGCAACAATGCCCGCACCTTACCCGCCAGGATCAAGTTCTGGGATGCCCTGATGCCCCCACCCCAGCTAACCCAGTCCTTGATAAAGCCTGGTGAACTTTCATTCTGGGGACGGGAAGCATGAACCAGGCGAACCGCATACTTGATGACCGCCTCTGCCGCCGGCACCTGCCTGGCAATTCGTTGAAACTCGATAATATCTTCCCCGCTTATGGGATGAGAGAGCTCGGTTTCATTGGTCTGGGTGGTAGTGGTGACCACTGCGATTTCATCTTCTTCGGAGAGGTAGCCCAGCTCTATCTTGAACATGAAGCGGTCGAGTTGAGCTTCCGGTAGCGGATAGGTGCCTTCCAGTTCAATCGGGTTCTGGGTGGCGAGTACGAAGAATGGTGCTGCCACCGGGTAGGTGGTGCCGGCTGCCGTCACCTGTTTCTCTTCCATCGCTTCTAGTAGTGAAGACTGGGTCTTCGGTGGTGTTCGGTTAATTTCATCGGCCAACAGGATATTGGTGAAGATGGGACCCTTGACGAACTTCAGTTTGCGATTGCCGCCGGATTCTTCCACCACCTCCGAGCCAACGACGTCCGCCGGCATCAGGTCAGGGGTAAATTGAATTCGACTGAAGTCGACCTGTAAGATATCGGCAACAGTTTTAATTAATAAGGTCTTAGCCAGACCGGGCACTCCGGTCACCAGGCAGTGTCCACCTGCAAACAAGGCAATAAGCAATTCATCTATGATCTCTTCCTGTCCGATAATGACTTTTTTAATTTCAGCGACCATCTGGTCCCTGCCTTCCTGCATCTTTTTAACCAAGCCAAGATCGTCTTGATCTTCGATTACTGCTACTTCTTCTATTTCTGCCATGGGTAATTCCTGTCTCTCAGTGACTAAATGCATAGATTAAAAAATTGATGCCTATCTTGTAAGCCTCGTTGGTATATCTGGTGGGGTAGCCTTCATAAAATGTGTGCTCCCAGCCATCGCCCAAATCCGTATTGTAATTCGCGACCATCATCACCCGTCCATCGTCATCGAGTACCGCATAAACCTCGGGTGGATAACTAGGATCGTCCAATTTCATGAAGCCACCGTAATCCCAGGTCACCATGCGCCCGGGTACCTGGGCCAGTCGATCGATGTCGAAAAAAGTGTGGAAAATTTCATGGCTGGTGTCGAGCTTTACGATCTCCCGATCTGGAAATATTTTTGCTATCTCAACAAACATGTCGTCCAGGTGGGGTTGCCCCCAGAAATCATCCACCAGCACAAAACCTCCGCGAAACATGAATTCCCGCAAGGCTTCAATCTCTTCCGGAGAAAAATTCGGTCCACTGTAAGAAGAGCCAATCGGCACTCTTTTCCAGTTCATATAGAGAAATATGTTCTCATACAAGGCCGGGTCGGTTAGTTGAATATTCTGATGATTGCGGGGATTGGTATCGACATAGGTATAACGCTGCACACCGCGTAGAAAATTCTGATCCGCATCGGGATAGTCCGTGTCCCACCAACCGCCACGACGACGATAACCAAAACCGCCGCCCCGGCCGCCACCATGATTGGTGTACTGACCTCGCACCCAGGTAAATTCGGTGACGTCGGTTCCGTACAGTGACAGGCCCTCATCGGAACCGAGCGGCAATACCTGCGCCCCCAGCATCGCGCTCGCCATTAACAGGCAAGTTGCGAAGGAGGCTATTAGAGTTGGACTAGTTCGCACCTTTCACTTCTGCTCCATCGACTGACCGTAGCAATACTTGCTGCGCACGTTGGTAGCTCGGCGCGATTTCCAGGGCACTGAGTACATTCTGCTTGGCTTCCAGGATTTGGCCGTTCTTGAGATAAGCTTCGGCGAGATTGGTTCGCGCTTCTACCGGATCGTTGATATCCAGTTTCAGCAGGACTTCGTATTCGGTTACCGCCAATGAGCTGTCATTTATGCTGTCGGCATAGCTGGCCTTCAGTTCATGCACGCTGGCCCGATAAGGATCTACCTGGATGGCCCGATCGATATAGTAGTCGGTGCGCTCCAGGTCGCCAGCCTCGAGAGCTGCCGCGGCGAGGGTCATGGCCGAGTCGTAGTCGTGCTGCAGATTCTGCAAGAGTATCTCTAACTGTTGCAGATGCGCTTCCCGGTTACCCTCCTTCTCATATATCTGGGAGAGCACCAGCGCCGGACTCGGGTATCCGGTGTAGCTCGGCAACAATTCATAGGCCCGATCCAGGTAAAACTTTGCCTCGGAAAGATCTTCTTCCTTGAACAGGACGATACCCAGTTGTAAATAGGCCTGGAAATCTCGCGGATGTTCTTCGATACGGGAACGCATATGCTGTTTCAATGAGGCGTTATTATATAACTCGGCGAGGATCGCACTGGAGTTTTCACGGACACCGTGGCCGTGACCTTCGCCTTCGTCGGGAACATCTTCCGTATTCACGAACACGTTAATTTCTGCGACGCGGCGATCGATCCAGCGTCTAAAGCCGGTGTCGAACTGGGTCAGTGTCATCTCGAAAACTTCGGAAAAACGCGCGCCGTCGTCTTTTATAAGCCCATACTGATACACCAGATCTACCATCTTGTCGAAGCCATATTCGCGGTTGATATAGTCAACTACCAGGTAAGACTGAAAATAGGCGAAGCCAAGATCGGCGTTGTTGCGGGCACCGGAGAATCCGGAATTGAGTTCAGCTATCGGCAGCAGTTTATCCTGCTGTGCCGCACGCACCAGGTCCAGGCCTTGACTCCGACCCCAATAGGGTCGACCCTCCTGTTCTTCCCACACCGAGATTCCTTCCGAGAGCCACCGGGGCATGCGGTTGTCGGTCATTTGCAGGGTGATCACATGGGCAAATTCATGCCAGACAATTTCCTGCCAGTTCGCGGAGAGCGTGTCCGGTGAGATCAAGGTGATGACCTTGCCAAAGCAGATACCCACCAGGGGTCCTATGTCAGGCAGACCGACGGAGCGAACCGCGAAATCCTCGGAATTTTCGAATACTTCGATGAGTATAGGCCCCTCTGGTTCGAATCCATACTTGGCGGTCAGCGTGTCCCAACCTTCTTCCAGCAGCGGTTCGAGATAGGGCCACAGGATGTCGGCATCCTTCTCACTCATATGCACTTTGAAATGCTCACTCTCCAGCGTGCTGTACTGCGCCAGGGTGTCGAACACTTTTAGCAGGTTTGAGGTCATCACGTTGAAGGGATCGTTCTCGAAGCCGATTTCCAGGTTGGCCTTGCCCTCCTCTTCTTCGCCCAGCCGAATCAGATTACTGCCAAGCAGTGTGTAAGCTTGCCAGTATTGAGGATCTGCCTGCAGCGCCGCCCTGGCATATTCCACCGCTTCGACAAAGCGGTAATTGTTGCCGAAGGAGTCGGCAACATTAGCCAGAAACTCGGCGTTGTCGGGGCTGAAAACCTCCACCTGCGCCAGCCTGGCGGCGTAGTCGTCCATTCTTTCTTCCAGTGCGGCTTGTGAAGCCAGGATGCTGAGGGTCTTAAGAGATTCAGGGTTGAGTGCCAGCACCTTGCTGAAATAGTCCCGTGCCTCGCCATCCCGACCATTAATCAGGAGCAACTGGCCGTAGGTTTCCATGGCCGACACAGAGTTTGGATTGATCGCAAGGGCACGTTGCAGCGCGCGTTCGTCACCGACGACGTTGGCGATTCCCACCAGCGCACCGGTGTAACGGCTGTTGATGTCCAGGGCGTCTTGATAGGAACGCTCCGCGTCCGCGGCATTGTATTTTTCCAGAAACAAATCGCCCCACAGCACATGGGCCTCGAGGTTATTCGGATTAGATCGGGTAGCCTCGTTAAACAGGCTATTGGCATCGTGAAAGCTGTCCACCAACCAACTCGCCAACGCCACCATAGCCACATCTTCAGAGGCGAAGACGAGGCCATCGTTATAACGTTGTACGGCCCGATCCAGCACTGCGTAAGCGAGATCCTTCTGGCCAACAAATTTCAACAGAGATCCATACTGAACCAGGCTGCGAACCGGCGGCTCGAACAGTTCATCGACAAGCTTACGCAATATTTCCAGGGCTTCCCCGGACAAACCAACCGCTCTCTTTAGCTCCGCCAATTGCGTGCTGATCAAGGGCTTGGCAGCATAATCACCAGCTTCGATAGCCGACTCGCAAATGCGAATTGCTTCGGCAAGGTTACCCATCATCGCATAGGCCTTGCTCGCTCCCACTATGCCCTCGTTACGATCCAGCCCATCTGCCATCTGAAAAATGTCGCTGGCCGCCGCATAGGAACCGGTCAACATTAATTGCTCGGCGCGGAACAGCGCGGTCTCGCCGGTATTCGTCTGCTGGCTTTGCACAGCCTGAGCATTATCAGCAGCCTGAGTGCTCTGGGGAAACTGCGCGAATCCTCCAGCACTTAAAGAGGACAGCAGCAGCAGCAAGGCAAAGCGCCGTGGCAGTGTGTTCAACTTATTACTGTTCGACTTGTTCATTGAACCGTCCTGTTGTACGAGCCAGATCAACCAGCAGTTCTTCCATCTGTTGCCAGTAATCGGCCTCCAGAAAGTCAGCTTTGCGACCGCGCAATATAAAGACAGAACGTTCAATTCGCTGCATTCTGGATTTTAATCTTACTGCGACCTCGGATAAGCCCTCGTTACTGTCAATCAAGGTATCGATGAAGGCAATCTCGGCCAGCCTGCCATCCGCCTCCGCCACAGTGGGATTCAGTGAGAACAAGGAATCGCCGTTGTCGTCCAGTCCCGCGTGTTCGGCGGCTAACCTGCCCTGCTCCTCATACCACTGTGTTACATTATTTCTTGCGTAATTGAATGCTTCCAGCATCGACACTCGATTGTTCTTGTCTCGATCGCCGTTGCGAGCGTCGAGTGCCTCAATGAAAAAACGGGAAAATATCGGATCATACTTTTCTGAAGATGACCGCGTCGATGAAATAACCACCCTGCCCTCACTGGATAAAGCCGCAGAAAATCCATAGCTGGCGCTGGTAGTGTTGACGATGACCATGTCCTGTTGCGCGAACTGGTCCAGAAGATACGCAAATTCAATACCGGTTAAATCCGGTCCAACAATATTGAATTTCGCTTCTGCTTCGGCACCGGAACCATGGCCTATCAAGAACAGGATTATTTGATCTCCAATTTTGACTCGGGACTTCAAGGCTGCAAACTGCTGCTCGATGCCTTCCCGATCGCAGGCGGCGTCTACCCGTTCTCCTCCTGGCCCCTCAATCTCACCACGATCATAGAGCAGGGTAATGGTGTCTGAGTTATAACCATAGTCCCTTGCCAGGATGTCATACAGTGACAGTGCCCATTGTCTGAATCTCGAGCTGTTAGTATCGCCAACTGCAGGGCCTACCAGTATCACTGCATACTTGTTGGAATCCGGCCGGTCGAGAAAGAAATCAGACGCTTCACTCAGTGCGGGATCCTGGGCGTTGACATTGGGGACAAGTAGAACCAGGAATAGCGCCGCGAGCAACAGGCTGCGATGCAGGTATAAAATTCTGTAAGCGATATTGATTAAAATCACGTCTACGATAATCCTTTCATCCTGCGCGTTATCCAGTCAAGGCACAGCAACAGTATCAACAGGGCCAATAGCCAGGGCTGGTCCCAGAGGTCGATCTGTACTTCTCGGGAATAGGCATTCGGTGTGAATTCGATGGCATCCACCATGGCGCCAACACCGGATAACTTGAAATAACGGCCACCGCTGGCCTGCGCTATGCGCGTAAGCAGCCCGCTATCGAGTTCGGCATTGGTGTACTCACGCAGCGACGGCGTCACCACGAATGCCGCTCGTTTCTCCGAGCTGTCGGCCGCAGCAACACCCGCCGCACTGGCTACATCGATCAGCAGACTGTGTACACCCTCAGCTTCAACGACGAAACTGGCACGATAGACCCCGTCCTGCTCTATATCCCATTCCATAGGCAAATCCACCAGCTGCTCCAGCGGATTCGTGGTCTGCATCCATAGGGTGGCATTGTTGTCTGCTTCATAGCCGTCGTTCAATACAGTTGCGGTGACATTCACTTCGTCGCCAACGTTATAAAATTCCCGATCAAAATCTATGCTGATGCGCGCCGGTGCAGACACCGCTAACCAACGAATTAATTGCCGCCACAGTATTTCATGCGACTGGTCTGCCGATGGCAACATCATTTGCCAACGCCAGCTACTGGCCGTGGTGAATGACACACTGCGGCCACTGCCATAGCGCTGCGAAGCCAGAATAGGCAAGGCCTGGTTCTGATACTGCAGCGAAGGGTGTTCCATCAGGATTGAGGCGCCGGGCTTGACCCGGCCGGTTACATAAACTCCCTGTAATTCGGGTAACAGTCGCCACATCGACAGATTTTCCGCATCTTCACTTGCGAGCCGCAGCAATGGGGAAAATTCTCCGTTATTTGTCAATCGGGGAAAAAATAGCTCACCGGTAGGGTGCTGGCCTCTACGAATACCGCCACGCAGATGGCTGGGCAGAAAATTTTCTTCGACCAGGGTGACGGGGAGAATATTCGCAATCGGCGAGCCAACGAATTCCTCATCCACCATGCCACTCATCAAAAAACCGCCACCGCGCTCCGCCACAAAGTCTTCAATCATTTGCAATTGATCGGCGTTGAAAAAAGATTTCTCCACATCGCCGAGAATAATCGCCTCATATTGATAAAGTGTTTCTTTGTCCGTGGGGAACCCTCCGCTGAGTTCCGTAGGCGACTCGATCCCCTGCCGATAGTATTTTTCCGGCCCCGTTTGTAAATAAGTAGCCAGCCTCAGCGAGTTATCACCTTCCAATGCTCGTCGGATAAATTTGTATTCATTACGCGGGTGGCCTTCTATATAGAGGATGTCGAGAGACGGCTTCTCGGTGTTGTCCACCAGAAAACTATAACTGTTGTTTTCATCAATGATCTCGTCAGATTGCAGTTCAACATTCAAATCGTAAACAATTATTTCCTGCCTCTCGGGCGTCAGTTCCAGATCGAAGCGTCGAGTGATGCCCTCCCTGCCCATGATCACGGTTTTACTCGCCATCCGGGTGTCGCCATCCATGATGGATAGCTCAACCTCCTGCCCCTCGTAACCATGATGCGTTATGGCGACCTGTACATTATATAACGTACCCTCCAGAACAGTCTTGGCCGCGCTGACATCGACTATGCCGATGTCTTGAGGAATCTCTTCCTGTCCCACACCAATAGTAAAGATTGGTATCTGCCGGGCGCCAAAGTCTTGCGCCGTAATTACCGGATCACTATCGCTGTTGTCGGCGCCATCACTGATTAGCACAAGTCCACCCAGTGGCAGCCCGTTCAATTGATCGCTGACATAGTTCAGCGCCTGGGAGATCGACGAGGCGGTGCCGGCTTCACTCAAGTCATCGGTGCCGGCGATCCGTTGAGTCTGTTTGTCAAATCGAAAACTACGTATCTGAAAAGAGCCTGACAACTCTTCCAATACGCTGCCGTTAAAGATCTCTTCTTCGACGGCAGCATGACGTGAGCGGCCACCCCCCATATCAGCGATGGACATACTCTGGGAGTCGTCTATCAGCACGCCCAGGTAGGTCTCCTGCGGTGATACCTGCACGGTGGTGATTACCGGTCGCAGCAGACAAAACAGCAGTAACACCAACACACTGGAGCGTACTGCAATGAGGCAGGTTTTCCATCCCCGGGTGAGTGGTCTGGTTGTTTTCAGATAGGTGAGCCAGACGCCGAAAATAATCAGCACCACGAGCACTGCAAATAGCAACAGACTAATGCCATAAGCAAAGCTGAGTGTGCCTTCTTGAAGTGCGCTTAGGAGCTTAGGTTCGGTGTATTGCATTGCTACTGGGCCGAATTAGCTGACCCCGGGATCTCTGACAATACGCGATAATATTCTTTGACGAGGCCTCGATACTCATCGGGAATATCCTCATCAACGGTGGCATAGAGCTTGTTGTTGATCGTATCCAGTTCCGCCTGCGCGCGTAATGCACCCTCGAGTTCAATGATGGGTTGGAGTAATTGCCGGAATAGCTCGGGCTGGCTTAGAAAATCTTCGATGTCCTTCTGCGTCAGCTGCTGGCGAATCGAACGCGCATTGCCGATTGGCGAATTGTTAGCGGAGGTGTCGATAGCGCCACCTCTGCCGACACGTTCGGCGGTATTTCCACGCGCGCCGCCAATCTGTTGGCGACCGCCACCACCACCTGCCTGACCCTGTTGGCCAGGCTGTCCTGATTGACTCGGCGCCTGTGCCTGCTGTTGCAGCTGCTGGGTTAATTGCTCTGCCAGTTGCTGGGTACGCTCTAGCTGATCGCGCATTTCCCGAATCGATGTGGTGCCTGGTCCAGGTTGTTGGCCGGCTTCGCTGAACGCCAGTACTTGTTGTTGAAGTTCTTCAATTTGTTCGCGCAGCGATTCGGCGTCGGCAGCAGCCTGTTGCAGCTGGTTGGACTGAGAACCGCTCTGCGCCGGATTCAGCGCCGCCAGGGACTGCGCAAATTCCTCAATCTGGGCCTCTAATTCCCGCTCGATGTCCACGGCAAGATTAACCATGCCATTGCGTAACACCCGATTACTGGTTTGCATTTCTTCTCGAATCGGTCGCAATTCTCTGGATGCGGCCTGGGCCTGGGCCATAAGCCGCTGATCATCATTGTCGCCACGAGCGATGATGGCTCGCAACATATCTCCGATCTCACCCAGGGCTCTCTGTTGCTGTTGTTGCGCTTCCACCAGCCCCCGCATGGACTCGCCGTCGCGGACCGCCTGCCGGGTCTGGCCGAGCCCTTGATCACGAGTGGCTTGCTGCAACGCATCCTGCAACTGTCTTTGCTTCTGCAGCAATTGCCGGCCCCGTTGTCCCAGATTCTGCGCCAACTGGTTAACGGAATTATCGGAACGTTGGTTGAGTTCCCGTTGCTGCTCGCGCAAATTGTCCAGTGCTTTCTGAGATCTTGCTGCCGCCATCGACGCGGTTTCACTGCGTGCTGCTTCTTGCATCTGTTGCGCCGCGCGTTGCAATGCGGTTTGCTGAGCCTGTTGAGACGATTGCTGGCCACCGCTGGCAGAGGAGCTACTGGATGACTGGCTCGGTGATTGAGATTGCGACTGACTCTGGGAGCGTTGCTGGCCCCTGCTCATCTGCTGAGCCAGCTGCGCGACTTCCTGACTGAGTTGCTCCTGTTGGCGCATTAAGCGCTCCAGTTCACGTCGCTTCTGTTCTTCCGTCATTTGTTCTTCACGGCGAGCGAGATTGCGCTGCGCCCGCGTCAGACCTTCCTGGCGCCGCGCCAATTCTTCCAATTTGTTGGCTTCTTCGGTCTCTTGCTGAGATTGGCCACCCCGACTCGCTGTTGTTTCATAACGATTTTCCAATTGCCCCAACTCCATCTCGAACAGCTCACGCAAGTCCTCCCGCTCCTGCCGGGCACCGCCGCCGCCACCGCCACCTTGCTGCATGCTGATATCGGTACGATTAATACTGGCTTCGGCTTTCAGAATGAATTGCAGCGCTAACTGCTCCGGCTTCAAGGCGCTGGTAATCTGTTCTTTATCCAACTCCTGTGCAGCCAGATTCATCTGTTCGATAGCGCGGGACAGATTTTCAACAGCAGAGTCATAGCTATCGTCGGAAAAATTCAGCCGCTCCGCGAGCCTGTCGATGGACTGGCGCGCTCGCCCGGTTGCTTCGCGTTGGGATTCTGAAATAATCTCGGCGTCGGCGACAAACTCGGCAACTGGTACCTTGCTCTGACGGTTCTTCAGTTTCCAGGTCGCCGCGATAATGTCTTTTTGAACGCTGACCAGGGCGCTGCTGTCACCACCTTGCCCTCCACCGGTGCCCTGCCCACCACTCATGCCTGCGGCACGGCGAAACTCCTGATCGGTGGGTATTACCTGCAGGAAGTAAATATCGGAAATAATTTCATTTGCCCCGTGCAGGTCATTGTTGTCGGCGACGGTCAGGTAATAGGTGACAAAATCCCCCGGCTCTACCTCCAGTTCTTCCAGATAGATCAGTTCATTGCCAGTTACCTCTTGCATATTCACTTCCGGCAGAAAATTAACTTCGACCTCGTCGGCCCCGACCACAGAATAATTCAAGGTGAAGCTGCTCAGCCCATAGTCATCGCTGGCGTCAATCTCCAATACCACTTCCTCCAGCGGCATCACGTCCTGATCTCGACCGGGTCGCTTCAAGGTCAACTCCGGCGGCGTATCGGTAATCGCTCGGATAAAATAATCCAGTGGATTCTTACTCTCCATCGCGGCAAGATCTGTGGCCGAAATTCGATAGACTCCGTTCTGAGTCACGGTAAAACTGGCGCGGCCTATATTGCCTTCGATTTTCATCTGCAGGGGGGCATAGGGGGCAGGCAATTCGATCTCGTCTTCCTCGGCAGCATAGCTTCCATCGAATTCTACGCTCGCCACTGCGATGGGCTTGTTAAAGGTCACGATGAGTTCAACTTCCGTCCCTTCAGGCACCACCATATCGCCGCTATCTTCTTCCAGGATATCCTCGAAGCCGGTGTATTCAGGATAGTCGTAGGCGAGATCTATCTGTTCGATCTGAGGCAGGTCGAACAGGCTAATACGGTACTGCGTGGAATTCTGTTCGCCACGCTCATTGAAGGTTACATAATAGGTCGTGTCTTCTTGCAGGGATGGAATGTAGTAACTATAGGTCGCACTGTCACTGCCGCTGCCATCTCGTGACATGGACAGGTTGCGCCAGTTTACGTTATCGATCTGGGTGCGCAGATTGATCGACTCAGGGATGGCATTGATGACCCTAGCGATAATAGTCACACTATCACCCCGTTGCAGTTCCAGATCGCCGGGCTCCACGGTGATCTCAATATCAGGCAGAATCTCTACAACCGTCACCGGTTCAATTATTGCAAACGGCCATACCAGCCTGCTGCCGGCATTAAGGAGAAACTCCGAATTCCCAAACACGAATGTGGCCACGGCGACAACGCTTAGTGCAGCGGCAAAAGACCACCAGGAAGCCCGGGCCGGGGCAACCATACGCACTTGCTCTTGTTGTTGCTGTACGTGTTCCTGGGCATCGAGCCACAGTCGCTGGATAAACTGTTGTGAGACCCCACGTCTGCCACTTATCAAATCCTCTTCGCTAAATTCCAGGGACGTCAGCAGCCGTTGTTCCAGATCCGGAATATGGTCTTCGACATAGTGAGCCAACTGACGATCATCGCTATGGCGCCGACTCAGCACCCGGATCAGTTGCCAGACCATCAGACTCAACACCACCAAAGAGCTAGCAAACATGGCAGTGGTTGCGGTCTTATCCAGATCCAGGGTGGCGGTCAGCGCGCTAAGAGAGAGAATAAACACGCTAAGGGCGATGACGAAGTAACTGCTCTGTTTGAGAATAAACAGATTGCTACGGCGGCGGCGCAGATTCTTGAGGGTACTTCGAAGGCTATCGAATGTGGGAGTCGACATAAGGGCTCTACTATCCAATTTCAAATACACGTTCCCGTACTCGCTAACCCTGGTCTTCGTCACCGCGAAGAGAAGCGAGAACCGGCGTGGATGCTGCCGATACAGCGCGCCTGTCTGAATTCCAGCGGTATCACTACTGACCGCTGCCGCACGCTGTTTATTGCAGTAAGTCGAGCCTAACTATCCCATTAAGTCGCCCAGAAAAGCAAGGGCTTATCCGAACCAATGCCGATGAAAACCTTGCAAAATCAGATAGTCAGAGTGAAGCCTGATTCTGTCTGAACTTATGCAGAATTGCGGAACTATTCTGGCCAGTTTCAGGAGCTTGGGATAGCCGATTTTCAGCCCGCAGCGAGGCGAGTTCCAGGGCTTAGTAATCTGATGCCTGCCGGCAACCCATTTCCGCAGGTCGGTAATATTCCGAATCCCGGGGAAAAACCCGAATGCTGCTCTCGGTAGCATGGCGCATCAACTCAGTCAGGTTGCGACAGGCAGCAATATCTTTGAGGGTGGTGACAGTGGGCCTGGGCAGAATCAGGGTTTCAATCTTGGCTTCGGCAACTGCGTCGGTGGGCGTAATCCAGCGATAATCATGAATCTCCGCATTGTCCACTCTGACTGCCACAGTCTGCCGCAATGGGCAGATAAAAAACCAGGTGCTGAACCGCCGTGGTAGCGCCGGCGGTGTGGTCCAGTGTGCAGTGTGTACCAGTTGACTCTCATCGATGTCAATCCCGGCTTCCTCCCTTGTCTCCCGTACGGCTGCTTTCAAAGCTGCTGGATATTCGAGTCCGCTTTCACACTGGGTGAAATCATCGGCGTCGATCCTGCCGCCTGGGAACACCCAATGACCGCCATGGAAGACCAATTTGGAATTGCGCAACAACAACAACACTTCGATATCAGATTTAGTGGAGGACTCACGGGCGAGAACTACCGTTGCGGCTGGAACCGGTTCAATATCACTCATTGATAAATGTATGTCCTCTGTAAAACGAGTTCCTCTGCGAAGTCTAGTATCCCACACACGCTGTGACTATGTCAGTTGCCCTAAGCTGTTAGCGTTGCAGCTTGGCCAGAGTCAGCATAGAATCCAGTCAATTTCGTTCTTGGCCTCCAGGGCCCTGAATTAGGTAAAGCAACACGGAATGAGGATCTAGTATGACAATCAGTTTTAAAGACAGGGTAGCCATAGTCACGGGCGCTGGCGGCGGGCTCGGCAAACAACATGCCCTGGAACTGGGCAGACGGGGCGCCAGGGTAGTGGTCAATGACCTCGGTGGCGGTGTGGATGGTAGCGGCGGTTCTGCCAGCGCGGCGGAATCGGTGGCGCAGGAAATATGTGATAACGGCGGCAGCGCCGTGGCCAGTGCAGCCTCTGTGACTGACTTCGACGCGGTGCAGGCCATGTGCGAAGAAACCATGTCAAATTGGGGACGCATCGATATCCTGGTTAACAATGCCGGCATATTGAGGGACAAGACTTTCGCCAAGTTGGCGCTGGAGAATTGGCACGCGGTACTGGATGTGCACCTTACTGGCAGTCTTAACTGTACTAAATGCGTGTGGCCTATCATGACCGAACAAAATTTTGGTCGCATCGTCATGACCACATCCACTTCCGGACTCTTCGGCAATTTCGGTCAGAGTAATTACGGAGCCGCAAAACTTGGCCTGGTTGGCTTTATGAACACGCTGCGACTGGAAGGTGCCAAGTACAATATCTTTAGCAATGCGATTGCACCCATCGCCGCCACTCGCATGACTGAAGATTTACCCGGCTTCGAAGACAGCGCGGGAACGCTGGCGCCGGAACTGGTCACTCCTGCCGTGGTGTTCCTGTGTAGCGAGCAGGCGCCCAACGGTCGCATCATCCAGGCCGCTGGCGGCCGCTACTATTCTGCCGACGTGCGCGAGAATGTCGGCGTGGATCTCGGCCTCAATGCCAGCGCGGAGGACATCGAAGAGCATATTGCGACCATCCTGGATATGGGTGCTAACAAGGGGATTCTCGAAAGAACCCACCATCGCTAATTCTACAAGCTCCGTGGATCAGCCGTGTTCACGCCTGATCCGCAAGCGTGCGCTGCACCGACGCCCTCTCATCCATCAGATCCAGTAATTGTTTGATGTGTGGCAGCTCGTTGAAGGCATCCCAATCCAGCGCTTTCTTACAAACAATGGTTGCCAGGTTGACGCTGTAGCGGAAATAGAAATCGGCGTAGCTAATTTCCGCACCAGCAATATACGGATCAAATTTTGCCAGTTTTTCCAGCGCTGCAAAACCCTTCACCAGTAAACCCTTGACCGCAGCCTTTTCCTCAGCGCTTGCCGGTCTGCCAAAAAACACCTCACCAAACAGGCGCCGCGCCGGTAATTCAATATAAAGTTCAAGGTAGCGAATTAGCTCCTGCACCTTGGCCTTGGCAAAGGCATCCGTGGGATAGAACGAAGGTCCCTCGCCCAGGGCATCGATATAATCGATTATTACCCCGGTTTCCGTGAGGAAGCCGGCCTCGGTTTCTATGCAGGGAACTTTACCCATTGGGCTCTGCGCCAGATATTCTTCGTCCTGATTTGGCTTGACCAGGATCTCTTCGAACTCCATCCCCTTTTCAATAAGCACCGCCTTGACCATGTTGTAATAGTTACTCAATGGCATGCCGTATAATTTAATACTCATATTCCATCCTCTGTACTTATGAATTAACAACTAAGAATTTTTTGCTACGCATAAAATGCGTCGCAGGGCATTTCCAGAATTAATAAATTGGAACTGCAATTTGTGAAGTTTTACTGCACCTGCTCCAACAAGGGAAAGATAATTTCCTGATCGATCTGAATTCGATTGAAATCCAGGCCTGGATTGTATTGGCGCAACAACCAAATTGGGGTGGAGTAACGATCCATCGCTACGGCGCCAATATTGTCACCCCGTTTCAACTGGTATTGTTCCACACCCTGAATTCGATAATTGCTAAAGAATTCTTGCTGTAGCGTGGAATGGAAATCTCTACGCTTCAATTCAAATTCGGCAATATTGACCCTGGGAAAAGCCAGGGTCAGGCGCTTGCTAATGATGACTGGATCACGGAACACCATATTATTCAGTCGGCGCAGATCCCAGGCACTTATACCCAGCCAGTCTGCATAGTGGCCCAGTGTCTCGGACGCCTGAATCTCGATGCTGTTGTTGCTGGCTACCGAGTAATCGGATGGGTCTGCAGACAAGGCATCGCTAAGCTGTTCGTTGCTCGCTGCCACGTCCAGCACGGGATCCAGTGCCACCGCCTGCTCCTCTGCCGCCGTTACCTCATTTCCCAGAACGGCGCTGGCCGGTAACACCGCAGCCGGCGGCAGCGCCGTTTGCTTCAGCGCCAACGAGGTCAAACTCTCGCTTAGCACTGGCTCGGGCTCACGACCTGCAAACTCAACGCTCGCCGACTCCAGCTCTTCGGAGAATTGAATCAGGGTAGGTGGCGTCGGGGTAGTATCGGCAGCTATGGCTGCCAGCTGGTCATCGCTGCGCTCGAAGCCAGGTAGAGTTAACAGTTGTCCCGGGTATATTCGCCGTGGGTCCTGAATTGCATTCACGGCCAGCAGGGACTGTTCTGTCACCCCTAAACGCGCCGCAATCAGCGAAACCGTGTCGCCGCGACGCACCGTGTAAGCCCCCTCCGTGCTTGCCAGAGCTGCAACAGCTAACGGCGAATCGGAATCATCCTGCGGCAGCAGCAAGCGTTGTCCTATTGCAATTCGGTTGCGAGATGCAAGCTGGTTTAGAGAGGCAAGCCGGGAGACGCTGGTATTAAAACGTCGTGCTATCACCGACAGACTATCACCACGGATCACCACGTAGGCAATATCCGGTGTCTGTACCGGAAACTTGAAATCCGCCGGTATCATGGCCAGCAGGTTGTCGTTTGGCACCGCTGCCGCCCGCACCTTCAGCATAAAACCCTTGGGTATTCTCTTGTTGCCTTCCCATACCACCGGCCGCAGGGCCCGATTGTCCGCCTGCAGCTGCTCCAGACTAATGCCGGTGGAGCGGGCAAAAACCTCTGCATCGATATAGGAATCAATTTCTACTTCGCGGAAATCTGGCGCCGGGTTCAGGCGCACGTCACCGAAATAACGGCCAGCGTCATTCTCCACCTGCAAAACGGCGAGAAACTGTGGATAAAAATTGCGTGAAGCGAAACCAAAGGCCCTGCCGTTGTAATTGGCGATTATTTTTGCAATATCCGTGGCGCCGATCTGGCGAACTGCTCTGCTGATACCACCGACGCCATGATTGTAGGCAGTCAGCGCCAGCGGCCAGGTCCCTAACACGCTGTAGTTATACTCCAACAAACTCATGGCCGCGTTGGTAGCAATATAAGGATCCATCCGTTCATCGACGATGTGGTCGATGCGCATAAATCGCTGTCCGGTAGCCCGGGTAAACTGCCACATACCGGTGGCGGCGGCACTCGAACGTGCCCCCGGATTAAAAGAAGATTCCACGTGGGGCAACACCCCTAATTCCGGTGGCAGTCTTTTCTCCTTCACCACGCGGTTGATGTGTGCACGGTAGGCACCAGAGCGTTCCAGGCCACCGAGGAAGCGATCGGACTGTCCGAGCTGCCAACGCACATTGGAGATGGCGGCGCGCAGAGTCTGATTGCTGACATCCTGTGGCCACAGGGCAAGCACCCCCTGTTGGCTCTGTGTCAGCTTAGTCCGCTTACCCGTCGCCAGTGTTCTCAGATCGTTCTGAATGCGCTCACGGGCGGATTCGATCTGCCTCCGGTTCAGGGCCAGGCTCTGATAAACCACGGCCAGGTTCTGGGAATCATGCAAAAAACCGCTCTGGGTATCGACCTCTGTGTAAACCCGCACCCAGAAGTTAATGGCTGGTTCCAGTGCCGCAGGACGGGGAAATAAATCCGTGGTCTGGGCCGACGACAGCGCAGGCAGCCCCACGAGAATGATGCTCAGCCAGCCGAGGCAGCGCAGAAATCCTGGCAGGAATGTAGGCGGTGTAAAACTCATTGTTTGGTCATACTCGTTGGCCTGTCAGCCCAATTTGCGTCTGCTGCAACATAGCAATAAAGGTGAAATTCGCCAAGTGCTAATTACCAGCGCCGGGCCGGCTCGGGACTCACGGCACCTATTGGTCTAAAGCAGGCTTGTTCAAGGTATATCGTCCAGTTCGGAGCCCTCTTTGACCGGAATCATCAAGTCTTCACGGGAGACATTCATATAGAGGAGTACATTGGAGGCGATGTAGATCGAAGAGTAGGTACCTATGACCACGCCGATGATCAGAGCCACGGCGAAACCCTGGGTCGATTCACCACCGATGAACAAGATAGAGAATAGCACCAGCAAGGTGGTAAAAGAGGTAATCAGGGTCCTGCTCAAGGTCTGATTCAGGGATCTGTTGATCATGTCTAGTGGCGACCCCTTGCGCATGCGTCGGAAATTTTCCCGGATGCGATCCGATACCACGATGGTATCGTTGAGAGAGTAACCGATAATTGCGAGTAACGCGGCGAGGGTATTGAGATTAAACTCTATCGTGAAAACGGAAAAGATGCCTAGAGTAACAATTACATCATGGGCTAGAGCCACCACCGCGCCCATGGCGAATTTGAACTGGAAACGGACGGAGATATACACCATGATAATCCCCAGCGCCACCAACATGCCCAGACCACCCTGTTCCGCCAATTCTCCACCCACTTTGGCGCTAACATAGTCGGATCCGAGCAAGGTAACTTCACTCGCCGTTTCATTGCGCAGCAACGCAGCGATCGTTTCTCCAACCTCTGCCGCCTGCGCCGCCTGATCTGCCACCGCCACCGTTTCATCGACCGGCAATATGATGCGGATGTCGCGGTCGGAGCCAAAACTCACCACTACCGCATCGATATAACCATTGCTGCTCAAGGCTGCATTGACCTCATTCAGCACGATTGCTTCCGAGTAATTCAACCTCACCGAAGTGCCACTAGTGAAGTCCAGCCCAAATTCCAGGGAATTTACCGCCAGGGAAACGATAGAAACCAGCACCAGCACCACGGAAATCGAACCGGCTATGCGCCGAATGCCCATGAAATCAATTTCATTCTTCATCAAAATACTCGACTGAACATTATGTTTTTTAAGACCGGACCTCTGCCTTCAGATGCCGATGACCGGGTGCTGCATCAACTGGTAGCGCTCTTGGGTTTTGCATAATTGCCGATGGCAAGAGTTTTTACATTGCGGCCACCGTAAATCAGATTGACCAGGGCGCGGGTGCCTACAATCGAAGTAAACATCGAGGTGATAATGCCTATCATGAGGGTGACTGCGAAACCTTTAACTGGCCCGGTACCTATAGTAAACAGCACCGCCGCAACCAGGAAGGTAGTGATATTCGCATCGAGGATGGTGGTGAAGGCGCGATCGTAGCCAGAATCGATTGCCTTCTGGGGCGTTGCCCCATCCGCTAGCTCCTCCCTGATGCGGGTAAAAATCAGAACATTGGCATCCACCGCCATGCCCACCGTTAATACGATACCAACGATTCCCGGTAGCGTGAGCGTGGCCGGAATGATCGACGACATGAAGGCAAAAATCAGCAGGATATTCATGATTAAGGCGGCGTTTGCTGCCAGGCCAAAAACCCGGTAGTAATAGAACATGAAGATAACCACCAGACCCGCGGCAACTTGCACGCCCCTGATACCCTGTTCCAGGTTTTCCGCACCCATGGTCGGGCCGATAACTGACTGTTCAATAATAGTCATTGGCGCAGCCAGGGATCCAGATTTGATTAACAGGGAAAGCTCATTGGCTTCTGTTAATGACAAGCCGGTTATAACGAACGTCCGCGGTAGCGCCGTCTGAATGGTGGCGTGACTGATCAGGCGTTTCTCTTCGTAAAATTCTGTTGCTTCGACTTCCTCACCGGCGTCATTGCTAACACTAACCGTACGCGACTTGGTTTCGATGAGCAGAATATCCATATTCCGGCCTACATTGTCCCTGGTTACGCGGTTGATTTGATTGCCGCCCTGGGCATCCAGGTTGATCTGAACCTGGGGCAAACCATTCTGATCCAGTGTGGCGCGCACGGCACTGATACGGTCACCTTGCAGAATGACATCGTTGTCGACGTTTACAGGTACACCGTCGGGCGTGGTATAGGACTCGTAAGAGAGACTGGGAGCACCCAGAGCGGCCTCCAGATGAAACTCCATGGTAGCAATGCGTTGCAGTACTCGAATCGCCTGAGCCGGATCCTGCACACCGGGCAACTCGACCACGATTCGGTCTGCTCCCTGCTGCTGCACTGTCGGCTCGGCCACGCCTAACGCATCAACCCGGCTTAACAGGGTAGTCCTGTTTGCCTGCAGAGTGTCGCGCTGAATCTGTAAACTTGTCTCCAACGTAAGTCGCATATCAAGAATCGCCAAACCCTCAGACTCTCTATTCTGGAATTGAAGTTCCGGAAAATTATCCAACAATTCGGAACGTGCATTCCTGCGGTCTTCTTCGCTGGAAAACCTGACCTCGATGTAGTCATTGCTTATCAGGCTGAGTCCACGGGTACGTATACGCAACTCGCGCAATATACTTCGTACGTTACTGAGATTGTCTTGCATGCGCCGTTCGATAGCGGCTTCCATATCGACTTCCATGAGGAAGTGCACTCCGCCCTGCAAATCCAGGCCTAGGTTCATCTGACCGGCGCCGATGGCCTGCATCCAGGCGGGCGTGGTCGGCGCCAGATTCAGGGCGACGATATAATCATCGGTCAAGGCTCGTTCGATAGCGGTCTTGGCACGTAGTTGATCTTCTACCGTATTCAGTCGAACCAAAAGATTGTTCGCATCCAGCTCGGAACCAAAAAACTCGACCTGGGCCGCTTCCAGTGCGGTGGTAACTACCGCCAGATCCGATTCATTGATATCGACAGTCGTATTTGTTACCTGGATGGCCTCATCGTTCTGGTAGAGGTTGGGCACGGAATAAAGGAATCCCAGCAGCACAACCCCCAGGATAAGAAGGTTTTTCCACAGCGGATATTTGTTTAGCATAATTGCATCTGCCTGCGTGCTGTTGTCTATAAAGAACCGCAGTTCGTAGCTGCGGTAGCTGACTTAAATCTGAGCAATAGTGCCTTTGGGCAGAGCCGCCACAATGGAAGATTTCTGCATCTTCAATTCGACATTATCGGCCACTTGAATTGCCACGTAATCGTCATTTACCTTTGTTACCTTGCCGAGCATGCCGCCGGCGGTCATTATCTCATCACCCTTGGTGATGCTGGATTCCAGCTCCTTCTGAGCTTTTGCGCGCTTCGATTGCGGGCGGAATATGATCAGGTACATTAACAGGAACATGCCGCCAAACAGAATAAGATTGAAAGTTCCCGATGATGCCGCGGCTTCCTGGGCATACGCTGTAGGAAATAATAGATTCATGACTGGTTCCCTCGATGAAGCGCAGTAACGATGTCACCGATGATGACAGGGATTAACCTGGTGGTGACAGCGCTTCCTGCTATTGTTTTTGATCAGGTACACTTTTAAGCTTGCACGCATAGTTGGGATGAATCCCCTGTTTTCAAGGCTTATAAGCATCAGCCGGGCGCCAGCGGTTAATCCGGAACCCCCTCAGCCTCGAGTTTTTCCTGATTCAACAGGAATTGGCTGACAAAGTCGCTCAATCTACCCTGTTCTATAGCGCCGCGCAATTGCGACATGAGTCGCTGGTAGAAGTGCAAATTGTGAATGGTGTTAAGCTGTGATCCCAACATTTCCCCACACTTATCCAGATGGTGCAGATAAGCCCGGCTGAAATTCTGGCAGGTGTAACAGCTGCAATCAGGGTCCAAAGGAGCGGTATCGTTTCGGTAGCGGCTATTGCGCAGTCGCAGCAAACCCGCAGAAGTAAAGAGATGCGCATTGCGAGCATTTCGGGTTGGCATGACGCAGTCAAACATATCGATGCCATGTCTAACGGCATGGACGATATCCGCAGGCGTACCCACACCCATTAAATAGCGAGGTTTTGACGCCGGCATCATTGCGGCACAGGATTCAATTACGGCCACCATCTCCTGCTTCGGCTCACCCACAGACAGGCCACCGAGAGCGTAGCCGTCGAAGTCCATTTCCGCCAATTCGGTCAAGCACTGCTCCCGCAGATGCGCAAACATGCCGCCCTGTACGATGCCGAACAGCGCGGCAGGATGCGAACCGTGGGCTTGCTTGCAACGCCAGGCCCAGCGCAGGGACAATTGCATAGAGTCCTGCGCCTGCTTTTCAGTGGCCGGGTACGGCGTACACTCATCGAAGACCATGATGATGTCTGCACCCAGTTTTTGCTGCACCTCGATCGCCGATTCCGGTCCGAGAAATATTTCAGCACCGTCGACGGGCGACTGAAATTTAACCCCCGCCTCCGAAATCTTTCGCCTCTTGCCGAGGCTGAATACCTGAAAACCACCGGAATCTGTGAGTATGGGTTTTTGCCAACCGATAAAATCGTGAAGGTCACCGTGCCGCTGTATGGTTTCCGTACCGGGACGCAACATCAGGTGAAATGTGTTGCCCAGTAGTATCTCGGCGCCGGTCAGGGCCACCTGCGCCGGATTCAATGCCTTGACCGAGCCGTAGGTGCCGACCGGCATGAAGGCCGGCGTTGCCACTTGCCCCCGTGGAAATTGCATGACACCGGTGCGGGCCCTGCCATCATTGGCGCCGATCTGAAATTGCATGTGACAGCCTGTCATGGGATTTCGATTAATGCTCTCGAGTGGCATGGAAGCTTATTTCGGGCCAGCGTTCTTGCATCAGGTTCAGATTGACCCTAGTGGGAGCAAGGTAGGTGAGATAAGCACCGCTATCGATGGCCAGGTGTTCCTGTGCCTTCTTGCGAAACTCCTCCAGCTTCACCTTGTCGTCAGAGTCTACCCATCGTGCTACATACACGTTCACCGGCTCATATATGCATTCCACCTTGTATTCGTCCTGGAGCCGAAAGGCCACTACTTCGAACTGCAATATGCCCACGGCACCCACAATCAGGTCATTATTTCTCAGGGGCATGAACACCTGGGTAGAGCCTTCCTCCGAGAGCTGGGTCAGCCCCTTCTGTAATTGTTTCAGCTTCAGTGGATCCTGCAGCCGGACGCGTCGAAACAGCTCCGGTGCGAAATGGGGAATGCCTTTGAATCTCAGTTCTTCGCCGCTGGTAAAAGTATCGCCAATCTGTATCGTGCCGTGGTTGTGCAAGCCGATAATGTCTCCCGAGACCGCAACTTCTGCCTGGGTTCTCTCCCCGGCCATGAAGGTGACTGCATCGGCAATTTTGATATCTTTACCGAGCCTGGTATGGCGCATCTTCATGCCCTTGTTGTACTCACCGGAGCAGATTCGCATGAAGGCAATACGATCCCGGTGCCTGGGGTCCATATTCGCCTGGATTTTGAAGACGAAACCACTGAAATCAGTTTCATCGGCAGCAACCGTCCGAGTTTCTGTTTCGCGACTCTGTGGTGGTGGCGCCCACTGCACAAAATCATCCAGCATTTCCCTGACACTAAAATTGCCCAGGGCGGTGCCGAAGTAAACCGGGGTCAGCTCTCCCTTTAAATACGCGGCCTGGTCAAACTGGTGACTCGCGCCCTTCACCAGTTCAATTTCGTCCCTGAAATCACCGGCATAGCTGCCGAGTAGCACAGTGGTTTCAGGGCTGTACAGCCCCTTGATTTGAATATCTTCCGACCTCTGGTGACCTTGCCCCTGCCGGTAAACATTTATAGTGTCGGTACGGAGGTTATATACACCCTTAAATTCCTTTCCCATACCCAGGGGCCAGTTGACGGGTGCACACTTTATCTTCAACACCGCCTCAATCTCATCGAGAATTTCTACCGGGTTCCGAATATCCCGATCCAGTTTATTCACAAAGGTGAAAATCGGCGTATCCCGGAGTCGGCACACATCCATCAGCTTTATGGTACGTTCCTCTACGCCTTTGGCCCCGTCTACGATCATTAGCGCCGAATCTACGGCTGTCAACACACGGTAGGTATCCTCGGAGAAATCTTCATGACCCGGCGTGTCCAGCAGGTTCACCATGCTGCCCTTGTAGGGAAATTGCATCACCGACGAGGTAACCGATATGCCCCGTTGTTTTTCCATGGCCATCCAGTCTGAAGTCGCATGGCGATCAGATTTTCTGGCTTTTACGGTGCCGGCCACCTGGATGAGCTTGCCTAACAACAGCAACTTTTCCGTGATAGTGGTTTTGCCCGCATCCGGGTGTGAGATGATTGCCAGCACCCGGCGGCGCAGGATTTCTTGTTGTAAGGTTTCTGTGATCATGACCTTGGCCTGTCGCGAAGCGGTGTCAGCAGCATCCTGCCGACGGCGATTCACCGCAATATGCTTAATGCTGCGGAAAATAAAAGCGGCGGGATTATAGCAGTTGCACACGGCAGGTGGGAAACCCCATAAGCTCGTTGAATCTTTGGCCTTTGGCATCACTAATAGTTGCACTACAATGGGCGCGGACTCCAAAGCTGGAATCCCTTAAAATATCGAGGAGCACAAGCCATGGACTTCACATTGTCCGAAGAACAACAGGCGCTGCAGCAATCAGTCAGGCGCTTTGCACAGAAAGAACTACCGGAAATAGCCCGCCAAATCGAAGCCAGTGACGAACCCCCAGACAGGGAATTGCGTAAACGTTTTGCGGAGCTGGGCTACCTGGGCGTAAATCTCGATTCCAGTTATGGCGGCGCTGGCATGTCCCATCTGGACGCGGTGCTGGTACTGGAGGAAATTGCCAAAATTTCCATCGCCGTGGCATTTCCTGTTTTCGAATCCTGTTTTGGTCCTACTCTGGCAATCGCTCACTTTGGCAGCGAAAAGATGAAGAACGATATCCTGCCGAGGGTATGTAGCGGTGAGATTGTGGTTGCCGTCTCCATGTCGGAACCCGATGCGGGATCGGCCCTGACCGACCTCACCACCCATGCCCGACTCGAGGGCGATCGCGTCATCCTCAATGGCAACAAGCGCTGGTGCTCCGGTGCCGGCCATTCCGAGGTCTACGTGGTTTACTGCAGGATGGACGGTATCGCCGGCGCCAAGGGAATTGGCGCAGTGTTGGTAGCCAAGGACAGTAAAGGATTTAGCTTCGGCAAACGGGATCATCACATGGGTTTTCGCGGCGTCTACAGTGCCGATATGTACTTCGACGATGTAGACGTGCCCGCTGAGAATATCCTGGTGCCCGCGGGCGGCTTTGGCAAGCTGATGGACGCCTTCGATCTCGAACGTTGCGGCAACACCACCATGTCATTAGCCGTGGCCCAATCGGCCTTCGACTTCGTCCTGGACTACGTGCAGCAACGGCGACAATTTGGCAAACCACTGGTTGATTTCCAGGCCGTACAACTGCAAATCGCGGAAATGAAAATGAAGCTGGAGGCGTCACGCTTGCTGCTGTATCGCGCCGTCGTCAATGCCGAGAAGGGGCTGCCCTCCATCGCGGAGAGTTCGGTGGCCAAATGTTTTGCCAATGAAACCGTGCGGGAAGTTACCGGCAAGGCCATGCAGCTAATGGGTGGCTATGGTTACTCCACGGAATTCCCGGTCGAACAGAAACTTCGTGACGCCTGGGGCTGGGGCATCGCCGGTGGCGCAATCGATATCCAGAAAGTCAATATTACGGCGGCCCTGGTGGGCAAACGTTTTAATCAGCGCGCGAGTTGAGGAAACTCAGAGCTAGATAACAGGTGATTCATGATCAAGCAGGACAACAGTAAAAGCCCGATGAGATTTCTGGTTAGCGCCGTGGCCTCGCCTAATAAAGTTGAGGGACAACTGGTCAGTGGCGAATTGAGCAGAAGTGAGAGTGTTGCCATCCTGCCCTCGGGCCAGCAGACATCGATACTAACGATTGCCGAGCAGGGTCAACAGCGGAAAACCGCGCAGGCGATAGCAGATTTAACATTGGAGCTAACCTACTCGGTGTCAATTGTCGCCGGTAACTTGATTACGGCTGCCGACGACCGCCCGGAGTTTTCGGATCAGTTTGAGGCCAGGATACATTGTTCGGGGCAACAGTCTTTATTGCCGGGACGAATGTATTTTCTCGAAGCGGTAGGAGGTTGCAGTGAAGTCACCATCAGCAAGCTGAAGTATCGCCTCGAAGACGATAGCGAAAATCAGTATGCCGCCAATACGCTGAGGCCCGGGCAAACAGCCATCTGCAATATTGCCCTTACCCGGCCTATTATTTACGACCCGTTTTCCATCTGTGGGGCAACCGGCAGCTTCAGACTGCTGGATAAAAGCGGTGGTGAACCCATCGCCGAAGGCGAGATTCGCCATGGTCTGCGCCGAGCCAGCAACGTGCATTGGCAAGCACTCGATGTGGACAAGCAGAGTCGCGCCAGCATCAAGCAGCAAATTCCGAAAATATTATGGCTAACCGGCTTATCAGGATCCGGCAAATCTACCATCGCTAATCTCATCGAGAAGAAGCTGATCGCAGCAAGACGGCACTCTTACCTGCTCGATGGAGACAACGTTCGCCATGGTTTGAACAAGGATCTGGGCTTTACCGACGCAGATCGGGTGGAAAACATCAGACGGGTGGCGGAAACCGCGAAACTGATGCTGGATGCAGGTCTTATCGTGATCACGAGCTTCATCTCTCCGTTCAGGGCGGAGCGGGAAATGGCCCGCACCTTGTTCGAGGAGGGTGAATTCATCGAGATCTTCATCGACACCAGTCTGGAGATTTGCGAGCAACGCGACCCGAAGGGGCTGTATCGGAAAGCCCGCGCCGGCGAAATCAAAAATTTCACAGGCCTGGATAGCCCCTACGAATCACCAGAAAATCCGGAATTGCAGCTGGACACGACTCTGCTCACCGTGGAGCAGGCGGCCGACGCGATATTGGCCTATATGAAAAAATCAGGCTCCTAGGGAGCCTCTGATTGTTTTGAAACTAAGGAGTCATCAATGTAAGGCGGCAGTCGATGGTTTGACTTTGTTTTCCGCAAATTCCGGGTGCAGGATATCGATGCGTTTCACCAACAACAGGTCATGGCGACACAGGTGATCGTACTCGTCCGTCTCACGCACATCGATGTCGTCCAGTAACACACAAACCACATCGTCATCTTCGACATCGACATCGACGATGACACAAGATTTGAAACCGCTCACCGTATTCAGCGAGGCGAAGGCACCGATGTTGCAAGTATGAACAGGAAACAGGCTGTCGGGTTGCTTGAGCAAACCATAGGAAGTGAACGCCACCCCGAATCCAGCCGCTGCAACTATGTGAATGATGTCGATGATTTCAGGGTCTGCAAGATCGATACGCACCGTATCGGGCATGGATTGACGCTTACTTAGCTGCTTCTGATTAACCAGCTTTAGAAACAGGCGGATGTCTTCCTGGTTCCATTCCAGAGTCTCTTCTTTTTCCGAGCGAGTTCTGTCGGAAGAGAGACTCATCACACTGGTCTCAATGGTGAGATCTTGAATTTCTGTGTCAGCAGAACACGGCACCACCATCGCCACGGAACAGTAGCCCTCACTACTCTCGACGCTGAGACGCCACAAGAAAGGAATTTCGTTATTTAACTCAAACATTCAGCACTGCTATAACGGAACGGTAATCGTAAATATAGCACAAACTGGGTTTTATCAGAATCATTAGACTGCCAGAAATTTAGCACTAGGGCAGGAAACGGGCGATTCTCCGTACAGCAATCGAACCCAGTTACACAGGCTTGCTAAAGAGGTGTCAAACTAATCGCAGTAAACCGTTGAGAATACTGGAGTTTCAGATATCATTGCTGGAAAAATTTTTTCCACAGAAACTGTGGATAAGTCGGTGCATAGTTCTTACAAATTTCCCGTAAAGCTCGAAATTGCGCTAATTTGACTCAAGTTGATCAATTTTTAACCAATCCAATATATTTATATTTTTCAATGAGATACGTGTTTTTGAAAGAACGTTTTAAAATAAAACCTGCATTTTTCAAGGCTTTTGCGTCCACCATCTCATTTTTGTGCATAAATTCTCGGGTAAAACGTAATTTCCAAAATTCAGTTGGCGATTTCCCCCTGTTTTTATTGAAGTTTTTCATCCTACAAAACCGTTCGTTCATTAAGCAAATAAACTCCGAAACCACGCTAATGCCTGGACATTATCCTCAGGGCAGACAGCCACGGACAATAAATGTCTGCCCCTGATTCTGATCCTGGCGGTGGCTACTCCCCCCGGTTGGGGGCGGCGATTCAATCTCAATGTCAGTGTCCGCTGTATCAGCCATAAATATCACTTATTTGTAGCAAACTGCCGATTACTTTTACAGAAAATCCCAATACTACTTTTCGGTATCTCCGCGAGAGGGGCACCGGCTACTTTAAGAGTCCTATGGTAAGCTTTCCCATCAATATGTGGAAACAAAACAAAATGCCAGCAATTTCAACCAGTTTCAGCCGGTTTTGCCTGGTTTTGCTACTGCAAATCGGTTTGATTCCTGTGGCCAAAAGTCAATTACCCGTACTCTCCGAGCAGCAACTGCAGTGGCTTGGGGAAAGGGTGTTCACTAACGAGTGTGCCTCCGACTATGAATGTCTCACCAGCTGGAATTCCGGCGAAGATTTTCCTTCTCTGGGTATAGGCCATTTCATCTGGTTTCAGCAGGGCCAGATCGAGCCCTTCGAAGAAACTTTCCCTGCCCTGCTGCAACTCTATCACTCCCGCAACGTCACGCTGCCGCCATGGATTCAAGCGCTATCGGGGCCCGATTCTCCCTGGCGTAATCGCCAGCAATTTTATGTAGAATTCGACAGTGCAGATATGCAACAGCTACGAGAATTCCTGGCGACGACCAAGCCGATTCAGGTGGATTTTATCGCCCGCCGCCTGCAAGCAGCGCTGCCATTGCTGCTGGCCAACGTCGGTGTGCAGGAGCGAAGCAGTCTAGACACCCGTTTCTATCGCATCGCCCGGAGTCATGCCCCCTATGGCATCTATGCCTTGATAGACTACGTGCATTTTAAGGGCACGGGAACCAGACCCGGTGAAAGATATCAGGGACAAGGCTGGGGCCTGCTGCAAGTCCTGCGACAGATGCAAGACGGACCCGACACCCTCTACAACTTCATCGCTGCCGCCACCACCATACTCGAACGACGCGTCGCCAACGCACCCCCCGAACGCCAGGAACAACTCTGGCTCGCCGGCTGGCACCAACGCCTGCAAACCTACCTGCCCCCGGCAACGGAGAACTGAATAAAAATAGTGTCGGAGGTACACCCACTAAACCTCCAGTTAGCTCCATAAGATTAGTTTGAAAAGTGTCCCGCGCCATTCTCAGGATCCTTGCTATTCTAATCTTTTGGAGTTAACTCTAATGCTGGGAGTGGATAACTCAGACCGCCCCCCTTGTTTGAAATGTTGCTGTATAAGCGAAATCCCTTTACCCTGAATGGTTTCCCGCGCCGACGGTGGCAGAATTTCCCAGTTATGACTTTCGAACGGCCCAATATCGAGAAGATGCAAGGCTACACGCCTGCCGAGCAACCAGACGACGGTGACAGCATCAAGCTCAATACCAACGAAAATCCCTACCCTGCGAGCCCAGAAGTCGCGGCGGCACTGCGTAACATTGAGGTGGATAGTCTGCGTCGCTATCCAGCGCCTCTGGCAGATCAGTTCAGGCAGGCAGCAGCGAGCTTGCACCAGGTCTCCGAGCACAACATCATTCCAACCAACGGCGGGGATGAACTACTACGGCTGATACTGACTACATTTGTGGATAGTGGCGAAACTATCGCCATAACCAAGCCGAGCTACTCACTCTATCCCGTACTCGCCGATATCGCCGGCTGCAAACTGGCAGAAATCGACTTGCAGGCGGACTGGTCGATGCCGAAAAATTTTCTCGCGCAACTGCAGCAGGCCCAGGCCAGGATTACTATCCTGGTAAATCCACAGGCGCCCACCGGCAGCCTGATTTCGGTGGCCTACCTGGATGAACTGGCCGGGAATTATAACGGCGTCCTGGTTGTCGATGAGGCCTATGTGGATTTCATCGACCCGGAGCTCGGTTATGATTCGATCCCCCTGATAGGACGCCATGAAAACCTGCTGATTCTGCGTTCACTAAGCAAGGGCTACGGGCTGGCGGGTCTTCGCTTCGGCTACGGCATTGCCTGTGAATCCCTGGTCGCGCCGATGCTGACCAAGACTCGTGATAGTTACAATACCGATACCATATCGCAGCGTCTCGCCGCAGCGGCGCTGGATTCCGTGGACCATGCCCGACAGGGCTGGGTGAGGATACGCTCCGAACGTAGCAAATTGCTCTCGGCTCTGGCCCAACTGGGGCTGCCCAGTCTACCCAGTCAATCCAATTTCCTGCTCTGCGAAGTGCCACAGGCCGTAGGAGCGGAAAACCTTTACCAGTCACTCAAGCGGCGCGGTATTCTGGTGAGATATTTTGATCAGGATCGATTGCGGGACAGGCTGCGTATCTCAATTGGATCTGAGGAGGACAACGCCACCCTGGTCACGGCGCTGAAGGCGATACTCGAGGGAGAGGTGCCAGACCCTGCGCAGTAGCGTTCGCTAATAGTTGACAAGATGCAGGGTGGGGTTTAGAAATATGCCTACAATTGATATTCAGAGCCGATGCCGCAGGCAGTCATCAGCCTTCAAATTAATCAAGCCGTTTAGGGATTACACATGCCCGATCCGAGCAACGACTCAAGCCCTTCGAGATTCCACTTCTGCCCGGACTGCAAGAAACCTTTGCGCCTGAAACAGGGGAAAATGGGGCCTTTTTGGGGTTGTACCGGCTATCCGGACTGCACCACCACCATCAACGATCTCAACGGTAAACCTTCGCAATTGCCCGATGCCCACTATCGTTGTCCCGTCTGTACCCGACGGCTGGTACGCAGCAACAAGGGTGATACCGATTATTGGTTTTGCAGTGGTTACTCAAAAGGTTGCAAAGTGAAGCTCGCCGACAATGAGGGCTTTCCCGAAACCGCCTATCAATGTCACCGGTGTGGCCAGTTGCTGGTCAAGCGTACTGGCAAGAACGGTGCCTTCTGGGGTTGCAATGGCTATCCGGATTGCAGGGCGAGCCATCGGGACAAGGATAACAGGCCACAATATTGATATTTTCTCTTCTCAATGTTCGTAAGAAAACTGCCGCAAGCATCGCCGGCATCTTCATTGGACTCGCCTGCCTCTGGGGAGTATCGATTTGGCAGGACATCTCCCCCCAGGAGATGGTCAATATTCTAATCGGAACAGTCATCATGCTGGCCGTAATTATCGGTGGCGCGCTGTTGCTAATCATCATCTTCAAGCTGCTCTGCGGACTCCTGCGCCGGCTCGGCGCCTCAAAAGAGAACGATGCCTAGCCATCGCTAATTAGCCACCGGCAGTGCTCATCGCAGTGGCAATTGGCGGGACAGGATCAACGCGTCTTCTCCACTTCTGCGGTGGTCCGGGTAATAATTCTTGCGCTCCCCTACCTGCATAAATCCCATGGACTGGTACAGGGCGATAGCGCCGGCATTCGAGCTGCGCACCTCGAGAAAACAGACGCTGGCTTCGAGTTTACAGGCCCGATCCAGCAAGATCTGAACCAATTTCCGGGCAAATCCCTGTCTCTGAAATTCGGGGCTGACGCAGAGAGTTAACAGGTGGCTCTCGCCCGTAGCCACGGATATCACTCCATGAGCGATGATCTGTTGCTTATTGGCCAACACCCAACACTGGTAGCCCGCGCGCAGGCAGTCGATGAAGATTCGTTTGCTCCATGGATGCTCATAGGCTTCTGCTTCATTTTTGACCACAAGATCTAAATCGCTCGAGCGCATATTACGCGCAAAAAATTCAAGCTTCGAATGTGGCTTCATGGGCACCTCTGAATAATACAGTAATGTCTCAGCGAGTCCTGAAGCGTTCAGTTGCGAGGCACACTTCGCCGGCAAAGCTTCCGCTCCCTGCTCACGCTCCCCACCCACATCCATGTTGGCGATGGCCTTCGCCCTTGGCAACAAGTATAACGCCGCAAATGAACGCTTCAGGGCTTTCAGGCGGGTCTGAGCATCACTGCATTATTCAGGGGTGTCCGGGGTAATACCAGGTAAATGGTTATTCGCCCGATCGGCAAGGCGTTGTCGAAGAGGCTGCAGATGCTGCCAGGTATCGCGTTTTAACATTGGGTAGGCCAACATCGATCGCAGGGAGCGGGTAATGGTAAGGTAATAGTTGTAATTGGCGAACCGATAATCTCGAACCTCTGCCCCGTCTTCGTGGTGCATTAGTATTTCATCGATCTGTCCTGCAAATATTAACAGGTTGCTGAACTCGTCAGTTTCCTGGCGTTTTTTTATGAACCCCAGCAGCGCCTTTCGCGCTTCCAGCGCTGGTTCACTCTTCAGCTCCAGGGCAGCCGCCAGCGGCCAGCTAAAAGTCTCCCGCTTAAACTGGCGGTCCTCGCTATCAACACCCAGCGCCAGCAGAATCGCCCGCAGTAGTACGAGAGAATGGGAGTGTGATTTTCCCCCGGAATGATGGGGAATCTCGTCGATGACTGCCAGTTCAGTGCTGATTTTGTAGTAACAGAGCTCAAATTTCAGCTCCGCCTGGGGCTCCCCGCCCGACTCTGCCTCCTGCGCAGCTTGCATCCCTGTCTCATTCCCGGGCTCGAGCAATGTCTCATCATCTCTCTCCGGGCTGCTCTGTGGTACTGACTCCTCAGCGTCTATGCTGAGCGCTGCCGGCTCCACCTCGGTGCTGCTTACACCACGACCCGATGGCGCGGCAACGGCCACTGTCGGGGCTGGAGATTCGGTGCCAGGCGCCGCTTCAAATTGCCGCTGCTGGCCACTATCGGCGTCTGCTGCTGACGGCGTCGACAGCGTAGTTGACGGGACCAGATGGGAAGCTGGCGAGGCTTTCGCCCCAGCCAGGGGGCTGCGGGGATAATACAGCTGTATCCCCATCGCGCTGAGGTAGGCTTGCCGCTGTAATTCGTTCATTTTCAATTTTGACTTGAGCTAAATCGGCCTGTCAATATACGCGTTTGTCTCTATCCCAACAACACAAACACTCGATTCGAAGCTCGGGACTGTTATCCACATCGCCACCGTTTGCCCTTGGCGGCTTTTCGTGATTGAATCCGGCTTCTTTGCATTCGAGGTGGGTTAATGAAAGCTGTTCTTTGTGAGTCCTTCGGGCCGCCAGAAAACCTGGTTTTGAAAGAGATCGATGATCCGGTTGCCGGTGTTGGTGAAGCCATAGTCGAAGTCTATGCCGCCTCGTTAAACTTCCCGGATGGCCTGCAAATTCAGGGCAAGTACCAATTTCAACCGCCCATGCCCTTCACTCCAGGCTCCGAAGTGGGCGGTATCATCAAATTCGTTGGCCCCGGCTTGAAAGAATTCGAGGTGGGTGATCGTGTCATGGCAATCCCTGGTCTCGGCGGCCTCGCTGAACAGGTCGTAGTGAAGGCATCAGGCCTGAGGAAAATCCCGACCAACATGGATTTCAAGACCGCTGCCGGTTTTGCGATGATCTACACCACTTCCTATTACGCCCTGAAACAACGGGCTCAACTACAAGCCGGTGAAACCCTCCTGGTCCTAGGCGCCAGTGGCGGCGTCGGCCTGGCCGCAGTGGAATTGGGCAAGCTGATGGGGGCGCGGGTAATCGCTGCGGCCAGCACTGACGAAAAGCTGGAATTCGTAAACCATCTGCAACCAGATGAGTTATTGAATTACGGTGACGGCGAGCTGAAGGAAAAAGTGAAGGCTCTCACCGATGGTCGCGGTGCAGACGTAATCTATGATCCTGTCGGTGGCGACCTCTTCGATCAGAGCTGTCGGTGTATTAATTGGAACGGTAGACTACTAGTCATCGGCTTCACCAGCGGACGCATTCCCGCATACAAAGCCAATCTGGCCCTGCTAAAGGGTTCCTCCATGGTCGGTGTATTTCTCGGTCGCTTTCGACAAGAGGAACCGGATACCTATGAACGCAACTTCGCCGAGCTTCTCAAGCTATACGATGAAGGCAAACTGCGGCCCATCATCACCCAGTCATTCTCATTGACCGAGTACGTGGCTGCCTTCAACGTTTTCACTGAGCGCCGGGTAATGGGCAAGGTTACTCTGGAATTAAAATCAGAGCTTCCTCAGAGAAACTGAGGCGAAGATGACAAGCGAAGATGAGATTCGAGAGGACCTGGAGCAATTGAGAGATATAGTAGCTGCGCACAAAGCGCCAGGTACCCCTCTCGCTACAGAAATCATAACAATAGAAGGCCAGGAGTTGGAGGTCTTTAGCAATGTACCAGAAAACCTGGCAGGAGTTTACGAGCTTGGCTTGAAGGCCCCGGATCGCACCTTCCTTGTCTACCGCGAAGAACGCTTTTCATTCGCCCAATCACTGGATATGACGGCTCGCCTCGCCGCAGTCCTGAAGCAGAGATATGGCATCGACAAGGGCGACCGCGTTGCGATCTGTGCCCGCAATTCCCCCGAATGGTGTATCAGCTATATGGCGATTACCACCATCGGTGCCGTTGTAGTGCCAATGAATTCCTGGTGGAAGGGCGCGGAAATACAATATGGACTGAATGACAGCGGCACTAAGCTGGCATTCCTCGACACCGACAGACTCCAGCAGATATCCCCGTACTTGAATGACCTCGATATCGAAGTCGTCACCATCAAACCGACTGCCACCTCTGACTACCCTGAATTCTATAGCATGATCGAATCGGTAGAGCCTCTGTCTGCCGCAAGCATAAGCGCCCTGCAGGTCAAGCCCGAGGACAATGCCACAATCATGTACACCTCCGGTTCAACCGGCCACCCCAAGGGTGTACTCTCCAGCCATCGCAATATCGTTAACGCACTCTATACCTGGTACTTCGTTAAAGAGGTTACCGAAATCCTGAAGCCAGAGCTGGTCGAGGAGAATCCAGAATTCCCGCCTGCGATCATAGCCAATGTCCCACTGTTTCATGTCACCGGTAGCCATGCTCAATTTCTTGCCTGTTTCCTCAATCAACGCAAGCTCGTCATGATGTACAAGTGGGATGCCGATCAGGCCCTGGATTTAATTGAAGCAGAGCGCATCTCGGTACTGCACGGAGTTCCAACCCAAACCTGGGAAGTGATGCAATCTGACAAATTTGACAGCACCGACCTGCGCAGTCTGCGTGGCATCCAGAGTGGTGGCGCGCCGCGGCCACCGGAGCACCTGAGCATGATGTTGGACAAGTTTCCCGACCAGGCCATCCCCGGCCTGGGCTACGGCCTTACCGAAACCAATGCCATCGGTGCAATCATTTCCGGTAAATTTTATGAATCACGCCCCCATAGCACCGGGCGACCGACGCCACCGGTAACGACATTGCTTATCCATGATGAGGCCGGCAGGGAGTTGAAAACCGGGGAAGTTGGGGAAATCTGCATCAAGGGGCCGACGATCATGAAGGGCTACTGGAATCAGCCCAAAGCTACAGCCGAAGCAATTAGGGATGGCTGGTTCTATACCGGTGACATCGGCAAGCTGGATGAACTGGGATTCGTCATCATCCTCGATCGAGCCAAGGACATCGTTATCCGTGGCGGTGAAAATATCGGCTGCACCGAAGTCGAATATGCGATCACCGAACACCCTGCCGTCAGCGAAGTTTCGGTCTATGGCATTCCCGATGAGCGTCTGGGAGAAGTGCTCTGTGCCAGCATCATGTTAAAAGCGGACAGCGAATTGGCAGCCCCAGAATTGAAACAGTTCCTGGTGGAAAAAATTGCCGGATTCAAAATTCCCGAGCTGTTGTATTTCCAATATCAACAACTTCCCCGTATCGCCGCCGGCAAGATTGCCAAGAAACAGCTCCGGCAGGAAACCATCGACAACCTCGCATCCAGTTAGTAAGCCAAGGCCGATTACAGCAATTCCAACTTTCACCTCGCCCGCCTATGCCCCGCTTCCCGGTTCATCCCCCGGACACGGTAACCGCACCGTGAATCTATCAAACAGTCGAAAAATAATATTGAAGAATCGCAGCCTTGCGAACGATAAGCTAATTAAACCAGTGTCTATTTGAATTATTTCAATATCGATCAAGCTGGAGACAATCATCATGAAAGAACCGATGGAAAATTCTGCTAGAGAATGGAAATGGGATGACTCACTGGAAAACTCTCAGGATTTCATAGACGCGGCGGTATTGTTGCCGGACGAAGAAGCCCTGCTTGTGGATGAAACGGAGAATCCCGCAGCGCTAACTCCGGACCCCGTCACCGACCAATCCCAATTCACAAAATTGCGTCGCCGCATCGAAGAGCGCCTTGACAGCAAACGCATTGCCCTTGAGTACGACTACGACTAGCTCGTCCACCAGGCTGAAGCCCATTTAACAGGCCTTCTCTGTTCTCCCTAATCGACCCTCAATTGCATCCATCCCGCTACTCATAAGGGCTGTAGCGGCATTTAAAAATTTCACAATAGTCTCTATTAAGTAATCCCCATAATTAGTATGATTGAGCGCTGATGCATCAGAAACTCAAGATATGACGTATTGTGTAGCAGTATCGGTAGATGCCGGCATGGTATTCTGCTCTGACTCCCTTACCAATGCTGGCATAGACCAAGTGTCTACCTACAGCAAGATGTTTCGCTTCGGCGTCGATGACCGCAAGCAATTCGTCATTCTCACCGCCGGCAACCTAGCCACCAGTCAAGCCACCATCGCCAAGATCAAGAATGACATCAAGCAAAATGCGACGCGCAACCTGCTCAATATGCCCAGCGTCGAAGACGCCGCCGATTATATCGGTGATCTGAGTCGTGAACAGCAGGAGAAAAGAACCATCGAGGGCAAGAAATTCGAAGCCACATTCATCATTGGCGGTCAGGTTCAAGGTAGTAAACATGAAATCCTGCTGGTGTACCCTGAGGGCAATCACATAACCAGTTCCGCCGATACTCCCTACCTGCAGATTGGCGAAAGCAAATATGGCAAGCCCATTCTGGACCGGATTCTGACCCCGGACTTAGACCTTGACACCTGCGCCATGTGTGCCCTGGTTTCCATGGATTCCACCATGCGCAGTAACCTGGGTGTGGGCCCGCCGCTTGAAACCTTAATCTATAAGACTGATAGTATGGTATTAGAGTTGCCGCACCGCTTTGAGGCCGACAGCGATTTTCTGCGAGACCTCAACCAGACCTGGGAGAGAAGACTGAAAGAAGCATTCCGGCAAATGCCGCCGATAGCATGGGCCTCTAACTGGGACAAATTAGGTCGTGGACAAAACGAATTTTCTTGAGCGTCAGGTCTGACAATACGAAAGGATAGGCATCCTCCAAGCCCATACTCCGGTTTAACGAGTTCAGCATAATCGTCAGTTTTGACCACTTCACCAGCTTCTCATTAAATTCATCAAACAGTTCCGAGCCCCGTTGCAATTGAAATGCAGCCGCGGTTTCCAGCGTGTCCACCATGTGCAGATAGTGAGCCCAGACTTCTGCCCAATCCTCCAGCGGATGCGACTGTGCATAATGGCTGATCAGGTCGAAATTTCGATCAATATTCAACTTGTTAGCATAGTAGTATTCCAGCGCCGATTTGTAGTCTACCGTCTCGTCACCGAACAGCTCCCGAAATTTTCCGATTGCGGCGTCCGACTTTACCAGTCGGGTGAAGTAGTAATGACCACTTTCATGGCGAAAGTGGCCTAATAAGGTTCGATATAATTCGCCGGTAAATTGCCTGCTTATCTCTCGCCTGACATGATCTGCTTCGGTGATATTGATGGTAATGAGACCATCTCTGTGACCCGTGTTGACGTGTTCCTCCAACACCCCCGGATTGGTGCGCCGGTCCTCAATGAATTCGAACGCGAGGCCACTTTGTTCCAGGCGTTTACCTCTTACGGGTAATTCCAGCGACAGTAAGGAATAAATAAGACGGCGTTTGGCATGCTCGAGGCTTCGCCACCAACGCCTGCGGTCTGGCTGCATAAGGTTGGGGATGGTGTGATTCAATTCGCAGGAAATACAGTAGGAATCGGCGAGGTCGCTGACAAACCAATTGCAGACATTGTAATCTGCAGAGTTTTTACAGAGTCGGTGCGATGTTATAGACGAGTTCTCCCCAGCTTCTGAGATGCTTGAACTCATAGTCAGCGATAGCGGATCGAAACCGACCTGCTTCCCACATTGCAGACAGTGCCGATTCTCAAAAAACAAGGTCTGGCCACAGTCGCAGCTAAAATTTTTCATATTTCGTCTTTCAGCCAAAGAGGCTCTGATTAATTACGATCTATTTATTAGGAAGAAACCAGGTATCCGCAATCTTTTGATGAATCGAAGCGATTTCCACCTGCAAATCATCGAGGTATTTCAGCAGGCCATTGTCCAGTAGTAAATCTATCCTGCCTTTCTGAACAAAACGTAATGTCTTTTCGACCTGCTTCGCGACTCTAGTATTGTTGGGGAGTTTTTTGAGGACGTGAGTCAGGGTGATTAAGGCATGGGTGGTCGCGCGTGGAAAATCCTCGTCCTGTAACAGATACGCAACAACATCCACCGCATTCACTCGATGCTTAACATGCTGCCTGTACATTTGATAGGCACTGAGTGAGCGCAGGATATTCATCCACAGCGTACTGGCATAGGGTTCGTCTGCATCTGCTGCAGCATCCTCGCTGCTATCCGTCCTGCTCAGTGCCGGCAACAGATTGCCGGAGCCCACGTCGACTATTCTCGTGGTCATATCGGCCCGCTCCAGGGACCTGCCCAGGCGGATAAAACAATAGGCCTCACCCCGGCTCATGGTGCCAGCCATGAGACCGGAAATTTGCTGACAACTCGATATAATCTCTTCCAGTCGTTCATGCCGTGGCCCTCTTGCAACTCCCGAAGCAGCATGCTCCTTGGCGAAATAATACAGATTGTTGATCTGCTCGAAGGCTTCGGTGGGCATTATCTCACGGGTAGTACGGGCATTTTCGCGGGTCTGGGCCAACATATCGAGGACGGAGTGACCGTTATTGTCCACCAACAGGAAACGCATCACATTGCGTTCGGTCGCGTGTTTGTATTTGGCATCGAATGCCTGATAGGCGCCGGTAATTTCTACCAGGGAATGCCATCCCAGCTTGGTCCTGGGAGGCAGGTCGAGCAACAGGGTGGAAAACACATTGAGCATGCGCGCGGTATTCTCTGCCCGTTCCAGGTAGCGCGCCTGCCAGTAAACACGTTCCGCGACTCTAGATAACATGGCTCAGTCGGCTCCCACGATCCAGGTATCTTTACTACCGCCGCCCTGGGAAGAGTTCACGACATAGGAACCCTTGACCATGGCGACCCGAGTCAGGCCACCGGCAGTAACATAGGTCTTATCCGCCTGCAGCACGAAGGGTCGCAGATCGACATGCCTCGGTTCTACCGCCCTGTCACCAAGTATCGGCACCGTAGACAGTGCAATCAGTGGCTGTGCCATGTAATTTCTGGGATCAGCTTTAATCCTGCGGGCAAACTCTGCCAGTTCTTTCCTGCTCGCCTGCGGTCCGATCAACATGCCATAGCCACCGGATTCATTCGCTGGTTTGATTACCAGCTTGTCGAGGTTCTGTAAGACATATTGACGTTGAACCTTATCGATGCAGAGATAACTGGTGACATTGGGCAGGATAGGATCTTCATCCAGGTAGTATTTGATAAATTTCGGCACGTAAGTATAGATAATCTTGTCGTCGGCGACACCGGCACCGGGTGCGTTGGCGAGGGCGACGTTGCCTTTCACCCAGGATGTAAATATGCCGCTAACACCTAACACCGATTCTTTGTTGAAAATCGACGGATCCAGAAACTGGTCATCTATGCGCCGATAAACTACATCCACTCGTGACAAACCATCGACCGTGCGCATGAACACCTTGTCCTTTTCCACCACCAGATCACTTCCTTCCACTAATTCTGCACCCATTCTCTGGGCCAGAAAGGAGTGCTCGAAATAGGCGGAGTTGAAAATTCCCGGTGTTAATACCACCACTTCCGGATACTCTGAGGGTCGCGGGGAGATTGCCGCGAGGGTATCAAATAGTTGATTCGGGTATTCGGTAATCGGTCGGATGTTGTAGTTCTCAAACAATTCGGGAAAGATGCGCTTGGTGACCCGGCGGTTTTCCAGCATGTAAGAAACGCCAGATGGCACTCTGAGATTGTCTTCGAGCACATAGAACTTGCCATCTACATCCTTGATTAAATCGGTGCCGCAAATATGGGCCCATACATCAAATCGCGGCTTGATGCCTACACATTGCTTGCGAAAATTACCGGAATTGAGAATTAATTCTTTGGGAATCAGCTTGTCTTTGAAGATTTTCTGGTCATTGTAGACATCATGGATGAAGCAATTAAGTGCGCGCAGGCGTTGTTGCAAGCCTGCACTGGTGTGGTTCCATTCTTTCTCGGCAATAATTCGTGGAATGATATCGAAAGGCCATTCTCGATCGATATTGCCAGCATCGCTGTACACCGTGAACGAGATTCCCATGGTCTTGATGGCCAGTTCGGCAGCCATCTTCTTCTGTTGCAACTCTTCATGGGTGAGAGATCTCAGCAGACTGGCGAGACGTCGAGCAGGTTTTCGCGCATAGCCGGGGGAGCTGATGATCTCATCATAAAATGAGCCCGGGTTATAAGTTTTCCAATTGACGCGCATGCATAGGAACCTTGATTTTACGCCTGTTTTTCTAACTTAAATCATTACGGCGTCTCTCGCAACAAAGCGTGGCAAGACGATATCTGGGAGGACCGTGTCAATTTCAGGTGCCTACCAGGTATTTCTTCAATCGACCTAAATCAAGCCCTCACTAACCATCACGCAGCTTCTACTAATCCACACAGAAACAAGCTTAGCAGCCTTTTTTCAGCACGTGCCTGCAACGGGCTCGGCCGTCCCATTTCAACACTCTGTGCGATACGCCACGCAAACTTGCCGGAGCGTGCATCATTTGCCTTTCCGAAAGGTCAGCTGCATCTGGCAACACCGCAAGTTGATTACCGCCAAACCGCGTGTCGGTGAAAACATCCCAGATGTAATATCTGTACTTCATGTGCTATCAGCATCTCGAGAAAAAGGCTGGAGGAAGCGGACACTAATTGGATCACGACTGCGATAAATTTGACAGGGAGCTTGTTGCATGCGGTGCTATTACAGGGGCCACACTAACAGCAAAGATGGCAACGCCACTGCCACGATGACTATTTCCAGGGGCAAACCCATACGCCAGTAATCACCAAAATGGTAACCACCTGGTCCCATTATCAATGCGTTGTTCTGGTGGCCTATGGGTGTCAAAAATGCACTGGAGGCTCCCACCGCTACCGCCATGAGAAAAGTATCCGGATTCAGTTCCAGCGAAAGTGCCGTGTTGTACGCTATGGGCGCCATCAAAATCGCGGTGGCCGCATTGTTGAGTACATCTGACACCGTCATAGTGATAATCAACAGCATGGCTAGAATGAACACCGGGCTCATGTCACCCGCTAAAACCAGTATGCCGTCGACCAGCAAGGTCGTTGTACCCGTGGTTTCCAGTGCCGCTCCCAGGGGAATCATCGCCCCGAGTAAAACCACGACCGGCCAGTCAACACCGGCATAAAATTCTCGCACCGGCACCACATTCAAAAGAACCATGGCAATGGTGGCGATTCCCAGCGCCAATTGTATGGAAATCAGGCCACTGGCGGTGGCCGCAATCGCTAATATAAAAATCGCCAGTGCCGGCATGGCCTTCGCTGCACCATGAATATTCAGATCGCGCGGAGCCAGTGGATAGCAATTCAAGCGAATGATCGCCTCCTGCAATTCGTCTCCTTCTCCGTGCAACAGCAACACATCCCCAGCCTTGAATTGAAAATCCCGCAGACGATTTCGGTGCGGCGTACCGGCACGGGAAGCCGCCAGCAAATTCACGGCATATTTTCGATTAAACCGAATCTGCTTTGGCGTTTTCCCTACTATCGGCGAATTTTTGGTGATGACAACCTCGGCTATCTGCGAATCTTCCGAATGCAATATCTCCTTTCGTGCGTTTTCGGCGGAGAGCATTGTCAGATCATGAATCGAGGCGAAACTGTCGATGTCATCATGGGAACCCTGTAACATTATCAGGTCATTAACAGCCAGAATATGACGTCGACTCACCACTGCCATCTTTTGTTGTTTGTGCACAAGAGACAGGATATCCATCTTTTGTTCTGCCAACATATCTTTCAGCTCTCCGACTCGCTTCCCCGCCAGGGCACTGCCTGCGGAGATCTTCAATTCGAACAAATATTTTTCAACATCGAATAAATCCAGGCCCGCTGTTTGCTTACGCACTTTTACCAAGCGCCAGCCAACGATCAACATAAAGAGTATACCGGCGATGGCGATACCACCCCCTACCGGTGCAAAGTCAAACATGGTGAATGCCTCACCGGTAACTTCCCGTCGGTAATTTGCTATCAATATATTTGGTGGCGTACCAATGAGCGTTACCAGACCTCCCAATATGGAACCAAATGACAAGGGCATTAACACGCTCGCTGGCGATCGTCCTGCTTTTGTGGTCGACTGAATTGCTATAGGCATCAACAGCGCCAGGGCTCCCACATTATTCATGAACATCGAAAGAAAAGCGGCGAGAAATGTGAGGATGGAGATATGCAGCAGTGGTTTGGAGGAGACAGGCTCAATCAACTGAGCAATAAATTCAACCGCACCGGATTTGGTAAGGCCGAAACTGACGATTAACACGAGCACTACGGTAATCGTCGCCGGATTTCCGAAGCCGGAAAACAATTCTGTCTGCGGCACCACACCAAAGATACTGGCGGTGAACAAGGCGCCCAGCGCTACGATATCGTAGCGCCACCGGCCCCAGACCAATAAGATCAGCAAGGCCAATAAGATGAGTAACAAGATCGTTTGATCGGAAGTCATAGAATCCTGGTTCTAGGGCACCTCTGAACAATGCAGTGATGCCTCAGGCTTTCAGGCAGCTTAGCAATCAAGACAGGATCGCACAGGAATGTATCACCTTTCAAGCGGTCCTAACGCCGAGTGCTAACCTGCCTGAAAGCCCCGTAGGGCGGGCCTTGAAGCGCTCATTTGCGGCGTTACACATCTTGACAAGGACTAAGGCCATTGCCTGCGAAGCGTGCCTTGCAACTGAACGCTTCAGGACCCGCTGAGACATTACTGCATTGTTCAGAGGTGCCCTAGCACAGGCCTAAATGATGTCGAACTCCAGGCTGCCTACGGTCTCGACCGTGGCAACGACGTGGTCGCCGACTACTGTAGCGGCAACGCCGGCCGGTGTGCCAGTATAAATGAGATCCCCTGCCTGCAATTCGTAAAACTTCGATAGCTCGTTAATAATTTCCGCCACACTCCAGATCATTTGCGAGAGCCGGGCATCCTGTCTCAACTCCCCGTTTACACTCAAGCTGATGCGGACATTGTGCGGGTGCCCGATCTTAGCCACCGGATTGATCGCTGAAATCGGCGCCGAGTCATCGAATCCCTTGGCCGTATCCCAGGGCCTGCCCTGTCTTTTCGCGATAGCCTGCAAATCCCGTCGGGTGAAATCAATACCGGCGGCATAGCCAAACACACAATCCAGCGCGTCATCATGGGCGATATTTTTACCGCCACTTGCCAGTGCCACCACGAATTCTACTTCATGATGCAGATCATCGGTCGCTTGTGGATACCGAATTGGCGCATTGTCGACGACGATAGCGTTCGCGGGTTTGCTAAAAAAAACCGGCGGCTCGTCCCTGGGATCGCCTCCCATTTCCTTCACATGATCGCCGTAATTTCGGCCCACGCAATAAATTCGATGAACCGGATATAAGTCACCTGAAGCCACTACGGAGACAGCTGGAATTGCCTGGGGAGGAAATATATAGCTCATAAGGATCTCAAAAATCTCTATACGATGTGCAGTGAAGCGCCGCGGCTAATTCGATGGTGGAAGAGTCCTGCATATCCGGAAACAGCTGCAGGCCGCTAAGTTGTTCCACTTCTGTCAAACTACTCAGTTGATCACAATAGTGAGCGTGCTGCGGCAGATCATTGTTAAAAATAAACGCCACGTGGGAGCTCTGATTGGCGACCAGCTTAAAATAGGCTGATGGCTGCGCCAACTCCGGCCTGCCGCGGGCTTTGAGCGGCTCCTGAATCAAGTGCAGGGGCCCACTCAACACAAACAATTCACCGCTACGCGCCGCCAGTTCATTGATTGCCTGGTCGAGCCGCGACCAACTCCCTTCTCGCAAAGCGCTGGGCAGTGCTGCCAGATTACTAAGGTAATTCAAGTCAGGCCAAAAAGGTGTCCCCGCGAAGCTGCTCATCGGCACCAGGCGGCCGTTATTCCTCGCGTCGATAATCAACGAATTTATTCGATAACTCTGATCTGCTCGCCCACTCGAATCAGGCTGATTTATCACCCGCGCATTTTCCGTTAGTCGGAGATAGGGCGATTCGGTGAGCAGAAGATTATCTACTCGCCAAACCCTCGGCAACAGGGAAGCGACACCGAGTGCTGCTTCCACTACCCGGTAAGCCACCCAATCCGCCAGACCATTGCCTGAATTAATCGAAGCGGCAAACAGATGACGCACGACTATCTCGTTGTTTGCGGTGGCAGCCGAACCTGGGCAAGACCCCAGACAATGACTGATATGAATATTTTGAGCAGAACTGGAAGCGGCAGTACATACGACCACCGCAAGGCTGCCCCACTGCACGAGCCTCGCTACGGCCTTTAGGTATCGGATAAACACAGTTAAGCTATCTGACCTTTGGGAAAATACACTAGGGCGCCTCTGTATAATGGCATACGGTCTCTGCGTGATCTTCAGAGGTGCCCAAGCGATCCATTAGCCCATTGGGTAGGGATGTTGCTTGTGTACTTCATCGCATCGCTGCATCAGCTCATCGCTCAGGCTCACCTCCAGGGCTGCCAACGATTCTTCCAGTTGATCTGCTGTGCGCGCACCGATCATAGTAGATGCCACATAATCAAAATTCATGCTCCAGGCCGTTGCCAGGGTAACCGGCGACATGCTTAGGTCCCTGGCAATCTCCAGGTACTGAGCAGTCGACGCCAGGGTGGCCTCGTTAACAAATCGCGTGGCCATGGCCTGTTGTCTTGGATCCCTGCCAGCCAGATAGTCCCCGAATCGGCAATTTTCAGGAATTTCTGCTTGATTGTATTTGCCAGACAACACGCCGCCCGCAATCGGCGAATAGGGTAATAGTGAGACATTCTCCAGGGTGCAAACATTTGCCAATTCGTCCATGAAGCGACGATTAAGCAATGAGAAATTATTTTGTATCGACTGAAATCTTGTCAGACCTTCATAATCGGCAATGGTGTTGGCCTTGGTCAGGCCGTAGGCATTTTCATTCGAGGTCCCGAGGTATCGAACCTTGCCTGTTTGCACGAGGCGATCCAACGCCTCCATGGACTCATCGATGGGGATAACCGTATCGGGCCAATGCACTTGATAAAGATCGATGTAGTCGATTCCCAGCCGCCGCAGGCTTCCCTCGACCGCCATCTCGACATGATGCCGATCGATGGCGGTGAGACCATGCCGAATAGGTGGCACAAACCAGCCGGAGGCAGCACCTGCCACCTTGGTCGCAATGATGAGAGAATCACGGGATTTGGTTTTTATCCATTCGCCAAATATATACTCGGTGACTCCGGCTAATTCCAGGGTTGGGGGTACCGGATAGATCTCCGCGGTATCATAGAAATTAATGCCGCGATCATAGGCCTGGTTTAATATCTTGAATGACTCTTCCTTGTCGCTCCAGTTGCCAAAACTCATGGTACCCATGCAGATCGGACTTACCCGCAATCCGCTGTTGCCAATGTATCGATACTCCATGTCGCTTCCTTCTCAGATCATTTCGTCAGGTGAGCCTTGTATCAGGCCAGCGGCTCGCAGATCTCGCCGAGATAGCCACCACCGCCACAATACACCTGGTCTTGTAATTGAATTCGAATGCCATCAGGATCAGAGAAATAAACTTCCGGCGTGCCAGCCTCGATGCCTCCCCGGTTGGGCATGCGCATACTCACCCAATGCACCAGGGGTGGTGTATCGCTGGCGTTGGTCCGCGCTGAAAAACCGTAGTCGTCCAACCTGGCCAATATTTCATCGACTGAAAAATTCTCGATGCTGAGACAGACATGATCGATTCGACCCGGGTCGGCAGGCGGCCCTTCCGCACTACCGCCCACAAACATTAGAAACTGAATGCCATCGCCCACCCCGACCAGCGGCGATGGACCTTGATAGGCCTGATACTTTTTACCGAATGTCTGTATGTAGAACGCGTTGCCGCGGGCGGAGTTCGCTAGAAAATTGGTAAAGTGGCTGAGCCCTATGGTTTTAAACAGGCCTTCGACGGGTGCCGCCTCGACATTCTCGCAAATGGAACCAAGCGCACCGCGGCCACCACAATGATCCTCTGGCGAGAGCTGGAAAACCATTCCCTCTAACCCGGCAAAGTAAAGCTCGCGCGTACCGGTTCTCTCACCGCCGGCGTCAGAACCGCGAGTGATAGTCCACGATGTCATCGCAGAGTCCAGCGCAGATTGTCCCGCAGCGGGCGGAGCGCCGGGTTCGACCCCGAACGCGACGAGCCGATCACATACCTGGTCGAGCTCGAAGCCCTCGACACTCAAACCAATATGGCTGATACCTGCCTGCTCTCCCCGGCGCAGTGGTGAGAGGGAAAAGAAACCGGGCCCGTCGCCGATACGCAGGCAGACAGTATCACCCTGTCTTGCCTGGATCGCAGCGCCGAATAGTTCCTGATAAAAAGCCAAAGAGCGGTCTACATCTGCTACCCGCAGACCGTAGCTATGCAGTTTGCGCACGGCAATCGGTGCCGATGCCGAGGCGGCGAATATGCCTGGAGAAAGAGCCAGGGCTGGCAGTGCCTTGAGTATTGCGCGCCTGGTCCCATCCACGGCTTCAGCCGATGACCAAGCGGTGACATTTCTGAGAGCTTTTAGTATTTTCATGATTGTCGGCCCCGATGCCAAAAAAGTCGTGCCATCTTAGCCAGACAGCGGTGCCAGCGTCCAGTGCGACTGTGGCATAGCAGCTTGGCACATCAGTGCGTACCAGAATCTGCGGGAACTATTCAGGGGGCCTCTGATTAGGCTTCAGCACAGATAGTAAATTCAGGCAGGACCTTCCTGGCGACCAATGTCAGACAGCCAGCGATCGAAACCACCGTCCATGTGGGCCACTTTCTTTATCCCCATACTCTGCAGTGACTGGGCAGCCAGGGCAGAACGGGAGCCCTTGTTACAGTAGAGAATCACCTCTTCGACGGCATCAAATTCCGTGCGATAGTAGGGGCTATCGGGGTCAATCCAGAATTCCAGCATGCCACGCGGCACGTGCAGTGCATCGGGAATTTTGCCGTCTCGCTTTACTTCACGCACGTCTCGCAGATCCACCAGTAACACACCGGCCCGTGATAGCCTGGCATCGACTTCGGCAGGACTCAGGGTTTGCACCTGGCCCATCGCTTCCGCAACCAGCTCTTTAACTCCTTTACTAAGCTCCATGGGCAAAAACTTAAACCAGTTGTCTTAATTTAGCAAGCGCAGCTGCTCGCCTGCCAGGCTGAAGATCCTGTACGGATTGGCAAGTTGATAATAGACTGACCAGTGGCCACAGCAGTCGGGCTTCATGGTTTAGCTCGAATTTAGAAGATTTGTGAAATGTCGGTACCACCAGTGCTTTGGGAGACAGGAGATGAACGACAATGACTTTCAGCTAGTTGTGCGTGCCAAAAAGCAAATTCAGAGGGAAATCTATATTCGGTCCTTCCTGCTTTTTTCTGCGGTATTTTGCGCGGCGCTCAAGTTTCTTGGTATGGAACTACCTTTCCTCTACCTGGGCCTCTTCGTCATCCTGCTTGTGTCCCTGGCGTTAAGCTCAGACCTGATTGCGAATATCGGTGCGCTCTCCCACAAGGATCTCATCAATATCATCGAGAAACACGGTCATGCTGGCTCGCTACTCCAGTGCCAGGAGTAGGAACCAGGGTTGAAAATGAAGTGCGCTTAACGGCGTGAAGACTTCACCAGGGCGCCACCACCAGAAACTACAGCACCGAAGACATTGCCGGCAGCATCTACTGCAACTCCTTCCGGGTTGGAACCATCGGGATAGGCGGCAACGGTACCGTCGATAAAATAATCCACGATGCCATCAAGCAAACTTCCCACCCTGATGCCGGCGTGCCATCCAGGATTGCGAGTCTCGTCAAATTCCGATTCTGAATCGGCAACATAGATCATGTCATCGTCGGTGATATAAATACCACTGGGTCGACTGAAGGTCTTGAACTCGCCCATATAGTTTCCATCCAGATCGAAAATCTGCAGGCGGTTATTGCCACGATCGCCAACGATGAGCCGATTCCTGGAATCGATATCCAGCGCATGAGGAGTTTTTAGCTGACCGGCGGCAGAGCCCCAACCACCCCAGTATTTGATTAGATTTCCGAAGCGATCAAACTTTACGATGCGGGCGACGGTATCAGGGTTCGCATTGTCCTGCTGTCCGCTGTGGCCGTCGCCAACATAAATATTGCCGTCGGCATCAGTCACTACATCGCAGGGCGTTTCCAATAAGGCATCGGTGCCATCACCAGCAAGCCCAGGCTGACCAAGCGTCAAAAGCACTTCCCCTTCCGGGCTCAATTTATACACCACGTGACCTTTGCCTGCAGTAGCCGGATTAGACGGATCAGGTCCTTGAGCATCAGTTACCCATATATTTCCGTCCCGATCTACATGTAACCCATGGGGAAAGAGCATCAACCCCCCACCAATAGCGGTAACCACGTTTCCGTCAGGGTCTATCTTCACTATAGGATCCAAATCGGAACCTGCACAGCTATTAGAACCGCAGCGATCGATCGCCCAAAGGTGTCGCCCGTCTGGGTCTATATCAACACCGGCAGTTGAGCCCCACTCCCTGCCATCAGGTAAGTTGGCCCAACCATCCACGGCCACATATGGGTTAGGCCGATTATTAATGGGTTCTAACTGGGCTGCCAATTTGGAACTTGCAGACAGAATAACCAGCATAATCGCACTGACGCCAACGATATCTCTGAAACTGCACATAAGAAGCCTCCTTAACCTTCACCAGAGCAGAAGATAGTCTGGATTGTCTTTTTTCGAAGGCTGAGGGATAGAGGGTAAATCAGTACAATAACTGATGCAACGTGCACCCTCGAGTTCTAGCTAGTTGTTAAGTAGCGACACCCCAAGTCTCCCATTTTCAGCCCTGAACCACAGCCACAATATAACGCTTACTAGAGGGACTTCAGCAAGTATTAGTTTGAAGGGAAAAGAAGAAATAGATCCAATTAACCAAGCCAGCATAGACGCCACCAAGATTATTATTTTTAGCTGAGGCTAGCATAGCCCAGCTCTATAGACTTTGCCATGCGAGTCAAGAGCATAAAAAAGGCACTGCAACAATTTCGTTGCAGTGCCTTTATCAAGTTTCAAGTTAACCGACTGGGCGGTATCCCTAGAAGCAGGTGTTCTACCGTGTGACCGTTACGTTTACATTCTGATAAGAGAACATGGAGCCATCGCTAGCAATACCCCTCAGAACATATTCACCCGGCCGGTCAAAAGTAACTGTCGACGTCCACCGATTACCTTCGGGCACTTCAGGAACAATATAGGGTGGCGACCAAGGTGAATTCGCATATGCGCGTGAATCCGTATAAGTTTTGAATTGTGCTGGTTCAAATTTAGCGTATTTAGCCGGCCCTCGGTAAATACTCCATGAGAAGCGTAAACCTGGTCCGCTCATTACAACGATTGACTGAGGCGTGCGATAGATCTGG